>Ga0247727_10010118_pt1 | contig 16800 bp, 19 predicted proteins | sample WisWelCaveWW1625_FD_202498 | JGI IMG/M metagenome (GOLD analysis project Ga0247727, IMG submission 202498) | Biofilm microbial communities from Wishing Well Cave, Virginia, United States - WW16-25 | ecosystem: Environmental > Aquatic > Deep subsurface > Groundwater > Cave microbial mat | place...
GAATTTGCCGCCGGCGTGCAGTTTGGTCATCACCACTTGCAGGGCGGAGACTTTTTCAGTGGGATGGGTGTCCACCGGGATGCCGCGCCCGTTGTCTTCCACCGTCACTGCGTTGTCAGGATGGATAGTGATGCGGATGTGATCGCACGACCCGGCCAGCGCCTCGTCAATCGAGTTGTCAACGACTTCGTAGATGAGGTGATGCAGGGCGCGGAGGTCGGTGCCGCCGACATACATGCCGGGGCGGCGGCGTACCGCCTCCAACCCCTCCAGCACTTGAATTTGTTGCGCTGAGTATTCAGCGGGTGTGTTTGTTGCCATTCAAATTTTCCTCACGTAGCCAGACTTCCGAACTCTGTCAGAGTTCGGAAGTCTCTATTTTTTCTTCTGCGTCATCAGCCACTGGCGCATCTCAACCCACCACCGGTAACGGTCTTTATAAAAGGCAAACGTGGCCGCCACCAGCGCGGTGGACACAAAGGCATGGCCGCCGATCCCGGCCAGAGTCAGCCACGAATCAGTCCTGGGTAGACCCCATAAATAGCCCAGACCCCAGTTCAACAAAAAGATAATGATGAACAGCCCCATCACTGACAGCAAATTCCATTGCACCAGGCGGATGCTGTCCCAAATTGCGCCGAACACTCCCCGGTTTTTCAGCACCATGCCATGCACGCTAAACGCCAGATACAGCAACACCCACAGCATCATCGCCCCCCACACCGCCTGACCAATCTCACCCAGGCCGGGGCTGAGCAGACGCAGGAGGCCAATGATCAGAAAGACCGGCAGGCTGGCAAAGAAGATCACGACGGCGACCATAATGCCAAACGTCGTCAACTTGGCCCAATTCACGGTCACACGTTTCAATATTTCGGTGAGAGAGGGCCGTTCGTCATCGGCGAAGTTGACGCTGATGAAATAAAAATACGTCGTCCCAATGAGCAGTCCCGTAATCGTCAAAGCCAGGGCCAGGGTAAAAAACAACAGAAAACTACTGATGGACAACATCAGCGGCTGGCCGATGGGGATGGGGTCAGCAAACTGCCCGGCCATCAGGCTGGGGATGCCCAGCGGGGAGGTGCTGAGAAAGGAAAAAACATTGGTGCGCTCGCCCGCCAATTTGAACAGCTCGACCATGACCGTTATGCTTTGAGCGCTATTTGGGTCTGAAGCCGGAAAACTACTCAAGTAGTCAATCAACCGGCCCATCATCGGAGCAACCCCCAGCCGTGGCCCGAGCCAAAAAAACAGGTCCAAAAGGGCCGGGAACAGGATCAGACTGAGGTGCGAAGCGACGGTGGCAAAACCGCTGGAGAGAGAGTCAATCACCCCCAGGGGCGGTTTGGGTTCGGCGCGACTGGCAGCGGCTCGCGTTGGTAATGTCACAAGAAAAGATTCTACCATGACACCCTCCCCCGCGCCTGTTTCCCAATGTAAGTTGAGCCGTCACTTTTAGGCCTTGATTGACGAACCCCCCGCCCCCCCGCTATAATTTCGGCAGATGATTTGGGCGACGCCGTAGTGCGTGTTTCACAACGCGCCCGCGTCGCGTTTTGTTGAAAGGACCCTGGGTAATACATGATTGACGTAAATGATCTTCGTAAAGGCGTGACGTTTGAATACGATGGCGAACTATTCAAAGTGCTGGACTACTCGCATAACAAACCGGGGCGGGGCAACGCCACCATCCGCACCAAAATCCGCAACCTTCGCTCCGGCGCCACCGTCGAAAAAACTTTTCAGTCCGGCGAACGGGTGCAGGACATTCGCCTCGACCATCATCAAGTGCAATACCTTTATCACGATGGCGACCTGTACTATTTCATGGACACCGAGACCTACGAGCAACCGGCGTTGAGCGAGCAAATTTTAGGCGACTCGTCTCACTACCTCAAAGACGGCATGGAAGTAAAGCTGACGCTCTACAACAGCGAAGCCATTGACATCGAACTGCCGCCGACGGTAGATTTGAAAGTGGTGGAAGCCGAAGTGGCCGTGCGCGGCGACACGGCCAACGCCGTCAACAAGTGGGTGACGACCGAAACCGGCTTACGGGTGCAAGCGCCCCAGTTCGTCAAAGTGGACGACGTCATCCGCGTCAAAACCGAGAGCGGCGAGTACCTCACCCGCGTGTAAATGCGGAATGCAGAATGCGGAATCACTATTCATCATTCCGCATTCTGCATTCATCATTCCACATTCCTATGCGTACTCCCTACGGCGCAGAGTGCAAATTCTATTACGCCGACTTCCACCGGGGCCGGAGCGCCCAGCAATGCCGCATCCCGCGCCGCGACCCCAACGAAAAGTGGACGCCCGACCTGTGCCGCACTTGCCCCGCGCCGCGCATCCTGCTTGCCAATGCCTGCGCCAATCTGTTTCTCACCGGCAAAATTGATCGCGGCTTCCTCGGCCTCAATCGCAAGATGACGGTGGATGTCTTTTGCCGCAAGAGCGAAACCCCGGTGGCCGAACCCGCCATCGGTTGCGGCCACTGCCACGAATCCGACGCCGACCTTCAATTCAGGCTGGACTCCTAACCGATCTTCGAAGCCGCGAAGGTCTCAGCCTTATGCCCCTCACCACCCTGCTGTTCGATTTAGATGACACCTTGTTGGGCAATGACATCAACCAGTTCATCCAGCCCTACATGACCCGCTTCGCCGAACACATGACGCCGGTGACGCCGCCGCAAAAATTTCTCAGCGGCTTCATGACCGGCACCCGCGAGATGATAGACAACCGCGATCCGCGCCGCACCCTCCAGCAGAGATTCGCTGAACAGTTTTACCCAATTGCCAGCGCGCCTGCGGCGGCGCTCGATCCCTACATCGAAACTTTCTACGCCGAAAAATTTGGGAACTTGCAGAATGAGACGAGGATCATCCCGGCGGCGCGAGAGACGGTGGGCTGGGCATTCGACTCCAAACTGCAAGTGGCGGTTGCAACGAATGCGCTTTTTCCGCGCACCGCCATTTTGCAGAGGCTGGACTGGGCGGGTGTGAGCGCTGCCGAATTTCCCTATGCCCTCATCACTACCTTTGAGTTCATGCACTTCGCCAAACCCCGGCCGGAGTATTACGCCGAGACATTGGCCTGGCTGGATTGCCGACCCGAAGAAGCCATGATGATCGGCAACGACTGGTCGCAGGACATTGCCCCGGCGCACGAGGCTGGTCTTCGCAGCTTCTGGGTCGCCGCCGACTTAGTGGCGCCGCCCGCCAACACCGCCCACCCCGTCGGGCGCGGATCGCTGGCCCAATTTTTGTCGTGGGCCAAAGTGAATCTCAATTCAGTCGAGCCATTGCCGGCCACCCCGCGTTCGGTACGGGCGGCGCAAGCCGGGGCCTTGGCCGTCATCATCGAGTCGATCCGGGGCTTGTCGGAGGCAGAGTGGGTGAGGCGGCCATCACCGAAGTCGTGGTCGTTGGCCGAGATCGTTTGTCATCTGCGCGACGGGGAGATCGAAGTCAACCTGCTGCGCCTCAAGCGAATTTTGGAAGAAGACAATCCGTTCCTCTCGGCAGTGGCGCTCGATGAGTGGGCGCAAGAAAGAAATTATCAATCCCAATCCGGCCCCGAGGCGCTGGAAACTTTTGTGAAGGCGCGCGAGGAAAAGCTGGCGATACTTGACGGACACTCACCGGAAGCTTGGAAGCGGCCTGCCCGCCACGCCGTCTTCGGCCCGACGACGCTGCAGGAGTTGGTGGCGTTTACAAATGAGCATGATCGGTTGCATCTGAGGCAGATACGGGAGAACTTGAACAAATCCCAAAACCCAAAACCTCAATCTCCAATGCTATAATCGCTGGCGCGGGGAAGTGGTGGAATGGCAGACACGCACGGCTTAGGACTGTGTGCCGCAAGGCGTGAGGGTTCAAGTCCCTCCTTCCCCACCTTGACAGTCGAAGGGGCGACTTTTATAATGCGCCCCGCTTCCGGGTTTGCCGGAGCCATCGCCTGCCGAATCAGTGCAGGCCTTTTTTGCGAATTTTACAGGGGCAATATGCGACCAAAAGTCGCCTGTGATTGCCCAGAAGGAACATCATCATGCCCCCACATCCAAAACGAAAACACTCGAAGGGCCGCCGCAATCGCCGCCGTTCGCACGATGCGCTGACCCCGCCCGCCCTTGTGACCTGCACCAATTGTGGCGAAAAGCACCTGCCTCACGTCGTCTGCCCCAACTGCGGTTTCTACGACGGGCGCGAAGTGGTCGCCAAGAAGGAAGAAAAGAAATAACGCATTCGCCCCAACCCTTGAGGCCGTGACTCTTCACGGCCTTTTTTGTTCAAGGATATACTATGCTTAATCCTCAAGCCACCGCCTTCCTCTTCCCCGGACAAGGCTCGCAAATTGTGGGTATGGGCCAAAGTTTGGCCGCCTCGTCGGCGGCGGCCAAAGCCATCTTCGATGAGGCCGACAAGCTCCTCAACTTTAACCTGTCTGGGTTGTGTTGGAATGGTCCCGAAGCGGAGTTGAATGACACGTACAACACTCAGCCTGCCCTCTACGTTTGCTCCATGGCGGCGCTGGCCGCCCTGCACGAAAAATTGGGCGAGTTCAAACCCGCTTTCGTCGCCGGTCATTCGTTGGGCGAGGTCACGGCGCTGGTGGCCGCGGGCGCGCTGGAGTTTATGGACGGCCTTGAGTTGGTGCGCGAACGCGGGCGATTGATGAAACGCGCCGGGGAACTTTCGCCCGGCGGCATGGCGGCCATTTTGAATCTGGACGCCGGGCCGCTGGCGGAGTTGTGCGCCGAGGCTTCCGCCGCCACCGGCAAGGTGGTGCAGGTGGCGAACGACAATTGCCCCGGTCAGGTCGTGATCTCCGGCGACAATGCCGCACTGGAGAAGGCGATGGAACTGGCCAAAGCGCGCGGCGCGAAACGCGCCCTCAAGTTGCCGGTCTCCATTGCCGCGCATTCACCGCTTATGCAAATCGTCGCGCCGGACTATGCGAAGTTTGTGGATGGCCTGCCTTTCGTCGAGCCACTCACCCCGGTCATTGCCAACGCCAGTGTTCAACCTCTGGAGGACGGTCAGGCCATCCGTGAAGAATTGGTGAGACAGTTGACTCGTCAAGTGCGCTGGACAGAAACGATCCGCTATCTTGGGGATCGGGGGGTGACGGCGTTCGTCGAGCTTGGCTCGAAGGATGTGTTGACCGGCCTGCTCAAACGCATCGCCCCCGAAGCGACGGGATACGCCGTCGGGACGCCCGAAGCGATTGCGGCATTGGCGGTATAATGCCTATCGTGTATTCCGCACTGCGTATTTCTGCTACATCACAAAATACGAAATACGTATTACGACACACTCGTTAGGTTGAGGATAAGCATGACTCTTCAAGGCAAAGTCGCCATCGTCACCGGCGCCTCACGCGGCATCGGCAAAGCCATTGCCATTGAGTTGGGCAAGCGCGGGGCAAAGGTCGTTGTCAATTATTCTAAAAGCGCGGACGGGGCCAATGAGGCAGTGCAAGCGATCAAGGCCGCCGGGGTCGACGCCGTCGCCGTCCAAGCCGACGTGACCGACCTCAAAGCCGCCGCCGAGCTAATCAAGGCCGCCACCGACGCTTTCGGGCGGCTCGACATTTTGGTGAACAATGCCGGAACCACGCGCGACAATATCATGATGATGATGTCGGAGGACGACTGGGATGTCGTCATCCGCACCAACCTCAAGAGCGCCTTTAATTGCTCGAAGCCGGCAGTCAAAGTGATGATGCGCCAGCGGGTTGGCCGGATCATCAATATCTCGTCAGTGTCGGGGGTGATGGGCAATGGCGGACAGACGAATTATTCGGCCTCCAAAGCCGGGCTGATCGGTTTCACCAAAGCGCTGGCCCGGGAAGTCGCAGCCCGCAACATCACCGTCAACGCCGTGGCCCCCGGCTTCGTGCCAACCGACCTCGCCAATTCATTGCCCGACAATTTGAAGGCGGAGACGATGAAAGTGATTCCACTGGGGCGATGGGGGACGGCGGAGGAGGTCGCCCAAGCCGTTGCCTTTTTGGCCTCGGATGAGGCGGCCTATATCACCGGCCAGACGTTGAACGTGGATGGTGGAATGGCAATGTAGTTTAAGCGGCGGTGTTTGCCGCCGCCCACAAGGGGCCGGGCTGCGTTTCGACTAGCACAGGTGAAGGTTGGGAGCAGAACAACATGGAAAGCACAGAGACGGCTACACCGGGGAAAGTCATCATCGCGCCGGAGGTGTTGATCACCATCGCCAAGCTGGCGACGTTATCAGTGCCGGGAGTCGCCAATATGGCCGCGGTGCCCGGCGGCATGGATCGCTACTTTAAACGCGGCACTGCCGACGGCGTGCGGATTCACATGCGCGAGAACAGTTTGAGCGCTGACTTGTACGTCGTGGTGCGGGGCGAGGCCAATGCCCGCACGGTGAGCGAGGCGGTGCAGGCCGAAGTGGCCCGGGCCATGTCGGAAATGGTGGGCTTGGAAACCAGCGCCGTGAACGTCCATATTGAGGACATTGCTTTCGTCGAATAACACGTTCTATGGTCAAGGCTCGCCGCAAGGCCCGCAGTCTCGCACTGCAAGTTTTATACGAAGTAGACTGCACCTCTCACCCGCTCGAGGAGGTATTCAGCCATCGCCTCGACGAGGCGCCGGTGGACGACGCCGTGGAAGCGTTTGCGCGTCAACTGGCCGAGGGTGTATTGCACTATGCTACGGAGCTTGACGATTTGATTCACAAACACGCACCGGAGTGGCCGCTGGATCAAATGGCGATCATTGACCGCAATGTCCTGCGGATGGCGATCTGGGAGTTTGCCATCGGCCATAGCACGCCGATTAAAGTCGCCATCAATGAAGCGGTGGAACTGGCAAAGTTGTATGGGAGCGACTCGGCGGCGCGTTTTGTCAACGGCGTGCTCGGCGCGCTAGCCGCCAAAGAGGCTCAAATCGTTCACGAGTTGGCGGCCAAACAGGCAGGATAAAACCATGGATGGATTTTTCGGGATCGGCGCCTGGGAGATGCTCGTCATCGCCGCGATTGCATTGATTGTGCTTGGCCCCAAGCAAATGATCTTAATGTCGCGCAAAGCAGGCGAGTACCTGCGCCAGTTCCGCGAACTGTGGACACAACTCTCCGCCGCCTGGCAAAAAGAACTCGATGGTATTGATGGCCGAAATGTGGTGGCCGAAGTGTCGCAGGAAATTCAGGGACTCAAGAGTGATGTGCAGAAGACGATACAGACACTTCAGGGTGAAGTGACGACGGCGATGCCCACCATTGCCCCACCGACTACGGCCAAACCCACGATGACGCCGACACCAATGGTGTCGGAGCCGACGCCAATGGTGTCGGAGCCGACACTGACCGAGCCAGCGGCGCCTTCTCCCAACAGCAACGGCTCGTCCGCAGAGACAAAACCCGAACAGCCCGCCTCAACCCCGGCCTCTCCGCAAACGAAACGCACCTATTCAGCGTGGGTTGACAAATCCAGCCAACGCTGATGTCCATGACCGTTACCAATCCTACGAAAACCGCAAGCCTCCTCGATCATGTGGTCGAGCTGCTTTTACGCTTGCGCAATTCAGCCATTATATTGGTCATCTTTGCCGCCGTCGGGTTATTCTTCGCCAAACCTATTCTGGCGTTTCTAATCGCCCCTTACGGCGGCAAACTTCAAGTGCTCGGCCCGACTGAAGGCATCTCGATTCTAATTCGGGTGGGCCTGACTCTGGGGGCCGCCGTCTCCTCGCCTTTCGTCCTGTATCAGATTTTGGCTTTTGTCTTGCCCGGCCTGGAAGCGCATGAAAAACGCGCGCTGTTCCTGGTCGTCCCAGCCGCATTTGTATTATTCCTGGTCGGCGCGGCCTTCGCCTGGTTCATCATGATCCCCTCAGCCATTAACTTCCTGGCCACATTTGAAATTGACATCTTCAACGTGGAGTGGACGGCTGAACGTTACGTTCCATTTGTGTTGTCGCTTGCCTTTTGGATCGGCCTCTCGTTTGAAATGCCCCTGGTATTTATGTTTCTGGGGCGGCTCGGCGTCGTCGGGCCGCGACAACTGCTCGGCTACTGGCGGCACGCCATCGTCATCATTGCCATCATCGCCGCCGCCATCACCCCGACGGTAGACCCCTTCAACATGATGCTGGTCATGGGGCCGCTCATCACCCTCTACTTTCTCAGCATCCTGCTGACAGCCTTCACCTATCGCAAACGACCGCAAACCACGTAGAGACGTTCCGGGTAAGCGAAGGCGCTTCAGCTTCGCCCGAAGCGGCAACGTCTCTACTTTTGACGAGGAGACTATGGCTAAAACCCGCATTCTGATCATGGGCGCCGCCGGACGCGACTTCCACAATTTCAACACCCACTATCGCGGGAACAATCAAGTCGAAGTCGTCGCCTTCACCGCCACTCAGATCCCCGACATCGCCGGCCGGGTCTACCCCACAGAACTGGCCGGGCCGCATTACGCCAAAGGCATCCCCATCCATCCTGAAGAAGACCTGCTCAAATTGATCCCTGAACTCAAGGTAGATCAGGTCGTCTTCAGCTACAGCGACATCTCCCACACTTACGTGATGCACAAAGCCTCACAAGTGTTGGCCGCCGGGGCCGATTTCACTCTTCTCGGTCTTCGGCACACGCAGGTTAAATCCACCAAACCCGTCGTCTCCATCGGCGCCGTGCGCACCGGCGCCGGCAAGAGCCAGACCTCGCGCCACGTCGCCAGCATTTTGCGCGGCCTCGGCCACAACGTCGCCGCCATCCGCCACCCCATGCCCTACGGCAACCTCATTGCCCAAAACGTCCAGCGCTTCGCCGAATACGACGACCTCGAAGAATACAACTGCACCATCGAAGAACGCGAGGAATACGAGCCGCACATTGCGCGCGGTGTGGTCGTGTTCGCCGGTGTGGATTATGAAAAAATTTTGCGGGAGGCGGAAAAAGAGGCCGACATCATTCTATGGGATGGCGGCAACAACGACCTGCCCTTTTATGCCAGCGACTACCACATCGTGGTCGCCGACCCGCACCGCCCGGGCCACGAATCCAACTATCACCCCGGCGAGGCTAACGTCCGCCTGGCCGATGCGCTGGTGATCAACAAAGTGGACACCGCCAATCCGGAGGCCGTCCTCGCCGTACGCGACTCTCTGCACACTCTGAATCCCAAAGCCGACATTGTCGAGGCGGCCTCCCCGATCTTCGTAGATAACCCCGATGCCATTCGCGGCAAGCGAGTCCTGATCGTCGAAGACGGCCCCACCCTCACCCACGGCGAGATGGCCTATGGCGCGGGCGTGGTGGCGGCCAAACGTTTCGGCGCGGCAGAGATGATTGACCCGCGCCCCTACGCCGTCGGCAGTATCATCACTACCTATTGGAAATACCCCACGACCGGCGCCGTGCTGCCGGCCATGGGCTACGGCCAGAAACAAACCGACGAACTGCGCCAAACTATCGCCAATTCGCCCGCCGAGGTCGTCCTCATCGCTACGCCCATTGACCTGGCCCGGCTGATCAAAATTGACAAACCCGTTCAACGCGTGCGCTACGAACTGCAAGAGATCGGCCAGCCCACGTTGACGGAGTTGTTGAACGCAAAATTTGGGAAAAAGGGTAATTCGTAATTACCAATTACTGCTTCACCATGCCCGGTAAATATTTTGACGAATTGAATGTCGGCGATCATTTTCGCCACAGCCTGGGGCGCACCGTCACCGAGATGGATAACGTGCTGTTCTGCGCCCTGACCATGAACACCCAGCCCTTGCACCTCAACGAAGACTTTGCGCAGAAGACGCCATTCGGCCAGCGCCTCGTCAACGGCCTCTTCACCCTCGGCCTGGTCATTGGCCTCACCGTACCCGACCTCACCGAGGGCACCATCGTCGCCAACCTGGGCTACGAGCGCGTCCTGCACCCCAACCCCGTTTTTCACGGCGACACGATCTACGTCGAGACTGACGTGCTCGACAAACGCGAGTCGGCTTCCAAACCGGATCGCGGCCTCGTGCGTTTCAAGCACACCGCCCGCAAGCCGGATGGGACGGTGGTATGCGAGGTCGAGCGGACAGTGATGTTTCTCAAACGTTCTAACTCATGAGACTCCGCCGCGTCCTCCTCTTCATGCCCGGCGACGACCGCCGCAAAATTGAAAAAGGTGTTGCCGCAAGGCCCGACTCGATCATCATGGATCTCGAGGATGGCGTAGCCCTCAACCGCAAGGCCGAGGCCCGGGCCGTCATCGCTCAAGCCGTCGCCGAACTGGACTTCGGCCCCGTCGAAAAAGTCATCCGCCTCAACCCTGTCGGCTCCGGGCTGGAGACCGACGACTTGGCCGCCGCCCTCCCCAGCGGCCCCGACGCACTGATGATACCCAAAGTGGAGTCGGCAGAACAAGTCGAGTGGGTGCATCGCCAAACCGATCGGCCATTATTGCTGATGATCGAAACGGCCAAAGGGCTGATCAATTTGAAGGACATCGCCGCCACCGCCGGTGTCGCCGCCCTGTGCTTTGGGGCCGACGACTACACAGCCAGCATTGGCGGCCTGCGGATGCACGAGCGTGACGCCCTCAACCTGCTTTTCGCCCGGAGCACCATTGCCGCCCACGCCGCCGCGTTCGACCTGCAAGCCATTGACACGCCATTTGTGAATTTGGCAGACGAAGAGGCTTTGCGCGCCGAGACTCGAATCATTCTCGAACTCGGCTACGCCGGCAAACTCGCCATCCACCCCAGGCAGATCGCGCCCATCATCGAAACCTTCCGCCCTTCGCCGGAAGAAATAGACCGCGCCCAACGGCTGGTTGCCGCCCACGACGAACATCAAGCCAAAGGCACAGGCGCCTTCGCCTTTGAAGGCCGCATGGTGGACATGCCCGTCATCCGCGCCGCCTATAACATCCTGGCGCGCGCCGGGAGTCGCCCCAGAGAACAAAAAACTCTGTGATCTCCGGGCGCTCTGTGGTGAAAAAAGATGACCCCTCAAGTGAGGGGCCATCTTTTTATTCGTCCATCGGCATGCGGCGTTTGCGGCGAAGGCGGCGGATCGCCTTCTTCTTCTCCATCCGGCGAGTCTCGCTCTTGGACACGAACCAACGCTTGTTGCGCAGAGATGTCAACAGCCCGCTCTTCATCACTTTCTTCTTGAAGCGCTTGAGCAGTTGGTCCTGCGTTTCGTTGGGTCGCAAATTGACTTGAGTCATACTATCACCTCCTTCGCCATAAGGTTAGGAGCGCCGGGATGATACCGCGCCCGGCCTGTATCTGTCAATGGCTGAAAACAGACGGAAACCCTATAGGCCGTGATATGATCGTCCGCTGTCGTCACACTCCTGTTCAAATTTCCCGGAGCTTATGCCCCAACCAAAACCAGATTTCTCCAAAGTCAAAAACTTCCCCGGCACACACGGCAACCAGTTCGATGTTGTATTGCAGATGATGGACACCATCGAGGCCCTGCCGATTCCCGTGTTTGCCGCCATTTTGTTTGCCCTCGCCATCCTCCCCACCCTCGGCCAGTGGGGGATGACCCTCCTGCTGTGGGCCTTCATGCTCGGCGATTGGGCATTAATCGCCGCCCTGCCCCGTTTCGGCAAATCCTATGGGCCGGCTAAACCGCCAGGGGTGGCGTTGGCGATCTGTCGCGCCGCCCTGGGCTGGCTTCCGCCCTCCCTCTTTTTTCCGGTTCACCTCCTCGGCACGCTCTTTGTCATTTACGGGTTTTGGATCGAGCCACATCGGATCACCGTCACCCATCAAACCTTGCGCTCGCTCAAACTCAATCCCGGCCAGCCCGTCCGCATTTTGCATCTCGGCGATCTCCACCTCGAACGCATCTCCGGGCGCGAGCGCCAACTCAACAACCTCATCCGCTCTCTCGACGCTGACCTGATTCTCTTCTCTGGCGATTTTCTCAACCTGTCGTACATTCACGACTCCGAAGCCCAAAAGCAAGTGCGCGAAATCGCCAGGGAATGGGCGGCGCCGTTGGGTGTCTATGCAGTGTCGGGCAGCCCGGCAGTGGATCAAGAAACGGTCGTGCCGTCCCCCCTGCTCGACGATCTCCCCCTCCATTGGCTGGGCGATCAGAAAATCACCCTCCACCACAACGGTCAAACATTAGACATCGTGGGATTGGTCTGCACCCACAAACCATTTGTGGATGGACCGAAGTTGACAAACGTGTTGAATGGAGCCAAACCCGACCGCTTCACCCTCCTCCTCTACCACACCCCTGATTTGATTTTGGAAGCCGCCGAGGCCGGGGTGGACCTGCAACTATCGGGCCACACCCACGGCGGGCAGGTGCGCCTGCCCTTCTTCGGCGCGCTCATCACGGCCTCGCTCTATGGCAAACGATTTGAAGTCGGGCGCAAACAGGTTGAGGGGACGACGCTGTACGTGACGCGCGGCATCGGCATGGAGGGCAAGGGCGCGCCGCGGGTGCGCTTCCTGTGCCCGCCGGAAATTATTCTGTGGGAGATCAGCGGTGAATAATGTAGGGGCAGGGCTTGCCCCTGCCCCGTGGCCGGGCAACCACCAGGGTTCGGGCAACCGCAAGGATTCGGGCAACCGCCAGGCTTGCCCCTACACAAATCTATTTGGCCGAAACGCCTCCACAAACACTTCCGGTTCGCGGCCGGCGATCATCTCTGCCACCGCCTTGCCCGCGTAAAACGTCAGCGGCATCCCATGGCCGGAGAACCCGGCGGCGATGTATTCGCCCGGTCGGTTCGGCAGAGGCCCTACGAGCGGGTTGAAGTCGGGCGTGAAGCCCATGATGCCCGTCCACTCACCTTCGATTTCAACATTACGCAACGCCGGGAAGTGGCCCGGTAAAAACTCGCGCAGGCCTGCACTCACCTGCGGGTTGAGTGAGGCATCGTCGTCGTTGTTCATTTCCTGCGTCGGCGATTTCCACCGCATCCCACCCAACACAATTCGCCCATCCGGTCGTTGCACCCAATACTCGTAGCCCAAGTTGGTGACGAGGCCAAAAGGCCACAGGCGCGGCATAGGGCTGGTGACGATGACTTGCCCGCGCACTGGCGTGATGATTTTTTCGAGCCTCGGGATCAAGCCTCGCGCCCAGGCGTTGGTGGCATGGACGACGGCCTCTGTTTCAATCACCCCTCGATTCGTCTTCACCTTCAATCGCCCGTTGGTGCGCTCCACCGCCTGCACATCCGTGTGCGGGTGAATGATCGCGCCGGAATGCGCAGCCTGCCCGGCAATGGCAAACACAAGTTTGGCCGGCCATAACTGCCCGGCGAAGGGAAAGTACAGGCCGCCCAAAAAGTGATCGCTGTGGGTATGTTGGATACAAGTGGCGGCGTCCCAATAGTCGGCAGCCAGACCGTGTTGGGCCAGCAATTCCAAATTCTTTTGCAGATGAGGCAGTTCGTCAGCATACAGGGCCAATATCGCCGTACCGCCGAATGATAGATCGCACTCAACGTTGTGTTCGGCGACAAAAGTTTTGATGGCTTCAGTGGTTTTGAGGGTGAAGTCCCAAATGGCGCGCGCCGTTTGCGGGCCGTGTCGTCGAACGGCGTCGGCGAAATTTTCGGCGGGGCCGGGGACGAGGTGGCCGCCGTTGCGGCCAGTCGCGCCGCCGCTGAGCGTGCGCCGTTCCAGCAATGTGACCTCGACCCCGTTTCGCCGCAGCCAATAGGCGGCGCTGACTCCGGTGAGACCGCCGCCGATGACGACGGCTTGTGTTCGTGAGGGCAAAGATTCGGCGGTGTGAAATTCGGGCGGAGAGGAATGGGTAAGCCAGAAGGAGGGAGTCGGCGGCATCAAAACTTATTTTACAAGCACCCTGAGCGAAGGGCGCAGCGCCCTTCGCTCAGGACGCTATCATTGTTGTCACCCCACCCGCCGGCGTTTGGGGTCGGGTGGCTGGCCGTCATCGTCGGGCGGCATGTCAATCACGTTCGGCGGCTTGCCCGATCCCAGACCGCGGGCCACTAATGGGTTGAGGTTGAGGTCGCTCAACGTCGGCGGCCCCTGTTTGAGTCCCTCGCCCATTTGAGCCACCATCATCCGCGATAGTTCTTCGGGCGAATAGTCCCGCACGCTTTGGCGCAGGAGTTCAAGGTTGGCGACGAATTGCGCTTCAAACTGTTCCGGCAGGGAGACCTCTTCAACGTCCACTTTAGTGAGGCGAAACCCCAGCAGTTGCAGTTTGGGGGTGAGGGCGTCTTTGAGTTTGGTCGAGATGTCCGCGTCCACCCGGCGCAGGCGCACGTCAATGGGATTGAGCAGGCCGGTGATGCGTTCGAGTTCGGGACGGGCCGAGCTTTGCACTTTGATGCTGCGCTCCGAGGCCGACATCGCCAACATGCGCTCAACGGCATCGGAGATGGTGCCGTTCTGCGGCTCGAAGGCGTAACCGAGAGTGAGCTTCATGCGGATTGGCACCGGACGGCCCTCGCCAATGGTGGCGGGTAGATTTTCAAACTCCGCCGGGAACTGGGAAATGCGCAGGGTGTATTCCTGTCCCACCCGTTCGTACGAGAGGCGCGGCCAGATGTGATGCCACTTGTCGCCCTCCTCAGCCTCCAGACTTCGCATGTACTTGCCACGTTTGAAGATAGGCAGGGCTGTGCGATGCTCGACTTCGTAAAAGCCCAGCCAATTGAGGAAGCGATACAGGCCCTCACCCAGACTGCGCTTGCTCGCGCCGGTGATCTCCAACAGCCAGAGCAAGACGTTGTCGAGCCACAGGATGCGGAGGATGATTTCGATGAGGGCGGCGAAGAGGTTTGAGATGGCTTGCATATTCTTAACTCCAAGACCTGATAGGTTTTAGCGGCGAGCACCGCCGAAACCTGTCAGGTCTTTCAATCACTTTCCATCCGCGCCGATCATGCGATAGCCACGATCAGGATAATGAATGAGGATCGGTCGCGCGCCGCAGGCCCGGTTGAGTTTCGATTGCACCCGGCGCACGATGGCCTGCACTTCGCTCTGGGCGTTGCTCAACGCCGCACCGTTCGGATACAGGCGCTGATACAACTCGGCGTACTCACACAGCTTGCCGCGATTGGCGAACAAATGATTCACCAACGTCAGCTCGCGCTCGACCAGTTCCACACTGCACCCATCCACCGACAGCGCCCGGCGATCCGGATCAATCTTCACCTCGGGGCCGTGCTTGACCATGTCGGCCAAAAAGAGGCGGAAGACCTCGAACACCTGCGGGATTTGATCGCGCTTGACGATGCCACTGCGCTCCAACCAATGGGTGGCGGCGGCCCCGGGGTCGCCGCCGCGCACAATCGCCATCAGTGCGCTGTGGTCTTCGTCGTCCAAACTTTCCCAGATGCTGACACATTCATTCCACACCCCGCCGGAAGCGATCAAGACCTCGCCCAGGTCGGGCCGGTTCCACTCAGCCTCGGTCTTGCTGTGGAAGGCGGCGTCAATCAGCCCGGCGTGGCCGCCCGTAGCCATGACGAGGCGCTTGGCCAGATCGGGCGTGAGCGTCCGGCGGGCCAGGGGGTAGGCTTCGGACAGGCGCTGAATCATGTGCAGGGCGTCGTCTTCGTCGTAACAGCCGATGGGGACGGTGAAATTTTTGAACAGCTCGAGGAAACTTTCAAACCCTGGGGTCGCCGTCTCCTTTAGAGAAACCAACTGCCTGCGGGAGGCGGCCAAATACAGGAGGCGATACTCGTTGTCGTTTTTGAACCGGTCGCGCAAACTGCGCAGGCCGCTCAGGGTGTCATCGTCGGCGGCGGCAATAAAACTCTCGAAGTCATCCAAAAGCAAAACCACCCGGCTGACGGCCTCCCCCAAATCGGCAATGGCCAAGGCGACGAAGCGGCGGGCGAGGGGCCTGTTTTCCGGGGCGACGAGTTTCCAATACCACGCTTCAACTTTGGCCCGCGCCTCGCCGCCGCGATCCGGCAGGCAATCCAGATCGGTGAGGATGGCCGACAGCACTTTCTCGTACAGCCCCCACTCCGAGCGCTCGAGCAGGTCGTTGCCGTCCACCCAGGGAAAGAGGGTGTTCGTCCATCCGTCCCCCAGATAATGTTGGCGCACGTCGGGCCGCCCCAAAAATTCGACCAGCCGCGACTTGCCACTGCTGGCCACGCCAATCAACGCGCCGCATTTGCCTGCGGCCAGATGGCGGTAGATGTCGCGCAGGAGTTCGGCGCGGTAGGTGAGGGGGAGGCGTTCGATGGACATGTGAGTAGTATAGCATGTGTAGGGGCGACCCTTGCGGTCGCCCCACCCTTGCGGTCGCCCCGGTGCGGTCGCCGCATCTGGGGGCAGGCGCAAGACCTGCCCCTACGTAATGCCAACCTCCTTCAAATATTCGCCCGCTGTTTTGGCTGCAGGGTGTTGATTGAGGGGGTTATCGCGATCCAATTCCCAACGCAAGGGGTTGTCCCGAATGTATTGGCGGATGGCGTTCAATTCGCCGTCGTCGCGGATGATGTGTTCATAATAATTGCGTTGCCAGAATTTCGCGCGGCGTGATGGGTCGTGCGCCTGCACCCAATCCAAATACACCCTGAAGACCAGCGATTTGAACGCGCCGATCACATCGCCTAATGTCGGGTGGTCGTTCACCGTTTCCGGTTCGGAAATGACCCATGTAGCCGGTTCGAGGACAGGCCCGAAGGCAACGGCGTTGGGGATAAATTGATCTGCAACAACCGCGTCGGAGGCAACCGCCTCGGGGGCAACCGCCTCAGGGGCAACCGCCTCAGGGGCAACCGCAAGGGTTGCCCCTACGTCATCATCTGTAGGGGCAGGCCTTGCGCCTGCCCCCGCGCCTG
>Ga0247727_10010119_pt1 | contig 16798 bp, 17 predicted proteins | sample WisWelCaveWW1625_FD_202498 | JGI IMG/M metagenome (GOLD analysis project Ga0247727, IMG submission 202498) | Biofilm microbial communities from Wishing Well Cave, Virginia, United States - WW16-25 | ecosystem: Environmental > Aquatic > Deep subsurface > Groundwater > Cave microbial mat | place...
CTTATCCTGCTTGAAACACTTCAGCGAGCAGTCTTGTTTGGGAACTTTCAACTGGTGAGTCCCCTTCGGCAGGTATTCCTTTTTGATTTCGGGGTTGAGGAGTTTCAGCTCGAGAAAATAAGAGCCGAGTTCCTTGGCGAGCGACGCGAGATGCTTTTGCGGTTCCTTGATCGTGACGGTCACAGTTTCGGTATCCAGCGGGACGTACATGTCCTGCCTGGTCAGCCCCAGATATTTTTCCGGCTGGGAGTAGATTTCCTTCGCGGCGATGATGCGCGGCACATAGCGCATCGTCTCGCGGACGAGATGCAGCTTCCAATAATCGTCCACCTTCTGGGCCTTGAGCTGTTTCCTGACCCGCTCTTCGCCGGCGTTGTAGGCTGCCATGGCCAGAAACCAGTCGCCGTCGAACAGGTCCTTGAGATACCGCAGATACTTGACTGCGGCCTCGGTGGACATTTCCAGGTTGCGCCGGTCGTCCTTCCACTGATCGCTCTTGAGCTTGTAGCGCTTGCCGGTCGCCCCGATGAACTGCCAGGGGCCCGAGGCCTTGGCGCGTGAATAGGCCGCCGAGATGCACTTGCTTTCCACCAGCAGCATGAACTTGAGGTCGTCCGGGAGGCCCGCGTCCGCCAACTGTTTTTCGGCGGGCGGGAAACAGCGTCCGGTCCGCTTCGCCAGGATGATGCTTTCGCCCTCGTCTTCCAGGAATTGATAGAACTCGTATTCGATCCGCTCGCGGACCTGCCACGAATCGACCGGAATGGATTGTCCGCCGAAGGTCAGCTTGTCGGGCAGCTTGAAGGAACTCAGAAAATGGCGCGCGCCCTCGCGCTTGATTTCCGGCAGGATGATGAGTTGATCCTCCGGTTCCTGGACATCCGGCACCTCAGCCGCCTCGATCTTGTCCGGTTCGTCGGCAAGTCCGTTTGTCTGGGCTGCGGACGCTGCTGCCGGAGGCGCAGGAACCGCCTGGGATGCAGGAGTCGTTGAAGTCGGCAGAACGGCCGGAGCTGGTCCGGTTGTAGCGGGAGGCGACTCAGGCGCAGCCGGAATGTCGGATGCCTGAGGCGTGGACGGTTGCGTCGTGCTGTCTGAAGGAGGCTGTGCCGATGCGGAAGCGGCCTCGAGCACGAAGGCGAGCAGCAGAAACGTGAACGCGGCGTGAACCATTGCGGCCCATGCTATCAGGAAAGCATCGGAGCGGCAAGGCGGACTGGCTTCACCGGATGAATACTGTGTAGACTCGCCTGATGCAAAGTCTGATCATGGTCCAGCAGCAAGTCGCCACCTGTCGTCTCTGCCCACGGCTGGTCACCTACCGCGAACGGATCGCAAAAGAAAAACGCCGGCAATATCAGGACTGGACCTACTGGGGCCGCCCCGTGCCGGGCTTCGGCGATCCCAAGGCCCGCCTCTTTGTCGTCGGTCTGGCGCCTGCCGCCCACGGAGGAAACCGGACCGGCCGCGTCTTCACCGGCGACCGGAGCGGCGACTGGCTCTACGAAGCCCTCCATGCTTTCGGGTTTGCCAACCAGCCGACCTCGACGCACAAGGATGACGGACTTCGCGTCAAAGATTGTTATATTGCGGCGGTGGTGCGCTGCGCTCCGCCGGATAACAAGCCCCTGCCGAATGAGTTCGATGCCTGCCGACCCTATTTAATGGAAGAGTTACGACTGCTGAAACGCGTAACAGTCGTGGTGGCGCTGGGTAAGATTGCGTTCGACCACTATCTCAAGGCCTGCCGGTCGCTGGGGCATCCGGTCCCGACGCCGGCCCTGCGCTTCGGACACGAGGTCGTGTACCGTCTGCCCTGGGGCGTGACCCTGATTGGTTCCTACCATCCGAGCCAGCAGAATACGTTCACCGGCAAGCTCACCCGCCCGATGTTCCACTCAGTATTTAGGAAGGCCCGAACAGCCATCGAACGCGCCTGAGCCTGTCCGCTCACACGCTTCCCGGAGCGGCTGACGAAGGGCGGACAGCTCCGGCGTCGGCATGATGCGTTGAAACCCTGTGGCCACCGATGCCGTATTGTTGGTCGGTCGCCTCACAGGACTAGCGGAACGGCGACCGACACCGCTCCTCCCACTTAAACCTCGCTCCCGCCATGCCGAGCGCCTCCGTGTCCATCCCTTCCAGCCGGTTTTAAAAAAGTAAAACGGGGACCGGCCGCTTGTGGACCGGTCCCCGTTTCCCGCTTCGCTCACCTCAACGCGATTCTCTTTTGCTTTCCTTGCTTCTCGGTGCCAAAATATTGCCGCATGGATAATTACTATGACATCCTAGAAATCGAGGAATCTGCCTCTCCCGAAACAATCAAACAAGCTTACAGGCAACTAATTCAGGTCTGGCACCCGGATAGATTTCAGAGTAATCGAGAACTCAGACTAAAAGCAGAAAATAAGACTAAACAAATAACCGAGGCGTTTAGAAATCTTGCTGATCCAAACCTAAGGCGACAGCACGATCTAGATCTCAACCGAAAACGTTCATCCAAGCCATCTAAACCTCATCAAGACAAGCCCGGCAATAAAACTCGGCCATCCATAAAGATACTTTCGTGTCCAAACCCTGGATGCGGTTTCATGCTGCGGATCCCAACAAAAGCTCGCCTTAAGGTTCACTGCGTTAACTCTGCGTGCGGCACGATTTTCATGTACGATCCACTTCTCGATGCTATCTGGAATGTGTTTATCCCAGACATCGACAAACATGCCGCACGTCCTACCTCTCATGCCGGACAGTCCTCTTCTCATTCCGAACAAAATAGCGCGTACCAAGCTGGCGAATTTATGGGTCGCCTGTATGTCGAAAAAGTGCAGCCGCTAATACGTGCGATTCCGGTATGGAGCAGAGTCGCTGCTGTTCTTATTGTTGTTGGTACGATTTATGTTTCAAGAGAAGAGAATAGAACGCCAAAAGCGGTCGCTCCCCAAGAAACACTTCAGGCGTGGCTTTCTCAACCTCTTCCACCCAACGGAGAAATAACTCGATTTCATGCTGGAAAGCCCGTTGCGCCGCTGAAAATAGTCACGCGGTCAACCGATGCAAATTACTTTGTGAAGTTGGTTGATTGGACTAGCGGCAAGACGGTCATCACTCTTTTCATTCGTGCCGGCCACACGACTGAAACAACAGTACCGCTAGGATCATATAAACTCAGATATGCAGCGGGCACTCAGTGGTATGGTACCGAACTGCTATTTGGTCCGGACACTTCGCGGTATGAAGCTGATAAACGATTTGATTTTTCAAAGCGAGAGTCAGCCTATTCAGGATATACGGTAGAACTGTTTTTGAGGCCTCACGGGAACCTTCATATGCGATCGATGAGCAAGAACGAATGGTAAGGAACGGAAAGCACTTCACCAAAGCGGGGCGCGAAGCGGGAACGGGGACCGGTCTACAAGCGACTGGTCCCCGTTCCACTTTAATTAAAGTTTGGAGGCGGCTTGGGTGATCCCCGAACTGCGCGCATCGAGGGAGCACATTCCGATCGTGCGCCCTCGGCGAGCACAGGGGATCACCCAGGCTCGCCTCTCTGTCCGCGCTCTTACTGCTGTCCCTTGGCCTTCCAGTCGTCGAGGAATTTCTTCAAGCCGCTATCGGTCAGCGGGTGTTTGAAGAGCTGCTGGAAAATCGAGAACGGCATGGTCGCGATATGCCCGCCTGCCAGGGCCGCTTCCACGACATGCTGCGGATGCCGCACGCTGGCGACCAGCACGAAGGTCTTGTAGTCGTAATTCTTGTAAATGGTGAGGATCTGGCGGATCAGCCCCATACCGTCCATGCTGATGTCGTCCAGCCGGCCGATGAAGGGCGACACGCACCAGGCGCCGGCCTTGGCGGCCAGAAGGGCCTGCGTGGGCGAGAAGCAGAGCGTCACGTTGACGCGGATGCCCTCGGAGGCGAACTTCTTCGTGGCTTTGATGCCCTCCGGAATGAGCGGCACCTTCACCACGATGTTCTTGTGGATCTTGGCGAGCTCCCGTCCTTCCTTCACCATCGCGTCGGCTTCGGTGCTGACCACTTCCGCGCTGATCGGGCCGTCCACGATCTTGCAGATTTCCTGGAGCATTTCCTTGAAGCTGCGACCTTCCTTGACCACCAGCGACGGGTTGGTTGTGATGCCATCCAGAATGCCGAGGTTGGCGGCTTCGTAAATTTCCTTCACATTGGCGGTGTCGAGAAAGAGTTTCATGACCGGCTCCTTTCGTGCCCGAGAGACACTGTCACAGTAGCGGTGTCGTCGTGTGATTATTGTAGGAGCATCCTGCCCTGAACGCAACTTTGACAGGGTTTCAGACGGCGGTTAGAATCAACACAAGGCTCCCTGCCTCAAAGACTGCTAAAGGAGATGACATGCAAGATCGCATACTTGGACTGTTCCTGGCTCTGGGCCTGACAGCCGGCCTAACATCTGGATTACTGGCCGGCTGCGGAGGGAATCCCTATTTGGATGCGTCCCTGAAACCAGCCGAACTGGAAGGCAAAGAGAAAGCCTGGTTCGAGAAAAATTGGGGCGAGCCGACCGGCAAGGCGCCTCGATTTTTTGGCGGAGAAACCTGGACCTATTTCCGAATTTCAGGCGGCAAGAACGGCCCGCTCCTGGGCAATTTTACTCCCACCGAGTGCCAGATCACGCTGAAATTCGATAAGGAAAGCAAGTTGAGCTCGTCCAGCTATTCGGGCTGCTAGGCAGACCGCCCGCCCTGGCTCTGGAACGTGTCCGCGCAGTCACGGCTGCAGAACAGATAGGTCTGGCCGCCGATGTCGGCCGATACGGCGGAGCCCCGGGGCACATAAGTCTTGCAGACCGGATCCTGCACCATCTCGTTCTTGACAGCCGGCGGCTGCGCCGGCCCTTTGAGCCCCCGGAACTCCTTGATCGCGCTCCGTAACAGGAAATAGCCGGCCACGAGCACTCCGGCAACCAGTATCAATCGAAGCACACCCATGGCGCAACCTCTCCCAACGGCGCCTCATCGTACGAGGCGCTCCCGAGGTCTGTCAATCCTTCGACCCTGCTCAGGATTGACGCTGAGCGCCGTCGAAGCGTCAAGAAACGCCTCTCTCTACCCAGCCACAGAGGGGACCAGGGGACCAAGGGACCAAACGGCCCATAGGCCGTTGGGGGTAGAGGCCCTTTGCCCTGTAGAGAAGGGACTTCTGACCAATGGTCAGGCCGGTAGACGCGTGTTACAGTATGAGCATGAAAGCTTGCGATAAATGCAAAGGGATGCTCATGCTGGAGCGGGCCGTGGATCTGGAAGCCGGCCTTGCCATCACCGTCTATGCGTGTCTGAACTGCGGACGGCGGAAACCAGCGGAGCCTGAACCCCGTCCGTTGACGGCGCGCGCCCTCGCTATCCGCTAAGTGGCGGTCCCCGCACTCCTGAACCGTGACGAGCGGACGTCGGCAGGGCCGGCCTTCACGCGAGTCCATGTATACCCACTTGATTGGCTGAAGCGTGTGATGCTTGAGGGGATGACTCTGACTATTGCATCCTTTGGCCGGAAGAACGTATGAAACCGACTGTGACGAAACTATCGAGCGTGCCTCTGACGGCCCTGCTCTGCTGTCCCCGCTGCACCTGTCTCATCAGCTATGAGCGGGGGAAGCACGCCATCGTCTGCCATGCCTGCGGTGGCACCGTCACCGCGCCTGCCTTCAAGCCCAGCGGGTCTACAGCCCATCAGGAGTAGTGTGCCCTTCCCGGTTTTCGCGTTGTTCCCCGCCCCCTCAAGGCTCATGAAGGATTGACAAGGGATCTCGTGAAGCGCAGGCTGGTGCTCCAATAACCACCTGAGAGGCTCGCCAATGGAACCGGGGTAGCCACTCGCCAACCGTCCGACAGTTGCAGCATCCAAATGGCAGACGCCCTGGGGCGCCGATGCGCGTTCCAGGGCGTCTGTGTTTTTAAGCCCGTCTGTTCGAGCCGTGCACATCTCACAAGGAGGGATACGCGATGAGACGATTCGTCGGGACCATGACAGGACTGGCACTCGCCCTGACGCCGGCTCTTGCCTGGGCGGAGGGCGCGGGCGGCGGCTACAAAGGGATCGCGCAGATCTACTTTTCGATCATTTCCGCGATCCTGATCTATGGCGTGCACGACACGTTCCAGAACAAGCACGTGACGATGGCAGGCGCCGTCGTCATCATCGGTGTCATGTTCGGGGTGCTGCTGCCGAAGGGGTAGCGAGGAAGACCGCGGGAAGAGCGTCTCCGCTCTTCCCCTATTTTAATTCCAGCACGTCCAGCATGTCGTACAGCCCAGGCGGCTGTTTGACCACCCATCGGGCCGCGCGGAGCGCGCCGCGCACGAAGGTGTCCCGGCTCTGCGCCCGGTGTGTGACTTCGATCCGTTCTCCCATCCCGCCGAAGATGACCGTGTGGTCGCCCACGATATCGCCGGCGCGGATCGTCTGGATCCCGATCTCCCCCCGCTTGCGTTCGATCATGCCCTTGCGGGTGTAGACCGCCGCCTGGGTCAGATCCTTCCCGATGGCTTTGGCCAGCACCTCCGCCATTTTCAAGGCCGTCCCGCTGGGGGCGTCCTTCTTCAGGCGGTGATGGGCTTCGATCACCTCGATATCGTAGTCATCGAGCAGCGTTTTCGCCATCTCGGCGATCACCTTGAACAATAGATTGACGCCCACGCTCATGTTGGGCGAACACACGCAGGGCAACTGCTTGGCCAGCGATCGGAGTTCGTCCATCTCGGGAACGGAAAACCCCGTGGTGCCGATCACCATCGCCTTGTGGTGCATCGCCGCGACCCGCATGTGCTCCAGCGTGGCCTGGGGGGATGAAAAATCAATGATGACGTCACCCCGTTCAATGCAGGCCGACAGATCATCGCCGATGAGGACCAGGTTCGAACTGCAGCCGGCCAGCTCGCCGGCGTCCTCCCCTACCGCAACATGCCCCTTTTTCTCGACGGCGGCCACAAGCGTCAGCGCCGCGGATTCTTCCATGAGCGCCACCAGTCTGGCGCCCATGCGCCCGGCCGTGCCCGCGATAATGACTTTAATCATCCGTACCCCCGTTATTCGTGAATCGTTAAACGTTAACCGCACAGAGCTTCTTGCGTTTAACGATTCACGTTTAACGTTTCACGTCTTCAAATGAGCCCGTAATCCTTCAACGCGCGCGCCAGTTTTTCACGCGTGTCGGAAGCCATTGGGCAGAGCGGCAGGCGCAGTTCCGCGGAGCACTTGCCCATCATCCCCAGCGCTTCCTTGACCGGAATGGGATTCGTTTCGTAGAACAGGGCGGCAAACAACGGGGACATTTTGTAGTGCAGTTTCCGCGCCTCCGCCAGTTTGCCGGCCGCAAAGGCATCCGTCATCTTCGCCATGTCTTTCGGCGCGATGTTGGCCGTGACGGTGATGACGCCTGTGGCGCCGAGCGCCATCATGGGCAGGGTGAGCGCGTCGTCTCCGGAGAGCACCGTCATTCGCTCGCCGCAGGCCTGAATCACGTCCGACACCTGCTGCAGCGAGCCGCTGCCCTCCTTGATCGCCACGATGTTTTTGAAGGACGCCAGCCGGGCCACGGTCGGCGGCAGCATGTTCACGCTGGTCCGTCCCGGGATGTTGTAGAGCACGATGGGCAGGTCCACGGCCTCGGCCACCGCCTTGTAGTGGCGGTAGAGGCCTTCCTGCGTCGGCTTGTTGTAATAGGGCGTGATCAGGAGCGCCCCGTCCGCGCCGGCTTTTTTCGCGTGCTTTGTCAGCGTGATCGCCTCGTCCGTACTGTTGGAGCCGGAGCCGGCGATGACCGGCACGCGTCCCTTGGTGGCCTCGATCGTAAAGGCGACGACCCGCGTATGCTCGTCGTGCGTCAGCGTGGCGGACTCGCCGGTCGTGCCGCAGGGAACGATCCCGTGGGTGCCCTGCGCGATCTGCCAGTCGATCAGGTCGCCCAGCGCCTTCTCGTCGACCTTTCCCTTTTTAAACGGCGTGACGATCGCAACCAGCGAACCGTGAAACATGGTGAACCTCTCCAGTGCTGAGGACTCAGGACTGAGGACTGAGCCTCGGCCCTCAGTCCTCGTTACTCAGTCCTACGACTTCCAGGCATCCGGCAGGATGCGTCCTTCATACACGGCGCGGGCATCGCCCTGCAAGTAGACGTCCGTGAACGACTCGCCCTGCGCGTTGAAATACACCGTCAGCTCCAGGCCGCTCTGGGGGACCAGCGTGACCGGAGACTCGACCTTGGCCACGAGGCTGGCCAGCAGGGCCGACGCAATGGAGCCGGTGCCGCAGGCCAGCGTTTCGTCCTCGACGCCCCGCTCGTAGGTCCGGATCCGAATCCGGTGCGCGTCGAGCACCTTGATGAAGTTTACGTTCGTGCCGGCCGGTTTGAACAGGTCGTGGTAGCGCGTGGGCCGTCCGATGCCGACGATGTCCATCGTGTCCGGGTCGTCCACCAGATAGACGCAGTGCGGCACGCCGGTATCGAGAAAATGCGCCTGCCGCGTCGCGCCGTTCACCGCCACGTTCAGATTCAACCGCAATCCCTTCGGATCGGGAAATCGCACCTTCACGGCTTCCGGCTTTCCGCCGCGCGTCGCGGCCACCATGTCCGCTTCGATCATTCCCGCGAGCGTTTCAAACGTCATGCGCTTCGGGGCGATTTTCTTCAGATAGGCAAAGCGGGCCGCGCAGCGCGCGCCGTTGCCGCTGAATTCCGCCTCGCTGCCGTCCGCGTTGAACAGCCGCCAGCGGAAGTCGGCCTTGCGCGACCGCTCGATCAGGATGAGCCCGTCGCCGCCGACGGACATGCGGTGCGCGCAAATCTTCGCCGCGAGCGCGCCTGCTCGTTTCCCGTCCACGAGGCCCCGCCGGTTGTCCACGAGGATGAAATCGTTCCCGCTCCCGGACAATTTCATGAAGGGGATCGGCTTCTGTTTCGCCGTGCCGCGTGCCATTACTTCTTCCTCTTCTTTTTTGCCGGCTTTGTGGTTGGGGCCCTCGCCTTCGATTTCAGGAACGCCGGGATCGTCTCGCCCCTGACCAGGTCGGCCAGGCTCTCGCGCTCACGGATGACGTGGATCTCCCTGCCCCGGATCAGGATCTCCGGCACGCGCGGCCGCGAGTTGTAATTCGAGGCCATCACGAACCCGTAAGCGCCGGCGCTCATGACCGCCAGCAGATCGCCGGTCTTGACCTCCGGCATCGCCCGGTCCTTGGCCAGGAAGTCCCCGGACTCGCAGACGGGCCCGACGACGTCCACCGTGACCGATTTCCCCGCCGGCGTTTCCCGTACCGGTTTGATCTCGTGAAAGGCGCCGTAGAGGCTCGGCCGGATCAGATCGTTCATGGCGGCGTCCACGATGACGAACCGCTTCACATCGCTGGCTTTCTGGTACAGCACCTTGGTGACGAGCGCGCCGGCGTTGCCGACGATGACGCGGCCCGGCTCCATGATCAGCGTGCCCTTCAGGTCGCGCAGCAATGGGGAGATCGCCGCCGACAAATCTTTCGGCTCCGGCGGGGTCTCGTCCGAATAGGTGATGCCCAGCCCGCCGCCGATGTTGACGTAGCGGATGTTGATGCCCTGGCCCTTCAACTGCTCGACCAGCTCCAGGATCTTCTTCAGGGCGTCCACGAACGGCGTGATCTCGGTCAGCTGCGAGCCGATGTGTTTGTGCACGCCGGCCACGTCGATGTGCTTCAGCGACGAGGCGAGCTTGAACTCCTCCAGCGCCCGGTCGGCGCTGATGCCGAATTTGCTCTTTTTCATTCCCGTGGAAATATACGGGTGTGTCTTCGGATCGACGTCCGGGTTCACGCGCAGGGCCACGCGGGCCTTGGTCCGCATCTCGGCCGCCACGTCGTCGATCGCGCGCAATTCCTCCGAAGACTCGACGTTGAACATGAGGATCCCGGATTTCAGCGCGTAGCGGATCTCCTCGCGGTTTTTGCCGACGCCCGCGAAGACGATCTTTTCCGGCGGCACACCGGCCTTGAGCGCGCGATAGAGCTCGCCGCCGGAGACGATATCGGCGCCGCTTCCTTCGCGCGCCATGAGGCGGAGGATCGCCAGGTTCGAGTTGGCCTTCATCGCGAAAGCGATGATGTGCGGCACGCTCTGGAACGCGCTGTCGAGGGCGCGGAAGTGGCGAATCAGCGTCGCATGGCTGTAGACGTAGAACGGCGTGCCGACTTCCTTGGCGATCCGGCTCAGCGGAACATCTTCGCAGTAGAATTCTCCCTGGCGATATGTAAAATCGTGCATGTGTCTTTCTCGCGGTGTCCCTATCGTCCGCCGACCGGCCGCATCTCCGGGAGCGTGATCTCGTCCGGCGGTGTGACAATCCCCTCTTCAGTTTTCTGTTTGGCGGCGGCCGCCTCGCGCGCCTCCTGTTCCTTGCGGGCCTGGTCCTCTTTTTGCCGTTCCCGCTGCATCCGCGCCCCGATTCCATAATCGTCAGGCGGGACCGGAACGCCGGGGCGGCCACAGCCCGCGAGCAGGCCGATGAGCAGCAGGCCCACCCACGCGCGGCGTGTCATGCCAGCACTTTCTCCAGCGCCTTGAGCCGGGCCTCGACGCGCTTGCGCGCCGTGCCGCCGATCTGCGAACGCCGTTCGATGGCGCCTTCGACCGTCAGCACGTCCAGCGCATCCTTCTCGAACTTGGTCGAGATGCCGCGCATGTCCGCAAGCGTCAGGTCTCGCAAATCCTTCTTTCGGTCCAGACACCAGCGCACGAGACGTCCCGTGACCGCATGGGCCTCGCGGAACGGTACGCCTTTGCCCGTCAGATAGTCCGCCAGCTCTGTCGCCAGGATATAGCCGGCGCCGGCCGCCTTCCCAAGCGTCTCGCGGTTCACCGTCAGTCCCTGCATCACCTTCGTGATGATTTCGAGCGAGGCCGCCACTTGGTCGAGCGCGTCGAACAGCGCTTCCTTATCTTCCTGCAAATCCCGGTTGTAGCTGAGCGGGAGGCCCTTGAGCGTCGTCAGCAGCGCCATCAAATGACCGTAGACGCGGCCGGTCTTGCCGCGGACCAGTTCGGGCACGTCCGGATTTTTCTTCTGCGGCATCATGCTGCTGCCCGTGCAGAAGGCGTCCGGCAGTTCCACGAACCGGAATTCCTGCGAGGACCAGAGGATCAATTCTTCGCTCAACCGCGACAGGTGCATGATCAGGATCGCCAGCGCCGAGAGCGCCTCGATGACAAAGTCCCGGTCGGACACGGCGTCCAGACTGTTCTGCGTCACGCCGGCGAAGCCGAGCAATTGCGCCACATAGATACGGTCCACCGGGTAGTTCGTGCCGGCCAGCGCGCCGGAGCCCAGCGGCATTTCGTCCAGCCGGGCCAGGAGATCGCGCATCCGTCCCTTGTCCCGTTCCGTCATCTCGACGTAGGCCAGGAGGTGGTGCGAAAAGAGGACCGGCTGCGCCCGCTGGAGATGCGTATAGCCGGGCATCGCGACGTCCAGGTTCCGGCGCGCCTGATCCAGCAGCGCCTGTTGAAACTGGCGCGCCGTCTTGCCGAGCGCGCCGAGCGTATCGCGCAGGTACAGGCGCAGGTCGAGCGCCACCTGGTCGTTCCGGCTTCGCCCCGTGTGCAGCTTGCCCCCGACCGGCCCGATCAGTTCCGTCAGCCGGCGTTCGATCGCCATGTGGATGTCTTCGTCCGTCGGCGCGAAGGGAAACCGGTCCTTCTCGATCTCGGCGCGGATCTGTTCGAGGCCCCGGATGATTGCCTTCGCTTCCTGCGTCGTCAGGACACCGGCCTGCTCCAGGCCTTTGGAATGGGCGATGCTGCCCTGAATGTCCTGCTTGTACAGTCGCCGGTCGAAGGCCAGTGACGAGCTGAAGGTGTCCATCAGCCGGTGCGTCTTCGTCCGGAACCGGCCGGACCAGGCTTTCTCGGCTTTTGCCACCCCTGACTTTTTGTTTTTCTTCGTCATATAGCCGTTCACCCACTAATGAGCATTCATCTGCGAGACGCGCGGGGCGGGCGCGACTTGCGCGACTCGTCCGTCTTGCCTTTCCCGCTTTTCTCGCTAGTCGCGCCTTTCTCGAGGAGTCTTATTTCTTTTTCCTTCTCTGTGTTCGAATCGCCAACCGGAGCGCATTCAGCCGGATGAAGCCTTCCGCGTCCTTCTGCCGGTAGACGTCGTCTTCTTCGAACGTGGCGATGTCCAGCCGGTAGAGCGACCGGTCCGATTTCCGTCCCGTCACCGTGCAACTGCCCTTGTACAGCTTCACGCGGACCGTGCCGGTCACATCCTTTTGTGCTTCGTCGATCGCCACCTGGAGCATTTCCCGTTCCGGCGCGTACCAGTAGCCGTAGTAGATCAGCTCCGCGTAACGCGGAATGAGCGAGTCCCGCAGATGCAACACTTCGCGGTCCAGCGTCAGCGACTCCAGGCCGCGATGGGCGGCGTGTAGAATTGTTCCGCCCGGTGTTTCGTAGACGCCGCGCGACTTCATGCCGACGTAGCGGTTCTCGACCAGATCTACCCGGCCGATGCCGTGCTCCCCGCCGAGTTTGTTCAGGTGCGCCAGCAGGGTGGCGGGGCTCATTCTTTTTCCGTCCACCGCGACCGGGTCGCCCTGCACATACTCGATTTCCACTTCGCGCGGCTTGTCCGGCGCCTTCTCCGGCGACACGGTCAATTGAAAAATCTCGTCAGGCGGAGCCGCCCATGGATCTTCCAGAATCCCGCCCTCGTAGCTGATGTGGAACAGGTTCGGGTCCGTGCTGTAGGGCTTGGCCTTCGTCGCCGTCACCGGAATGCCGTGCTTCCCGGCATACTCGATCAACTCGCGCCGCGAGCGCATCGTCCACTCCCGCCAGGGCGCAATGATTTTAACTGTGGGGTCGAGCGCCTGGTACGTCAGCTCGAACCGCACTTGATCGTTGCCCTTGCCGGTCGAGCCGTGCGACACGGCGTCTGCGCCTTCCTTGGCCGCGATTTCCATCTGCCGCTTGGCGATGAGGGGCCGGGCGATGGATGTGCCCAATAGATACGTGCCCTCGTAGACGGCGCAGCCGCGCAGCATCGGGAACACATGGTCCTTCACAAACGTTTCGCGCAGGTCTTCGACATAGGCCTTCGACGCCCCGACGGCGAGCGCCTTCTTTTTGACGGCCTGCAGATCCTCGCCCTGGCCCAGATCGGCGCAGAAGGCGACGACCTGGCAGTCGTAGGTCTCCAGCAGCCATTTCAAGATCACCGAGGTATCGAGGCCGCCCGAATAAGCCAGGACCACCTTCTTGATTGCCGCACGCTTCATCGTCTGTTCACCTTTCTGCTTGTCCGAGACGTGACATCTCAGGACTGAGTATTGAGGACTGAGGACTGAGAGGGCCGGAAACTCCCCGAATCCTTACCTCAGTCCTCAGCACTCGGCCCTCAGTCCTTTTTCGATCTTCCCATCAGCAGTTCGACCAGAATCGCCTTTTGCATGTGCAGCCGGTTCTCCGCCTGGTCCAGGATGACGGATTGCGGGCCGTCGAGCACGCCGGCCGTGATCTCCTGCCCGCGGTGCGCCGGCAGGCAGTGCATGACGATCGCATCCGGCTTCGCACTCTTGAGCAGCCGCTCATTCACCTGATAGGGCGCCAGGGCTTTCAACAGACGGTCCTGCTCGCGTTCGTGCCCCATGCTCACCCATACATCCGTGTAGACGACGTCGGCGTCCTTGACCGCCACCTGAGGCTGGTCCGTGAGTTCGATCGTCGCGCCGGTCCGGGCCGCATCCTCGAGGGCCCGTTCCAGCACGCCCTGATTGGGCCGATGGCCGACGGGGCAGCCAAGGCTGATCGTCATCCCCGTCCTGGCGGCCGCTTCGATCAGCGAGTTGGCGACGTTGTTGCCGTCGCCGATGTAGGCGAGCTTCACGCCCTTGAGCCGGCCCTTCCGTTCCTGAATCGTCAATAAGTCTGAGAGGGCCTGGCAGGGATGGCACAGGTCCGTCAGGCCGTTGATGACCGGAATGGTCGCGTGGCGCGCCCAGTCTTCGACGATCGCATGATCAAACGTGCGGACCACCAGCCCGTCGAGATAGCACGACAGCACGGCGGCGGTATCCGCGATCGTTTCGCCGCGGGACAATTGAATGGTATCCAGCGCAAGAGACAGTGACTGCCCGCCGAGCTGGTGCATGCCGGTTTCGAACGACACGCGCGTCCTGGTCGAGGGTTTCTCGAACAGCAGGCCGAGCGTCATGCCGGTCAGCGGCTGAGACCGCGCGCCCTTGCGCCGCAAGGCTTTGAGTGTGCGCGCCGACTCCAGCAAGCGCGCGATCGCCTGGCCGGGGATCGCGCTGACGGTCAGCAGGTCCTTGCCGAAACTCAGCGGATGGGAGCGACGAGACTCCTGTCGAGACCGAGGAGACATGCAGCCCCCTATACTACTCGTTTGCCGAGGACTTGATTCAGCAGATCCAGCAGACGGTCGATCTCGGCCTGCGTGATGATCAGCGGTGGCACGAAACGCAGCACCCGATCCGCCGTGCAGTTGATCAGCAGTCCACGAGCCAGGCAGTCGGTCACGACGGATTTCCCATCCACCGTCAACTCCAGGCCTTGCAGCAGGCCCATCCCCCTCGCTTCTTTCACGATCGGCAGCCGGTCCTTCATGTCCTGCAGGCCGTGGGCCAGATAGTCGCCCATGCGCCGCCCGTGTTCCAGCACCCGCCCCTCCAGCAGCACGCGCAGGACGGCCAGCCCTGCGGCGCAGCAGACGGGGTTGCCGCCAAACGTAGACGCATGGGTGCCGGGCTCGAACGCCGCCGCGGCGTCCTCGGTGGCCAGACAGGCGCCGATGGGCAGCCCGCCTCCGAGCCCCTTGCCGAGCGTCATGACATCCGGCGCGACGCCGAGTTGCTCGTACGCGAAGAGGGTGCCGGTCCGTCCCACACCGGTCTGCACTTCGTCGAACATCAGGAGTATATCCCGCTGGCGGCAGAGCTCCCGGAGTCCCTTGAGATAGGACTTCTCTGCGATGCGCACGCCGCCTTCGCCCTGCACCGGTTCCAGCAGGATGGCGGCGGTCTTGCTGTTGACGGCCTGCTCGACGGCGGACAGATTGTTGAACGGCACATAGGTGAAGCCGGGCAGGAGCGGCTCGAAGCCCTTCTGCACCTTCTCCTGGCCGGTGGCGGTCAGCGTCGCCATGGTCCGGCCGTGGAACGACTGGAGCATGGTGATGATCTCGTACCGCTCAGCCCCGTATTTCTGCTGCGCGTAGCGCCGGGCCAGCTTGATCGCCGCCTCGTTGGCCTCCGCGCCGCTGTTGCAGAAAAAGACTCTCCTGGCGAACGAATGCTCGACCAGCATCTTGGCCAGTTTCGTCTGCGGTTCGGTGTAATAGAGATTGGAGGCGTGCAGCAGATGCTGGGCCTGTTTCTGGATCGCCGCGATGAGATCCGGATGACCGTGCCCGAGGACGCTCACGGCGATGCCTGCCACGAAGTCCAGGTACTCCCGGCCTTCCAGATCGTAGACCTTGCTGCCCCGTCCCCGCACGATGGAGATCGGCGAACGGGCATAGGTATTCATCAAATACCGATCGGTGTCCTGTTTCAATTCTTCTGTCGGCATGGCTCTCCCAAGCTCGAATGAATTCTGAAAACGTAACACATCATTCGCATGAACGCAACAGAACGGAGCGGCCTATCTATCTGTCAGCATTGAGGAAATTCACTCTTGAGGCCTTGTGACGGCACCGGGGGAATGTTATAAGACCCACGCATGAAACCCTGCCCCAAATGCGAGCACGCCAATCCTGACGACGCCAAGTTTTGCGGACAATGCGGAGCGACCATGCCGGCCGTTGAGTCCGCTCCGCTGATGACCGACGACGAACTCTGGCGTACCTTCATCGGCCCGAACGCCGACCGCTATCTGGAACAGTTTAAAAAATTCGCCTTCACCGGCACGCCGCGTTTCAATCTGACCTGGCACTGGCCGGCGTTCCTGTTCATTCCCTTTCTCTGGTTCCTGTACCGCAAGATGTACCTCTACGCCGCCGTCTACGCGGTGGGGCCGGCCGTCTCGACGTTTCTGACCAACGATCTCATGGCCGGCCTTGTCTGGAGCATCATGGCGGGGGTGAGCGCCAACTACATCTATTACTGGCATGTGCGCGAGGAGGTGGGCGAGATCAAAAAGAAGCCCTGGCTGAACCGCGTGGAGCAGGAGCAGGCGATCCAGGAGGCCGGCGGCGTGCAGCCCTATGTCATCGGGGTCGGCGTCGTGCTCTACGCGCTCCTGTTCGCGGCCCTGTTCCAGTCGATTCAGGAGGGTTCTCTGGACGGAGGGAAATTTCCTCCGGCCCGGACGAAACCGTCGTCGGAACGTCGCGAGTTGTGACGCGGCATGATTGCAACCGTTCCGGCGAGTGCGTATAAAAGCGTCATCCGTCATTCGTTATCCGAGAACACGAGTAACGAATGACAAAGAACGAGTGACGAGGTGTGATGCATGTCCAAGCTCGTATTGCTGCGGCACGGCGAATCACAGTGGAATCTTGAAAACCGGTTTACCGGCTGGGTTGACGTGCCGCTCTCACCGAAAGGCGAGCAGGAGGCGAAGGCCGCCGGTCAGAAACTTGCCGGCACAACCTTCGATCGGGCCTATACGTCCGTGCTCAAACGCGCGATCGACACGCTGGCGATCGTGCTGGGCGTGATCGGCCAGACCGGCCTCCCGATTGAACAGGACAAGGCGCTCAACGAGCGCATGTACGGCGAGCTGCAGGGATTGAATAAGGCCGAGACGGTGCAAAAGTATGGCGAGCAGCAAGTCAAGATCTGG
>Ga0247727_10010120_pt1 | contig 16795 bp, 17 predicted proteins | sample WisWelCaveWW1625_FD_202498 | JGI IMG/M metagenome (GOLD analysis project Ga0247727, IMG submission 202498) | Biofilm microbial communities from Wishing Well Cave, Virginia, United States - WW16-25 | ecosystem: Environmental > Aquatic > Deep subsurface > Groundwater > Cave microbial mat | place...
AGCCATTCGCACTCAGCTGTATTTATTCGCTTTTTGTTACAACCATCGCCAACTGATGAAACACAAGTATCCCCAATATCCGTTTTCTCTCATCGATTTCCTCCCTCCTCTATAATGGACACTCCCAGTCGGGTGGAGGGGAAGAAGTAAGCCTGCTTGCGTGATAAAATTAGGTTATGAGAACGAATTTTATGGAACGAAAAGGAAAGCTCCAGGATTTGGACAGATCATTTGACCTAAAATTCTGGCAGTCTCAGTCACCCAAAGCTCGTTTTGACGCGACCTGGGAATTAATCGTTCACGCCATGAAAGTGAAGGGGCGCGATGTTCGTCAACTCCGACTTCAGCGATCTGTTACGAATTTTCAACGACAATCACGTTAATGTAGCGGAGAAGATGTGTACGAAAGAATCCTTCAGCAAATGTGGGAGAAAATCCGTAGTCGACAATATGTGATGACCCTGCACGCTGAAGAAGAAATGGATGAAGATGGTTTATCTATCTTTGATATTGAAAGTATTATCTTGACAGGCAAAATTACTGAGCGACAAAAAGACTCAGAAACTGCTGAATGGAAGTATATCGTTGAAGGTGAAACAATCGAAGGAAATTCTGCCTGTGCAGTTGGAAAGATTAGCGTCACATCGAAACTGGTGATAATTACTGTTTATCGTGAATAGGAGAAAACTATGATTTGCGTTTTTTGCGGAAAAGAAGGCGCGCGTATTCGTTATGTGACTCGCAGTTACGGTAAAGGCGAGACTTTACTCGTCATTGAAAACGTTCCAGTTGTATCCTGCCCTCACTGCGGTAAAAGTTATTTGACTGCGGAAACATTGCACGAACTCGAACGAATCAAAACTCATCGCAAGAATTTTGCAAAACGGCGAAGCGTATCTGTTGCAGAATTTGTGTAATTACAAGCCTTGCAATGGGAAGACCTTGCCAGGTTATTGTCTGAATTGAATATGCTACGCGGGGACATTGTCTTCCCCGCATAATAGACCCAGCCCAATCTCTAATTCTCTAATCTCTATTAACCCATGACTCAACTAAAAATCACCGACGATCTCGACGCTCTGCTCGACGTGCTCCCTTCGGATATTCGTCACGCGGTCGAAGAGGCAAACAACAGCGACCTGCTCCTCGAAGTCATCCTCGACCTCGGACGCGTCCCCACCGCGCGCTTCGTGGAGAATGAAATCGTTTTGAGCCACAAGGAACTCACCCGCGCCGAACTCGACCATGTTGTCGAACGCATCGGTAACTTCGACGCGGATAACCGTGCAGGCATCGAACGCACCCTGCATCGCATCTCCGCCATTCGCAACCGACGCGGCGCGGTGGTTGGACTCACCTTGCGCGTCGGTCGCGCCGTCTACGGCACGGTGGACATCATTCAAGACATCATCGAGTCGGGCAAGTCCGCGCTGATTCTTGGGCGTCCTGGCGTTGGCAAAACAACCCTGCTCCGCGAGTCGGCGCGTATTCTCGCTGAAAATAAACGCGTCATTATCGTGGATACCTCCAACGAAATCGGCGGCGATGGCGATGTGCCGCATCCCGCGGTGGGCAAGGCGCGGCGCATGCAAGTCAAAGTGCCGACTCACCAGCACGAAGTGATGATCGAGGCGGTCGAGAATCACAATCCCGAAGTCATCGTCATTGATGAGATCGGGCGCGAACTCGAAGCCCTCGCGGCGCGCACCATCGCCGAACGCGGCGTGCAACTCATCGGCACGGCGCACGGTCAGACGCTCGATAATCTTTTGCTCAACCCAACGCTCAGCGATCTGGTTGGCGGCATCGAAGCGGTCACACTGTCAGATGAGGAAGCGCGTCGACGCGGCACCCAGAAAACGGTCCTCGAAAGACGCGCCCCGCCCACGTTCGATGTCCTCATCGAGATCCAGCATCGCAATCGGTTTGCAGTCCATCTCGATATCATGTCTGCGGTGGATTCGCTGTTGCGCGACGCGGGTCTGCCTCCCGAAGTGCGGATGCGCGATGCGGATGGAAAAATCCAGATTGAAAAATCTGCGCCCGCGCCAAAACGCCGCCCTGAGCGATTCGCCGAAGGGAATAAAGCGGATGTGAAAACGCCTCGCCGCGGACTTCGGTCTGCTTCGGCTTCCGAAGAGCCGACTCCAACTCCGAAGCCGATCGCATCATCCATCGGCGCGGCATTGCAGACTGTTCGAGTCTACGCGTATGGCGTCGCGAAAAATCGCCTGCAACAAGCCGCCAAGAGACTCGGCGTTCCTGCGGTCGTGGTGCGCGACGTATCGGAAGCCGACGCGCTCGTCACCCTGCGGACGTATTATCGCAACCGCCAGCAGACCGTGATGGAAGCCGAACAACGCGGCATGCCGATCTATGTTCTGCGCGCCAACACCGTTGCGCAAGTGGAGCAGTTCCTTGGCGATCTATATAACCTGAGCGCCGCGCCAATGCGCGACAGCATGGACGATATCCGCGGTGAAACACAACAAGCGATTTCCGCTGTCCTCAACGGCGAACGCTGGGTGGACTTACCCCCAGGTCCGTCACTTGTGCGACGCCTGCAACACGAAATGGCGCGCAGCGCCGAGTTGGTCAGTCATTCGTATGGGAAAGAACCGCGCAGGCATGTGAGGATATTTAGAGAATAGAGCAAGTAACCCAGTATAATTATTGCAGGAGTCATCATGAAACTCGATTTCGAGTGGGATCCTGAAAAAGCGCAAAAGAACATTCAGAAACACGAAGTTAGTTTCGATGAAGCAAGTTCGGTATTCAATGACCCCATGTTCATCACCGTACTGGACGACGAACATTCCAGCGACGAGGAACGTTACATCACCATCGGCCTCTCGAACAAATCCAGGCTTTTATTGGTGGCGCATACCGAACGAGAGAATCGTATCCGCATTATCAGCGCGAGAAAGGCAACGAAACATGAAGAAAAATTCTATGAAGAAACGGAATGATTACGAACTGCGAAAGGAATACGACCTTTCGAAAATGACCGTCCTGCCGCGCGGACGCTTCGACCCGAAGCGCAGAGTTGGGAGCAATGTCGTTGTGTTGGAACCAGAGATCGCAAAGGCTTTCCCCAACGATGAAGCTGTGAACGAGGCCCTGCGCTTGATTCTAAAAGCGACCAAAATCCCGCAAGGAACAGCGGCTTCGAAATAAAACGGTTCAAAGACTTCCGTAGTCCCAGCGGCTTCGGAAGTCTTGTTTTAGCGAACATACCCGCGCATGAACTTATACGAAATGGCGCGCAGCGCAGAGTTGGTGAGTCACTCGTACGGCAAGGAGCCGCGCAGGCATGTGAGGATATTTAGGGAGTAAAATGAAGGGCGACTGCTGTAGTCGCCCTTTGCTATAAATAAGTTTCAATCATGAAAAAGAACATTTTTCTTGTTTTATTACTTCTACTTATTGTGTGTTCTGCAAGCATCTTTTATTTTTCGATTCTAAAATACCAAAATGAAAACCCAAGAATTGAATGGGAGCAATCATCCGATACAGTGATAATCTCTTATGAACGTCGATATGATACTGATTACAACTATATCCCCGCTTTCAGAGTGTGGGGTGATGGCTACATTGTTTGGGTCGAGTACACTTCCGAAGGAAAACGAAAGATTTTAGAAGGATATTTATCTCAAAACGAATTAATGGTTCTGCTTGAAAAATTTGGGGAAACTGATTTTTTCAAATATTGCTATAAGAATCAAAGCTATGCTCTTGACTATATAAGTATAAACTTTCTGAAAAAGAGTTGTAGTAGTTTGATTGATGAGAATGGAACGGTAAATCCTAACTATGAAGCCATTTCTGATTTGGTGGACTTATTAGCATCGGGGGCTGGCGTAGAAGGAAAAGAATATACCCCAACAATGGGGTACTTGTCGATTGTTCGTTATGAGAAAACAGAATATTATCAAAATCAACCGACTATTCAAGCCCAGTTCATTTGGCCGACGGAAGAGTTTGGGTACACGATTGATGATATTCCAACAAACAATCCTGATGTTAGAGAAAAGGAAATTGTTGGAGATGAGCTGCTTTTTATCTGGGATATTGTAAATAGTTCCATGCCTTTTGTTGAATCTAACGGCAAAGTGTATTGGATAACATTATCTATTCCGAAAATCTCTACATATGATTTCACCTTAAGTTATAACACTCCATAACCAAACAAATCCGCGGCGTACATCACATCGTCCTGACCGTCTCTAATCTCTAATTCTCTAATCACTTTTCCCCCATGTTCATCACCCTCGAAGGACCTGAAGGCTCAGGCAAAACATCTCACATCCCGTATCTTGTGGAATACCTCCGCGAGAAGAGACATGTCGTATTCCCCACGCGCGAACCGGGCGGCACGTCCATTGGCGAGCAGATACGAGAGGTGATCCACGATTTGAAAAATGTGGAGATGCATCCGCGCACAGAAACGTTGCTCTATCAAGCCGCGCGCGCCCAAATCGTGGAGCAGGTCATCAAGCCGCGACTGGCTGACGGCGAGATTGTAATTTCAGATCGTTACTACGACTCGACGATTGCCTATCAAGGCTACGGGCATCAGCAGGACTTGGAGCAGGTTCGTCAACTGGTCAAGTATGCAACGGGAGGATTAACACCCGACCTAACTGTGTTGTTGGATGTAGATATCGAAGAAGGATTGAAGCGTAAGAAGAAAGACAATGAATGGAATCGGCTGGACGCATACACAGTTGAATTCCACCAGCGCGTCCGTGCGGGGTATTTGGAGATGGTCAAGCAGGAACCCAGTCGCTGGGTGGTGGTGGACGCGGGGCAGACGTGGGAGTCTGTGCAGGAGGAGTTGAGGAGGGTGATCGTTAGAAGCCTCAAGCCGGCGACTTAACAAAAACCGTTCCCTGCATGGCTGAAACGTGTTAAACTTCATGCCGCGGGTACGTATACCTGAATAGACTGAAACCGCAAAGTGAGGCGCTGATGCACTCAGAATTCCAAATCACGTCCGAACAAAGACAAGCAGATGTTCCCGTCACCATCTTTCACGTGGCTGGCTGGTTGGACGCGCAAAGCGAGGGAAATCTCCTCGAAGAAGCGCGCCTTGCCTACGATGGCGGCGCGCGTTACCTGCTGATTGACATGCACGAACTTGATACCCTCACGAGCGCCGGAATGCGCGCCCTGCAAAAGGTGTATCAGATGTACACCCCCAAGGAAGATCATTTCAAAGTGGCACATCTAAAATTGTGCAACGCGCCCGCCCAGATTTACAACGTGCTCGGTATCACAGGTTTTTTTGCAGAACATTCCCATGTATGAAAGTCTCGATGACGCGTTGGAAGCGTTCGGCAAGGAATGAATATTCCATAATAAACAAAAATACTCTTCGGGCGCCCGAAGAGTATTTGTTATGCCGGGCATGTGGAACGAATATCACCTTTATGAAACCGGCAGATAAATCTGTCAAGTTTGTAAGTTGAGGTTTGCGCAGGGAAGACTACAATTATGCTGGTTGTTATGGGTTTATGCAAATTCAATATTATCCATACGCAGTATTTCTTTTTCTTTCCGCCTTCATCACACTGCTCGCATCGTGGATCGCATGGAGGCGCACCGCGCCAGGCTCGCACACCCTGGCGGCATTGTTGCTTGCCATGACGGTATGGTCGGCAGGTGATGCCATGCAATGCCTGCAGACCGGGTTGAATGCAAAACTTTTCTGGCTCGATGCGATGACAATCGGCGCGGCATCTGCCTCGCCATTATTCCTGCTTTTTACGCTTAAATTCACCCAATATGAGAGGTATATTACACCACGCAATCTGGCGATCCTCTTTTTCATCCCAGCGGCAACCGTACTCCTCTCATGGACGAACGATTACCATCACCTGGTTTTTACCTCCACCCGCCTCGTTGAAAAGGATGGGTATATCCTGATCGAACTTGTGCGCGGCTATTGGTTCCTGTTCAACACAGCCTTTTCGTATCTTGCAATTCTTGTTGGGTTATTTGTGCTGGCAAACGGCTCTTTGCGTTCGGGTCCGTTGTTCCGTAATCAATATCGTATTCTTCTACTCGGTTGTCTGATCCCGTTCGCCCTGAGCCTCTACAGCCAGGTCCGATTCGCTTCGGTAAACGGGTTCGATCTTGCGCCGGTCACCTTCGGGATTTCTGGCGTGATCTTCCTGTTCGCCGTGGCACGCACCCGATTCATGGACATGATTCCAGTGGCGCGTACGCGTCTCATTGAAAATATGCGGGATGGAGTGCTGGTGCTCGATTCTCAACACCGCGTTGTAGATTTCAACTCTGCCATGAAGGTCCTTTTGGCGGAACATGCCTCCGACCTCCTTGGGCGGAGCGCGCTCGAACTTTTCAGTGATTGGATGGATCATCCAAACGATATTTTCGGCAAACTCGACATTCAGACTGAAATGCGAATCCCATCCGCGCCCTCGCGTTTCCTCGACCTGCGCGTCACGCCATTTTTTGACAAACACCAACAGTTAACCGGGCGGTTAATGGTCTTCCGCGATGTGACCGACCGCAAGGATGTGGAAAGAAAATTGCGCGATGCAAATTTCAGGTTGCAGTCACAATTGATCGAGATCGGGCTCTTGCAAAGCCAGCTACGTGAACAGGCGATCCGCGACCCGCTTACAAACCTGTTCAACCGGCGCTACCTCGAAGAGACCCTCGACCGCGAACTGGCGCGCGCCATGCGCGAAACCTATCCGGTTTGCATCATCATGATTGATATTGATCATTTCAAACAGGTGAACGATACCCATGGTCATGAGGCAGGCGACCTTGTTTTGAAGGCATTGGCAGAGGGGCTCGTCCGTCACAGCCGGCGCGGCGATTTTGCCTGCCGCTACGGCGGCGAGGAGTTCATTGTGGTGATGCCGAACATCACCAGCCGCGTGGCGCAGGAACGCGCCGTCGTGTTACGCGATTCGCTTAACTCCATGCAAGTCAGCTATGGAAAACATTCCCTGAGCGCAACCTTCTCGATGGGGATCGCATCCTACCCCGCCAACGGCGACTCGCGCGAAGCGATCCTGCGCGCGGCAGACAAGGCAATGTACGCCGCCAAGGACGCGGGGCGCGATCACATTCGTTCGTACGATGAGTTGGAGACCGTATAAGGTTAACCTTCGCAATCAAGGGAGGTTGCAGTTCTTACGAAATTCTGAATTTCCTCATTTCGACAGTCAACATTGGTGTATGATTCACCTCATGAGCGTGAGAAATATTCTCATCGTGGAGGACGAAGCCAGCATCGCGGAGGTGGTGAGCCTGTATCTCAAGCGCGCCGGCTTCACAGTGCAGGTTGCTTCGGACGGCAAAAAGGCGATGAGCCTCTTCGAGCGCCAGTCATCGGATTTCGTCATCCTCGATCTGATGCTCCCCGAAGTGGACGGGCTGACGCTCACCCGCTGGCTGCGCGACCGCTCCGATGTGCCGATCATCATGCTGACGGCGCGCCGCGAAGAAGCGGACCGCATCGCCGGGCTGGAGATGGGCGCGGATGATTACGTGGTCAAGCCGTTCAGCCCGCAGGAGTTGGTGAGCCGCGTGCGGGCGGTGATGCGGCGTCTGGGGCGCGAACAAGCTGAAGAGGGGAATGACCGGGCGTTGTCCTTCAATAATTTATCCATTGACCCGCGCAGTCGCGCCGTGAAAGTCAACGAGTCCGAAGTAGAATTAACGGCAAAGGAATTCGATTTGCTATATCTTTTGATGCGTCACCCAAAGCAGGTGTTTACGCGCGATCAATTGCTGGAGCGCGTGTGGGGCGGCGCACAATATATTGACCCCGGCACGGTGACCGTGCACGTGCGCCGCTTGCGCGAAAAGATCGAAGCCGATGCCTCGAAGCCTGCGCGTCTGCTCACGGTATGGGGCGTTGGATATAAATTCGAGCCATAACATGAAAAATTTTTTCTCCCGAACCTCCCTGCCGGTCCGAATGATCGTTGGCGTTGCGGTTATCGTCGCGCTTACGCTGGGTTTCTTCACGCTGGTCATGTTCCCGCCAATGAAAGATATCGCGAACCTGGCGTTATACCTCAGCATAACCGCGCTGGTCTCAGCGTTCATCGGTTATCTTGCCTATTACCTCGGCTGGATTCACATGTCGCCCACCTTGCGCTGGACCTTGCTTGGCGGATATATCCTCGCCAGCATCCTGACGTTTTTCAACGTATGGTTCTCGGCGCAGATGATGTTTTCGAGCCAGCACGATCTGTTGCTGGCAATCGTTTTGCTTGTATTTGCCGGCGGCATGGCGACCGTGCTCGGCTATTTCCTGTCCAGTACGATCACCGAACGGATTCAACTGCTCAAAAACGCGGCGGAAAACATCGCCCAGGGAGATTTGAACACGCGCGTCCCGGTGCAGGGACACGATGAAGTGGCGGGCTTGGCGAAAACGTTCAATCAAATGGCGGAGCAACTTCAAGAGGGCGATAAAAAACAGCGCGAACTCGAAAACCTGCGGCGCGATTTGATCGCCTGGGTCAGCCACGATTTGCAGACTCCGCTCACGTCGGTGCGCGCAATTCTGGAGGCATTGTCTGATGGAGTGGTGGAAGACGTGGAAACCGTGAACCGCTATCTTCGCACCGCGCAACGCGACGTGAATTCGTTATCGTCATTGATTGACGACCTCTTTCAAATGGCGCAACTCGATGCCGGCGGCTTTCCGCTCGACCGCGCCAACGCCTCGCTCAGCGATCTTGTTTCGGACACGCTCGAAAGTTTCACCGAACTCGCCAAGCAACGCGACATCAAACTGGAAGGCAACGTGGAAAACAACGTGGACCCGATCAATATGGACACGCAAGCCATCGGGCGCGTACTGAATAATCTCATCGGCAACGCGTTGCGCCACACACCGGATCAGGGGCGCGTCAGTGTGTGGGTGCATCGCACGGGCAAAGGCATTGAAGTCACGGTCAGCGACACGGGGGAGGGCATCCGCGCAGAAGATCTGCCGCATGTATTCAAACGTTTTTATCGCGGCGAAAAATCGCGCAACCGCGGCACGGGCGGCGCGGGCTTGGGGCTGGCGATCTCGCGCGGCATCGTGCAGGCGCACGGCGGCAATATCCGCGTCGAAAGCAAGCAGGGCAGGGGCACCCTCTTCACTTTCCACATCCCTTAACAAACTTCTCAGTGGGGCGTAATCCTTTCGTAAGGAAGTTTTCCTACAATATCGGCATCAAGGATGAAGAAAATGAAACGAATCCTTTTTTGCCTGACTGCCCTCCTGTTGACTGGATGCTCGAGAGTACAAACGCTTCCTCTGCAAAGTGCAGTTGACTCGCCCGTGGAAGAATCTGCCATGCCCAAACTCGCTTCGCTCCCAGACCTCGGACTTGCCCCCGAACTTACGAACACAACTTGGCTGAATGTGGACTCCCCTCTTCGCCTCGCCGATTTACGCGGCAAGGTCGTCATCCTCGAAATGTGGACGTTCGGTTGCATCAACTGTCAGAACGTCATGCCTTCGCTCAAAGACTGGCACAGCAAATACGCCGACCAGGGACTTATCATCATCGGCAATCATTATCCCGAGTTCAATTATGAATCCGACCTCGCCAACCTGCAGGATGCCGTCGCCCGTTTCGGAATCGAATATGCTGTGGCGCAGGATAACGACGGAGCAACCTGGCGCGCGTACAAGAATCATTACTGGCCCACGCTGTATTTGATTGATAAACAGGGCCGCATCCGATATGTGCACATTGGCGAAGGGCAATACACAGAGACCGAACAAAATATCAAGGCATTGTTGGAAGAGAGTTATTAATAAATTTGGAGTCAGGAAGCTTGCTTCCGTAGCTTGCCAGTTTGCTGGCGATTCCAAATAGGAGAAACCATGAACGACAAATACAAATCCGTCCCTGTAAAATCGTCCGAGATCACACCATATTCGCAATATCTTTCCCGGCGCGAATTCCTCAAAGCCGCGGGCATCCTCACCGGGTCCGCCCTTTTGGCGGCGTGCGCCCCCAAGGTGGCTGGAACAGTCATCCCTGCGGAGGAGGCGATAGCAACACAGGTCACATCCAAGTATGCGGATGAGTTTGGCGATCCAGCCACCTCGTTCGAAGACATCACCCACTACAATAATTATTACGAATTCAGCATCAACAAGGAGGCGGTTGCGCCGCTTTCTGAAAGTTTCAACCCCAGCCCGTGGACGGTCGAGGTGTATGGCTTGGTGAAAAAACCGAAGATGTACGGCATCGAAGATTTGTTGAGCAAGTTCACGCAGGAAGAGCGCATCTATCGCTTGCGCTGTGTGGAAGCGTGGAGCATGGTCATCCCGTGGACGGGCTTTACGCTGTCGTCGCTGTTGAATGAAGTGGAGCCGACTTCGGATGCAAAGTATGTGCGTTTTGAAACGGTCTATCGCCCCGAAGAAATGAAAGGTCAGGGAAATTCGCTCTTCCCCTGGCCCTATCAGGAGGGTCTGCGCCTCGACGAAGCCATGAATGAGTTGACGATCCTTGCCACCGGTTTGTATGGCGAGCCGATGCCCAACCAGAACGGCGCGCCGATCCGCCTCGTGGTGCCGTGGAAGTATGGATTCAAATCCATCAAGTCCATTGTGAAGATCGAGTTGGTCTCTGAACGACCCAACACCTTATGGAGCACGGTCGGACCATCCGAATATGGGTTTTACTCGAATGTGAACCCTGAGCGTTCGCACCCGCGCTGGTCGCAGGCGAGTGAACGGCGCATCGGCGAGTTGAGCCGCCGCCCCACCTTGATGTTCAATGGCTATGCCGAACAGGTGGCGCATTTATATGAAGGTATGGATCTGAAACTTCATTTTTAGTATGAAAAAAATCTTCTCGCGTTATACCCCTCTTCAAATCGCCATGCATGTTTATGCGTGGTCTGTGCTGGTAATTCTTGTTTTCAAGTTGATCACAAACGACCTTTCGGCAAACCCGATTCAGGAACTCGAACAACGCACGGGTCGCCATGCCATCACCTTGCTGATCCTTTCGCTGGCATGCACACCGTTGAATATGCTCTTCGGTTGGCGTGAACTTCTCAAGCGCCGACGCGCGCTCGGGCTGTACGCGTTCATGTACGCGACGATCCACGTGATCATCTTTTTCAATTTGGATTACGGGCTGGCGTGGAGTCTCATCGCGCAGACGATTTTCGAGAAGCCCTACATCGTTGTCGGGTTGACCGGTTTCCTGTTGTTGATCCCGCTTGCCGCCACATCGTTTGACGTTTGGAAAAAACGCCTCGGCAAAACGTGGAAGCGGATTCACCAAATGGTATACCTGATCGTCCCTTTGTTGTTGTTGCATTACGCGTGGAGCAAGAAGGGCGATCTGTTCGGCTTGCAGGGCGAGATCACCCGTCCTTTGATTTATATCGCAGTTGCCGCGATCCTGCTCATCATGCGGATTCCGCCCGTGCGGAGGTTTCTCGCCTCATTACCCAGTCGAATCCGGCTATTTTTTAGGAAGCGGACTCCGCAACCTGAAATATCGTAGAGCGAGATACTATCTCGCTCTACGCTTTCTAAAATATTCCCTTCAGGAACAACAGCAGACCCACAAGCGCCAGCGGAATGCCGACGATGGCGCCGACCACTGTCAGGGTGACGAGTGTTCCGACGATCATCAACACGATGCCGAGGATCATCGCGACGAGTCGTCCGGTCATTTCGACGATCACCGCGAGCAGCTTCCAGAGTGCGGCGAGGGGCCAGAGATACCAGGGGATGCGTTTTGCATGAGCTGTCATTTTGCCTCCAAAGAATAAGATTGCAACAAGATATACGTGCGTCCCGTACAAAAGTGGCAACTGACAAATTGACGCGCCTGTTATAATGCCATCCATGTCACCTCGAACAGCAAAAACAGAAGATCAACCCATTCCCGTTGCAAAACAAAAGAAGCCGGCAGTCACGAAGCCGGTCATCGTCGAGCCGGCGGTGCGTGAAGAAACCACGATCACTTTCAAGCGAAGTCACTTTTTCGCGGGACTCAGCATCCTGACCTTCTTCTTCGGTCTATTTGCCGGGTTCGCCATCTGGGGCACCGACTGGTTCTCGGGGCTGGGGTCGGATTCGCAAGCGGCGAATCAGGCGCAAATTGTGGAAGAGCCGCAGGTCGTCCGCTATGACATTCCTGCAGAGGGCTATCCTTCGATCGGTCCGGCGGATGCGCCCATCACCATCGTCGAGTTCAGCGATTATCAATGCCCGTATTGCAAGCGTTGGCACGCGGAAGTGTACAAACCGTTGCTGGCTGAATATCCTGGCAAGATCCGCCTGGTCTATCGTCACCTGCCGCTTACCTCCATTCACCCCGACGCGTTTTCTGCGGCAGAAGCCGCCATGTGCGCGGGCGATCAGAACGCCTATTGGCAATTTCATGAACAGTTGTTTGCCGGCGACCTGCTCGGCGCGGGCGTATACACCCAGTATGCCGAGGCGCTTAATCTGGATGTGCCTTCGTTCGAATCCTGCCTGAACGGCGATAAATTCGAGGCGGCGATACAAGCCGACAGCGATTTTGCGATCAACCTCGGCGTGAACTCGACGCCGACGTTCTTCATCAACGGGCTTGCCGTTGTGGGAGCACAGCCGCTCGATGTCTTCAAGCAGGTGATAGACAAGGAACTTGCGGGAGATTTCCCACAATAATTTTCAATCGGGCGACCAGAATGTTGGTCGCCTAATTTTTGCGGAGGGACGAAATGAAAAAATTTGTCGCGGTGGCTGGCAACATCGGCGTCGGAAAATCCACGCTCGTTCAAATGCTGTGCATGCGCATGGGTTGGGAGCCATTTTTCGAGCCGGTCACGCAAAACCCCTATCTTGCCGATTTTTATGCAAACATGGATGCATGGTCGTTTCATTCGCAGGTATTTTTTCTCACGCACCGGTTGCGTTCGCATTTTCAACTGTCGCATCACCCCAACTCGGTCGTGCAAGACCGCAGTGTGTACGAAGACGCTGAAATCTTCGCACAGAACTTATATCTGCAAGGGCACATTCAAGAACGGGATTATCAAACTTACCGGGACCTCTACGAGACGATGCTGCGCTTCCTCCCGCCCCCGGATCTGGTCATTTATCTTCGAGCTTCTATCACCACCTTGCATAATCGCATCTCCAGCCGCGGACGCGACTACGAGCGGACAATCGCCCCCGATTATTTGTACGGCTTGAACAGCCTGTACGAAACGTGGATTGATAACTTCACCCTTTGCCCGGTGCTTGCCGTCCCTGCCGACGATTTGGATTTTGTCTCACATCCCGGGCATTTGCGGCTCATCGTCCAAAAAGTGGATGAGAAGTTGACTGGCAAGGAGGAAGTTGTGTTTGAACCGGAAGAAATGGCGCGCGCGGCAGAGGATTGAATGTCCAGCGGCGGTCTCATCGAGACCGCCGCTGTTTTTACCAACAAATCTGCCATGTAGATTGCTTGCTTTCAGGATGGGCGTAGTATACTAGACCCATGCATCCAGAAAAGATCGGGATATATGAAATCAAATCGGAGTTGGGGCGCGGCGGCATGGCAACCGTCTACCGGGGATACGACCCGCGCTTTGAGCGCGAAGTTGCCGTCAAAGTGTTACCGCCCGAACTCCTGCACGCCGACCCGCAGTTCCGTGCCCGCTTTGAGCGCGAGGCAAAGATCATCGCAAAACTCGAGCACCCGTCCATTGTGCCGGTGTATGACGTGGGGGAGGAAAACAACCAACCGTATTTCGTGATGCGTTACATGAACGGCGGTTCGCTCTCGGATCGAATCAAAGCCGGGATCATGACGATCACCGAAGCGGCAAAGATCCTCGACCAGATCGCGCCCGGCCTCGATGAAGCCCATGCAAAAGGGTTCGTCCACCGCGACCTCAAACCCAGCAACATCCTCTTCGACAGCAAAGGCATTCCGTACATTTCTGATTTCGGCATCGCCAAGATCAGCCAGGGCTCCAGCACGATGACCGGGAGCGGCATCATCGGCACGCCGGCGTATATGGCGCCCGAGCAAGCCACTGGTGACCCGGTGGACGGGCGCGCCGACGTATACGCGCTCGGCATCATCCTCTTTGAAATTCTCACGGGTAAACAGCCCTACGAAGCCGATACGCCGATGGCGATTGCCATCAAACACGTCACCGACCCGGTGCCGCGAATTCTCACCATCAACCCCAATTTGCCTGCCGATATGGATTTGATCATTCTCAAGGCGATGGCAAAAAACAGGGACGAACGCTTCAACACGGCAGTCGAGATGGTGCAAACCCTAAAGGAACTCACCGGGGATTTTGGTCCCGATCGAAAGACCGAAACGCTGACGGCGTTGCGAAGGTCGTTGAACAAAACGCAGGTGAAGGAAAAAAAAGAACGCTCGCCATTGCGATTCGTGTTCGCAGTGATTCTCCTCGCGGTGCTTGGGGTCGGCGGATATTACTTCCTAGTGGGAAACAGCCTGCCCTTCGGCCTCGAAGCGGCGACATCCACAGCAACTTTCGCGCCAGCCACAGAAACACCCCAGCCCACGCTTGAGTCCACGTCAACATCGGCGCCGTCTACATTAACCGCTACGCTCGCGCCGTCCACGGCAACTGCCACGGAGGCGCTTCCGCAAATCCCGCTGATCGGCGGGGCAGATAAAATTGCCTTCCTGCGCAACAACGATATTTGGATCATGAACGTGGACGGAAGCGACCTGCGCTCGGTGACCGATGACCGCTCTGAAAAATGGGATGTGCAATGGCTTCACGATGGAAATATTTTGTTTATTACCGGCTCAACCGTGAAGACGGTGAACATCGAAACCCTCGAAGAAACCACCATCACGAGTTTTGCCTCGGCGGAATATCTCGAAGCCTTCCGCGTTTCGCCGGATGGAAAGCAGGTTGCCATCAGCCTCAACCGTGAACTGCACATCGTGCCGTTCGAGCCGGCGGCGTTCCACGTCAACGAATCGAAGAACGACCTGCTCGCCATGGATGGTTGTTTGTTTTACAACAACGTCGGTGTGAAGAACGTATTGTGGTCGGACGATGGGCAAAAACTCGCGGTGAAGTTTTCAGCCCCTTCTGCCAATAACGTGGTGGCGGATGCCGTCCGGGTTCTCGATGTGCATTTGTGCAAATCGTCTGAACCGATTCGACTGGATGAATTCCCTGCCGCACGGTTCAAGTTCACCAACGATATCGTGCGCTTCGATTGGGACGGCAATACCTTGTTCGTATTGAACAGCAACATCCGCAACGGCGGCTTCGGCGACTTGGGCATTTACAACACCGAGTCGAAGGAATTTAAATCCGCCGCGCCGGTGGACGGCAAGTGTTGTTATCGCGATGCCGCCTTTAGCCCCAACGGCACGCATCTCGTTTTTGCCTTTCAGGATATCAACCTCGGCACCGAAGGTCCTATCGTGTTTTATTATATTCCGGTCGGTTCACTTCAAGACCCCGCCGCGCTTGAACCTGTCGCCATCCCCGATGGTTTCTTCACCCAGCGCAACGATACGCCAATTCCGGTTTTTCGTTCGTTCAGTTTTTCACCCTGAAAAATTAGTTCTGTGGGGAAGGGTAAATTACGAAAAGGCCTGTATCCCTGTCTGTGCTCTTCCAAGAATCAACGCGTGGATGTCGTGAGTCCCTTCGTAGGTATTCACCGCCTCCAGATTCATCATATGTCGAATCACATGGAACTCATCCGAGACGCCATTGCCACCGTGCATGTCGCGTGACATGCGGGCGATGTCCAATGCCTTGCCGCATGAATTGCGTTTGACCAGCGAGACCATTTCGGGGCTGGCTTTGTCTTCGTCAATCAAACGTCCCACCCGCAACGCGCCCTGCAAGCCCAGCGTGATCTCTGTCATCATGTTTGCCAGTTTCAATTGGATGATCTGATTCGCCGCCAGCGGGCGCCTGAACTGCGGACGATCCAATGTATATTGCCGCGCCGCGTGCCAGCAAAATTCCGCCGCGCCGAGCGCGCCCCATGCAATGCCATAGCGCGCCTTGTTCAAACACCCGAACGGACCTCCCAAGCCTTTCGCGTTCGGCATCAAATTTTCATCTGGCACAAAGACCTCGTTCATCACGATCTCGCCCGTGGAACTGGCACGCAGGCTGAACTTGCCTTCGATCTTCGGCGCACTCAAACCTTTCATGCCCTTTTCCAAAATAAAGCCGCGAATTTCATCATCTGATTTTGCCCACACGACAAAGACATCGGCGATTGGTGAATTCGTGATCCACATCTTGTTGCCTTGCAGGATGTAGCCGCCGTCCACTTTTTTGGCGCGGGTTTCCATGCTGGCAGGGTCACTGCCGTGGTTGGGTTCGGTCAAACCAAAACAACCAACCCATTTTCCGCTTGCCAAATTTGGCAGATATTTTTTTCTCTGTTCTTCAGTCCCATAGGCATAGATCGGATACATCACCAGCGAACTCTGCACAGACATCGCGGAGCGGTAGCCGCTATCCACGCGTTCGACTTCGCGGGCGATCAAGCCGTACGCAACGTGATTCAACCCCGCGCCTCCATATTCCTCAGGGATGGTTGACCCCAAAAACCCCATACTTCCCATTTCATCCATGATTTCTCGATGAAAAATTTCCTTGCGGTTGGCTTCGAGGATGCGCGGCATTAATTTATCCTGGCAATACTTCCGCGCTGTGTCACGGATCATGCGCTCTTCGTCGGTCAATTGTTCGTTGAGCAGGAAGGGATCGTCCCATTTGAAGGTTGGTTTTGACATGCGTGCCTCGGGTATTGGTATGGGGGATT
>Ga0247727_10010121_pt1 | contig 16795 bp, 11 predicted proteins | sample WisWelCaveWW1625_FD_202498 | JGI IMG/M metagenome (GOLD analysis project Ga0247727, IMG submission 202498) | Biofilm microbial communities from Wishing Well Cave, Virginia, United States - WW16-25 | ecosystem: Environmental > Aquatic > Deep subsurface > Groundwater > Cave microbial mat | place...
GACAGAGACGTCTTCGTGACCAAGCTGAATGCCGCTGGCTCCGCGCTCGTCTACTCCACTTACCTGGGCGGCAGTGGTGAAGACGTCGGCAATGCCATCGTTGCGGACGCGAGCGGCGCCTTCGTCGTGGGCCGAACCGCTTCGACTGACTTCCCAACCGCGAATCCCTTGCAACCCACACCCGGTGGAAACGGCGACACCTTCGTGACCAAGCTGAATGCGGCTGGCTCCACGCTCCTCTTCTCTACGTATCTCGGCGGCAGTGGGCCCCTTGTGCCCCTCGGCGTCAACGAGTCGGCGTCGGGCATCGCCGTGGATGCGAGCGGCAACGCTTATGTTGCGGGTTATACCTCATCTACTGACTTCCCGACCGCAAACCCCTTGCAACCGGTTTACGGTGGCGGCTTCAGAGACGCCTTTGTGGCGAAGATAAGAGATAACCAACCGCCCACGGCTGGCACCGGCGGGCCGTACAGCGTGAATGAAGGTGCATCAGTCACTGTCACGGCCTCCGGTAACGACCCCGAAGGCGGTTCGCTCACCTACGCTTGGGACCTCGACAACGACGGAACCTTTGAAACGTTAGGCCAAACCGCCACGTTCTCTGCAACCAGTCTCGATGGCTCAAGCAGTCACACAATTGCAGTGCAGGTCACGGACGCTGGCGGCCTCACGGCAACCGACCAGGTCACCGTAAACGTGCTCAACGCCCCGCCTACAGCCAGCTTCGCCAACACGTCAGGCACGCCGATCGCAGGGCAGTCGGCCACTCTGGCCTTCAGCAACCCGTTCGATCCAAGCGCGGCGGATACAGCGGCTGGCTTCCGGTACTCCTACGATTGCACGAATGATGGCACCTTTGAACTCGCCGCCTCGTCCCTCACCTCCTACGCCTGTCGGTATCCAATCGCTGGCCCCTTCACAGCCCGGGGCCGCATCGCGGACAAAGACGGCGGCTACACCGACTACACGGCGGCCATCACCGTGCTCACGCCGCAACAGGCGATTGAAGGCCTGATCGCGAAGGTGCAGGACCTGGTCAGGCGAGGGGTGCTGAACAACGGTCAGGGCAACGCCCTGATCGCCAAATTGGAGGCGGCGATCCGTTCGCTCGAGCGGGGCAACGTCAATACGGCGCTCAATCAATTGAGGGCCTTCGTCAACCAGGTGAATGCCTTTATGAATGCTGGTATTCTTCCGCCCAGCGAGGGACAACTGCTTCTCGATTGCGTCAATCAGATCATTGCTGCGCTCGGCGGCTAGAGACCTCTGCAACAAGGAGTATCGTCATGAAACGACAGTTCGCACTTGCAATCAGCGTCGTCCTGACGCTTGCAGTAACCTTGTCCGGCACAGTCATCGCCTTGGCAAGCGCACAGACGCAGCTCATCAGCATCAACCGGGACGGCACGGCGTCCGGCAACTACGGCTCCGGCGGCACCTGGTTCAGCGCCAACGGGCGTTACGTGGCGTTCACTAGCAACGCCGGGGATCTCGTCGCCAACGACGTGCCCGGCACCGACGTGTTCGTTCGGGACCTCCAGGCCGGCACCACGACCCTCGTCAGCGTCAATCGGTTTGGCACGAGTGGTGGCAACGGCCAGTCTCTTTATCCAGCCGTCAGCGCGGATGGCCGGTTCGTGGCCTTCGAGAGCTATGCCAGCGACCTGGTGAGCAACGACACAAACTACCGCTTCTTCACTGACATATTCGTTCGGGACCTCCAAGCCGGCACCACAACGCTGGTCAGTGTCAACCACGCGGGCACGGACAGTGGCAACGGTTCCTCGTCGGAGGCGGTCATCAGCGCGGACGGTCGCTTCGTGGCCTTTTACAGCAATGCCAGCGACCTGGTCGGCAACGACACGAACGGCCACACCTATGACGTGTTCGTCCGTGATCTGCAGGTCGGCACCACGAGCCTCGTCAGCGTCAACACCTCGGGCGGGAGCGGTAACCGTGATTCGGCGAGCCAGTTGCCCGTAGCGATCAGCGCCGATGGTCGGCTCGTCGCTTTCTCGAGCCCGGCCTCTAACCTGGTGACGAACGACACGAACGGCACGTTGTGGGACGTTTTCGTGCGGGACCTGCAGGCCGGGACCACGACCCTCGTCAGCGTCAACCTCGCGAATGGCACCGGCCCCCATCACTCCGACTATCCGCTCATGAGCGCCGACGGCCGCTACGTAGTCTTCTCGAGCAGCGTCAACAACCTGGTGAGCAACGACACCAACAACACCACCGACGTCTTCGTACGCGACCTCCAAGCCGGGACCACGACCCTCGTCAGCGTCAACCGCCTTGGCACGGCGAGCGCCAACAGCGGCTCCGGCGCTCACATGCTGACACCCGACGGCCGGTTCGTGGCCTTCACTAGCTTAGCAACCGATCTGGTGGACGTGAGCGACACCAACGGTGCCTCGGACGTCTTCGTCCGGGACCTGCAAACCGGCACCACAACACTGGCCAGCGTCAACCACCTGGGCACGGGCACTGGAAACGGCCTGTCCTACAACAACAGCCTGGGCATCAGCGCCGATGGCCGCTTCGTGACCTTCGACGCGCGTGCCACCGACCTCGTCAGCAATGACACGAACGGCAACGTCGACGTCTTCGTGCGCGACCTACAGGCCAGCACGACGATGCTGATGAGCGTCAACCTCGCCGGCACCGGTACCGGCAACAATGCCTCCTATCAGCCTGCGATCACGGCGGACGGCAAGTTCGTCAGCTTCACGAGCTATGCGACCGATCTCGTGAGCCTGCCCGACGCGAACAGGAACGATTACGACGTCTTTATCCGAGCTTTGAACCAGCCACCGACGGCCGACGCTGGCGGGCTATACAGCGTGAACGAAGGCGCATCGGTCACCGTCACTGCCTCCGGCAACGATTCGGAAGGTGGGCCGCTGACCTACGCTTGGGATCTCAACAACGACGGAACCTTCGAGACATCGGGCCAGAGCGCGACCTTCTCCGCCGCCAGCCTCGACGGACCAACCAGTCGCACGATCAAAGTGCAGGTCACTGACAACGGCGGCCTCACGGCCACCGACCAGGCAACCGTCAACGTGCTTAATGTCGCGCCGGGCGCAACCTTCAATGAGCCGGGCACAGTGGATGAAGGCAGCATTATCAATCTGTCGTTGACCGACCCAACGGACCCATCAAGCGCCGATGTGGAGGCGGGCTTCACTTATGCCTTCGACTGCGGAGATGGCGGGGGGTATGGGGCGTTCGGCTCGAGCGCCAGCGCGTCCTGCCCCACGGACGACGACGGTGCGCGCGCTATCGGGGGCAAGATCCGTGACAAGGACGGCGGCGAGACCGAATACACTGCCACAGTGACGATTGACAACGTCGCGCCGACCGCAACCTTCGATGAGCCGGGCGCAGTGAATGAAGGTAACGCCATCAATCTGTCGTTGACCGGCGCAATAGACCCCTCGAGCGCCGATGTGACGGCGGGCTTCACTTACGCCTTCGACTGCGGGGACGGTAATGGCTATGGGTCATTCAGCCCCGCTGGTAGCGCCAGTTGCCCGACGGACGACAATGGCACCCGCATCGTCGGCGGCAAGATTCGTGACCGGGACAGCGGCGAGACTGAATACACGGCAGCGGTGACGATTGACAACGTCGCGCCCACAGCCAGCTTCGCCAACACGTCGAGCACGCTGATTGCAGGGCAGTCGGCGACGCTGGTCTTCAGCAATCCATCCGATCCGAGCGCGGCGGATACAGCGGCCGGCTTCCTATACTCGTACGATTGCACGAATGATGGCGCCTTTGAACTCGCGGCCTCATCCCTCACCTCCTACGCCTGTTCGTATCCGGCCGCTGGCGCCTTCACAGCGCGGGGCCGCATCGCGGACAAAGACGGCAGCTACACAGACTACACGGCGGCGATCACCGTGCTCACGCCGCAACAGGCGATTGAGGGCCTGATCGAGAAAGTGCGGGACCTGGTCAGGCGAGGGGTGCTCAACAATGGTCAGGGCAACGCCCTGATCGCCAAATTGGAGGCGGCGATCCGTTCGCTCGACCGGGGCAACGTCAATACGGCGCTCAATCAATTGGGGGCCTTCGTCAACCAAGTGAATGCCTTTATGAACGCTGGCATCCTTCCGCCCAGCGAGGGACAACTGCTTCTCGATTGCGCCAATCAGATCATTGCCGCGCTGAGCGGTTAGGGTTAAGAAGATTTTCGATGAAACGGTTAATAGAGCCGCCTCCCACAGGCGGCTCTATTGTTGGAGGCCAACCTATCGCCGTATCGCATTGCCCAACGCGGGGCAAGTTTCATGCACTTTGCGAGGATAAACTGTACATCTTCCCCCACTTGAAATTGTCCACTATGATTGGGCGATGAACATGCGGCGATAATGAAAAAGAAGCCCCGATTACCGATTGCCAATGACCAAACTGAATTCAGCAACCGTCTTTTGAATTGGTATGCTAGACACGCCCGCCCCCTCCCCTGGCGCAAGACGCGCGACCCCTACCGCATCTGGATCAGCGAGATCATGTTGCAACAGACTCAGGTGGAGACCGTCATCCCCTATTACCAGCGCTGGCTGAAAAAATTTCCGACGGTGAGGGCGTTGGCGAACGCGCCGCTGAAAGAGGTGCTGGCGCTGTGGGAAGGGCTGGGCTACTACTCGCGCGCCCGCAATTTGCACAAGGCGGCGCAAAAAGTGATGGCCGAACACAAGGGACGACTGCCACGAACGGTGGACGAATTGAGACGACTGCCCGGCATTGGCCGCTACACCGCTGGGGCCATCGCCTCCATCGCCTTCAACGCCGATGCCGCCGTGCTGGATGGCAACGTTAAACGCGTCCTGGCCCGAGTCTTCAACCTTAGTGACGATGTGAAAAGCCCGGCGGGCGAAAAGAAGCTATGGGCGCTGGCTGAAAGCCTTGTGCCATCGGGCCGGGCCGGAGACTACAATCAAGCTTTGATGGATTTGGGCGCGACGATCTGCCGCCCTCAGAATCCGACCTGCTTGCTCTGCCCCCTGCTTGGACTGTGCGAGGCGCAAAAACTGGGCCTGCAAAATGAACGCCCGGTGACGGCGAAGAAAGCACCCACGCCACATTACGATGTGACTGCCGCCATCCTCCGCAAAAATGGCCGGGTGCTGATCGCCCAACGCCCAGCGGATAAATTGCTCGGCGGACTGTGGGAGTTCCCCGGCGGCAAGGTCAAGCCGGGCGAGAGATTACGTGCCTGTCTGCGGCGCGAGATTCGTGAGGAGCTGGGAATTGAGATTAAAGTGGGCGAAAAAACGATGACGCTCAAACACGCCTTCACCCATTTCAAAATCACATTGCACGTCTTTGAGGCGACGTTGAGGCGCAGGAGGCCGCGACCCATCGAAGCGGCGGCATGCAAGTGGGTGAGGCCGGGTCAATTGAGCGAGTATCCGATGGGGAAGCTGGATCGACGAATCGCCTCAACCCTCGCCTGATATTGGCAGTTTGCTGAGCCTTGCACAATTTGTAGAGCGATTTGGCAAATCGCTCTACAGCGGAGGGCGCAGTGTTCTTCTGCGCACCCAGTCGAAGAGCCTGCCTTGAGCGCGCGAGCCGTTCGCCGCCGAAGGGGTGCGGCCCTGAGACGCAAGCCGCACTCTTCGACTGCGTTCCGCGAATTGGGCGCGGAACTCCGCTCAGAGTGCTTGACCTGTGGGCAGTTAAGTTTTTTTGTAATCCTTCGTGGATCAATCATTCCTTTTCGCGATACATCTCAATCCGCCGGAAGGACTCGACGTAGCCCTCATCGTAAAAGGCGAGCAGGTGCGGATCGTCCAGGGCGATGTTCTCGGTCTGAGTGTCGAGATCAAAATCGTGATCGTGCAAGTGCGAGAGCAGGGCCTGGGCCACCCTTGCCGGGTCGCCCGTCTCTGTTTTCATCACAAAGCGATTGATCACAAACCGCCCGCGCTGATAGACCAGCCAGCCCTGACCGCCATCGGGCAGAGTGGCCGACAGGCCCACAATGTTCTCGGCGTTGTTCAGCGACTCGGATTGATTCGTCCACGGCGGCAGGCCGTCGCGCGACTCGAGCAAGGCCAGCGCCTCAGCCCGATTCAGCCACTGCGCCTTGCCAAAAGGATAGTGGCGTGGCGGCCCCGGTGGGCGGCGCAAAATGAGAAGTTCGCCAACTTCATAAAAGCCCAGCTTGAGAAAAAGTTTGTGCGCTGGAGTGTTGTTTTTGATCACTTCTAACATCGTGAAGTGAATGCTTAACTGTTCAGCCGCCTCCAGCAGGGCCATCATCAGCGCCTGCCCTGCCCCGTGCCGCCGCGCGGCGGGCAAAACTCCCAATCGTGTAATCCACCCCCGGCCTTCGCGCACCCCCAACATCCCCAGCCCCACCATCTCCTCGCCCACCATCGCCACGTAGGAGTGATCCAAATCAATGTCGTAGACGTGAATGTACTCCGTCATCTTGGCAATGTTCATCGGCATCGGCACCAGATAATCTACACGCGTCAGGTTATAGATAATGGTCAGGTCTTTAGTGGTGAACTGGCTAGCCGGGACGAGCCGGAGCGCGTCCGCGGAGACGTTGGGGGGCGTTGTTGACTGAGCCAGCATAACTATCGAAGGTAAGCGGCGATCTGATCGGCGAAGGTTGCCACCCGGATCGGTTTGCTGATGTAGCCGTTACAGCCGTACACTTCCACCATCTTGCGCGCCGTCTCCTCCGGCCAGGCGGTGACGACCACAATCGGCGTCTTCGCCAGATCGGGGACGCGGCGTAACTGCACGGCGACGGTCTGACCGTCGAAGTCGGGCAGGCCCAGGTCGAGCAGGATGATGTCCGGCTTCAAGTCAATCGCCATCTCGATCCCGGTTTCGCCGTCGGGCGCGTGGGCAATGTCGTACCCGTGCGGACCTAACACCCGATGGATCAGGTCGGCGTTGTCCTGGATGTCTTCAATCACTAAAACGCGAGTCATGGCTTAGAAAAATTGCTCTCCAACCGCGTCCGCCGCTTCGCTTAGGCGGTTGGGGGCGACGGCAACAAACTTCGTTGCTTCCGTCGCTTCGCCCGCGGGGACGCGGGCTTTGAGCGAGCTACAGACGTATAGCATGCCCCAAACGGGCCGCCTCATACAATGCGACAATGGTCGCAATGTGATTCCGGCTTTCGGCCAGCGAGAGGCGGGGCGGCTTGCCGTCGAGAATCGCGTCGTGCATGTCTTCGACTTCGCCCCGGTACAACGGCTCGTCGTCAACCGGCGCCCGTACTTCTTCATCACCCTGCTGCAGGATGAGTTGTGACTCGGCATCGGGCTTGAAGGGTTTGGTGAGGGTGATAGTTCCAATGCTTCCAACGATCTCGGCGTGGGTGCGGAATGGGGCGCGGAAGCCGCAATCAAACTGGGCGACGCCGCCCAGCTCATATCTCATCTGTCCCCAAAACAGCCCGTCCGTGCCGGTCGAGTCGAGTTGTTGCCAACCCACCACTTCGCCGGGCGGCCCGCCAAAAACGTATTGGGCCAGGCTGATCGGATAGCATCCCACGTCCCATAAACTGCCGCCGCCTATCGTCGGGTCAAGCCGCACATCCTGTCCGCGAGAGATGTTGAATGAAAACGACGAGCGCACCGAGGAGACTTTGCCAATCGCGCCCTCGTCCACCAGCGCTTTCGCTTTGAGCGTTTGTGGGTGATGCCGATACATGAAGGCCTCGGCTACAACCTTGCTCGTACGGGTTGCTGCTTTGATAACGTGATCCACCTCGGCCACTGTCAGGGCGAATGGCTTTTCCAACAGCACGTGCTTTCCGGCCTCCAAGCACTTCACCGCCCACTCGGCGTGCAGGCCATTGGGCAGGCTGATGTAGACCACGTCCACCTCGTCGGCGGCCAACATGGCCTCGTAACTGCCGTAGACGCGCGGGATATTCCATTCTTTAGCGTAGGCTTCGCCTTTCGCTAAGTCGCGGCTGGCGACGGCAACCAGTTCCCCGCGCGCTGAGGCCCGAATGGGCGGGATGAGGGCGCGATTGATTCGGGCTGTGCTGAGTAGCCCCCAGCGAAGTTTCTGTGCCATAGGAAAAAATCACCACAAAGAGCCCAGAGGCACAGAGAGTCTCTTTTTCTCTCTGCGATCTCCGTGCTTCCGTGGTTAAGCTGTCTCGCCGTAAAGCTGGCGGTGGACGGCGCTCAGGGCACGCACCTGCTGTTCGGCGTGATACGAAGAGCGCACCAGGGGGGCTGACTCCACCCACTTGAAACCGATCTCCAGCCCAAAGGCTTTGAGTTCTTTGAATTCCTCAATCGTGTAGTAGCGTTCGATGGGCAAGTGCTTCTTTGAGGGTTGCAGGTATTGGCCGAGAGTGAGAATGTCCACGCCCCAACTGCGCTGGTCATGCATCACCGCTTTCACTTCCTCCAGCGTCTCGCCCAGCCCCAGCATGATGCCCGATTTAGTCAGCACGTCCGGGTCGAGTTTTTTGGCGTTGGAGAGTGTAGCGGCGGCCCAATGGTAGTTGTCCTGCGGCTGGACTTTTTTGAACAGCCTCGGCACGGTCTCGACATTGTGGTTGAGGATTTCCGGGCGGGCCTCCATCACAATCTGCAAGGCTTCAAGACTACCTTTGAAGTCAGGGATGAGGACTTCGATGGAACAGCCAGGATGAATCTCGCGGATGCGGTTAATCACCATCGCGAAGATTGGCGCGCCGCCGTCCTGGCGCTCGTCGCGGTTGACGCCGGTGATGACGGCGTGGCGCAGAGCCATCGCCTTCACCGCCTGAGCCACCCGTTCCGGCTCGGCCCAATCCAGCGGCGACGGCCGCCCATGTTTGATGTCGCAAAAGCCGCAGGTGCGGGTGCAGACATCGCCCATCATCAAAAACGTCGCCGTCCCCGCCCCCCAGCACTCGCCAATGTTGGGGCACATGGCCTCTTCGCAAACGGTGTGCAGGGTCTTGGCCCGCATCAACTGTTTGAGGCGCTCGTAGCTCTCACCCGATGGCGCGCGCACTTTGATCCATTCCGGGCGGCGGAGCGGTGTTGGGGCGGCGATCTCCTCGGGGCGAATGAGGCGGTCGCGGGTGGGTCCGGTGACGGGCATTAGAGGGTGACTCCGAGTTCTTTCAGCACAGCAATGGGGTTAGTCAGGTCGCCTTGCTCGTCGGGCCACAACCATGCCGTATTAAGCTTAAAGTTGGGGATGGCGATTGAATTGAAGACGCCATTGGCGGCCGCCACTTCCAAAAGCACCTCACCCTGTCGCTGATAAAACTGCGTTCCTGCCGGGCCATAGGGATCGATCAGCCACAACTCACGAACACCAGCCTTTTCGTAGTTCTCGCGCTTCGCGCCGCGATCGTACTGTGCAGTTGAACTGGAAAGAATCTCGATGACGAGATCAGGCGCTTCAAGCACTTCACTTTCGGCAATGATATGCCGCCTTTCATGAGCGACAAATAGAATATCCGGTTCGTACACTTGATGAAGGGATATTCGTACTGCTGTGCGCGAGCCGAGCACCTGGCCCAGATCAAATTTGCTTACGAACAGTGTAATTACGGTCATCAACAAAACCTGCAAACGCTCGTGAGCAAAAAAGGGAGGGGGCATGACGATCAAGGCTCCATCTATCAATTCAGCTTTTTGACCTTCTGGCGCAAGTCGCATGAAATCGTGATAGGTCCAGCGCGGCGGCGATGTCTCAATCATTTCCACGCGGCGGACAGGGGGATTGGCAATTGTGGTCATAGGGTTGCACTCCAACCAGATTCTACGCCAGATTTGGGATTTAGTCAGAGAACTTCACCTTCGACGCCCTCAACGCCGCCAACACTCGCGGGGCCGTCATTGGCAAATCCGTCAGCCGCGCACCGCCAGCGGCATCGGCGATGGCGTTGGCAATGGCGGCGGCAGTGGGCACCACCGGCGCCTCCCCCACCCCGCGCGCGCCGTACGGCCCGTTCTCCGATGGCACTTCGACGATGATCGTTTCCGCAACGATTGGCGCTTGAACAATATTTGGTATGGCGTAATCCATCCATGAGCCGGTCAACAACTGCCCATTCACGTCGTACACCATTTGCTCATACAGCGCCCAGCCGATGCCCTGAGTCGCCCCGCCCATCATCTGTCCGCGAATCGCCAACGGATTAATCGCCCGCCCCACGTCTTGAACCACGATCAACTTGTGCAGGCGAACCTCACCCGTCTCGCCATCCACCTCCACCTCGGCCAACTGGGCGCTGAAGGCTGGGGCGGTCTCCGTTTGCGCCACGCGCCCCTGCCCGTATACTGGCGCATACTTGCCGCTGAACTGCATCGTCTTTCTGGCGATGTCGCTCAATTTGATGGCCCGGCCCGGCACACCGCGCACCTGAACCGCGCCGTCCACAATCTCAAGGTCCTCAACGGCGGCCTCCAGTTCCTCGGCGGCAATGGCCAGCACTTGCCGTCTCGCCTCCTGCGCCGCCATCACTACCGCGGCCCCGGTGGTGTATGTCACCTTGCTCCCCGCCGAAGCTCCCGAATACGGCGCAGTGTCCGTGTCGCTGACCACGACTCGCACCTTCTCCGGCGCAATGCCAAACGCCTCTGCCGCCATCAGCGTGAAGCCGGTCGCCGTGCCGTTGAGATCGATTGAACCGACATGAATCTGTATCAGGCCATCACGATTGAGTTTGCAGGCCGCCGCCGCCGGCTCGGTGCCGCCGGGCCAGCCGCCAACGGCGACTCCCACCCCGCGTCCCCCCACTCGCACCCGATCGCGAGTCTGCCACGCCGGATGCTGGCGCAGTGCTTCGAGCACGGCCACCATCCCAATGCTGGGCCAGGGATCGTCATCGGCCATGAGGTCGCCGGAGCGCGCGGCATTTTGCAAACGCAGTTCAATCGGATCCCGACTCAACTTTTGCGCCAACTCATCCATCATGGAGTCCAACGCAAAAATCACTGAGGGCGCGCCCGGCGCACGATAAGGCCCGACCGAGGATTTGAACGTCAACACGTCCGTCCCGCGCAGATCAAAGTTCGGGACGCGATAAAAGCTCCCCACCATTGAGGCCAGAAACCCGGCGAGGTCAAACGAGTAACACCCGTCATCGAGATGGACCTCCGCCGAAAGCGCCGTCAACGTCCCCTCGCGCTTTGCGCCGAGACGAAGATGAAGACGAGCAGGCGGGGCCGGGTTGGCGGCGGCCATTTCCTCCATCCGCGTCAACGTCAGCCGCACCGGGCGGTCCACCGCTTGCGCCGCCGCCGCCACCAGCGGCTCGTAGAGTCCATTCTTGCCGCCGAAGCCGCCGCCCACCGCCACGCCGACCACCCGCACATCCGACTCGGAGAGGCCCAAGACCCTGGCCACTTCCTTTCGCACACCAAACTGATCCTGCGTGCTGGCCCAAACCGTCACGCCGCCGGTGATCGGGTTTGGCTCGGCCATGATGCTATGCGGCTCCACCGCACTTTGATGCACCATCGGCGTGGTGAACGTTCTTTCAAGGATAATGTCTGCTTCAGCAAAACCGGCAGTTACGTCGCCTCGCTTATAGGCCTTCTGGTTGGCGATGTTGTTGCGTTTCTGTTCTGCTTTGTGCCCGCCGCCGCTGTCAGCGCCGTGCGCGCCCCCACTGCCCGTACCACTGGGCACCCCCTCCGGCCACACCAGCGGCGCGTTCTCGGCCAGAGCCTCGTCTATCGTCATCGCCGCTGGCAGTGGTTCGTAATCCACCACCACTTGCCCTGCGCCGTCCTCAGCCGCCGCTTCACTTGTCGCCAACACCATCGCCACGGGCTGGCCGACGAAGATGGCCCGGCCACGCGCCAGCAGCAACCGACTGCGCGAGGAGGGAGCGATGTCGGGCATGTCTTTCGAGGTGAGCACGGCGACCACGCCGGGTATCGCCATCGCCCTCGAGGCCTCAATCGCCCGGATGTTGGCGTGCGCGTGCAGGCTGGCGACGAATCGGGCATGCAACAGTCCCGGCAGGTTCATATCCGCCGTGAACCGCGTCGCCCCCGTTACTTTGGCCCGCCCATCAATCAGCGGCCTCGACTGTCCAATCGCTCTGAATCTCGTCATGACCTTTCCTCCATCAGCTCCAATCTTTGTCGTTTGACGTTTGTCGCATTCTGCATCTCCCAGTCAAACACCTTCCCAAACTGCCTCTCCACCTCATCCATCACTTCATTCATCGTCGGCGGTTGCCCCAACAACTCCGCCATCGAGATCGCAGGATGATCGGGCAGGCCACAGCCGATGATGCCGTTGAAATAGTCCATCTCCGGATCGACATTCAACGCAAAGCCATGTTGCGTTACCCCGCGCGCATCCACTTTCACGCCAATGGCGGCGATCTTCGACGGCGCTTTGCGTTTCTCGGGCGCACAAAAGGCGCAGCGCGATTCCCGATCTGGATGGACGAAAACTCCTGTGACGCCTGCCAGTTGTCCGGTGACGAGTCCGAAGTGGGCAAGGGTGCGGATGATCATCTCTTCCAGTTTGCGAACATAGCCGACGTAATTGGCCTGCGGGATGCGACCACCCTCCCCTACGGGGACGCCGACTTTGAGGATGGGGTAGCCGACCACCTGCCCCGGCCCGTGATACGTCACATCGCCGCCGCGATCCACCCATTCGACCGTCACCCCTCGTTGCGCCAATTCCGACTCCCCCCACAACAAATTCTCGGCGTGGCCGGAGCGCCCAAAGGTATAGGTGTGCGGATGCTCCAGCAACAGCAATGTGTCCGGGATCAAATCGGCGGCCCGTTTGGCGGCCAGTTGTTTTTGCAACCCCCACGCCTCGCGATAGGCTACGAGGCCGAGTCGTCTCACTTCACAAATCACCATTACTTCTCCAAGCGATACACCGTCATATGTAGATTCGGATTACGCGGCTCACACAACTCGCCGGTCTGAAAAACCGGAGTCATCCCGGATGTAAACACCGGACACCAGCCCGGGTAATTAATGAAGTATTCTGCGCCGCGCTCACCGATGAAAACGGCGAGCCGCGCCTCATCGCGAATGAATGGTATCACCTCTGGCGAAACTAATCCAGCAAGGTCAATTAATTGCACCTCAGCGAAATAACCCAGCGCACCAATGTCGTGGGCCGCGATCAACGTCCCGGCAGGGATGTTGCCCTCCACCCACTTTGCCACTGCCACCATCTCACTGTTGATCACGCGATTATCGCTGATCAGCGCCCGCACGCCGATGATCCAAAACGCGATGGCGACAATGCCGACCCCCATCACCCAGGCCCGGCTGATCACCCGAGGCCACAGGTGGGACGCCGTCAACTGTACCCAACTCATCATCCCTGCCCCACCCACAATGACCAGCACGGGTATGACCGGGATCAAATACCGCCCGTGTTGATACGTCACTGGCAGGCGCAGAGCATAGGCCAATAAAAACGCCGCCGCCCAGGCCAACATCACGTAGGGGCGAATCCATGTGTTCGCCCGAACCTGTGTGTTCGCCCGAACCTGTGTGTTCGCCCCGGTCGGGCCGACACAGGCAAGCGGAGCTTGCGGGTCGGCCCCTACGAGTTTCGCACCCCGTATCAACATCGTCCCCGGCAACAACAATACCGACACCCCGATCAGTGGCGTGGAAAAAATTGTGACCAACCTCTGCCACAACGGCAGTTCACGCAGAATAGCATATTCGGCTTGTTTGGCAAAAAACGTATTCGGCCACAGTTGACCGCTCAGGGTGAAATTGAAGAGGAAGTACGAGGCGATGACGGCGGCGGCCCCGGCAAAAAAGGCCGCTAACGCTTTGAGCCGGCCTCCCTCCAGCCAGATCGTTAACGCCAGGAACGGCAACAACGTCAACCCATCCGGCCTCGTCCAGGCGGCCAATCCCAACAATATTCCGCTGAGGTAGGGGCGGGGCTTGTCCCCGCCCGCCGCGAGCCATGCTCCCAACGTCAATGCGCAAAACAAGATCGTCTCCATCCCCGAGGCTGCCGCCCAGGCCAGATGCCACTCTACCGCAACCAGCGCCCCAACCCACCAATTGTAGGGGCGGGGCTTATCCCCGCCCATTGCGCTTGTGACACGATATGCTAGCCACGCCGTCACCCCAAGCAAGATCGCGTTGAGTCCCAACGTCCACCACGCATAATCAATTCGCAGAACGTAGCCGAGTGCCAGGGACATCGTCCACAGCGGCGAGGTTGACCCCGCCGAGGGTTGCCCGAGGATGAACGCCCATTGCCCATGCAATCCAAGATTGCGGGCATAGGTTTGATGGATCCAGGCATCGTCCAATGGGAATCCGGCGGCTCCCGCCGCCCAGGTGATGGCGGCGTACCCGATGGCCGACGCCATTCCCAATCCGATCAATGCGATAGACCTACCGGGTCTGTGCGAACGAAGTTCGCCGGAGACACCGGCAGGTCTAGACTCATCTTTCATCGCATGATCTCAAATAATTTCACATCACCCTCTTGTTTGATTAGTCTCAACCATTCGGTGCCATTGCTTTGATACAGCGGAACCAAACCGGGCGTGATGTTTTGATCCATCACGATGTAACGGACGTTGAATTTATCGGCGAGGGCGATCACGGTATTGCCGTCGCCGTTGGGGAGCGGGACTCCGGGGTGGCCCGTCGCCGCCCAGACACCGGGCGGGTTGTTGCTCATCACCACCGCCTCTGCGGGAAGATCTCGCAGAAGCACACAGGCCGGGTCTTCTCTCAAATTGCTCAGGCGAGGAATGCTCACCGCCAACGTCAGGATCACTGCGAACAGGACCACCAGCATTGTAAAGTTCCGCTTTGCCAGTTCGGGCTTCCAATGGCTGAGGCGAGCGGCGAACCAATCAACGACGGCATCCAATCCGACAATGGCCGCCGGAAAATAAAACGGCAGGAGTGCCGCCCCCGAATGAAATAACCCGCCGCGCGCACCGGGAAAGCTGAAGGCGAATGTCATCGCAACATACAACAACGCGGCGTAGATTATCACTACTTGATACAGCCTATGCCGCCGCAATTGCCACAGCCCAATGACGATCAGTGGTGCGAGGAAAATCAAGCCCTGTTCGGCAATCACCCGTTGCGAGTTGATGGTGAGGGCTTCCAACTTGCCGCGCATAATTATTTCCAGGCCCGCCGCAAAATATCGCGCCGGAGTCACGTTCGAAGGATAGTTGAAGATGTCGTTGTACTCGATCAGCCACAACGTTCCGGCTCCGCCCGCTCCCAGTGGTGAGCCAACGGCGATGAAATTGCGAATGAACCAGGGGAGCATGACGAGGAGATAAACTATTACAACTCTAGCACCCTGAGCGGAGGCTCGCGATCCTGAGCGGAACGAAGTGAAGTCGAAGGATTGCGAGCCGTAGTCGAAGGGTGCGGCCCCGGCGCGAGACCCGCGTCCTTCGACTACGTGCGGCGGAAACCCACCCGCCGCCCTCCGCTCAGGACGCTGTCGTGTCATGATCACAAACCACAACACCAACGACCCCAACACCAACACCCCATCCGCCCGGGTCAAATGCGCCAGCCCCGCGCCGACGCCCGCCGCCAGCCACCATCGCCGCCCATCGTTCGTAGTAACGGCTTCAGCCGTTTGCCGGCCGGAACGACTAAAGTCGTTACTACGGTCGTTACTACGAATCCCGCTTCCGCGAGAGGCGGCAAAGAAAGTGAGTGAGACCACTACGGCATACAACGCAAACGAGTCCGTCGTCGCCCAAAAGATTGAGTAGTAGCCGCAGAAGATAGTGAGCAATCCAGCGCCCAGCGCGTGGCGGCGAACGCCGGTGGTTTGGTGCGCGATGTGATAAGCGATGAGAGGCAGGAAACTGGCGAGGAGGATGAGGGGCAAGCGCGCCGCCGCGAAGGATTGGCCGAAGACCCGCATCGAGAGCGCGGCGACGATGGACGTGAGCGGCATCCAATACAGATGGCTGGGCTGAGGCAGCCCTGCTGGATTGCCGAGATAATTCCACAGATACGGCTCGGTGAATCCCTCGCCTCGCACCAGTCGCAATGCGCCGCCGAAATAATAGGCATCGTCCTCGATCAGCGGGCCGGGCAGGAAGGCGGCGAGGGTTAAGTTGAAGGTCAGAGCGAGGGCGAGGAGGAGAAGAAGGTCGCGGCGGGGCATATAAATAAGGAATAACGGATTTTCCGAATTATACGGATCGCTCCACCAATCCGTCCTCAATCCGTCGAATTCGTTTAATCCGCTGTTCTCTCACCTCACCACCCTCAACCAATACACCCCCGCTACTCCAACCGCCACCACATGCTCCCCATCCGGGAAGACCGCACACGCATTCAGTTCGCCATCAACCGGAAAAGTCAGCAAGCATGATCCAGTCTGGGCATCCCACACCTTGAGCGTCTCGTCCCACGATGCTGAAACGATCCACGCCCGATCCGGGCTGACCGCGCAAGCGTTCACCTGTTCTGTATGCCCTCGCAGGGTCAGGCGCTCCGCTCCCGTCCACACATCCCACACCTTGAGCGTGTTGTCACTCGACGCCGAGACGATCCACGTCCCATCCGGGCTGACCGCGCAATCGCTCACTCCGCGTGTATGCCCTCGCAGGGTCAGGCGTTTCGCCCCCGTCCGCGCATCCCACACCCTAAGGGTCTTGTCATCCGAGGCCGAGACGATCCACATTCCATCCGAGCTGATGGCGCAAGCGTTCACATCATCGGTATGCCCTTGCAGAGTCAGGCGCTCCGCTCCCGTCCACACATCCCACACCTTGAGCGTGTTGTCACTCGACGCCGAGACGATCCACGTCCCATCCGGGCTGACCGCGCAATCG
>Ga0247727_10010122_pt1 | contig 16794 bp, 17 predicted proteins | sample WisWelCaveWW1625_FD_202498 | JGI IMG/M metagenome (GOLD analysis project Ga0247727, IMG submission 202498) | Biofilm microbial communities from Wishing Well Cave, Virginia, United States - WW16-25 | ecosystem: Environmental > Aquatic > Deep subsurface > Groundwater > Cave microbial mat | place...
CTTGTATGCGCAAACTGCTGGTCATCCTGAATGCCATGATGCGTTCCAATCAGCCCTGGCGCACACCATCCGCATAACCTTTCTGGTTCTGCTGCCTTGACATTCAACACAGTTGTTGCGAGGGGTGATTTTTACCCCGAAGCAATCTTTCATCAGGTTGCAGAAGATTGCTTCGCCAAAAACTGGCTCGCAATGACAACCAAAATGCAGGTTTGCGATGGGCCTGTGTTCAGGAGAACCAGTTGACTGACTACGATCCCGACCTCGATATTGACCCTGACCCCGAAGACGCCGCCGGCCCCGCCCGCAATCTCTATCGCATCGCCGACCTCTCGGCCTCCGACCGGCCGCGCGAACGGCTGGAAAACCTCGGGGCGCAGGCGCTCTCCTCGGCAGAACTGATTGCCATCCTGCTCCGGGTGGGCGTGCGCGGGGAGGGAGCCGTGGCCGTCGGGCAGCGCCTGCTGACCACCTTTGGTGGGATTACTGGTCTGCACCAGGCCTCCTTTGAGGAGATCATCGCCCAGCATGGGGTGGGGGAAGCCAAAGCCGCCCAGATCAAGGCAGCCATCGAACTGGGGAGGCGGTTGACGCTGGAATCCCCGGACGAGAAGCCATCCATCAGCAGTCCCTCCGATGTGGCGGCGTTAATCCAATACGAGATGAGCGGGTTTGAACAGGAGCACCTGCGCGTCCTCTACCTGAACACGCGCAACCGTGTGCAAGCTTGGGAGGACGTCTACCGCGGCTCGCTCAACCAGTCACAGGTGCGCGTGGGGGAAATCTTCAAAGGGGCCATCCGTCGCAATGCGGCGGCCATCATCCTTGCACACAACCATCCTTCGGGCGACCCGTCCCCGAGCGCGGATGACCTCGTGATCACGCGCGCCATCATTGCCGCCGGGCAGCTCCTCGATATTGAAGTCCTTGACCACGTGATCATTGGCCGCGGACGTTATATTTCGATGAAGGAAAAGAAGCTGGCGTTTGCGAACTAACGTTGAAACGTTGAACGTTCAAACGTTTCAACGTTGTCACCCCGTCCCCCTGATCTCGAACCCAAGAAATTCCCCCGTCCCATCCGACCAATCCAGCAGAATATCCGAAACGTGCGCCGTGCCCGGCCCGCGCCGCAATATGCCGAGAAAATCGTTCAGCACGGCACGGTCGGCTTCGGCGGTTGTCTCCACCGAGCCATCCCAGCGGTTGCGCACCCAGCCGGTCACGCCGAGTTTTTGCGCTGCTTCCAATACAAAATAGCGATAGCCGACGCCCTGGACGCGCCCTTTGATGCGGGCGTGGAGACGAGTGAGGGTTGGGGAGTCGGTGGGCATGGGATTCGGGGAGATTGGAGATTAGAGAATAGAGATTGGTAATCTGTAATTGGTAACTTGCAACCTGCAACTTGTAACCGATAATTTGTAACCGATCATCGAACTTCACGCCTTTTGAACAGCATCCCCGCCAGGAGCAGCACGGGGCCGAGCAGGGTGGCCGCAGTGATGGCCAGCCAGGGGAGCAGATCAGCTGCTGGGGCGGGGACATCCACGGGGGCTGGAGGCACGGCGAGCCGGGTTTGCCAGTCGCTTTCCAACGCGGCGAGGGTGGTATTGAACGGCGGCCCCTGCGGCCCAAATTCACAGCCTGCGCCGCCCGCATAGCCTTCCACCAGGGTCCGCAGCCCCGCCGGGCCATACCTTTCCAGCACATACCCGACAAAAGATGCCGACTCGGCATACGCCAGCAGCGCACCGGAGGCGTCGCGCGGGAACGCCTCGCACAGATCGGCCAGCGGGATCAGCGTGCCATCCGCCAGCCCGGCATTGACGAGGAAGGCATAATCCGGGTTGGGAAAAGTTTCCATCAGCGACGCAAACCCCTCATTGAGCCAGGGCGGCAGGTTCCAGAACCCGGCCCCCGTTGCCTGGTATAGCACCAGATGCCCCACCTCGTGCGGGATTTTCCGTTCAATCTCCAATTGTTGCTCCGCACCGGGCGGCAGGGAAACGATGATCAGCCCCGCCGCCGGGTCGGCATGCCCGCCCGCCCAAAGCTGGCCCAACTGGCCGCGCATAAACTGGTAATCGGCCAGCGAGCCGTAGGCGTAAATGTCCACCAGCCCGGGGCCACCCACGCCCAGCGTGTCACTGGCACGCGTGCGGCCAAACTCCGCCGCATCCAGCACGGCCTGCGCAAACGCCGCATCCCCGGCGTACCAATGCACCCGGAACGGCGCGGCCTCCAGCACCTGCCAGCCGAAACGGTTGTCTTCATAGTAAAACGTAAAAATATCGCTCCCCACCACCTGCCCATCGGCGAGCGTGGCAAAGAAGCGAAACTCCACCGTCGAAAACGCCTGCACAAAACGCTCGCTGATCAGGTGGGCGTATTCGAACCCGCCCGCCGCATCCGGGGTCACGTCTGCCGTCAGGGATTGGACGTCCCCGGGGATTTGCAAATTAATGGAAAGCGCTGAGGCCCCCGGGGCGACGCGCCCCTTGAAAGTGATCTTTTCCCCAAAGGTGTAGGACACCTCCACCTCGGATACCGGGGCAACCCCCTGGGCCTCCACAGGGGCTGTGACCCCCAAGAGCAGCGCCACCCCCACGAGGAGCGCGGCCCCCCGTGAACGCCGGTTCGTTTTGGGTTTCATTGAGTCAATAATGCCAAGATCGGCGTAATCGTCAGCGGGCTGAGCAGGGTGGAGGTAAACACGATGGCGGTCAGGAATTCGGCTTCCACTTCAAACTCGGAGGCGATGACAGTGACCATGACGGCAGTCGGCATGGCGGCCTCCAGAATGCCGGCCTGGCGCGCCGCCCCTTGCAGGCCGAAGAAGCCGGCAATGGCAAAAGCGATGGCCGGGCTGGCGATGAGCCGGAGGAAACTGGCGGTGGCGAGCGCGGGAATTTTGCCGCTCCAGCGCGCCTGCCTCAGTAACATGCCGAGCAGGACGAGCATGGTGGGGATGGCGGCATCAGCCAGGACGGAGGTGGCGCGGGCGAACGGGGTGGGCAGTTCCCAGCCCAACCGGCCAAAGAGCAGGGCGAGGATGACCGCATAAATGGCGGGGACTTTGAAGAGGCCCAGCAGGGCTTCCCGGAAGCCGGAGCGACCCAGTGAGGCAATGTAAACGCCGACGGTATAGGCCAATATGCTGCTGGTGATAAAGAAGAGGCTGGCGTAGGCCAGGCCTTGCTCCCCGAAGGCGAACAGGTTGACCGACAGCCCGAAATTTCCGGCGTTGGGGAGCAGGGCGGCGAGGACGAGGACGACGGTGGTGGCCCGGTCCAGTTTGAGCAGGCGGGCGGCCAGCCAGGCGAGCAGGGCTGTGCTGAGCAGGACTGCCCCGGCAAAGCCCATCATTTGCAGGATGGCGCCTTCGCCAAGCTGGTTCTCCGTGAGCAGGTGGAAGACGAGGCAGGGGCTAAAAATGTAAAAGGCCACCCGCGAGAGCAGGCGTGGCTCCATCCCGGTGAACAGGCTGAGCAGGTAGCCTGCCCCGGCGGCCAGGAAAACGGGGAGCAGGTTATCTGCAAATAACTGTAGGAGTGATGCCAAGCTTAATTTTCCCCGTCTGGCTCGTCGTCGGGCAGTTCAGCATCGTCATCATCGAGGTCAAACATGAGCAGATCGGTGTCGCTTAAGAGCTGGATCTCTATGAGGTTTTCGAGCACGTCTTCAAGATATTCGGCTTCCTCTTCGGTGATGGCGTCTTCGAGCAATTCCTTGAGGAAGGCCTGGACTTCACCGCCGCCGATTTCGGAGAGCGACCAGAGGGCGGCGCGCCGGACTTCCTCGCTGGATTCATCTGCGGCCAGGGAGAACAGTTCGGGCTTGGCTTCCTCAAGGCCCAGAGCGCCGGCGGCGCAGGCGGCCTGCTCGCGGAGGAGCGCGCTGTCGTGGTCAAGCATTTGGGTGACGATTTCCTTCCACTTTTGGTCGGCGGAGCGGCCCATGGCGAGCAGGGCGCTGGCCTGCCAGTCTTCGTCGTCGCGGCTGAAGGCGTCTTCGATCATGCCGGGGAGTTCGGGGTGGCTGGTATAGCCAAAGGCCTCCAGCGTGCGCTGCCGGATGAGCGGCTCTGAGGCTGTCCGGTACAGGCGCAGGAGCAGGGCCTGGTTGGCCTGGTGTTCGCGCTGCGGAAGAGCCTCAATTTCGCCGAAATAGATGTACGGGGCAAGGGCCTCCAGCCCGCCCACCTGGACTTCAAGGTTGGCGTCGTCCTCGATGATCTTCCGCAGGGCGGGCAGCACCTCCGGGGATTCTTCGACGGCGACCAGCTGGATGGCGGCCAGGCGCACTTGCGGGTCGGTATCTTTCAGCCCGATGCGGCCAATGCCGTCAAAGAAGAGGAGCGGGTCATCGGTGGCGTACTCCTCCAAGTCGGCCAGCAGGTCAATGCGGTGCTGGAGCGGGATGGCGGGCCAGGCGCGTTCCAACTGGCCCAGCTCGCTGGCGGTCAGCTCGGAGAGGCGGTAGTGGCTGATGCCGAGGACGGGCCGCGCCGGGTCAAGCAGGGCATCGATGACGAGCTGGAAGGGAATGGTTTCAGGGGTTTCCATGGGGGTAGGGGAATGAGATTACTTGCCCAGGTTGGGCTCGTGGGAACTGGTGGGAACTTGTAGGAACTCAGAGGATTTCCCATGAGTTCCCAAGAGTTCCCATGAGTTCCACGCATATCAATGGAAACTTTATTAAATCCTCACACCTCACGGCGCAAATTCCACCGGGTTGATCACATCCTGCACGTTGACGTAGATCAGGAGCAGGAGCAGCAAGCCAAAGCTGACGAGGTTGACGGCATTTTCAAAACGCATCGGGATGCGCTTGCGGAACAGGATTTCGGGGAGCGCAAACAGGATGCGCCCGCCATCCACCGCCGGGATGGGGAGCAGGTTGAGCAGACCCAGCGAGAGCGAGATGTACGCAAAGAAGGCCATTGTGTTGGTGCCCGCGGGCATGCCGGAGTCCGCTTCCTGTTCGCGCACATTCTGGAACATGCGCGCCATCGAGACGTAACCAACCAGCCGGGCTTCCTCTGGCTGCACCGCGCCGCTCATCAGTTGGGAGGGCAGCATGAACAACTGGCTCGCTTGTAAATAAACGGTTTCAGCGCCGAGCGCGCCCGCCTGCCAGAGGGGGATGGCGATGCGCGGGTGGCTGAAGGTGATGCCGATGGCGCCCTCGCCGGCGGGCGGGTTTTCCCGCGGGATGAGAGTCACTTCGAGGGTCTCGCCGGCGCGTGCGGCCACGATGACCGTTTCGACGCCGAGGTTGGCGCCGATGGTATCCACGAGGATGGCGGAGGAGTCAATGTCCACCCCGGCGACGGAGAGGAGGGTATCGCCCGGCAGCAAGCCGGCCACGGCGGCGGGCGAGTTCGGGGCAATGTCCACGATGTTGGTGATGGTTTCATCCGGCATCCCGGCGCGGCCAAAGATGATGGCATAGAGCAGGACGGCGGCGATCAGGTTGGCGACGGGGCCGGCCAGGAAGACGGTGATGCGCACCCAGGGGGAGGCCGCCGCCAGCCCGCCGGGGATGGAGGGATCATTTTCCCCTTTGGGACGGACGAAGCCCCCGAGGGGGATCCAGTTCAGCGAGAAGAGCGTGCCCCGCCAGGTAAACAACTTCAACGCCCGCGGGGGGAAGCCGATCCCGAATTCTTCCACTTCCACCCCCAGGAGTTTTGCGGCGGCGTAATGCCCGAATTCGTGGAGGATGATCAGGACGACGAGCGCGCCGATAAAGATAAGCAGGTCAATTGGGTTCATGGGTCACCTTGTTTTGAAATCGGGGTGATTATAGCGTGAGGAGTGGGGAGTGATAAGTGATGAAGTGATAAGTGATAAGTGAAGAGCGGTTCATTTCCCACGAGTTCCCATGAGTTCCTACGAGTTCAAATCAGTTCCCGACCAACCGCGCCCCTCCCCCCGCCTCCGCTTCCAACACCTGCTGGACGCCCGCGATGGTGCGCAGGCGGGCGGCGACTTCCCCCTGAAATTGCGCCGTGCAGATCACGTGGACATTTGGCCCGGCGTCAATGGTACAGCACGCCTCGATCCCCTCGGCGCGCCAGCCTGCCGCGGCGTGCAGGACGGCCAGCGTGGCGGGCTGCCAGTACAGGAGCGGCGGCCTCCCCGTCATCATCACGGCGTGCATAAGGAGATTATCCTGCTCGACGATTTCGGCAAAGGCGGCGAAGTCCCGCGCCAGGATGGCCTCCCGGCAGAGCGCCAGCCGCCGCGGCGCATCGGCCACGCGGACGGGCTGGAGCAAACTCGTATCCGCCAGCGGGTGGCCCTCGCTGGAGCCGGTGGCTTTGTGGGCGGCGCTGACCACGGCGATACAGTCAGCCAGCGCCCAATGCTCTGCCGGGGCCAGGCTGAAGGCATACGAATCCTCGTGCGTGGCACCCGCCTGCCATTCGACAAAGCCCCCCGGAATCGAGCGCGCCGCAGAGCCGGAACCCGTCCGCGCCAAAATGGATAACTCGCGTTCCGTGAGATTCAGCCCGGCGGCGGTACTGGCGGCCAGCGCCAGCGCCGCCATCGAGGAGGCCGAGGAAGCAATACCGGTCCCCATGGGAAAATTATTGGCCGACGTGACCCTTCCAGGGGCCGTGACCCCGGAAAGGGCGCGCACCCGATCCAACATCGCCGCGACCCGCAAGCGCGCGGCCTCGGGGGCGGGTTGGCTGTTGAGGGTCAATTCATCCTGGTGAATTCCAGAATCAAACTGGACGGTGGTGCGTGTTTCCAGCCCGGCCAGGTTCATGGAAATGGAGCCATTGGCCGGGAGGCGCAGGGCGTGGTCGCGGTTGCCCCAGTATTTGATGAAGGCGATGTTGGGATGGGCGAGGGAGGAGGAGGGAGGCATGGATCAGAGTTTAACATGTGGCTGCTCAAACTGCTGCCTCTCGTCGTTGTTAAATTAAATGATGGTAGTGTAAAATCTCATTGTCGAATTCCTTTAAGGAGGCTCAGCATGAGTAATTTTGTGGATTTGAACGGTGAACTTGATGCGCTGGTCGATCGGAGGCTGCTGGAAGAACAAGCGCTTGAGCGGTACAGGAAGGCGAGAAAGGTGGCTTTGTTATGGATTTTTGGCTGGATTGTGGGTGGTGTTGCAGTGGTGTTTGCACTTTTTACTTTTTCGCCGCCGTGCCGAATGTTAGGTTGCTTGGGATCACCTGCCGTGGTGGGGTCGCAGTTAACGATTGTTGTTCTTTCCTTATTAGTTGTTCCTGGGGTTATCAGCCTGATCAGCTATGTCATAAGAATTTGGATCGCGAAGTCGCGTATCAAACAATTCGAAATAAATATAGAAAACTTCAGGATGGGCAACTTAAGCACAGTGGCGGATATAAAGGTTGAACTTGATGCATTAGCCGATCGGAGGCTGGGGGAAGAACAAGCGCTTGAGCGGTACAGGAAGGCGAGAAAAGTGGCCTTATTATGGATTTTTGGCTGGATTGCGGGTGGTGTTCCCGTGGTGTTTGCTCTTGTAACTTTTTTGCGGCAGTGCCAAGGTATAGGCTGCTTTGAATCACCTGCCGTTGTGTGGGGGTCCAATATGATTCTTGTTCTTCCCTGCTTAGTTGTTCCTGCGGTTATCAGCCTGATCAGCTATGTGATAATGATAAGGATCGCGAAGTCGCGCATCAGACAATTCGAAAAAATATAGAAAACCCTCGTAATCGGATTGCTTATTGAGCAAATAAACCAAATCCATACAATCTGTCATTCCGAACGGAGTGAGGAATCCCCGCTGCGATCCGTTCAAAATGAGCGCCGTAGGGATTTCTCCCTCTGGTCGAAAGGACATGATTGTCCGGGTTTGAATTGATTACTCAATTAGGCATAACTTTTCCCGCTTGCTCAGCACCGGTCTTGCGTCGCGGACCGCATATCATCGCTTCCAGACCTCCGAGTTCTTCAAGAACTCGGAGGTCTAGTGATACCCCGGCAACATCCCCCCATGCGCCTCAATCAAGTCATCCACCAGCGACCAGATTTGGTCGAGGCTGAGTTCGGCGGCGGTGTGCGGGTCGAGCATGGCGGCGTGGTGAATGTGTTCGCGTTTGCGGGTGAGGGCGGCTTCGACGGTCAGGGATTGCACGTTGATGTTCGTTTGCATCAGGGCGGCGAGTTGCGGCGGGAGTGCGCCGATTTTGGTCGGCTGGAGGCCGCTTTTGTCCACGAGGACGGGGACTTCGACGCAGCAGCCCTGCGGGAGGTTGTCGATCAGCCCGCGGTTGGGGACGTTGCCATAGACGACGCGCGGCTGGCCGGTCTCGAGGGAGTGGATGATCAGCGAGCCGTATTCATGGCTGCGCTGGTGGGTGAGCGTGAAGTCGCCGCGTTCAAAGGCGGCCCGGTCGGCTTCCCAGCGGGCGATCTGGATTTTACAGCGGTCAATGTACTCGTCGAGCGGGATGCCGTACTGTTCGATCAGGTCGGGGCGGTCGCGTTTGATAAACCACGGGACGTACTCGCTGAAGTGTTCGCTGGACTCGGTGACGAAGTGCCCGGTGCGGCGCAGCAGGTCATAACGCACGTGGTCGGCCAGTTGGCGGTAGCGGCGGCCATAACTCCCAGCGGCGGCCACTTCGCGCAGGCGCGGGTACAGGTCTTCCCCTTCGCGTTCGAATTTGAGATAGAACGCCATGTGGTTGATCCCGGCGCACAGGTAGTTGACCTCGTCAAAGGGGACGCCGATGTCTTCCGCCAGCATCTCCGCCGTGCCCTGGACGCTGTGGCACAGCCCGATGGTTTTGATGCGGCTGGCACGGTCAATGGCCCAGCAGTTCATCGCCATCGGGTTGACGTATTGCAGGAAGGTCACATCCGGGCAGAGTTCCTCCATGTCATGGCAGATGTCGAGGAAGACCGGGATCGTGCGCAGGCCGCGCATGATCCCGCCAATGCCAAGCGTGTCGGCGATGGTCTGGCGCAGGCCGTATTTTTTGGGAATCTCAAAGTCAATGACCGTGCCGGGTTTGTACCCGCCGATCTGGAACATGCTGATGGCGTAATCGGCCCCGTCAAGAGCGCGGCGGCGATCCAGGGTGGCCTCGATTTTGGGGGATGCGCCAAAGAATTCGGCCACTTTGTGGGCGACGATCCCGGAGGTGCGGAGCCGCTCCTCGTCGATATCCATCAGGCTGAGGGTGGCGTTGGCGAGTTCGGGGAAGGAGAGGATGTCGCCGATCAGGTTTTTGGCGAAGACGGTGCTGCCTGCGCCGATCAGGGTGATTTTGGGCATGGGGGACTCCGGGAGAGAAGGGATGGGGAAGGGGAATATGTAGAGCGTAAAAAGTAAAACGTAAAACGTAAAACAGATTGCGTGTTGCGTATTACGTTTTACGTGTTCATTGCTAAAGTTTCAAGATACGCTCGGCGTTTTGGCGATAGACCTTGGCCAGGATGTCATCGGGGAGGGACAGCCCGTGGGCATACCAGCGCCCCTGTGAAGGGATGGTTGAGGTGCTGTAATTGAAATATTCGTCATCCGTTTCCAGCAGGCGGTACGCCAGCCGGTAGGCATCCGGGTTTGGCCCCATATCCGAGCCGAAGAGGATGCGGTCGGCATACCGGATAAAGAAGCGGCGGGCGGTGTAGGGCTGGCGGCCCAGCTCGCCCAGCCGGGCGGAGATGTCGATAAAGTAATTGGGGCAGGCGTCCAACATGTCCCCGACCCAGCCGAGGTTCTCGGCATAACAGCCGACATGTGCGCCGATAAAAATGGTGCGTGGATGACGGCGCACGAGGTTGAACAGCCCGTTGAGAATATCCATAAAGGGCGGGAACGGGGGGCTGGTGAACGCCCAATCGGGGTGGCGGCCCAGTTCCTCCCAGCGCTCGTTGGTTTCGTCAATGGGGTCAAAGAACGCCGCCGGGTCGGCGGCGTGGATGAGGACGGGCAGGCCCAACCCGGCGGCGGTTTCCCAGAGAATTTCAAGGCGGGGATCATCCACCGGGACAAGCTGCCCCCGGTGGTCCCGGACGGTCAACCCGAAGGGTTTCCAGATTTTCAGACCCTGTGCGCCGATTTCCTTTTGAAACTGCAACCGCTCCGCCGCCCACCGGGGGAAGTGATCCCCCCGCGCTTCCCACTCCCCCCAGTTGACCCCGCCGAAGATTTGGAAACGGTCAGGGGCTTTGGCTTTGAAGAGGTCGAGGTGGCGCTGGAGAATCTCCTCGCCCCAGCCGCCATCGAGGTCAATGTAATGGGTGACGCCCGCTTCGTCGAGCTGGTCAAGGAGCTGGTTGAGCGGCTTGCGATCCCAGCCGCCGCCAAAGGGGTCGGCGAGGTGGTTGTGGGCGTCGATGACGGGGAAGCGCGGCCCGGTGATCGGGGTGGTTTTGACGATGAGTTTGGACTGCGGGCGGAAATTTTGCAGGAGCATGTCAGCCAGCGCGCGCCACGGTTTGCAGGTACAGGTCTTCAACCTTTTTCCTGGCCCAGGGGGTGCGCCGCAAAAACTTCAGGCTGGATTTGAGACTGGGATTGTCGGTGAAACAGCGGATCGTGATGCGGCGGCCCATTTCCTCCCAGCCGTATTCCGCCACGAGGCGGGTGAGGATCATTTCGAGGGTAATCCCATGTAGGCGGCCTTGCCGGGGGTTGTTGGGTTGCGGGGTGGTCATGGGGTGGTGAAATTGGTTCAGCCGCCGAACATCGTTTCCAATTCATCCACCGTATCTTGAATTTCATCCCCATATCCCCAGCCGATTTCGGATGTGTTACGCATTTTTATCAGCCGTTGCCGGAATCGATGATACAGCTCGGGGGCGGAATGGGCCTTCTTTAACTCAGTAACAAATCGTTCGAACATATTCAAAAGGGTATTGTAAAAAGGCTCATCAATGTCACCAAAATCATTGGTGAAGGCGTGGCCACGCTCCACATAGGTCAGCATCAATTCCAGTGTGCCCGTCAGGTCCCTGGTGGCGTTTTTGTATTCGGTGATCACTTTCTTTGCGTCTCGAAAACGAGGCATGTCTGGCATCTTACGACGTGAATCGTAGACCAGCTTGACCACTTTCTCGCGGCAAGTATGGAAATACTCGCCGTCTTGGGCAACAGGCAGCGTCTGTGCCGCCAGCCAGGCTTTATTTTGTGCCGACAGGCCATGCAAGCCTTTGAGAATTTCGATCAGTTTTTCCTTTGGTAGTTCACCCAACTCGGCTTTGATTTGTGACCACGCCATGGATTCACTTTACCTTTCTGCTAATTTTGATGTTTCCAAAGTTTGGACGGGTTTGCAGGGTGTCCTGTTGAAATCGAAATTGGCACTGCAAGGTTATTTCCTAAACCACAGCCCGCTGATCTCGTGCGGTTCGGCAGTGCGGAAGACGACGCGCATGGTGACGGAATCATCCTTCTCAAAGACGGCATCGTAGATGACGGCATAGAAACCGCCATCGATCACGACCTGGTTCACCTGCCGCGAGATGTAAAGCCCGAGGTCAGTCTCGCGTTCCAGTTTGAAGGCTGCAAATTCGGACTGCGGGATGGCGGTCAGCATGTCCTGATCGAAGTCACGGGAGAAGGCGGCGTAATCGCCAGCGTTCAAGCCAGCCACGAGGTTGTCCGTTTTGGCCTCGCTGAAGAGGAGGATGGCGTCCTGCTCTGCGGGAGAAAGGGTGGGCGGGGCGGGGTTGCAGGAGGGAAGGAGGATGAGAAAAAGTGTTCCCAGATAGAGAACGAGCATGTTTTTCTTCATGATTTTCCCTTATCGATTTGGAGGCTGTCCATCTACCGGGCTTCGACAGTAAACCGGCGCGGATGGGGTGGTGTCCCTACTACGACTTTACCAGATGAAACCGGTCAGCTTCCCATTTGACTTTGGCTGACCGGGCCATTTCCTTGCGGGCTTGCACGGCCACGAACTCCAAAATCTGTTTGCGCCGCCCGGCGGCCCAGGGATATGCCGCCGCCCATTTTTCCTCGGTCGGGAACCAGACAGTGGCCACGGTATCTTCGCCGCCGTACTCCCAATAAAATTCACACGTGTTCTTCTTCAAAAATCCTTCGGTGTAGTGAATTTTGCCCGCAGGCCCTTTACTCGTGATCTTGATTTTTCCTGTCATGTGAGACTCCTTTGTTGTTGTGTGTGAATCATTGTGGTACAGATTTTCGCCCCGCAGGGACGCGACTCAATAAGGGGGTTCGGCAGGACCAACATACCCGCACATTCCCAAGCGCGGCGAGTTGACCAGCGGGAGGGGTTCGCCATATTCAGTATGCGGGTGATCTTCGGCGTGCTCATCGCAGAGGAACCATGTTCCCGACTCATCCGCTTCATAAAGGCATTCAAGGCACAGGTAGGTCGCAGGCCTGTCACACTCTTTGCACAACATCCCGGGCAGGTTGTTGCGCGCCATCAACGCAATGGGATGTTTGGTCGCAGCCTTGCCTTTTCGCGCGCCAACCACCTGAATTTTGGTTTCGGATGTTGTTCCAAAATCGTAGAGATGAAGCAGGGACGCCTCTTTTATGAATACATCGTCCGCTTTGCGCGCTTTGCCAACGTCATACCCGCCCCAACCGCCGACCGTGAATTTGCTCAGGTGCCCGCAACATTCCAGCCAAATGGCGCGCAAGTAAGCGTCCAACTTTTCAAGTGTGACCGGGCCGCGCATTTCGAGATCGAGCCAGAAATCCTTTCCATAGGCATCCTGCACGCGCACATGCCAGATGGTTTCTTCGGGCTGTTTGCCCGCGTCGGCAGATTGAATGGCTTCGGCGCGTTTCTCGCACTTTGCAAGGTGTCTGGTCATACCGCTTTTAGCCGTTTCCTCGCCACAGTACTGGCATTTTCCTCGTGATTGTGGGGTTCGTGACATATCACTCTCCTTTGGATAAAGTCCAGAGGGTATCTACTTGCGAGCGAAGTTTAGGGTCGGTGAGCATGAGATCAATCTACCTTTGAAGAATGATCTCGAAATTGTCAAATGATGCTACTGAGACAACTCCATCATTGTTTGTCGGTATACCAAGACCTGCTTGACCTTGAAAATCGGGAGCACTATCAGGTATTGTAGTTTGTAGCACAACCTGATTGTCAATCTTGACATTGATTGATCGTCCGTTAATCAAAATTTGCACCTTGTACCATTTGCCATTTGAGAGGTTTAGGCTTATTTGCGCAATTTCTACATCGGATTGACCGTTTACTTTCTGCACAATAGCTACTTGATTGGCGGGGTCAGAACGCAGGATAAGCATATAGGACTTTTGCATATCCAATTCACCAAAATATATCGCTTTGTCTATCCCGTTATCTCCTCTAACATCGACTTGCAAGGAATAGTTTCCAGATGGAGTCTTGTTAGCTAACATCAGACATCCATCTTGGCTAATTTGGCACGAATAGGCTCCTTGATTTTGCGTCCAAGCGCCATTCACCTGAGTCCACTGGGCTTGGATTGTTTGTGCGTTCGAAAAATCGTCCTTGAAATATGCCGAAGGGAATAAGACATTGAACGAAAAAACTCCAAACACTAGTACGGCAATGGCAGTAAGAGCCGCTAAAACAGGAAGCCATTTATTCCGTTTTTGGGGTTCTTCCTTAGGTTTAGGTTTTTTTTCATTCTGAATAGATTTAGCATTTTTATTATCTTTCTGAAGAGATTTAGCCTTTGTTTCATTTCTCTGATTTGATATGTCGGGAACTCTTCTGCCGCCAATCCAATCCCGCAAATCTTCTTCAGATGCATGATGAAATCCCCTTAATACCGCAAGCATTTCATTTGCAGACTTAAAGCGTCTACCAGGTTGCAATTCAATAGCTCGCAAAATAAATTTATCTAGCTCAGGAGAAACATTGCTTACCAATTCACTTGGATAAGTTAATGTGGCCCAAGCGCGACGATCCGTAGGAAGAAAGTCTTTATCCTTCCATGGTGTTTGACCAGTAATCAACTCATAAAAAACGATCCCTGCTGCGTAGATATCCGATTTTGGAGAAACCTGTTCCCCAAGTTTTTGTTCTGGAGCCATGTATCTTGGTGACCCAAGAATCGAGCCCTTTCGCGTTAGATAGTCGTCGGCGTAGGGTTTAGCAATATCAAGATCTGCAAGGGTTACCTTTCCCGACCTAGATATAAATATCGCTGAAGGTTTTATATCCCTATGAATTATTTCTTCACTGTGCAAAAATGCCAATCCATAGAGTACCTGCTCCATCACACTTACCGCAATCGAAATTGGCGCTCTTCCATGATAACTAAGCAATCTTTGTAGCGTTATTTCGCCTAAATATTCCATAGAAATATATGGAAGTCCCCGAACCTCTCCCGTCTCAAAATATTTAACTAGATTTGGGTTTTTGAGACGATTTACTAAGGAAAATTCCCTTTCAAGACGACGGCGAAATGTAGGATCGCTAGCGTATAAACCATGGAATATCTTTAACGCGACCCTGTCTTGGCTTTCTTTTTTTTGTGCTAGATAAACCTTTGTATATTGACCCTCTCCTAGCAATTGGAGTATTCGATACTCACCAAAGATTTTCTCCAAGTTTTCCATTGAAATCCTCATCAAGCGGGCAAGGCATTGCTGCCAGGCAAAATATTAGAAACAATATCTCGCAAATGAACTAAAACTTCTTGTAATTCATCAGGTAGATTCAAGTGCCCTTCTTGCCCAAGCATATTAATCCAATTGCGAATAGCACCTGTGCATTTTCCGAAAACCTTAGAATTCTCATCCTTTTCCATATCTATCTCAAATTCTTTCCTATCAACCATAAAAGAACCTTCATCTGTATTGGACAGTATAGACAAAGTATATAAATCATGAAGATTTGCACTAAAGCACTCAGACAACTGTTCCATTGAATTGATTAATTGGGAAACCAGGCTTGGAGTTTCTTTGACTACAATAGATCGAAACTCAGCACCGTATGCGACCAACATCTTTTCGAGTTGCCTTATTGACCATATCAATCGTATCGTCTCATACAGGATATTTGATGGACTATACTCAGATTGCGGCAAAGACTTGTTGTCAAGAATAACTCTTGTCGAAGTAGAGCGGATTTCCTTCGTTAAATTGCTTGTCGCCACTATTAGATTGGCTTTAGCGAATTCCAATCTTTTCACTGAGTTGTCTTTTACTATTTGAAGTGTGTTCTTGAATATCGCTGAATAAAAAATCGAATCAAAAACAATTGTCTTTGCCTTAATAAATTCAGATGGATAAAAAAGAGACTTAGGTTTATCCTTAAAACCAATCAAGTTGATCTCGTACAAAATTTTCAAAACCTTATCAGTGTCAGAGAAGTCGCCTGTTACCCATTTTTCAATTTTCGCCTTCAGGTTTTTTTTGCTTGAGATGTATTTTGATATTTCCCCAACAAACAGGTCGGTATCAATGCCGTCGCTTGAGAAAAATGATTCGCCAAGATCTCTGATAAATTCATTGATCAGTATTGATAACCCAGGAAACAAGAATGCGCTACCGCCTATCTTGAATTTCAATTGACTATTAAGGTAAACGTCTAGCACTTCGCGTAAATGTTTGGTTGTAATAAGTGAAGGTGGATAAGCTGATAGGGGGGCATACAAATTTGATTTGTCAAGGCTTTTCTCCAAGGCACTCTTGATGAGTGTATACAATGCTCGTGGATTATTATGACTTAATATACCAAAATACCCAAAAGGCTGATTATCTTTGAATATGTATGGCGGAAATATTTCTGATAGTATCTTTTTTCGAGATACTTCACTTGAGGGAAGTTTCCAGCGATCTCGAAGTTGTTGGGCAACAAGCTCCTCCAATTCTCCTTGCTTCCAAGTTGGGTCGATGCTTACCTTATTTATCGTCTGATTGAACACCGATTCGTCTGTGGCAGCAGTAAGCATATCCCCCCGAACAGCTATCCGAATAAGCAGCCCGTGTTTGCCTTCACTTTTCATACTGAAACTTTGGATAATTGAATCGGTTGCTTGTATTAATCCTAACAAGGATGCTCTTGTGCTTTGATTCCAATTCACCACTTTGTCCATTTCATCTATTAAAAGAAAAAAAGGACGGTCAGTAACGATTTTAGAAATCGCGCCAACGATATTATTGAAAGCAAGATCATTGTAAGAGGGTGGTTGAGACGGATCAATCTCCCCTCCTCCTGCTCCGATGGTTATTTTTCTAACCCTACGCAATGAATAATAAAATTTACTCACGAATGGAATTTCGACTGGTAAATTATTATCCACCAAAAAATTAAATAGTTCCAAATATGCTCCAGCGTCGAATGGATGCCACCAGCTTCGCTGGCTGCGATATTCCTCATATAGCGACTTGATAATTTCCATCAGAAGAATATTACGCCATTCAGTTGTATAAAGTGCTGCCAAGTCCGAAGTTGGATTTGCTTTTACTGTTACGTCAACACTATTGCCGATTTTTGCAAACCAATCTCGATAGTAAAAAATTATCGACCTTGGAGAACGATCTTTAAATATCTTGTTTATTATCGCGCTTTTTCCAGCGCCTTTATTGCCAACCAAGTAAAGAATAGATGCTTCCTCTGAGTTGGCTTGCCGATAAGATTCGGTTTTCAAGAATGCCGATGACAAAGTGTCTGGGTTGTGCTGTACCGCGTCGGGCTCGAAACGTTCTGGCAGTCCAATGATATTAAACATATAATCTCCAGCTGATTCACTGACAGAACTTTGGAAAAGCTGATGCTCACGGGATGAGGCATAATTTGGGGACCGAAAACCAAAGGAGCCGCCCATGAGCATCAGTGAAGGATTGTACACCCGGTTGAAAGAGGCC
>Ga0247727_10010123_pt1 | contig 16792 bp, 17 predicted proteins | sample WisWelCaveWW1625_FD_202498 | JGI IMG/M metagenome (GOLD analysis project Ga0247727, IMG submission 202498) | Biofilm microbial communities from Wishing Well Cave, Virginia, United States - WW16-25 | ecosystem: Environmental > Aquatic > Deep subsurface > Groundwater > Cave microbial mat | place...
GTGTTTCAAAAAGGCTGGGATGAAACCCTAAAAAACCTTCCGCTTCAATTAATCCTTTGCGGTTCAAGCATCAGCATGATGGAACGCGAGGCGCTCACTTACGGCGCGCCCTTGTACGGCCGCCGTACCGGCCAGTTGTTGGTTCTGCCGCTCAGTTTTGCCGATTTTAGCCGATTTCTGCCGAACCGCAGTTTTGATCGCCGGCTCGAATTTTTTGCCATGACCGGCGGCATTCCAGCTTATGCCAAGCAGTTGAATAAAAAACTGAGCCCGCGTCAAAACTTCCTGGAAAACATACTGGAGCCGGAAACATATCTCTACAATGACGCCGGATTTATTTTGAAAGAAGAAACCCGCGAGCCGCGCCAGTATTTTTCCATTCTGCGCGCCATCGCCCTGGGCAAGCATAAGCTCGGCGAGATTGTGAATGAGACCGGCATTGAGAAAACCTCTTTGCACAAATACCTTTACTATCTCGAGGAGCTGCGCATTATCCAAAAGCGCTTTCCGGTTACGGAGAAAAACTTCGAGAAATCACGGCAGGGGCTTTATTATTTAGCCGACAATTATTTTTCATTTTGGTTCGATATGATTTTTCCTTATCGCAGCGAACTGGTACTTGGCAATAAACGGCCGGCGCTTAACCGTTTTGACGAAGCGTTCGTGCATCATACGGCGACGGCTTACGAGCAAATTAGCGGTGAGATCTTGCGGCGTTTCCAAGATGATCTCTTTCTCTTTTCCCGAGTGGGAAGATGGTGGCATAATAACGAGGAGATCGACCTCGTGGCGCTTGGCGACTCGGGACAGGATGTTTTGTTTGCCGAAGTCAAGTGGTCAACGAAAAAAGTCGGCACCGATATCTACCAGCAACTTAAGGATAAATCACAATCGGTCGCAGAAAATTATCGCCGCCGTCAATATGCTTTGTTCTCGCGTTCCGGCTTCACCGCCGCCATGAAAAAATTAGCTCGCGAAGAAAAGATTTTGCTTATTCACGGCGAAACCAGAGTTTGATCACACCTTCCGATTCAGCGTCGCCACCGAATGCGTTCCATCCGGCAAGGCGCTGAGTTGATAATCTCCAAACAGAATCGGCTCAATCTCACGCAAGCAAAGAAAAACGCGAACGGCAAGCGCGCGAATTTCCAGCTCGGAATGGTCACTGGCGCGCATCTCGATGACGTGCCGCCATGCGCGCACGTTGCCGGTGATCACCATGATCGTTTCGGTTTCATTCGGCAAAAGCCCGCGCGCCGCCTGGTTCACTTTTTTGCGCAAATCGGTTTTCGCCTCGGCGCTTAAAATCGCCGCGCCGCTTCCCTGCTCCGCTAATAAGATGTCCGCTAATTGGTGATACTCCGCGTAAGCGCGATCAATGCGTTCTAAAAACAGTTGATGAAATTTCCCGCCGTCTTGAAATTCGGGGCGCTCAACGAAACGCAACACCCGGCCCGAGACGTAACGCTGCGACAGTTGCGAAAAACCAAAACCGGCGCGGTGACGAATCAACTCGTGGGTCAGGCTGCGCGAGAGGCCGTATAAAAGAAAAGAAAAATTCGCATGTTCCAACACCGAGCCGTGGCCGCTCTCCATAATATTCTTGAAATAGCGCCCGGCCTCGCGGTTCATCGTGCGTTTCGAGCTGAAACTCGCGTAGCACGTTTGCCCGGCGATTTTACAAAGCTGCGCACCGGAAGATAATACTGCCGGATCATCCAGATAGCTCCCAAATTCCAAAGCGGGATCAAATCCTTCCAAAAAATTTTTGATGCCGGAAATCTCGACCTGCGGCTTGGCGATGAGCACAACCCCCGGCGCGGTGAGATAGGGCGTGTGCTGCGCGGATTGGTAAACCGGCGCATGAATGGCGGGAAAACTTTTCGGGTTTTGGCCGCCGAGTTTTTGAAAAAGTTCCTGTGTGTTCATGGACAATATTATTGAATTTTACTGGACGTTTCATTAAATTAACAAAATTTTCGCTGAAAAGCAATGTTGATTTCTTTGCCGTTTTTCTTTGAACGCGGATGACACCGGCTGCGCCCGGAGGGATTCTCACGGAGTTTTATTTTTTGCTTTATTTTACAGATGCCGTTCTCCCGCGACCGAGGCCTTCCCAAACCTGCGATTGCATTCCTAAAAAATTCTTCTTATATTCGAACCAGGCTGATGAGAACGGGTGATCCGGCACGCGTATGAAGGCACGCGATGACGCCGGTTTATCATTTAAAAACCGCAAGAGGCATTTAAAACACCGGCTTCATGAGAAAAATTCGTATCGGCATCGACGTAGGCGGCACGTTTACCCACGCCGTGGCGATTGACACGGAGAAATTCACTCTCATCGCCCAAGTCAAAACTTCCACCACCTACCGCGCTAAAGAAGGTCTAGTCCACGGCATTATCACCGCGCTTTATAAACTTTTGCAAAAAGCCCGCATTGAGCCCAATGAAGTCGTGCTGGTCGCGCACAGCTCGACGCAGGCAACGAACGCGCTGTTGGAAGGCGACGTGGCGCGCGTCGGCATCATCGGCATGGGCGGCGGTTGGGAAGCCGGACGCGCGCGCCATGAAATCGACATCAGCAAAATCGAGCTGGCCCCGGAAAAATTTTTGCACACGAGCTTTCGTTTTATCGAAACCGGCAAAGGCTTGCTCGAAGCGCCGATCAAACAGGCCATTCAAGAACTGCGCGCGGAAGGCGCGCAGGCGATGGTCGCCGCGGAAGTGTTCTCGGTTGACAATCCCGACAACGAACGCCTGGTGATTCGCCTGGCGCAGGAAGCCGGGCTGCCGGCGACGGGGACGCACCAAATTTCCGACTTGTATGGCTTGCGCGTGCGCACGCGCACGGCGGTGATCAACGCCAGCATTCTGCCGGTTGCCGTTTCCACTGCAGAAATGACCGAGCGCAGCATCCGCCAAACCGGCATTACCGCGCCGCTGATGATCATGCGTTCCGATGGCGGTATTATGGATATCAAAAGCATGCGCGAGCGCCCGATCTTGACGATTCTCTCCGGCCCCGCAGCGGGCGTCGCCTCGGCGCTGATGCATGCCAGAATCTCCGAGGGAATTTTTCTCGACGTCGGCGGCACGAGCACGGACATTTCGGCCATTCATCACGGCAAGCCTATGTTGCACAGCGCCCGCGTGGGCGGCCACAAACTGTATGTGCGCACGCTGGACGTGCGCACGGTGGCCGTCGGCGGCGGCAGCATGCCGCGCGTGCGTCACAATGAAATTATCGAAGTCGGGCCGCGCAGCGCGCACATTGCCGGGCTTTCGTATGAGGCGTTCACGCCGTTAGCCGAGGTCATCGGCATGGCGCCGAAAATGAGCGCGCCGCTTCCCGGCGATCCCGCGGATTATTTTTATTTGCAAAATGAAAAACGCAAAATCGCCGTTACCACGACCGGCGCCGCGAATATGCTCGGTTTGGTTCCCGAGCATGACTATGCGCGCGGCGGCAAAGAAAACGTGCGCTTGGCTTTCGAAGTGCTAGGCAAAGTCATCGGCAAAACCGCGCCGGAAGCCGCCGCGCTGTTTTTGCAAAAAGCTTGTGCTAGCGTGACCGCCACGATTCAGGAGTTGATTGAGAATTATAAGCTGGGAAAAGCCATGGTGAAATTGATCGGCGGCGGCGGCGGCGCGATGACTATCGTGCCTTTTGCTTCCGAGCTGACGAAAATTCCTTGCGAGATTAGCGAAAACAGCCCGGTGCTCGCGGCCATCGGCGTGGCGCTGGCGATGGTGCAAGAAACGATTGAGCGCCATCTGATCAATCCGACCGACGAGCAGTTATTGCAAATTCGCCAGGAAGCCGAAGCCGCCGTGGTCCGCATGGGCGCCGCTTCGGATTCCGTCGAGGTGACGCTCGAAGTCGATCCGCAAACCAATATCGTGCGCGCGATCGCGACCGGCGCCACGGAAATCCGCCAACGCGAAAAACTCGGTCGCGCTTTGCCGGCGGCGCGGCGGCAGCTTATTGCGCAACAACTCCTCGGCACCAGCAGCCATTCCATTGAAATTCTCGCCGAGACCGAGTTTTTCACGGCTTATGCGTTGCACAAAGAACAGCGGCATCTTTTCGGCTTGCTGCGGAGCCATTCTCGCCCGGTGGCGTTGATCGATCACGAAGGGTCGGTGCGGTTAAATTTGCCCAGCGCCGAATTGCTGGTCATCACCGTCGGCGAGGCCGAACAAAAATTGCAACAGTTCGTCGAAGTTAACACGTATTACGGCGACGGCGGCGAAGAAATTCCCAGCATCCGGCTCGCCGTGGGGCCGCGTTTGATCGATCTCTCGAAATTGGCCAATGTTAAACAAGTGGTGGCGCTCGCCCGGCTGGAATTGGCGCGTTATTCCAACCAGACCAAGCTCCTGGCGCTGGCGGAAATTCACCGGTAAAAATGAAATTGCGTATCAGAAAATTAGCAAACCGGAGCGAAGCGCAGGCTTGTGCACAGATCATGTCCGCCTCCGAACCGTGGATTACTTTAAAGAGAAATTTTTCCGAGTCTCTGAAAATCTTGTTGCATCCACACCGTGAAGTTTACGTGGCGACCAGCAAAGCCGAAATCATCGGCTTTGTTATTTTGCAAATGGAAGGCACGTTCACCGGATATCTTCAAACCATCGCCGTCAAAGCGGAATGGCGCAACCAGGGCATTGGCAGCCAATTGCTCGCCTTTGCCGAAGAAAAAATTTTTTCAACCAAGTCCAACGTTTTTCTCTGCGTCTCGTCGTTCAATAAAAAAGCGCAAATACTCTACCGCCGTTTGGGTTATCGCAAAATCGGCGTCCTCAAAAATTTTATCGTGAACGGCCATGATGAGATTTTGTTACGAAAAACGATAGGGCCGGTAGTGGGTTTTAAAAAATCGAATAAGCAATCTGACGCTGGAAGCCGGCGAACGTAAAAGCTGGCAGGAGAGCCATGTTTACAAAGCTTCGCGCTCACTTTTGTCATCGTCTTCGAAAGAAACCGAGGCGAAGGAAAAGTTGCTGCATGGCATCAAGTCTGAACGAAAAAAGCCGTCGGCCAAACCGCTTTTTCCTGGCGCCTCTCACCGCTCGGTGTCGGCGGAGCCTGACTATCCCGGTTTCGCGGAACACTTTTCAAGCTTTTTTTAAAAATATATTTTTATATGACCCTCAAAGAAAAACTCCGTGAGCTCCAACGTATTCAGCCGAAAGCCACAACGCTTGAGCCGAAGCGACAAAACCCGGCGTTAGAAGATTTGCTTGGCGGCACCGAACAAAACGGTTGTTTCGTTGTCGAGCGACGTTTTCCGCTGCACAACGCACACGGCAATGTTCGGCTCAAACATATTCAAGAGGTTGCTGCACCGGCGCTGGCAATTGCCGGCAAGGAGGCGAGCCTGAGTAAGCTTGATCTCTCGCGCACATTATTTTTAGATACGGAAACGACGGGACTGGCGGGCGGGACGGGCACGACGGCTTTTCTCGTTGGCGTCGGGCAATTTGATGATGAGGCGTTTGCAGTCAGACAATACTTTTTGCGCGGGCCGCACGAAGAAGCGGCGATGCTCATGCAGTTACAAACGCTGGTCGAGCAAAGCCACGGTTTGGTCACTTTTAACGGCAAGAGTTTCGATATTCCCCTGCTACGCACGCGCGCGGTGCTCAATCGTCTGCCGGTTGATTTCGAGCGCCTGCTGCATCTCGACGTGCTGCACGCGGCGCGGCGATTGTGGAAAGAGCAATACGGCGATTGCTCGCTCGGCGGGCTGGAGAGTCGCGTGCTGCAATTGCAGCGTAGCCACGACATTCCCGGCGCGCTGATTCCGCAAATTTATTTTGATTTTTTGCGCCACGGCGAGACCGCGCAACTGCCGGAAGTGTTTTCGCACAATCGGCAGGACATCGTGAGCATGGCGGCGTTGTTGGTGCGAATGGCGCAGCTCGTGCAACATCCGCTGCGGCGAGATCATGGCGTGCCCATCACCCCGCACGAACTCCGGCGCGTCGCGTTGTTGTATCGCCAGCTCGGCGATTTCGCGGCGAGCACAACACTCTTTGAGCAACTGTTGAATGAAAACAAATCGCCGGCCGGTCTCGAAGATCATCTCGCGCTCGGCCTATGTTACAAGAGCCAGCGCCGGCATGATGAGGCCAATCGCCTCTGGCAAAAGATCATCGCGCAAATGGCCTTTCATCCTGTCCCTTATATCGAGCTGGCCAAACATCACGAGCATCGCGAACGCGCGGCCGCCGCAGCGCTGGAATGGGTCGAACGCGCCCTGCGCCACTTACAGTTGCAGGAGGAGCTGGGGCGAAAAAATGATTGGGCGGTTTATAAAAAAGATCTACTGCATCGCCGGAAGCGGCTGCAGCGCAAGCTGTAGCCCGGTCAGGATAAAATCCAGAAGATGATGACGATACCCGCCTTCAGCACGCTCCACGAAAGGAACTGAATCCCCAGCATCGAAAGCAAAGAGGCTTTGACTTTTTCGCCAAAAGAAATTTCTTCCCAGGCCGAGGCCCAGTATTTATATTCGCTCAGCGTATATTCGTCGTCCGCGACTTTCAACACGTTTTGATTGCTGACTAAAATTTTCTCGTGCACTTTGTGGCGCGCGTGATCGACCAGCTCGATGATCGCGAACACGGACGCCATCAAGATCAACAAACCAAGCGCGGCCAGATCGGCGACGGCATTCTTCGGCAGGATAAAATTATGGCCGGCAAAGACGGCAACGATAGCCGACATCTCGATCCCGCGCACTGTCCAGAGATGCCTCCGATGGTTCTCGTGACATTCGGATTGCAGCTTTTTGAAATCGTCGTAGATCGCCTGTATCGCCAGCTTGTTTTTGGGAGTTCCCTCCAATTTGCGACTAACTTTGCGGCGGCGGCCGTCGTGAAAGATTGACATGGTTCGCCTCGTTTCATCTGCTAAAAAAACTCGCCAGTGTAAAGAGACGCGTCCGTGCTGAAAATTTACGGTAGCCGCCGGCCAAATTCCGTAGCCGGCGACCGGATTCAATCCTGGTTCAATTCATTCGGATCCGGGAAGTACGGGTCCGCACCGTAAGGATTCGAATGCACCTCGCTGCCCTCCCAGATCGGGTTGCCGGGATTATTCACTTCATTTTGCTCATCATAACAATCGCTATCGACACCGCCGTTGCGGCTGATCTCGCCGGCGCGATCGTCAAAATAATCGTCAAAAATTTTTCTCCAAAGACCCATGATCTACTCGCCTCAATTTAATAATGGTGATCTGAGGCGTCCCTGCCGATGAATTAAAAAAACCGCTCGTCGCCACGATTCATCGCCGCGTGTTACGCTTCGATATTATGTTTTGCTGAGCAACTTCGGGTTGGAAGAAGACGACTGCACGTTGTTCCCTGTCAGTCGTCTTGCAGAAGACCCCGATTTTGCCGTGACAGTTGGCTGTCAGGGAAAATCGGGGCGATTCTCACGGCCAGACGGGCAAACCGGCTTCAGTCCGAACTGACTTCATTCGGATCGGGCACGGTGGGGTCGGTTCCCAACGGCGTTGAGTGAACGTCGCTGCCTTCCCACACCGGGTTGCCGGGATCGCCGATCTGATTGCTTTCATCATACAGATCGGGATCGTTGCTGTCTTTCCGGTCATCATCAAAATAATCATCAAAGACGCGATTAAACCAGCTCATCGAAAAGCCTCCTACAGTTAAAACTTCCCTGTCAGGTGTTCGCTACGCTCCATCCCTACGCCGCGAAAAATCTTGCCCTCGTGAATTAGCCAAGCCTGCATTCAACGCGCCAAGCGGTGTCACTGTCCGTGAACAACTGTCGCTCGAATACAGCACCAAATAAAATAAGCTGCCCGCGGCACGTTACACCTGCACCGCAGGCTGATTATGAATAAAGTGATTGTGCAAGATTGAAATTAAAAACTACAAGGGATAAGTACCTGCAAAAAGTGATCATGCAGATTTCGGCAGCAATTTTTTTTGTTAAAAAAATAAAATTTTCACGGCAGGCGGGAAGTTGGCATGATTGGGAAGGAAGGCCTAAAAATGAATGGCCGGACGATGATCTCATCCGGCCATTTATAAAAACCGAAGGCCGCGCGCCTTCAACTGCCGCGCATTTGGCGCATCATTTTTTTCAGCAGGTCGCGGTCAAGTTGCTGCAGTTGCGAAAATTGGCCGGCGCCGGCGATGGATTCCCCGCCGTCAATCGCTACGCATTCGCCGTTGACATAAGGCGCGCCGTCGCTCACCAAAAACGCGGCAAGATTCGCCAGTTCGCCATGATTGCCAAAGCGCCCGAGCGGCACGCGCTTTTTATATTGCTCGCCAAATTCCGCGCTCGGAAATAAACGCTTCCACGCACCTTCGGTTGGAAATGGTCCCGGCGCGATGGCATTGAGACGAATGCCATAAGCGCCCCATTCCACCGCGAGCGAGCGCGTCATCGCCAGCACGCCGGCTTTGGAGCACGCCGAGGGCACGACGAACGCGGAGCCATTTTCCGCGTAAGTGGTGACGATGTTCAAAACCGTGCCGGGAGTTTTTTTCGCAATCCAGTGCTTCGCCAGCGTTTGCGTGCAATTAAAAGTTCCATAGAGCACAATTTTCACGATGGCGTCAAAGCCGCCCGGCGACAAATCTTCAGTCGCGGCGAGAAAATTTCCCGCCGCGTTGTTCACGAGAATATTGGGCATGCCGGCTTTTTCGATGATTGCTGCCATCATCTTTTCGACGACTTGATAATCGCGCACGTCGCAGGAAAAGGTGAACACTTCGCGGCCACTGCCGGCTTGTTGAATCTCTGCTGCGCCGCCAGCCAATCGTTCCGGCGTGCGGCCACAAATTACCAGCGTCGCGCCCAATTCGGCGAAACGCTTGGCCATCGACAACCCAAGGCCTGAACCGCCGCCGGTGACTAAAATAATTTTATTTTGCAACAAATCGTTTTGAAACATGCTGTCTCCCTGTCATTTAAACAAACTGCATGAATAGCAAAAACGTGAACGTCACGCCAATATAGACATCTCAATATAAGTGATGACATCGTGCTCTGCAAGGAGATTTCGTCACCGCATTTAATTTCCATTCACAGTTTGTTCAACCCATTAAGCGCGGCCACCTTATAAGCTTCCGCCAAGGTCGGATAATTGAACACCGTATCGCGAAAGTATTCCATCGTTCCGCCCAGAGCCATAACCGCCTGTCCGATGTGAATAATTTCCGCGGCGCGGTCGCCCATTGCATGCACGCCAAAAATTTTCAAATTTAGCGGATCAAAAAGAATTTTTAACAGGCCGGTTTCATCACCGAGCATTTGCGCTTTCGCCAACTCTTCGTATTTCGCGACGCCGACTGCGTAGGGAATTTTCGCGGCGGTCAATTCCTGCTCGGTTTTGCCAACCATCGAAATTTCTGGAATCGTATAAATGCCGTAAGGAAGATACTCACAAGTGTTCCTGGTGCTCGCGCCGAACATGTGCGAACCAGCGAGCCGGCCCTGTTCCATCGAAGAAGCTGCCAACGAAGGAAAGCCGATGACATCACCCGCCGCATAAATGTGCGGCACGCTGGTTTGATAATGCTCGTTAACGTTGATTCGACCGCGCGCCTCCGCCTCAATTCCAGCCGCTGCCAAATTCAGCAAATCGGTATTGGCTTGGCGACCGACGGTGTAAAGCAGAACCTCGCCATAAATTTTCTTGCCGCTCTCCAACAGGGCTTCCACACGATCTTTTTTCTCATCAATTCCTACCGAGACGACTTTCTCGCCGAGACGGAAGATCGCGTCCTGCTGGCGCAGGTGATAACACAGCGCTTCAATAATCTCGCTGTCGACGAAATCAAGAACCGTCGGGCGTTGATCGATGATGGTGACCTGGATGTTCAATGCCGCCAGCATGGAGGCGTATTCGAGGCCGATGACGCCGGCGCCGACCAAAATGACTTCGCGAGGAATTTTTTCGGCTTGACGCAATTGATCAGAATCAATAATGCGCTTGCCGTCGAAAGGAATCGTTGGGCTATGCGCCGGGCGCGTGCCACAAGCGATCAGCACGTAGTCGGACTTGAGAATGACCGGGCCCTCAATGGTTTCGACTTCAATGGTATGCGCATCGAGAAATCGCGCGGTGCCATAAATCGTCGTAATGCCATTACGATGAAGTTGGGCCCGCACGACCGCCAATTCGCGTTCCAACACGGTTTCGATTCGGAAAGCGAGATCGGATATGGAAATATTTTCTTTGAGGGTGTAATCCTTTCCATAAAATGATCGTTGGCGAAATCCCGAAAGATAGAGAACGGCTTCGCGCAACGTTTTGCTCGGAATCGTTCCCGTGTGCAGCGAAACGCCGCCGATCATTTCTTGGCGATCGATTACCGCGACTTTCTTCCCAAGCTTCGCCGCGGCAATCGCGCCCTTCTGTCCGGCCGGGCCGGAGCCGATGACGATGAGGTCGTAATGGTTTTCGTTCATTTTTCTCTTTACGAAAATTGCGAAGTCGGACTTGGTCAGGGAAATTTTCTAATCTTGAAAACGCTCGAGACCAAGTCCGACTTCACTACGTGTCTTGATTTTTCAAAAAAATTTGCGTATCTTTTTTAACCCGCAAGATCTGCAATTGATGGTGAAAATTGAATGACAAAAAATGCGAGGCAACAATGTCCCAGAATCATCATCTTGAAAGCGTTGTTGAAAAATTGATCCATGAGCATTTCGAGCTTGATGAAAGTCTCGAAGAAGTGATATGGTTCAAATCTGACGCCATGCCTAAAATTCGCCTGCTTGAAATCAACCCCGACACCTTTGCGACGGGAGTTGTGCAGTCGTTTTCTTTTCCACCCTCGGACGAAGTGCCTTATCCTTTGGTCATTGCCGAGGTCACGCCGGAAGAATGGCAAAAGGTTCTGCGGAACGAAATTCGCTTGCCCGAAGGATGGCGCTTGGACAATCATAAAATGTTCTCTCGTGAAATAGTTGCCGTATGATAAACCGTCGAGATTGGCAAATCGCATTTCTCAAACAGGCACGCTCAGATTGGGAAGCCTATCAAAGAACTCACGAGCAAATGTGGCCCGCATGCCATCGCTTGCACTTTTTACAAATGGCCACGGAGAAACTTGGCAAGGCGTTGTTAGTTGGCGGTGAGACGGCTTGGGAAGAAATCACTCATACTCATTCCGCCCTCGTCAAGTTTATAAAGTGCTCAAATATATTGAGAATTGCATTGTTAAGTTTGAAAAACTTTTCTTTAGATCGTGAGTTTGCCGCTAAAATCGTCATTTATCGAAAATCAAAAAAATCACGTATGTCGATAACACAAATATTCCATGAGCACAGCAGTCGAAAGCATCTTAGCGCAAGCCATGCAAATGCCCGCTCAGGATCGGGCTGCCATTGCTGCTTGAATCCATGAGCATTTCGAGTTCGCTTTAAACAATCTACGGAGCCTTAAAATGGAACAGCTCACCATAGCCTTGCCGGCTGAAGTTGCCACTCAACTCAGAACCACCGCGAAGAATTTGGGTATCAAGCCGGAGGATTTTATGCTCGCCAGCCTGCAAGAGAAGCTGGCGAAACTGGATGCTGAATTCATCAATGCAATGAAATACGTACTCAAAAAGAATGCCGAACTTTATAAGCGTCTGGCTTGATGAAACTCCTTGCTATTTTCCAAGTATTGGAATTGCACCAACGTCTCATCCAAGAATCCGGAGGAACTTCCGGAGTCAGAGATTTTGGCGCTTTAGAATCTGCTCTTGCGCAACCCGAAATGGCGTTTGGAGGAGATGATCTCTATCCAACGCTCATAGAAAAAGCAAGCGTTTTAGCATACTCGATTTGCATGAATCACCCGTTCGTTGACGGAAATAAGAGAGTAGCGCACGCTGCCATGGAAATATTTCTTGTGCTGAATGGCTTTGAGATCAACGCCTCAATTGATGAGCAAGAAAAACTGTTTCTCGATTTAGCCAGCGGCAATGTGAGCAGAGAAGAATTGGTAAACTGGCTTCAGAGAAGGGTCTTGGCAAAATCAAATGTCTCACGAAATTAACTATATATTTAATCAGTTCCAGCGCCGTGTTCACTCTTCTTCTCCCACTTCACAATCTTCAAATCCAGCACAAAAATCGCATACAGCACCGGCACCAGCAGCAGCGTGATGATAGTTCTCAAGTTCACATCAACGCTTTTACTCCATCTAACTTGCATCTTGCTCACTTGCCCTCTCCCCAAAACCGCAAATACACATTCTGCCGTTTGTATTGGCAGGTTTTGGCATGCGCGCGGGCGAACGCTAGATATTCTTGTTGAATCCTACGCCACTCGTTGCTGGGAATGGTGCTAATTTGGCGGGTACTCGGATCGAACTTAGTGCCGGTGAGGGCCTGGACCTGTAGTACATATTTGTCGTGGGGAAAATCCAGATCACCTGGTACGTGCCATAAGCGCGCCGTACCATCATCGCTCCAAGTCAGAATACGCTTTTCATCTTTGGAGAACACAGCGCCCCACACAGGGCCACCATGGTACATAGGTTGACCAATGAAAATGCCGGTTACGGTCTGCCACAAACGCGCGCTGCTAGGTCTACCTGCTACATTTCCACTCAGTGTTAGAATACATTTTTCATCTTTAGAAAACACCGCCCCATTAACACTTTCTCCATGTTGCATGGATTGGCCGATTGGGGTACCGTTGTCAGCGTCCCACAAGCGCGCGCTGCCGTCGTCACTCCAGGTCAGAATGTATTTTTCACCTTTTGTGAACACTGCGCCAGTAATTCTGTCTTTATGCTGCATTGGCTGGCCGATGGTACTGCCGGTATCGGTGTTCCACAAACGTGCACTACCATCCCAACTCCAGGTCAAAATGCGCTTTCCATTTTTTGTGAACATAGCGCCCTGAACGATTTCTTTGTGCTGCATGGGCTTGCCAATGGGAATGCCGGTGTCTGTATCCCATAAACGTGCGGTGTTATCTAAGCTCCAGGTTAAAATGCGTGTTTCATCTGATGAGAACACTGCGCCCTCAACAGCACTTTTATGCTGCATAGGCTGACCGAGTGGGATGCCAGTATCTGTATCCCATAAACGTGCCATGTCATCGAAACTCCAGGTTAAAATACGTTTTTCATTTGAAGAGAACGCTGCGCCTTTAACACCTTCTTTGTGCTGCATAGGCTGACCGAAGGGGATTCCAGTGTCGGCCTCCCATAATCTTGCGCTGCCATCTTCACCCCAAGTCAAAATGCGTTTTTCATCTTTAGAAAACGTCACTCCCCAAACATTTTTTTTGTGCTGCATGGGTTTTCCGATGGAGATTCCAGTCTCGGCGTTCCACAAACGCGCGGTGCTATCAGCATTCCACGTCAAGATGCGTTTTTCATTTTTTGCGAAGACTGCGCCCCAAACAGTATCTTTGTGCTGCATACACTGGCCGACTGGTGTACCAGTGTTGGCATCCCATAAGCGTGTGCTGCCATCCGTACTCCACGACAAAATGCGATTTTTATCTGGTGAGAAAATTGCACCATTAATGCTTTCTTTGTGCTGCAGAGTCTGACCAATCTGGGCACCAGTTTCTGCGTCCCATAAGCGTGCGCCGCCATCCCAACTCCATGACAAAATGCGTTTTTCATCTGGCGAGAACATAGTGCCCCGAACCCTCCATAAAATGTGCAGCATAGGCTGGCCGATGGGGTTGCCAGTTTTAGCATCCCACAATCACACACTACTAGCACTCCAGGTCATTATGCGTTGTTCATCTTTTGAGAATACTGCATCATCAACACTTTCTATGTGCTCCATAGGCGGACCAATGGGTGTACCAGTTTCAGCGTCCCATAAGCGTGCGTTACCATCAGCACTCCAGGTCAAGACGCGTTTTTCGTCCTGTGAGATTAATGCGCCCCAAATTGCTCCTTGATGCTTGTAGCTTTGAATGAGACGAATGGTGAAGAGATACTCAGGCAAGTCCTGCTGCACTGCTGGGAAAAAGTCATCTTCGTTTGAAGTGGTTCTGATGGCTTCTGCAATGAAATGTAAAGAGAGTAGTAGATTACCCTGTGCTTTTGCCTGCCGACCGTTTTCCCAGTAGTTGCGCGCTAATTGCGTTTGTACTTTCAGCTTTTGCCACCATGCCACGCCGGCCAGAACTGTAAGCACAACGATGACGCCGCTAACAATACCCGTTATTATCTGGCGCTGGCGAGCTTGTCTTTTTCGATCGCGTTGCTCAACTTCATCACGGGAAATGTCGTGGAGATTTGCTAAAACTGTATACCAGGAATTTTCAAAGTTGCCCTTGTTGATCTTGTCCTTTTGCAAATTGAATTCTCGAAAGTTCGTCGCCAAGGGCACTTTCATCACTTCACAGAGCGCTTCGGGAAAAGCTTTTTCCGTCTCTTGCTCCGGCTTGGCTGCATTGTTCGGAATACCGGAAAGCAAAATCGGAATGACATTCTCAGGTTGATTAAGCTCGCTAAACCGGCGGATTTCATAATTCACGTACTCACTTTTTCTGGCACTCGGAGAACAAATGACAATCAGTTTGGCCGATTTTTGCAAATGTTCGTCGATGGCCTGAAAGAGTTCCGTGCCAGTCAAATCCCGCTCATCCCGAAAAATATTGAGATGCCGCTGGGGCGCATTCAAATCCCTGGGCGGTTTGTACGCCTCCAACGCTTTCTCAAGCTTCACCGCAAAAGCTTTGTCCGCCCAACTGTAGCTGATAAAGGCGTCGTATTGAAAATTTTTTGAATTCTCTTTTGACATTCTGATTTCAATTTATAACGGAAGTATTCGAATGTCAAGTCTATCGGCTCAATTCCACAAGGCGAGGCGCAACCCAAAAAGATTAACACGGAGAAAACTGAACAAACAGAGAAGGTAATGCGTGGAGAACTTTTTTAGCATTGTAATCTCCGTTGACTCTGTTTTCTCTGTGTTGAAAATTTTTCCTTCTTTTGCAACGACTGAACTTTTAATGGCCTACCGCCTCGTGCTCACCCTTCTTCTCCCACTTCACAATCTTCAAATCCAGCACAAAGATCGCATACAGCACCGGCACGAGCAGCAACGTGATGAACGTGGCGACGGTGAGGCCGCCGATTTGCGCGTAGCAGAGCGGTTCCCACAATGGGCCGCCGTGCGAGGCCAGCGGGAACAGTGCGAACACGGTGGCGCCGACGGTGATCATCACGGGCCGCAAGCGCATGATGCCGGCGTCGAGCAGGGATTCGATCAATGACTCGCCGCGCTCGTGCGCTTCTTCGATGAAATCGAACAGCACGATGACGTGGCTCACGATGACGCCGACGAGGCTCGCGATGCCGAGAAAGCCCATAAAGCCGAACGGCATGCCCATGATCCACAGCGCCGCCAATGCGCCGACGATGCCGTAGGGAATGGCGGCGAAGACGAGCAGCGGCTTCACCGCGTTTTTGAATTGCACGACCAGCGCCATGAAAATCATCGCAATGGAAATCCCCATCACCATGCCCAGTTCGTCTAAGCCTTTGACTTGTTCCTCATGCTCCCCGCCGATCTCCATCTTGAAACCGGGCGGCAGCGTCTTTTCAAATTCTTGCAACTGCGGCATGGCGGCGTTCAACACTTCCGAAGGGAGCACGCCGGCTGCGGAAAAGCAGGACACGGTGATGGTGCGGAATTGATTGCGCCGCTGGATTTTTTCCGCTTGCATGGTGTAGTGCATCGAAGAGATTTGCCGCAGCGGCACTTTCTGTCCGCTTTGCGTGGAATAGACGTAAAGGTTCTGCAAATCCGCAAGCTGGCTGCGCTCTTCCATGCGCATGCGCGCGATCACCGGAATTTGTTTGTCGCCTTCGCGCAACACCGCCACTTGATAACCGTTCATGCCGATGGCCGATGAAATCGCCACGTCAACGTTCGTCACGCCAGCCAGGTTGGCGCGGTCGGGATCGATGTCCAAATTTACCAAGAAACTTTGCGCGCCCCAGTTGTCCTGCACGCGGTCGGCGATCGGGATGGCGCGAAAAATATCTTTCAATTTTTCCGCTTCGGCCCGCAGTGTTGGAATATCTTCGCCGGAGAGACGGATCGAAACCGGAATGCCGCCGCTGGTCGCAAGTTGCCGCATGTCCACTCGCGCGCCGGGTATTTCCGAGGAAAAGGCTTCTTGCAACAGCTCGACCAAATGATGCGTCACATGCTTGTCTTTTGCTTGAATGATGATTTGCGCATAGTTTTGCTGCTGCGGCTCCGGCGAGACCGTCGTCCAGAAACGAGGGCCGCCGCCACCGGCGAATGTCGTCAGCGACTGCAGAAGATCGCGCGGCTTGCCGTCTTCGGGATGCGCTTTGCCATATTCATCAATAACGCGCCGAACGACGTCTTCGACGCGAGTGGCGACTTCGCCCGTCGCCGATTTCCTTTTCATTTTTGAATTCGCCGTGGCAGCAATGGCGAGATTCTTGCCTTCATATTCCACCACACCGCCGGGCAACGTGGTATTGCGGGCGCTCAAAATGTCCTCAAGCTTTGTCGCATGCGCTCCATAAGCCGCTACTCTTTCTTGCGAGTAAGCGAGAAACACGGCTTCATCCAGCACGCCGGCGCGATCGACTTTCGAAGCCTGCGGGATTGTTTGAATCGTGCGCTTGATCAGCTCGGTGAAGTCGTCCAGCTCGCGACGGTGAGCATGAGCGCGGCGGTGCTGCCGAAATCTTTGACGAAGTTGATCGGACCGGCGCCGTCGGGCAGCGAATCCTGCAAATCATCGAGCTTGAGCTTGATGTCGTCGAACTGCTTGCCGGTCTCAT
>Ga0247727_10010124_pt1 | contig 16792 bp, 15 predicted proteins | sample WisWelCaveWW1625_FD_202498 | JGI IMG/M metagenome (GOLD analysis project Ga0247727, IMG submission 202498) | Biofilm microbial communities from Wishing Well Cave, Virginia, United States - WW16-25 | ecosystem: Environmental > Aquatic > Deep subsurface > Groundwater > Cave microbial mat | place...
AGATGAATGCGGCGATGGCCTCGACTTCGCGGCGCTGGAGGCGGAACTGGGGCATTTTGGTTTCGGAGCGGAAGTCGTGAGTCTTCTCCAGCCAGACGGGAATCCACTCCGGCCGCAATTTCATCCGGACTTCTTTCAGGCTGGGGCCAACTTTCTTTTCTTCGCGTAGCAGAGCCGCCTCTTTCAGGCCGAGCTGCTCGACACGAGCCTCGAGGTTGCTGATGGTGACGCTGCGGTTGTCGGCCAGGGCATAGAATGCGCGGCTGGCGGCAGGGTCCCGGGCGTCGTCCCCTTGCTTGATGAGCCGGGGAATTTCCAGCTCATATTCGCGCCGCTGGGTCTCGAGCTGCCGGATGAACTGCCGGGTGGCGACAAGCTGCTCGCCTTCGTTGTCGAAACCCTCGAAGCGATGGCAGCCGATGCAGCCCTTCTGGCGGAACAACTCCTTGCCGCGGTTTAGAACCGGCGCATGCTCGGTAACCATGTCGCCCATGTGGCACTGCTGGCAGCCGGATTCGACGTTTTCCCGGGCGAACAGCGGCCACAGCCAGTACTTGTGCGTGCCATGGCCCTTCACCCGGCTCGAGGTGGCGCGGCCATTGCCGCCATGGCAGGGTGAACAGCCAAACTTTTCAGGATCGTGGATTTTCAGGATTTCTGGATTCTTGTGCGTAGTGAAGGGAGAATCCGCGCTCGATTCCAGACCGAAGGATTCTTTGGTAAGCAGCAGCGAAGGCGGCACAACCTTGGGGTCCATGGCCACGTGGCAAGACTGGCAGCGGTCCACGACGCCGGCGCGGTCCAGATTGATCTGGCGAATCACGATGTCCAGATTACGGACCGAGCGCTGAAGGCCGGCAATCTGCTGCTCATTGAGACCCACCATCTGTTCCCTGAAATAGGTGGCCTGTTGCTGCTTGAGCTCGTTTACCGGCCGGCGGACTTCCGCGCGGTCGGCGGTAAGCCGGGCGCCGCGTTCCTTGAGGGCATTGAATTCGGCTTCCAGCTTGTCGAAATTGAGTTTCAGATCCTCGCGAGATCCATCTGCCTTGGGCAGGGAGACTGATACCTCGACTTTCCTGGCCTCCTCCACTTCCTGTTTCCAGGATTCGCGGGAACGGTCCGAAGTGGCGATTTCGTACAGGTAAGCGAGGGAGGCAATCTTGGCGCGGCGGTCCTGGAAGGGGCCGCTGATGGCGTCCAGGCGAAGGGCGACAAAGGCGGCCTCATCGTCAATGCCCTTCAGGCGGGCAGAGACGGAGGCTTCGGCAGAGCGAATCTCCTCATCGAGCTTTTTGTACTGGGCAGACTCGCGGACAGCTTCCTCGAGCGCGGCCTGCTGCGGGCCCTCTTTTTTGGAGAGCAGGCTGAGATAGGCATCGGCAAATCGTTTCTGATAGCCTCGCCAGGGGCGCAGACCGATGACCTCGTCGTACAGCGCCCAGGCCAGAGAGACCATCAACAGGAACGACGACACCAGCAATGCCCCGCTGTACGATTTCCCTGTTATCGGATCGTCGTTGAGGTTCTCAGGCACTCTGGGCCTCCCCGGGAATCACCAGCCGCAGCCGATTCAGACGCGGAACCACGGCGTCACCCACACATACTTGATGCGCAAGAGCAACCGCAGCGCCATTTTCACGGGCAGCGAAATCATCATGATCAGCAGGACCTGCATGGTGATGATCTGCAACAGGGTCATGCGCGCATAGATTTTGCGGCTGAACTCGGTGAGCGTGCACACCTTGTGGATGCCCCAGGCGCAGACCACGGTGAACAGTCCCACCACCAGCGCGCCAAAGATGCCCTTGCCCCACAGGTTTTGCGGCACGATATAGAAAAACGGGCCCCATTCGTGGAGGTCGCGGTTCACTTCGTAAATCAGGCGGTTGTGGTCCCAGGTCTGCGTGGGCCAGAACCACATCCATCCCGGCCCTCGGATGAAGGTGCCGATAACAATCATCAGGCTCCACAGGATGATGTAGCCGAAGATAAAGGTCCAGATGGCGAAGCGGCGCTGCTTGTAAGTGTAGTAGCCGTTGCCCAACGGGTTGGCATCGATGTAGGGAATGGCCATCAGGCCGATGATGATCACCGTGGGCATCACCACGCCCGCAATCCAGGGATCGAAATAGACCAGCATCTCCTGCAAGCCCAGGAAGTACCACGGCGCTTTGGCCGGGTTCATAGTCAGGTTGGGGTTGGCAGGCTCTTCGAGCGGGGCGTTCAGGGTGATGGACCAGACCATCAGGATGACCGTGACGATGACCGCGGCCAGGAACTCGACGCGCATCAGGTACGGCCAGGTGTGGACCTCGCGCTCCCAGCCCTGCTTCCAGGGATGTGTCTTGCGATGGTGCGTCTTGGCCAGGGCGGGGTCTTTTTCGAGCTGCGCGATCAGGCGGTCGTTGGCAAAGGCTTCGCGGAAGGCGTACCAGGTGTAGAACGGAAGGAGGAAAAGCATGGCCACAATAGGAATGTTGTCCGGCGTGGCCGCAATCTCCCAGATCTGGTGCCAGTCACCCCACATAAGGAGTCCTCAGATTTCAGTGTCAGTACGCAGTCTCGAAATCCCAGCCTTCCATCGCCTCAGCGCATCCCGCTGGGCCGCATGATGACGGGACGCGGGCCCTTGTCTTCCTTGATTTCCGATTCCAGCATCACTGGCGCGGGGCCGGAAATGCCGCCGTCCTTGCGCACGCGCCAGAAATGAACACCCATGAAGATAGCCGCCAGCAGCGGAATGGCGATGCAATGCCAGATGTAGGCGCGGAGCAGCGCGTTCGCATCCACGATCGAGCCGCCCAGCAGAGCGAAGCGCACGTCGTTAAACGGAGTCATGCCCAGCTCGGGGCCGAACGGACCCTCGTGGCCCAGCATCGGGCTGGCCTTGGCCATGCTCGTGCCGACGGTGACCGCCCAGAAACCGAGCTGGTCGTCGGGAAGCAGGTAGCCAGTAAATGAGAGCAGCAGCGTGAGCACCATCAGGATGACGCCCACGCACCAGTTGAACTCGCGGGGCCGCTTGTAGGATCCGGTCATGAATACGCGGAACATATGCAGCCAGACGGCGATAATCATCAGGTGTGCGGCCCAGCGGTGCATATTGCGAAGCAGCTTGCCAAACGGGACGTCATGCTCGAGGTAGAGAATGTCGCGGAAGGCCTGCACCTTGCTGGGGTGGTAGTAGAACATCAGCAGCACGCCGGTAAAGGTCAGGACCACGAACAGATAGAAAGTGATGCCGCCCATCCCCCAGGTGTAGCTGTAGCGGACCGCATCGCGATTGACCTTGGCCGGGTGCAGGTGGAAGAAAACGTTGGAGAGGACGCTGAGGGCGCGGTTGCGCGGGGTTTCGTCATGCTTGAAACGGAAAATCGAGCGCCAGAGCTGGGTTTTTTCAGGGTCCTTGAGACCCTCAAGCTCTTCCCTGCCCTTCTCCTTCAGGACCCTGGCGAGAGCGGCGGCCTGCTCGCGCACCTTGTCGCCCAGCCCCTGCGGCTGCGTGCTGCCGGAGTTTTCCTCGGGCATCCGATCCCCCCGACCGAATCATAATTGGCCGAACTGCGCGACGCGGCCCAGACGGCCTGCAAAACACCGGCTAGACGTTGATGAATGCGCCCTCGTCGTCGAACTGATCCCGAATCCCCTTTTCCCGGACATACAGCTTTCCCGTATCCACTACAATCTGGCCGGTGGCGTCTATGGCGATGGCCGCGCGATCCATGGGCCGCGGCGCGGGGCCCTCGAAGTTCACGCCTTCGCTGTCATATCCGCTGCCGTGGCAGGGGCATTTGAATTTGTTCTCGCTCTGCTTCCAGTCCGGAGTGCAGCCCAGGTGGGTGCAGCGCGCGTAAATCACAAAGATGCGGGACAAATTACGCACCACCCAGATGCGATAATCGCGCTGAAACTTGGTCTCCACGCCGGGATTGAAATCCGAGGGGTAGCCAATTGAAAAAATAGTTTTGGGCTCAAACAGGGCGCGGGGGAAGAAAAACCGCAGGAACATCAGGAAATTCACGCCCAGATAGCCCCAGATGCAGGCCCAAATAAGTCGGCGGCGCAGTTTTTGCGGGCGTTCGGAATCGGCGCCGTTTTCGCTTTTGGAACCAGCGCCCGATGCGGCAGGTTTGGCAGACGCCTCGGCGGGTCTGGCTTCCGTCGGTTCTGGCATAGGCCGGCTTCTCTCGCCTCCACCCAGGACAAAGTTCTGGAGCGTGAAGCACCGAGCTGGAACAATACTTCAGAGCAAAACGGAGCGTAAGCCCCTTTATATGCTGGCGCGTGATGCCTGTCAAGAAGTGTTGCGCGCTGAATTGTGACGCCCGGACGGATTCAAGCAGTCTTGACCATCCCTTGACGGGGGAGTCCCGCGGCTCGAAGCACGAGGTCGGCCAGCGCGGCGATGAACCGAGGCGAGCTGCCCAGGGCCGGCATCATCTCGAATTGCTTGATACCCGCCGCGCGGGCAGCTTCGCGACCCTCGATGTTGATTTCATGCAGGGTCTCAATGTGCTCAGTCACAAAGGAGATGGGGGCCACAAGCAGATGACCAGCGCCTTCGGCGGCCAGGCGCCGAATGGTCGCCGTGAGTGAAGGCTCGAGCCATTTCTGGCTGCCGACCTTGCTCTGGTAGCAGAGCGTGGATGGCAATCCCCAGCCTCCGCGCTGGAGGACGCCGCGGACAGTGGTCTCGACTTGTTGCGGGTAGGGGTCGCCGCGTTCGACGAAGGACAGCGGCACGCCGTGGGCGCTGAAAAGCAAGTGCGGGCGCTCTCCGTTGCGAAAATGGGAGAGGGACCGGTTGATATTTTCCACCAGCGCGTCCAGATAATCTGGATGCTCGCAGAATTCGCAGATGCGGCTTGCAGGAATCTGTGAGAGCCGGGAGGAACGCGGGATGCAGCGGTCCCATTCCTTCAAGCTGCTGCCCGTCGTCGCAATCGAGTACTGCGGATAAAGCGGAAGCAACACGATGGCGGCCGGGGCAAACGCTTCCAATTCCGTGACCGCGTCCTCCGTGAATGGCCGCCAGTAACGCATGGCCACAACTGCGCGGGTCTCGGCGCAGGGCGCCAGAGCGCGCTCGAGCGCCCCTGCCTGTCGCAAGGTCAATCCGAGAATCGGAGAGCGGCCGCCGATGTCGTGATAACCTTGCTGAACGTGAGGAGCGCGCTTCCAGGCGAGATAAGCGGCAAAGAGTCTCCGCGGCAGGCGGCCCAAGGGCTCGCGGCCGAGGTCAATGATGTCCGGGTCGCAAAACAGGTTGTAGAGGAAGGGGCGGACGGCCCGCGGCGAGTCCGGCCCGCCGAGCTGGAACAGGACAACCGCAAGCCGGGGACGATTGGTCATTCGCGAAACATCAGTCCTTCCTCTCCAGTTCGGCCCGCAATCTCCGGAGTTCCTTCTCCAGGCTCGACACGCGGCTGCTAACCACGAACTCAAAGACCAGGAAAATCCCCCACACGGCGAGATAGGCAGTCAGAAGGAATTCGAAGTTTTTCATCGGCTCAGATTTCCCGACATTGAGAGTGGGTGCTCAAATTACCGGCGGCCGCTACCCTGCCCGCAGTCCAAACGAAAGTTCGTCCACCTGATGCCGGAGCGACTCCAGGCGATAGCGCTGCCAGACCAGCCGCGCCATCAGCGCCAGCAACGCCGTCCACATCACCAGAAACACCTGCCACATCACGGCGTCCAGTCCCGAGCCTTCACCGCCGGCAATGACCGGCTGCGGGTGCTGCGTCCGGAACCAGCGGATGGACATATAAACCAGCGGCACGTCCAAAAATGTAAAAATTCCGAAGACAGCGGAGATCGTGGCGCGGCGCGCGGGGTCCGGCAGCAGGCTGCGCAGCAGCAGGTAGCTGACGTAAAGAAGCCAGAGGACAAAGGTCGAGGTCAGGCGCGCATCCCAGGTCCACCAGATGCCCCAGACGGGTTTGGCCCACAGCGGGCCGGTGACCAGAACGACGGAGCAGAAGGCTACGCCCACTTCGGCGGCGGAAACCGCCAGCCAGTCCCAGTGTAGCTGGCGGCGCCACAGGTAGGCGATGTTGGCGAGAAAAACCAGAAAGAAGGCAACGAACGAGGTCCAGGCGCTGGCCACATGGACGTAGAAAATCCGCTGGATGTCGCCCATCGAGACTTCCTGCGGAGCCACAAAGAAAACCGCGTATCCGGCGACGCCCAGCAGGGCCGCCACGACCCCCGCTCCCGCCACATTCCCAAATCCGCGCAATGCGCTCACTCCTCGATCAGATTCTCGAACAACAGCCAGGCCGCGGTGAGAAAGATTACATCAAACGCGGCAAGGATTTTCAGCGGTGTGAAGCGGAGTTCCGGGACCTCCGCGAACAACCCCGACGTGGCATCCACCGCCGCCACCAGCACCGGCGCCAGGAACGGAAGCAGCAACAGCGGCAGCAGGAGCTCGCGCAGCCGTGCCTGCGCGGTCATAGCGGAAAACGCGGTGCCGGCGACGCACACGCCCAGCGTCCCCAATCCCAGCACCATCGCCAAAGGTCCCACCACGGGCCACACGGGGACATTGAACAGCACCCCGAAAACCGGAAGCATCAGCCATTCGGCAAACGTGAGAAAGAAAAAGTTGGCTGCCACTTTTCCAAACAGGATGGCGGAGGGATCGATGGGAGCCATCCGCAGGGAAGAGATGGTGTCGCTGGCCAGCTCGCGCGTAAACGCAGGCTGAAGCATCAGTGATCCGGCGAAGAGGAATGCCAGCCAGAGCAGCCCCGGACCGAACTCGCGAGCCTGCTGGGCGCTGGGGTTGAGCGAAAAACTGAACATCACCACGATGATCAGGACAAAAACGACCGTGGTGTTGAGCAGCTCGCGGGTGCGGAACTCCGCGCGCAATTCGCGCAAGAAAATGGCCAGCGCAGCCGGGGGAAGTGTCCACGCCACGGCTGCGGGCGACTTTGTGCTCATCGGACGCCTCCGCGGTCCTGACGGATAGCGATGTCGGCCTGCCGCAAAGCGGAGGGGATATCCGCCTGGGCGTCACCGGCGAGTTTGCCGCCGGCCAGCCACATAACGCGGGACGCGAACGCAGTCAACGGGCTGTCGCCGTGCGTGCTCATCAACACGGTACAGGCCGAATCGCGAAGGCCAGTCAAAATGCCGGCCAGCCAGTCTATGCCCGGGGTGTCCAATCCCGCGGAGGGCTCGTCCAGCAACAGCAACGAGGGAGAATGAAGGAACACACGCACCAGCGCCAGCCGCTGCCGCATCCCGCGCGAAAAGGCGCGGACCAGGGTGCCACCCCACGAATCGAGGCCCGCCGAAGCCAGACGCGTGCGCAACTCCTCCGCAGAGAAAGGCAAACGGTACAACCGGGCGAAGAACTGGAGGTTTTCAAGCGCCGTGAGCTCGTCATAGAGCTGCGACAGATGACCGAGATAGCCGGCACAATCGTTTCCCTGCGGACCGAGTCCGGCGGGAATTCCCTCCCAGCGGACGGTCCCGCGCGTGGGCTGAGCGAGGAGCGCGGCCAGGCGCAAGAGTGTGGTCTTGCCTGAGCCATTAGCACCGAGCAGGATGGCAAACTCACCCGCAGCGACCTGGAAAGTCACATTGCGGAGAACCGACAGCGGGCCGAAGCGCTTTTCAACTTGATCGAAACTCAAACCCAGGGAAACAGCGCCCGCCCGCGGAGCGGCGGGAGCAGGTGGCAGCACAGAGGCACTGTGGGCGGGCATCGCAGGGTGAGAAATGCTAGGCCCCTAATCTTTCAGAAGTTCTCTGAGCGTGTTTTCAATGCGGCGGCGCTGCTCGGCGTAGTCGGCTTCGCTCATCGTGCCGGCCAGGCGTCGGATCTCAATGCGCAGCAGGGTGTCGCGAAGTTCATCGAGGCTGCCTGGCGCAGGGCGCGAAGCCGGCGACGCGCCGTGCTTCAACTCCGCTACGGCTGCAATTACAGGTCTCCCATCGGAGCCAGCAGTTCCTGGCTGCCGCCACAAATAGATCAGCCCCAGCGCGAACAAAACCGCAAAGCCCGCGATGAGCACGGGCTGGAGAGCCGCAAGCCGGCCCGGCGCCTCGCGGATATTCGCAGGCCTTTCAGGCGCGCCGCCGGATTGTTCCGCCGCAGCGCCTCCGCCGGAGGAGAGCGGGTTAGCCGTACCGCTCACGTCCAGTGTCATGGTCGCTCCCGCGGTGACTGATTGGCGCGAATAAATCGTGCCGCCTTGCTCGCTCGCCGCGCGCGCCAGCCCGCCGCCCTCGACAGTCATCGTGGCCGGAGCCCAGACCATCACCTGGTCGACGGCAAAAGGGGAGGCAACGGCAAACTGCGCGCGATTGCCGGCGTAGGGCAGCTGATAGGCCAGGCGGATGAGGTTTTCACCGGGCCGCAGCGGGAAGGCGATGGCGTAGCGGTTCGGCCCCTTGTTGATGGTGCCCTGCACGACGGCCATCCCCGCGGGCCCCGCGGCGGAGACATCGTTCAGTGTGGCGCCTTGGGGAATGGAGAACTCGAACGTACCGCCCGGACGAAAAAACGTGGCCTGCGGCCGGGAACGATTCTCCATGGAGAATTCTTCGCCAACTACGAGTGAGGCGCCGTCGGGCTGGAGCAGCAGCACGCGGCGGCGCACGGAGATGTCGGCGGGGCGCGCGGAGTCCTCGAAGATTTGAACATCCGCGGACTCCCGGCCGGGCGGGACATTTTGATGATAGTTCACGCCCTTGTGAACCACGCGCAACAGCATCGGCGCCTGTCCGGCCTGAGGATGCGCGAGGGAGTAGCGCCCCTGCGAATCGGTTTTCGCGGTGGCCACCGGCTCCATACCGCCCTGCAACTGGATAAGGATGACGTCCACGCCCGCGGCCACCTGGCCCGTGGTGCCGTTGCGGACCACGCCGCTGAGCGTGCCGGCGCTCGCCGGCGCGACGCCAGGAAGGAGGCACAGCACGGCAGCTGCAAGTTCGCAGCCCCTCTTTAGAGCGTTAGCGGGCGGCATGTGCGTGATTCTCCGTCAGGCGCTCGATTTGCGCGACCACGGCCCCGGCTTCCGCTTCCAGGGTATCGCGCATCTCTGCGTAGTCGGCCTCGGAAAACTTGCCGGCGCGAAATTCAAAGCGCAGATCACGGAGGTTTTCAAAAATGGCCTCGCGGCGGTCGAGGAGCTGATCGAGCTGCGAGCGGTGGGGTGCGGAATCGGAAGGGTCGCGCTCGATCCAGAAAATGAAGACACCCACTGTGGCTGCCAGAGCCACACAGGCCAGGAGCGCTGCCATCTCGCCGGGTCCGAGCGCCGACATCATGCTTCATTCTCCTCGTCCAGCTCGCGGCGCACGCGGGCCAGAACTTCTGGTGCCACCGTGGCAGGCGCTGCAGTGGCCGTCTGCCGGCGCCAGCGAACCAGCAGAGTCCACACGATCATCGTGCCCAACGCGGCAGCCAGGCCGGGTGTAATCCATGCCAGGGCACCGAAGCCGGTTGAAGGCGGCTGGGCCAGCACTTTTTGCCCGTACTCCTGCACAAAGGCCTGGATGGTGAGGTCCTCGGGTTCGCTGCGCGCCACCTGTTGGTCCAGTTTGGCCAGCATTTCCGCGGAGACGGTACAGCCCACGTGATTGCACTCGGTGAGCACCTGATTGCAGCCGCACATACACATCATGCGCTTGCCGATGCTGCGGGCCTGTGGGGTCTTTTGGGCCGCGGCGGGCGCCGAGGCAGCGAGTGCCAGCAGCAAAATGAGAATCAAGCGGCGCGACATTTCTAATCTCCTGACCGCAGGCTGCCTTGGGGGACTGCTGCGGCCACACCTTCTGCCGGCGCCAGCGCAATCTCCGGCTGCGCGGCACGTACGATTGCAAAGGCCGGCTGCCGGTTGGGCAGCAGGGCCAGTCCGGTGCCCAGCATGAGAACCACGCCGCCCAGCCAAATCCATTTGACCAGCGGGTTCAGATAAGCGTGAATCACCGGCTGGCCGTTTTCGGGGCTGCGCCCGGCGTAGACCACATACAAATCTTCGTTGAGCGTGGAATGGATGGCCACCATGGTGCTGGTCACTTCACTGGCCGGAAAAGTGCGCCGCTCGGGGTAGAGCATCATCAACGGGCGGCCTTCCCGGAGCGCCTCGATGGAAGCGCGTTCGGCGCTGTAGTTGGGCGTTTCCGGCGGGGGAGAAGTGAACGCCTGTAAGACCAGAGTGTACGGGCCGATGTCCAGCCGCGAGCCCGGCTGCATTTCCAACTGCTTGTCCTGATTGAAAGCCGCGCCGGCGAGACCGATAAAAATCAGGACCATGGCGAAGTGGACCACATAGCCGCCGTAGCGGCGCGTGTTGCGCATGGTCAATTGGCCGACCGCAGCCAGGAAACCGGAACCGGTGCGGGCACGGATCACGCTGGCGCCGCGCCAAAATTCGCTGGCAATGGTGAGGGCCACGAACCCGGAAAGCGTAAGCGACACGGCGGCGTAAAAATCCCGCGCGCCCTGCGCGATGCAAATGGCGCCAAAAACCAGGCCGCCGATCAGCGGCCAGGCGAAATTGCGTTTCAGGCTGTCGAGAGAGGTCTTGCGCCAGGCCAGAAGCGGCCCCACGCCGGTCAGGAAGAGCAGAAACAGCCCGATGGGGATATTCACTTTGTTGAAGAACGGAGGTCCCACGCTGATTTGCGTGCCCTGCACGGCCTCGGTCAGCACGGGGAACAGCGTGCCCGAAATCACAGCCACACAGGCCAGGAGGAGGATCAAATTATTGAACAAGAAGCTGGATTCGCGGGAGACCAGGGAGTCCAGCTGGTTGTCGCTGCGCAGATAATCTCTGTTTTTCAGGTAGGCGGCCAGGCAGACGGCAAGGATGAATGCGAGAAATCCGGCAAACCACGGGCCGATGCTGGACTGCGCAAAAGCGTGCACGGAGCTGACCACGCCGCTGCGGGTGAGCATGGTGCCCAGGATGCACAGGCCAAAGGTCGTGAAGACCAGCCAGAAATTCCAGGCCTTCATCATCCCGCGCTTCTCCTGCATCATCACGGAGTGCAGGAAGGCGGTGCCGGTAAGCCAGGGCATCAGCGACGCGTTCTCCACCGGGTCCCATCCCCAGTAGCCGCCCCAGCCGAGCACGGCGTAGGCCCAGTGAGCGCCGAGCAGAATGCCCAGACTCTGAAAACACCACGCCACCATGGTCCAGCGGCGCGTGATGTGGATCCATTTCTCTCCCGGATAACGGCCCAGCAGCGCGGCCAGGGCAAAGGCAAAGGGAACTGTGAAGCCCACATAGCCGAGGTAAAGCGTCGGGGGATGAATGACCATCTCCGGGTATTGCAGAAGCGGATTCAAGCCGCGGCCATCGGCAGGCGCAACCACCTGCAATGCGCCGCCTTCGCTTGGAGCCGCCAGCACGGAGAAGGGGCCGGCGGCAAAAACATTGAGCAGCAGGAAGAAAAGCTGAACGCAGGCCAGCACGACGCCCACGTAGGGCATCAGTTCCGGGTGCCGCTTACGGTTGGCGAACAAGGCGATGAAGGCGTAGATGCTGAGCAGCCAGCTCCAGAAAAGCAGGGAGCCTTCCTGTCCGGACCACAGGGCTGCAAATTTGTAGAACACGGGCAGATCGCGGTTGCTGTGCCCGGCGACATAGGCAAGGGAAAAATCGTCGGCGAGAAACAGCGAAACCAGGCAGGCGGTGGCCAGCGTGACCAGCAGACACACGGCCATTCCGGCATTTCGCGCGCTCTTGATGAGCAGGGGATGACGCGTGCCGATGCCGGCAATGCCCGCCACGATGGCGTAGATGGCGCAGACCAGCGCCATTAAGAGTGAAAAGGATCCGAAAGTGTCCACGATTTCCTGCCGGCGGACTACTTCAGTGCGCCGGGGGCCAGCGCGGCGCGAGGCGATGCTTGCTTTGTTGCCGGCGCGTTCCCCGGTGCCGCTTCATACTTGGAGGCGCACTTGGCTTGCACGCGATGGGCGACGAAGCCGCCGTCCGGCGTGCGGTTGCCCTCCACCAGTGCCTGGGCGTGATCCACAAAGGTGTCCGGCAAGGGATCGCTGCCCACGTAGCTGACCGCCAGAGTCTTCCCTTCCTGCTCGATGACAAAATCCACGCGACCCCGTAGACGCTGGATGCTGCCCGCCTGCACTGTGCCGCCGACGCGCATTCTGTGCTGGGCCTCAGCACCGTTTAAGGTGAGGAGCTCGGCAATCGTGTGATAGTAGGTCTTGCTCTCGGTGACGCCTACCCAGCCCAGCCAGCTGAGCGTCGCTACGATGATTCCTCCGGCAATCCAGAACTTGCCACGCACCACGATCCGCCCTCCCGGCAACAATTCCCGCCAGTGGAAATACTAGCACAGGGAGAGACAGCCGCAACCGAAGACGGGGCGGGCCGGGTCGGGGTAAGTGCGGGGAAAAGGAAATGGAAAACAGGGAAGAAAGTGCGCCTGGCGCGGCTGAGGAGCAGAGCGAGGAAGAGGGCCAGCTAAAGCTGGCCGCTACGAGCCGCCGTGCAGGCGGGAGCGGGCCGGATGCCCCCTACGGGGCTTCGCGCAGTTTGGCGGCCAAGCACCACTTCAGTTCCGGGGTCATTTCCGTCACCTGGATTCCCGGAGCCACGATGAACTTGCAGGCCAGCATCTGCGCGGGTTCGGTTTCGCCGGGGAGCAGGCAGGTGATGCGGCAATACTGGCATTCCTGGTTCCAGCAGAAGCGCCCGTAGGGGATGGTCTCCGGACTGATGAACTGAAAACAGCGCAGGATGGAGTTCTTCTCCGGGACCTGGAATTTCTTTCCGCAGACGGTGAGTTCAATCAGCCGCTCGTAGTGCCGGAAGAGTTCCGACATTCGCCGCGCCTCTCAGGAAGTGAAGAACTGGCCCATCTTGCGAAACTTTTCGTAGCGCTGTTCGATCAGCACGGGAGCCGCGATGCCACAGAGCTCGGCCAACTGGCGCTCCAGCACAGGAGCCAGGAGGCGCGCAGCTTCTTCGTGGTCCAGGTGGGCGCCACCATCCGGCTCCGGAACAACTTCGTCAATCAATCCCAGGGATAACAAATCTCTGGCGGTGATGCGCAGGGCGGCAGCCGCGGTTTCCGCTTTGCCGGCGTCGCGCCACATAATCGAAGCACAGCCTTCCGGGGAGATGACCGAGTAGATGGAGTTTTCCAGGAGATTGACGCGGTCGCCGATGGCGATGGCCAGCGCGCCGCCGGAGCCGCCTTCACCCGTGATGGTCACCACAATGGGCACCGGGAGCCGCGCCATTCCCCGCAGGTTGCGGGCGATGGCTTCCGCCTGGCCGCGTTCTTCGGCGTCGATGCCCGGGTAGGCGCCGGGGGTGTCCACGAAACTCAGGATGGGGCGGGAAAACTTTGCGGCCAGTTGCATCACACGCAGGGCCTTGCGATAGCCCTCCGGCTTGGGCATGCCAAAATTGCGGGCCAGTTTCTGCTTGGTATCGCGGCCTTTCTGCTGGCCGATCACCATCACCGGCTGGCCGCGAAAGCGGGCCATCCCGCAGATGATTGCGGCATCATCGGCGAAACCTCGGTCGCCGTGAAGCTCGCTGAAATCGTCGAATAGCTGCGCGATGTAGTCCAGGGTGTAGGGGCGCTGCGGGTGGCGCGCGAGCTGCGTTTTCTGCCAGGCGGAGAGATGGGCGTAGAACTCGCGTTTCAGCTCCAGCACTTCGTGGCGCAGGCGCTCGAGTTCCGCACTGGCGGCTTCATCGCCGGCGCCCAGGCGGCTCAGATCCTCCACGTCGCGAGCCAGTTTTTCAATTTCGCGCTTCTTCAAGCTGGGGTCCATCGCCGGGGTATTGTATCAGCGAGGTCTGTGGCCACGCATCCAAACAGGGGGAAAAAAGCAGACGGGCTCAGGGTGCAGACGCCGCGGAATTGCGGCTGCGGACTTCGACGCTTTCGGGTCCGCACATTTGCCGGACGGCATCTACGAGTTCCGCGTCCGGGCGGATGCGGCGGTCGGATTGCAACGTGGCCACCGCGCCTTCGCCGTTCACAAGCTCAAAGGCCACACGGCAGGAACCTGGCCGCGCGCGGAACAGCTCCTGAAGGCGCTCCATGGTGGTGGAGTCCGCAGCAGACAGTGCCATGCGCACGCGCAATTCGTCAGGTCCGCCGGCGGGCGCAAACGTATCCAGGCGCCGGGCTTCGCTCACCGTGACGCGCGTGCCCGCCTCTTCGATGTTCACGCGGCCCTTGAAGACCAGCGGCTCGCGGGTGCTGACCAGGGCTTCGAGCCGCGTAAATGCATCCGGAAAAACCAGCAGCTCGAGAACTCCGGTCATATCCTGAAGCGTGAGGATGGCCCAGCGGCCGCCTTTGCGCGAGCGCATGGCGCGGATATTGACCACGATGCCGGCGACGACGATGTCTTCCTGATTGCGCTTCCCTTCCACGGCCGCGAGCTCGGTCACATGGAGTTCCTGAAGGCGCCCGGCAAAACGAGCCAGCGGGTGGCTGGAGATGTAGAAACCCACGGTCGAGTACTCTGCGGCGAGAAGTTCCTGCTCCGGCCATTCTTCCACATCCGGGAGGTCGTCGGGCTCAGCGGAAGGTCTGGAGACGCCGGCGCCGGGGGATGCTGAAGCAGCCCCGCCAGCAAACAGGCCGTGCTGCCCGCTGGCGCGCTCGCGCTGGAGTTTTTGGGCGCGATCCATGGCGCGGTCAATGAGTGCAAACAATTGCGCGCGGCGCGCGCCGAGCGAATCCAGGGCCCCGGATTTTATGAGACTCTCCAGAACGCGCTTGTTCAGCAGCCGGGGATCCACCGATTCGCAGAACTGCGCGAGACCCATGAAGCGCCCCAGCTCCTGGCGGCCTTGCAGGATTCCCCGCACCGTGTTCTCGCCGACGTTTTTGATGGCCCGCAAGCCGAAGCGGATGGCGCTGCCGATAGCAGTGAAGTCCACGTCGCTGGTATTCACGTCCGGCGGGAGCACGGTAATGCCCATACCCCGCGCTTCGTGGATGTACTTCACCACTTTGTCGGTGTTCCCGGTTTCCGAGGTCAGCATGGCGGCGAAGAATTCCACCGGGTAGTGAGTTTTCAGCCACGCGGTCTGGAACGCCAGCAGGGCGTACGCGCAGGAGTGCGACTTGTTGAAGCCGTAGCCCGCGAATTCGGCCATCAGGTCGAAAATGCGCTCGGCCCTTTTTGCGGCGACGTGGCGCGCGCGGCAGCCCGCCAGGAATTTTTCTTTCTGCGCGGCCATCTCTTCACGCTTCTTTTTGCCCATCGCGCGGCGCAGGATGTCCGCCTCGCCCAGCGAGAACCCCGCCAGGCGGTTGGCAATCTGCATCACCTGCTCCTGGTAGAGGATGACGCCCCAGGTTTCTTCGAGGATCTCCTTCAGTTCCGGGAGGTCGAAGGCCACGGTTTTCTTGCCGTGCTTGCGGGCGATAAAGTCGTCAATCATCCCGCCCTGGATGGGCCCGGGGCGATACAGGGCGTTGAGCGCCGTCAGGTCCTCCAGGCGCGTGGGCTGATAGCGGCGCAGGATGTCGCGCATGCCGTGGGACTCAAACTGAAAAATCCCGGTGGTGTCGCCGCGGGCGAAAAGCTGGAAGGTCTGCGGGTCGTCGAGCGCGATGGCATCGAGGTCAACCGGGATGCCGCGGTTCTGCTGGATGAGCTTCACGGTGTCAAACAAGATGGTGAGTGTGGTCAGGCCGAGAAAATCCATCTTCAGCAGGCCGATGCGCTCGAGCGCATTCATGTCGTACTGCGTGGTGATTTCGTCCTTGTTGCTCTTGTAGAGCGGGACCAGGTCCTGGAGCGGCTGGGGGGAGATGACCACGCCGGCAGCGTGGGTGGAGGCGTGGCGCGAAAGGCCTTCGAGCCGGCGCGCGATGTCCATCAACTCCTGATAGCGCGGGTCGGACTGCACGGCGGCGCGCAACTGCGGCGACTGCTTCTCGGCATCCTCGAGGGTGATGTTGAGCTGCGCGGGGACCAGCTTGGCCAGGCGGTCGGCCTCCCCGTACGGGATGTCCATGGCCCGGCCCACGTCCTTGATGGCCGCTTTGGCGGCCATAGTCCCGAAGGTGATGATCTGGGCCACGTTTTCGCGGCCGTATTTCTGGGTGACGTACTCGATGACCTCGCCGCGGCGGCGCATGCAGAAGTCAATGTCAATGTCGGGCAGCGAGATGCGCTCCGGGTTCAGGAAGCGCTCGAACAGCAGGCCGTACTGGAGAGGATCCACGTCGGTGATGCCCAGGGCATAGCTGACCAGACTTCCCGCCGCGGAGCCGCGCCCCGGACCCACGGGCACACCCTGCGCGCGCGCGTAGCGGATGAAGTCCCAGACAATGAGGAAATAGCTGGCAAAGCGCATACGCTGGATCATCTCGATCTCCGCAGTCAGGCGCGCTTCATACTCGGCAAGCGAGTGCCGCAGTCTGTTCTGCTTGCGGAGAGAGTCCAGATGCGGGAGCCGCTGCTCAAACCCTTCGCGGGTTACGGCAGCGAAAAATGTTTCCGGCGTGTGGCCTTCCGGGACGCGGAACTCCGGGAAGGGGTCGGAAACGCGTTCGATTTTCACGTTGCAGCGCTCGGCGATGGCCACGGTGCGATCCAGCGCCTCCGGGAGCTCGCCAAACACCTGGGCCATTTCGACCGCGGATTTGAAATAGAACTGATCTGTGGCGAAGCGCATGCGGTGTGCGTCGCTCATCGTCTTTCCCGTCTGAATGCACAACAGGACTTCCTGCGCGCGCGAATCGGACTGCGTGAGGTAGTGGCAATCGTTGGTGGCCACCACGCCGAGGCCGCTCTCGCGGGCCAGGCGGA
>Ga0247727_10010125_pt1 | contig 16792 bp, 14 predicted proteins | sample WisWelCaveWW1625_FD_202498 | JGI IMG/M metagenome (GOLD analysis project Ga0247727, IMG submission 202498) | Biofilm microbial communities from Wishing Well Cave, Virginia, United States - WW16-25 | ecosystem: Environmental > Aquatic > Deep subsurface > Groundwater > Cave microbial mat | place...
CTCTGCTGCTGCGCATGAGCCAAATGGGCGACAGCAAAACTTACGAGGCCGCGGCGCATCGCGCCGTGCGTGCCTTCATTCATCCAATCGCCCATGGCGGCGTCGTGCAATCCTATCCAGACGGCTCGCCGGCTTTTGAAGAGTACCCGACCACCCCTCGCTCGCTCGTTCTCAACGGCTTTCTCTTTGCGTTGATTGGATTACGCGACTATGCTCTCCATTTCGGAGATGTGCCATCGCAGAAACTTTTTGAGCTGTGCGTCGCCGGTCTGAAAAAAAATCTCGCGCGCTATGACGTCGGTTATTGGATACTTTACGATTTACACCCCACGCGACGCCTTGCCGCCGAAAAGTATGTGCGCATTCACGTGCAGTTGTTGCATATTTTTGCAAAGCTCACCAGCGACGATTTTTTTGCGCGTGTAGCAAAGCGCTGGGAAGGCTATCGTGAAAATTCGTGGTGCCGTGCGCGCTTCAAAGCCGCTAAAGTCATCGAAAAAATCCGGCTGCATCGGAAATCGTACATGTAAAGCCACAAAGCGCGCATGAGCCGCAGTAAAAGAGCTATACGCCAACGGATTGAAACCAACTGATGAAAAGAACTAAACCTAAACTTTGAATCAATTATTTTGACCTTCAATTATTTTGACAACAAACATTTTCTTTATGGCACTTACCGAATCAACCTCAAAATAAAATTCTGAAAGTTTATTGGCAGTATAATTTAATGGCAGAATGATTCTGGCGTCAAATTATTCTGCCTAAAGTTTTTTGTGCTGTCCGAAGGCCTTCGGTTTTCAGCTTGTCTAAAAATCCGAGATGGTTATTATGAGAGAAGATGACAATCGAAATAGACACATTATTTTTCTCAGTTGGGTTGTTTCAATCCGTTGGAAAAATATTTTATTTTAAAGTAACGTTTTAACTTTGTAGAGACCAATTTTGCGCATTCTCCTCATTGCCTACTACTTCCCGCCTCTCGGCATGGGTGGCACGCAGCGGCTCGCCAAATGGTGCAAATATTTTCTCCAGGATGGCTGGACGCCGACCGTCATCACCGTCAAGCAAATCGCCTATTATGCCTATGATGAAACCTTGCTCGAAGATTTGAGCGGCGTCGAAGTGATTCGCACCGAGTCGCTGGATCCGGCGCGGCTGCTCTTTCGCTGGCGCGGCGCGCCGGCAGGCACGGCTCATGCTGGAAAACGAAAATGGATTTCGTGGTTCTTCGTGCCGGATAGTCGAATCCTCTGGCTGCCATTTGCGGTACAAAATGCCGTGCGGAGTCTGCGGCGGCACAAGTATCAAGCCATCGTCACCTCCGGGCCGCCGCATTCCAGTCATTTCGTCGGATGGCTGGCAAAGAAAATCTTCGGCATCACCTGGCTGGCAGACTTTCGCGACAGTTGGGCCGGTGGCGACGTGCAGCCGGAGCCGACGCCGGTGCATCGCCAGTTGAACCTTATTATGCAAAAATTCATCCTGCGCCGCGCCGATGTGGTGACGACGGTTTCGCCGCAGCTCATCGACGAATTAAAAGCTTACGGCCAGTCCCCCAAAGTCGCGCCGCAGCTCGTGCCAAACGGATATGATCCCGAAGATTTTGCAGCAACGCCGGCGGTTGAAAAAATTTTTAGCGTTGCCTTATGCGGTTCGGTAACCCACATTGCCAATCCGCAAACTCTGATCGAAGGTTTTCGCGTTTTCATCGAAATGGGGCAACTCACTTCAAACCAGGCGCGGCTGCGTTTCGTCGGCGCCGACTTGCTGGGCAAAGTATCAAGTTGGGTTGCTGACAATCGTTTAGCGCCATTCGTGGAAATCATCGGTTATGTGCCGCATGCTCAAGCCGTCGCAGCAATGCAACAAGCTGCGGTGTTGGTCTATGTGGCGGCGCCCGGTACCAGCATTGTAACGGTTGGCGGCAAGATTTACGAATACCTTGCGGCGCGCCGGCCAGTATTGTGCATCGGCGAGCACGTAGAAGGAATAAAGTTGCTTATGCGGTATTCGCGAACGCGGGTGTGCAGTTATCATGCAATCAATGAGATTGCCCACGCGCTGCTTGAATTTTATCGCGAGTTTTCTTCCGGCGAGATGCCGCCGGCGCCGCCCGCGCCCGAAGAGTTCTCGCGACGTTTTCAAGCCCGGCAGGTGCAGGCTTTGCTTACTCGCAATGAATAGAAGTTTTGTTTTGTTTTTTGACGCGTCGATTTTATCTTTATCGGGCGATTGATTGAAAGCCTTGGCGGTCACATTACGCCTTCATCCCATCACACTGGGATAATTCTTTTATATTCTCTTTCTTCTCATCGAACTGCATCATGTCGACTTTTTATAATGGCCGCTTGTTGAACCTGGCGCATCGCGGCGTGAACCGTGAAGCGCCGGAAAATACACTGGCGGCATTTCGTCTCGCCAAAGCGCATGGCGCCGACGGCATCGAGCTTGACGTGCGACTGTGCCGCAGCGGCGAGTTGGTGGTGATTCACGACGCGCGGCTAAACCGTACTACCGACGGTCGCGGTTACGTTCGTACCAAGACGCTCGAGCAATTGCGCAAGCTCGACGCTGGCTCTTACTTTCACGAAAACTTTGCGAATGAGCCGCTGCCGACGCTTGACGAAGTGTTGCGCTGGTCGCACGGCCACCTGCGCGTCAACATCGAAATCAAATCCATGGCGCGCGCAAAAGCCGGCATTGAGGCGGCGGTGGTAACCATGCTGCATCGCCGGCGCATGGCGCCTCATTGCTTGATTTCTTCATTCAACCCGCTGGTGTTGCGGCGTATTACGCGTCTCGATAAACGCATTGCGACAGCATTGTTGATTGATCGACGGTTGTACGTTCGTCGCAGCGAGCTGCCGCTCTCTCGCATCAGCGGTGTAACCGGATTAAACATCCACGTCGCGTTGGCGAGCGAGAGATTCATTCAAAAATGCAAAAACGCCGGGTTGCGTGTCATGGTTTGGGGCGCATCAAAACGCGAAGAGCTGGAGCGATTGGCGCAATTGGAAGTCGATGGCATCATTACTGACGAATCGTTTTTGTTGAAAAAAATTTTGGACGATGAGGGATGAAAAAAATACTGCCGTTCGTTTTTCTGCTTTTGGCAACTCACGCCGATGCCCAAGACTACGCATGGCCGACCAACGCCAGCCAGTGGATCACCTCCACGTTCGGAGAATCACGGCCGCGGCGCTTTCACGCTGGCATGGATGTTAAGACATGGAATCGCGTCGGCTATGAAGCCATTGCCGTGCGCGACGGTTATGTAATGCGAATGCGCGTTTCGCCCTTCGGTTATGGCCGCGCGCTTTACATAAAACTCGACAACGGTGAAATTGCTCTTTATGCGCACTTATTAAAATTTTCCGATCGGTTGCAAGCCATTGCCGAAGAAGAGCAAGAACGTCGCGGACGCTACAGCATCGTCAAAGAATTTTCACCCGGCGCGATGCCGGTAAAAAAAGGCGAGGTGATCGCCTACACCGGACAGAGCGGCATCGGCGTGCCGCATTTGCACTTCGAGTTGCGCACTGCCGGCGACCGTCCGACCAACCCTCTGCGCATGGGTTTCAAGCTCAACGACAAAAGCCCGCCGCAGATTCTTGCAATATCCGTCCGACCTTTGACGCTCGGCAGCGCCGTAAACGGCGACTTTCGTCCTCAGATTTTTCAACCGGCGCTGCGCAGCGGCTGGAGGCAGCAAATCGATCAAACCATCGCTGTTTCCGGCAAAGTCGGCTTTGCGATTTCAGCTTACGACTACGCCGCCGGCGTCGACAATCGCTACTCGGTGTATTCGTTAAAATTCTTCATCGATGATGAGCTGCAATTTCAATCAACATACGACGAGTTGAATTACGATCACAATCGTTTTGTCGAGCTTGACCGCGACTTCGCGCTCAACTACCACGGCTACGGCGAGTTTTACAAGCTTTATAAAGAACCGGGTAATCCGCTTTCATTTTATAGCCAGCTCAATCGTTGGGCCGGCGCGTTGTTTATTGCGGACGATGACCAGGGCCGAATAAAGGCGCGCAATGGCGCATCTGGTTTAAGCTGGGGCATGCACACCTTTCGCATCGAAGTCGGTGATTACTTTGGCAACATGAGCACGCTCGAGGGCCGCTTGCTCGCCGGGTCCTCGTTTCGTATCGAGCCGATCTTATCCGGCGGCGAAGATCAAACGCTCGCGATCAAACAAATAACCGCGCCCTCGCCTGCCGGTCATGCGCGAGAAATTCGCGATGTCGAAGTCCATGTATTGAAAAACGAGGCAGGGACTGTAGGCGGATCCGGCTTGGGAAATCATCGACAGATGCGAGCTGAACTTCCGGCGCGCATGAGCAAACGCGGCTGGACAAAAATTCCAGGTGAACTGCAGACGATAATCCAGCCACGGCCTGATGGAGGGTTTGTTCCGCTTCCCGAATCCACCGCCGCGCAGTTGACGATTAACACGGCAGGCGCTGATTTTGTGCGAGTGATCGCCATCGACGCCGACAGCCTGCGCTCATTGCCGTATTTCATTCCCGTTTCTTTTTATCGCGAATCAGCCTCGCTATTGACCGTACAAATTCGCCGCGAGTTTTATCCGCAGTTTCTGCGATTGGAAATTGAAACTTCGCAACCGATTAGTTCGCCGCCGGTGGTGAGCATCACCGGCGCTAAAACGCGTGCCGGAAAATCTTTGCAGCCGCAACTTCTGCAGGTCGAGCCGAATCTTTTCGTCACACAATTGCCGCTGGCAAGTCTGAATGGAGAAGTGACCATCGAAGCAACCGCCGAAGATTTTTCCGGTGAACAAGCCACGGCGAGAGAGAGTTTTTCGCTCACTCATATTCCCGCCAACGGCGCAGGCTCGCTGATTTCTCCAGACCAACTCATGCAGCTCAATTTTTGGAGTGGCTCGTTATTCGAGCCGCTTTATGGTTGGGTTGAAATTGACAGCACAGCCCTGCCGGATCCTCTGCGCCTCAGCGAAATTTATCGCTGCGCGCCGCAAGACGTGCCGCTCTCACAGGGCGGCAATGTCGTCATCGCTTTTGCCGATTCGCTCACCGACTTGCAACAGCTCGGCATCTACACCCGCAACAGGAACAAATGGGAGTTCGTCGACAACCGGCTCGAAGTTGCCAAGCGCCAGGTCTGGGCGCGAACTTTCGCGCTCGGCGAGTTCGCGATCTTCCGCGACAACCAAGCTCCAGAGTTGGGCAGAATGGAACCACGCACTGGCGCAATCGTTCGCAGCGACCGTCCACTGATCAGTGTCGAAATCCGCGACGGCATGTCCGGCTTCGAATCAGAAGAAGCGATTGTCCTGCGGCTTGATGGAAGTAAAGTCATCGCAGAGTATGATCCCGAGCGCGACGTGATTTTTTACACGCCGAAGCAACCTCTTTCATCCGGTCGTCATGAATATACGATTCGCGCCGTCGATCGCAGCGGCAATGTCGTGGAAAAGTCCGCAAGCTTTATTGTGCCATAACGTAAGTGAGAGGGTGAGTGGGTGATAAATTATGATATCTTCTCACATTCTCCCTCTCACCCTCTCTCCCTCTCACAGCTATTAGCCATCTGAGTAAGGAGGAAAAGATGATCCCGCTTCACGACGACAACCCGCGTGTGATGACGCCGTTCGTCAACTACGGCCTGATCGCGCTCAATTTGGTCGTCTTTTTTCATCAATTTACCCTGCAGGATGTCGACCTTCAAGCTTTCGTTTATACCTACGGCGCAATCCCCTCACAAATCACCGGCGGCGAAGGATATTTTTCTTTGTTCACTTCGATGTTTCTCCACGGCGGTCTGCTGCACCTGCTCTCGAATATGCTTTACCTCTACATCTTCGGCGACAACATCGAAGGTCTCATGGGACATGGTCGCTACCTCCTCTTCTATATTCTTTCGGGCCTCGGCGCGGCGGCTTCGCACATTTTCATCGAACTCCAGTCGGCAATCCCGATGATCGGCGCAAGCGGCGCGATCAGCGGCGTGCTTGGCGCATACCTGCTCAAATTTCCTCGGGCCAAAGTTTTGATTTTGTTTTGGATCATCATTTTCATCAACACCATCCGCGTTCCCGCAATCATCGTGCTGGGCCTGTGGTTTTTCATGCAGCTCTCCAGCGGACTTTCAAGCCTGGGTGTGCAAAGCGGCGGCGGGGTTGCCTGGTTCGCGCACATCGGCGGTTTTGTGGTGGGGCTGGTGCTTGTAAAATTTTTTGAAAAACAGCGGGTGATCAAGACGGAGTGGTAGTCCCGGCCCCTTGTGAGCGGGGACTACGAATCTGGGGAATTTTATGATCGTTCAAAACTTCAGCCGTTTGATGCTCGTCATCGTGCTTATGAGCGCCACGTGCGCTTTCACACAGGACACGGTTTTGGCACATCGTACCCGGCCCGATTCCGCCCAAACCCAGCCAAGCAGCGACTCATCTAAAACAACAACGCCGCTCGTACCCGCAGAAAAGCCGCCAGCTTCCGCCGAATCATCTTGGCCTCTGTTGTCGAATCCCTTATTTGTCGGCATTGTCGGCGCGGTCCTGAGCGCAATTCTTACCGCATTTCTGACCATCCATTTTCAAAATCGACATAAGAAGAAAGTGGGTCGAGAAAGTCGGGCTAACGACCTCGTGCGCTTTCTGCGCGCCAGCCTCGACGAGCACGAAAAACTTCCGCTGATCGGCTTCGACCAACACGTGCCCACCACCATTTTGCTGCGCGACATCGTTGTTGAATTGAAAGCCTCTTTGGATTTCGCGCATGAGGCAGAAGATCAATTTCGCGATTTTGCCGAAACGCCGCTCAAGCGAGAGCCTATCGACATCCACGAAGCGTTCAAAATCGCCGAAAGCAAAAATCTCAAAAGCCTGATTGTCAAAGGCGACCCCGGCTCCGGCAAGACCACGCTGCTGCGCATGTTGGCGTTGGGCGATCTCGAAAAATGCTTTGACCGCGACCTCGACAAGCGTTCGACTGAGCGCTCACGCCGAAGTCTCGGTCGCCGGAGGATTCGCGCCGGCCGCATTCCGATTTTTCTGCCGCTGCGCAGTTGGCGGCCGGGCAAAACTCTGGCGCAAAATCTCTCGCAATATTTTCTCGACCAGGGCTTGCAATTTCCCGAGAAATTCTTCGACGAGATACTGCGCCAACGCGCCTGCGTTTTGCTCTTCGACGGCCTTGATGAAGTGCCCACCGATCAGCGCGTCGCGGCGCGCAACTGGCTCGAAACCATCCGCACCGAGTATCCCGGCCATTGGCTGGTGATCAGCTCGCGCTTCAACGGCTACGTTGGCGATTATCGCTTGCGCGGCCGCTTCGTGGAGCTGGCGCTGGAAGATTTCAGCGAAGCGCAAATTCGCCTGTTCCTGCGCAACTGGTATATCGCCGTGGACGCCGGCGCCGATGCGAATCCGGATAAAATAACCAAAGCCGAAGCCTCGGCGAACCGCCTCGCCAAAGTGCTGCTCGAAGAGCGCGCCGATCTTATGAAGCTCTGGCGCAACCCGCTCACTTTGCAAATTACCGCGATTGTCGATCGCTACGGCGGCGGTTTGCCCGAGCGCCGCGCGGTGCTGTATGAGCGCTGCACCAATATCTTGCTCGACGTCTGGGAGCAGAAACGTTTGCCGAAACAAATTTGCCAAAATGCGCGGCTGCTACTACAGCCCATGGCCTTCGAGCTGCATGAAAAAGAGCAGCGTCAGTTTGACTCGTCCGAGGCCGAGAAAAAACTTGCCGACCTGCTGAAGCATCACAACATCGATTACCGCGCGAGTGACTTTCTCAAGTTGATTCGCGACAGCAGTTGGTCGCTGCTCGTCGGCTTCAGCGGCGACCAGTTCGGCTTCATCCATCACAGCATTCAGGAATATTTGACCGCCGAGGAAATTCGGCGCACGGAAAAGTATTCCACCCTTTGCGAACACTTCGGCGAAGACTGGTGGCGCGAGCCGACGCTGCTGTTCGTGGGATTGGAAAAGCCCTGCCGTTTCGACAAGCTCGCCGAGTTGCTCTTGCGCTCTCCGTTGTTGCTGAAAGCGCCCAAGCTGCTCGAAGACTGCATTGCCGAAAGCGCCGAGCCGAGCCACAAACCGTTTCTGCGCTACTTGCAAAACGGCGGCGGCAATGCCGACGTTCGCGTTCTGGCCTTGCAAAGTCTCGAAAAAATTCGCGGCCGGAGAAATTTTTTCACCGATAAGGAAGTGGCGCCGGTTCTTGAAAAAATTGCCCAAGCGAAAGCCGACCTCGACAAGCGTTCGACTGAGCGCTCACGCCGAAGTCTCGGTCAACCCGACCGCCGCACCGCCGACTTGGCGCGGCGGCTCTTGCTGCTTTCTGGCGCGGCCCCGGCCATTCTCAAGCCACAGCGCTTGGGCGACCGCCTGTGGATTTGCGAAGCAGAAAGCAATGCCGAATACATTCTCCTCGACGGCGGCGTTTTCACCATGGGCGATGATGATTCAAAATACGCTTATGAAAAACCGGCGCATCCGGTGAAGCTCACGTCATTTTACCTGGCACGTTACCCGGTGACCAATAAGCTTTATCGTTTATACCTGAAAGAAAATTCCAAAGCGCGCAAGCCGCAATATCTCGACGACAAACGCTTCGGCGGCGATGATCAGCCGGCGGTGGGCGTTTCTTGGAACGGTGCGGTGGCTTACATCGAATGGCTGAACGAAAAAACCGGCAGGAAGTTTTCTCTGCCGACCGAGGCGCAATGGGAATTTGCCGCCCGCGGAACACCGGGCCGGAAATATCCATGGGGCAATGAGCCGCCGGATAAAGAAAGAGCAAATTTCAACAGCCACGTCGGCCAAACCACTTCGGTGAGCAATTATCCAAAAGGCGCAACGCCCGAGGGCGTCTTCGATCTCGCCGGCAACGCGTGGGAGTGGTGTCAAGATTGGTTCGGTGAAAAATATTATGCTGAATGCAAGAAACGAGGAACGGTTGAAAATCCAACTGGGCCTATAGACGGGGGCTCCCGCGTGTTGCGCGGCGGGTCGTGGGGCTTCACTACTGAAGTTCTGCGTTCTGCTTCTCGTTACGACGGCGGTCCCGGCGGCTGGAGCGGCAGCATCGGTTTTCGTGTTGTGCTATCCGCCCAGTCCTGAAAATCTGTGAATCTGACCATCTGAATATCTGTAGTCTTTGCCCCTTGTGGGCAAATGTACTGCTACAGATGTATTTAGCCAAAAGAGCGCCCGACGAGCGGGCGAGACTACGGGGCTTTTAAAAGGGGGCAAAATGCTTTTTTCGAATTTTCAACCTGTTTAATTCATAAAACCTGAACCGCGAAGTCGCCAAGAGCGCAAAGAAAGCAACGAGATTCATAGAACCCAGTATTATGGTGTAAATCGAAAATCAGAATTTCGCGGTGTCCGATTGAATCATATTTTTCGAAGGATTGGGGTACTTGAAAAAAATCACAAAAGAGCTTTATTCTTCGCGTGCTTCGCGGCTTGGCGGTTTTCTTTATGAATTATTCAGGTTACGGAGGCGTTATGGCCGCGGAATTTAAAATCATCAAGAAGAGCTATGACTTCTGCAAGTGGCTCATGGAGCATACGGACAAATTTCCAAAGAGCCGGAGATTTTCCATGGCAGTCCGGCTCGAAAATACCTTTCTCGATGTTGTCGAGAATGTGTCCTTGGCTAATCTCAGGCGCCAACGGTTGCCGCTGTTGCATGCCGCCGACGAGAAGTTGTTTCTTTCGCGAATAACGTGCGGGCTTTTGTCCAGCGTTATGAGACGATGCGCCGCCAATTCAGATGCAAAAAAATTTCCGTTTTTGATTTTAGACAACGCGTGCAAAGCCGGCTGGGTCATGCGCGGCAGGCCAATAGTTTTCGGTTGCGCGGCGAGGTTTTTGCGTAGAGGGGCGTTGCACAGCTCACACCCATCTTCTGCAAAGCGCGCCACAAGGGCGCGGGGCTACGAACAATGGCTTGCGGAACAAATGCAAATTGGCTATCTTGGCTTTGTAAAAAGAGAATCAATTTCAAAGGTTCAACAACAGCTATCCAACAAACACCATGTCATTGCATACATTAACTGATTACTGGAAGCCGGTTGAGAAGATGATCGTCGATGCGATCGTCCGACGCATCTGGCCGCAGAGGATCATCTTGTTCGGCTCGCGTGCACGAGAAGATGCGAACGAGCGCTCTGATTATGACCTCGCCATCGATTGCGCGGAGTTGACCCCGGCGCAGCTCGCCCAAATTCGCGAGGATATGGAAAAGGTTCCTACGCTGCGCGAGATTGAGGTGGTATGGTTGAATCGGGCTTCCAAAGTGCTTCGTCAGCGCATTCAGGATGAAGGGAAAATACTTTATGAGAAAAAAGCTTGAAGACACATTAAGCAAGCTCGAGACCGCCTTGAAACGCTTGGATGAGGCGCTCACCGCAGACAGCGCCAATGCGCTTTTTGTTGATGGAACGATCCAGCGATTCGAGTTCGTGTTTGAGCTGACGTGGAAAACGCTCAAACGGGCTTTGGAAAAGGATTTAAGTGCGAGACTCCCCGCGAAACCTTGAAAACCGCGTTCAAAACCGGATGGATCGCCAATGAGGCGCTGTGGCTACAGATGCTGGAGGATCGCAACCTGACCTCTCACACATACGATGAAACGGCGGCGATGGAAATATACGATAACATCAAAAGTTATTATCCGGAGATTGATCGAATCGCAAAGTTTATCCGCGAAAAAAATCCACGTGCTCAACAATGAGCACGATCTTCTAAGCAAGCTGCTCATCGCAATTTGCCGACCATGCGAGAATCTGCGCTTCCATCTCATCCTGCGAAGAGAACCGCTGCGGGTCGTAGCAGCCCAATGGAACCACCGCGGTGCGGGCGGTGCAACGGTTGCAAAATGAACACGGTTTCTCCGGTTGATTCTTCCCCTGCTTGAAAACACTCACCAAATTCGGATTTGCCAGTAACGGTCTCGCCATCGCCACCATATCAGCCTTGTTTTGTTGCAAGGTGCTTTCAATCAACTCGCGATCTTGAAACCCACCATTGGCAATGATGGGAATTTTCAACGCCTGTTTGAAACACTGCGCATCGTTGGCATTCACCGCGGGCTTGAATTTCCAACCGTAACCGGCAATCGGCCTCAGCAAAAACTTCGGCACTAAATTCATCAACATTGCTCTTGCCGCGGCCTTGCCGGAAAGATGCCGAGTGGCATTCGCGAACATTTTGTATTCTTCGAGCGGAAACGCGCCGGGATTTTCTTTAGGATTGATGAAACCGTAACCGTTTGAGATATGCAGATAATCGACGCCAAGTTGCTCCAACTTCTGACCATAGTACAAAGTTTCTTTGATGGTGTTGCCCATGAAATAATGCTTAAGCGGAAAGACGATGGGCAGGCGCAAATTGATCGGCAGGAAATTATAATCATAAGCAGAAAGCCGGATGCCGAAAAGAAAATCCGGCCCGACCTTGCGGCGCACGGCTTTGACGATCTCTTCGAGAAAACGAAACCGCTTATTGACCGAGCCGCCGTAAGCGTCCTTGCGGCGGTTGATCGCCGGATTGAGAAACTGGTGAATCAGATAACCTTTCGATGCCGTGATCTCCAGACCATCACAACCTGCTTCGCGCACCCGTCGCGCTGCTTCGGCAAAATTGTTGATGGTTTGTTCGATCTCCTCGGTGGTCATTGCCGTGGTGATGCTGCGATAGCCGAAGATAAGATCAAAGCCGGCGGATGCAGACTTGCCGTCTTCCGGCTGGCTGAACAAACTCATCTGCGTATGCCCGCCGTGATCACCGATCTGGACGATATACCGGCAATCGTATTTTTTGACTTCCTTGACAACCGCTTGAAACGGCTTGATGAAACGGTCGTGGCTCAGCTTCGCGTATTCCAGCGGCGACCAGCGTTTCTCGTCAACCGTGATGGTTGCGGTGATGATGCCGGCAACGTCGTTTTCCGCAAAACGTTTTTCGAAATTCTTGAAGGCCGACGAAATCGTGCCGTCATAAAAAGAAGTGCGCCCGCCGATTGACGAGCGCAAAATACGATTCTTAAAAGTGACGCCTTTGATGGTGAACGGCTCGAAGATCATTGCTTCCTCCCTCGAAGTTTTTTTCGGTGAAGATAAATCCGTCCTCAGTTTTTGCCGACGTAAGTTAATACGAAAGCATCATCAAGTCAACATGCTTTGCCGATCTATCTTGTCGCGTGGATCAATTTGCTTCCAATAATACGATACTCGAACCGGAATAGATTTCTTTGCAGTCATAACATTTTGGTTGTTCCACAAGGCCTTTTTCACTATTTTAACCTTGCCATCAGGAAAGAAAAGGGAAAGATGCTCAAATTAAAGAGCTTCGGGCACATCAATATCGTTGTTGACAACCTCGACACGGCCACGCGCTTCTATCAAGCCAGCCTGGGCGCCATTCCAGTGCAGGAGCTTCCACATTTCAAGAATCTTGGCTTTGCCAGGGCCGCCGGTTTCCTTTCCAATCCCGCTGAAGTCGACGTATCGATCCGATTCATGGCCTTGCCCTTCGCCTCGCCAATTCTTTTGGAGCTGATGCATTATCACTCGCCGCAGGGCGCCAGCACGATCCACTCATTCAAGACGAATGACCTGGGCGGCCCGAGGCACATTTGCGTTCGCGTTGAAAATGTCATGGAAGCCTTTGAGCATCTGAAGGGCTTCAAAGAAGTTCGATTGATTAATTCCTCCCCAGAGTACAGGCCCCACAAGCTCGATCGTATAAGACCCGATGATGTCAAGTTTTTTGATCCCCACTTTGAAGCCAACAAGGAAAAAATCTGCGAGATTGCTTCGACGATCAAGTATTTCTATTGCATCGATCCTTACGGCGTTCAGTGGGAGATCGAAGAAGGAGCTGATTTTCAATAAACTGAAATCTTTGCTTTTCAAGCAATAACTTTTTGCCCACAGAAATTAGGACTCTCACCGAGGTAGGAAAAAGAACTTCTCTGTGGTAGTTCAAGTTTCGTGGGCAACGGTTTTTTATCCTAATGGATTCCGACTTGTTCGAGTTAAGCTCTCTGCTGTCGCTATTTCATTCCACGCGCAAGGGTTTCATCAATGCCGCTAACTGTTCAGAATGTGAGTGTCCATTTAGTCGATGAAGGGGCCGGCACACCCACATTGTTCGTGCATGGCGTCGCCGACTCAGCCGACGTGTGGTCCGGCGTCATCTCCCGCCTGAAAAAAAACTATCGATGTCTGGCTTTCGATCTGCCGAATTTCAACCGATCAACCGGCCCCGAAGACTTCGATTGCTCGTTGGAGAACATGGCCTCTTTCGTCGATGGCGTGGTCAAGGCGATTGGCATCAAAGAACCGCTCAACCTCGTGGTTCATGATTTCGGCGGCCCATTTGGATTGGCGTGGGCCGTCAAGCATCCGGAGAAAATCAAGCATCTGGTCATCATGGACACCGTGTTCTTCTCGGATTATCGCTGGCACTTTTGGGCCAAGGTATGGCGCACGCCGTTGTTGGGTGAGTTGAGCTGGAAGCTGATGAGTCAATGGATATTTATCCAGGAAATGAAACGAGGCTCGCGCCGGCTCGATGTTGATCACATCCGCCAGACTTTTGTGGCCATCACGCCAACGATGCACCGGATGATTCTTCGCCTCTACCGCGCGACTGATCCGGAAAATTTCAAAGGATGGGAGGACGAGCTGCTCAAAGTGGCTTCCCGCGTTCCGACATGCGTCATATGGGGAGACCGTGATCCATACATTTCAAAAAGATTTGCCGAGCGTTTTGGCGCAGGCACCGTACATCACCTTAAAGACAGCGGCCACTGGATTCAGGTCGAGGAGGTCGACAAAGTTGCGCAACTATTGTTGAATTTCTTTTCCAAGTGAGTCAGTGGTCTTTTATCCAACTGATTCAGCAAGATTCTCAACCCGACCAGGATGTGGCCCTTGAAAACAAAAATGGTGAAGTTCCCCGTCAGTAACTCGGCGTTGTTCGTTGAAGAACTGAAGCAGAGTGTCTCTGACTACTTTACAGCACGTGAGATTTCAGAAAAAGGCAATGCGCAGATGGTCATCAAAACCGTGGTTCTCCTGACCATCTACTTTGGCGCTTACGGATTAATCATGAGCAACACACTCGTCCCTTGGCAAATGTTTCTGTTGGCTGTGGTCATGGGAGTCACTATGGCGGGGGTTGGCTTCGCCGTCGGCCACGATGCCCTGCACGGGGCGTATTCGTCAAGTCCCCTCGTCAACAAGATCATCGGCTTCTCGTTCGAATTGATGGGCGGCAACGGCTACATGTGGAAGATCACGCATAACGTCATCCACCATACTTACACTAACATTCATGGCGTTGACGAAGATCTTGAGGTTTCTCCGCTGCTTCGCCTTTCCCCTTCCGCTGAATGGAAGCCGATTCATCGATATCAGCATTTTTACGCTTTTCTGGCTTACAGCTTTTCAAGTTTGTTCTGGGCATTCGTCAAAGATTACAAATATTTTTTGCAACGCAATATTGGTCCTTATGAAAATAAATCCCATCCGCCTTCCGCCATCATCACGTTGATTATTGGCAAGCTTTTCTATTACACCTACACCATTGCTATACCTTTAATGGTGTTGGAGATTCCGCTGTGGCAATTCCTCATTGGCTACCTGGCGATGCACTTGACCGCGGGCATCATTCTTGGGGTGGTTTTCATGCTTGCGCACGTCGTCGAGGATACCGATCATCCGATTGCGAACGTGGACGGGATGATGGAACATGATTGGATCGTCCATCAAATGGTCACGACTTCAAACTTCGCCAACGGCAACCGCCTGCTCACCTGGTACGTCGCCGGGTTGAATCACCAGATCGAGCATCATTTGTTCCCCAAAATTTGCAGCGTGCATTATCCGGCGATCTACAAGATCGTTCGCGGCGTGTCGATGAAATACGACATCCCATACAATCAGCATGAGACTTTCACCGAGGCGATTCGATCACATATTGTGATGTTGAAAAGGCTGGGCGCTCAGTCGCGCGTCGCGACCGAGCACGCGTTGGGTGTGGTAGCGTAGGGTAAGAAATTGGAACCGCATCAACTATTGACGATGGCTGATCCGGCAAACTTAAAGATCGAAAACGCTGTTTATCGAAGCTCGTCCAACTTTGCTTTTGCCAGATTGGCCTCGTTACTTTGCGGAAAGCGCTTGGTCAACGCCTGCAAATTCTTTTTTCCCTCCGCAGATTTCCCGGAAGCAATCTGCGCATAGGCCAGTTTCAACATTGCCGATGCAACTTTGTCCCCGTCTGGAAATTTTTCCAGAACAAGATTGAATTCTCTGCTCGCCGCTTCGTAATTCTTCTGCGAATAATAGCTCTCGCCGATCCAATAGTGCGCATTGTCGGCAAGCACGCCTTGTGGCTCCATCTGCAAATATTGCTGCAATCCCTGCCGCGCGAGATCAAACTTCCCCTTCACGAGGTCTGCGTAGGCGGCGTCGTAAATCTGCTGAGCATCGTTCGCTGCCGGAAGCGCCGCGCTTTCTGATGTCGTATCAGCCATACTCTTCGCCGTGTCTGCAGGAGCGCGTGTCGGAGAGCCGACAAATCGCAGCTTCGACGGCAAATTGGAAATGCGCCGACCGGTGTCTTCGAGGCGGTCGCTGAGCAATTGCATGTGCTCGGCAACTTGATTGAGCTGCACCTGGGTATCGGCGCGCGTTTGATTAGCCGTTTCTACGGATTGCTCGGTCAATGAGCGCAGACGAGTCAACTCTGCGCGCAGGCGGCGTTGCTCAACGCGCAAAGAATCGACCTGCACGCGCACATAAGCCGAATCATGCTTGATGGCGGCGATCTCTTTGCGCACGGCGCAGCCGGTCATTAGCAGTGCACAAAAAATGCTGATCAGGTTTTTCGTCATGGGAATTTTTTTGTATCAGGTGACGGATGTCAGTTACCAGTTTCCAGTAATCAGTATTCAGTGAACGACTGATTACTGGCGACTGAACACTGATCACTGGTTACTGAATACTGGCCACTGAAAACATGCGTTACTTTCTGACAAACTCCGCTCGGCGGTTTTTCGCCCACGCTGGTTCGTTTTGGCTTGTATCGAGTGGGCGTTCCTTTCCATAAGTGATGGTCGTCAGCCGCGAGGAATTGATGCCAAGCGCCACCAGATAATCTTTCACGGCTTTGGCGCGCTTGTCGCCGAGCGCCAGGTTGTACTCAACAGTGCCGCGCTCATCGCAATGCCCTTCGATCAACATTTGCGCCTCTGGATGTTCGCGCAAGCCTTTTGCATTGATCGAGAGAATATCCATCGCTACGCCGGTAAGATCGTATTTATCATAATCAAAATTGATCGTCTGCAAAACCAGCGGTGTCGGCGCTGCTTTCTCAACCGGGGCGGCGATGGCGGTTTCTTCGCGCGGCTCCGGCTCCGGCTGAGTGACCACCGGTTCCTCGGTTTCCGTTTGCGCTACTTGCTTTGAGCCCCCACAAGCGATAAGCGAGATCATGGCAATTCCAATCAAGCAAAACACGCCCGCGGAACGCGCCATCGCAAAACCCAATTTCTTTTCCAGAAAACTGATCATGACTACCTCCATGAGTGAGAAATTTTATGAGGTGATCAATAATTCGTAATGCGTAATCCGTAAAAATTGTCTTGTCCTGAAATTGGTTGACAGGTTTGGAAGCACACAATCAAGCAAGGAGTCGACCAATGTCAGGCGAAAAAATCGTCAAACGTTACAGTCTGGCGTTCAAGCAAAAAGTGGTATCGGACAT
>Ga0247727_10010126_pt1 | contig 16792 bp, 22 predicted proteins | sample WisWelCaveWW1625_FD_202498 | JGI IMG/M metagenome (GOLD analysis project Ga0247727, IMG submission 202498) | Biofilm microbial communities from Wishing Well Cave, Virginia, United States - WW16-25 | ecosystem: Environmental > Aquatic > Deep subsurface > Groundwater > Cave microbial mat | place...
GAGACCACCACGTCGGGCTGCGCCTCGTGCAGGATGTCGCCCAGGGCCTGCTTGAGGCGCGTGAGGCCGCCCAGGTTGCGGTTCACCAGCTCCGAGTGGTCGAGCAGGTTGTAGAGGCCGCCCCAGACGCTGGGCGCGTATTGCACGAGGCCGAGGTACGATTTCTTGACGAGCGTGTTGAGCGCGCCGTAGGTGGACTCAAAGAGGTCGAGCACCTCGACCTGCACGTCGTCCGAGAGGAAGTCGAGCGCATCGCGCACGTTGCGAGCCGCCGCATTGTGCCCTTCGCCAAATCCCGCAGTGAGGATGAGAACTTTCTTCATGACGGCAAAACCGTATGGCGGACGAATGACGGTTCGGTGACGCTCCGGTGAAAATCTGTTCACAATTCTCCCGAGCCGACTGTGAACAACCTTCACCCAGTTGTCACCGGACCGCCGTTGTGCGCACAGGCGGCGGCGGGATAGTGGTCAGCATGTCCAAACGGATCCTGGTCGTGGATGACGAAGCGGATGCCACGCAGTTGCTGGAATTCAACCTCCGCCGCGCCAGCTTCGACGTTCAAACGGAGGCGAGCGGCGCGGCGGCCATGCGCGCCGCGCTGGCCGCCCCGCCCGACTTGATCGTGCTCGATCTGCTGCTGCCCGACGTGGACGGCTTCGCCGTGTGCGAGCTGCTGCGGAGCGACCCGCGCACCGCGCGCGTGCCGGTGCTGATCCTGACGGCCTTTTCGTCGGAGGACGCGCGGGTGATCGGCCTCGAACTGGGCGCCGACGACTACCTGGTCAAACCGTTCAGCCCGCGGGAACTGATCCTGCGCCTCGAGAGAATCCTCGAACGGCGGCGATTGGCTGTGGCTGGCTGAGGTTCCGGCCCGGGCCGTGTCACACAATTGTAACGTTCACGCCTTGGAGTCGTAACGGATTCGTCACAGCTTCGGCCGCGAAATGAAACATTCACTGGGCACATTACGCACAGTTCTCGCGACCGGAGTCCTGCTTGCCGGTGCGGCCCACACCATGAACGCCCAATCGGCCGACGCACTGATCGACAAGCTGGTCGATAAGGGCATCCTCACGGTCAAGGAGGCCAACGATCTGCGCGAAGAGGCCGACAAGAACTTCACCCAAGCCTATTCGACCAAGAGCGGTTTGCCCGACTGGGTCACCTCGATGCGCCTCAACGGCGACCTGCGCCTGCGCTATGACCGCATCACCGCCGACGACCCGGCATTCGTCGAGCGCGATCGCTTCCGCTACCGGCTGCGCTTCGGCTTCACCGCCGTGCTCAAGGACAACTGGGAGGTGGGCATCGGCCTGACCTCGACCGAGGGGACGGGCCAGAACTCCAGCGCCGCCGACCCGATCTCGAACAACCAGTCCTTCGGCGACAACGGCGCCAAGAAGGCCATCGGCCTCGACAAAGTCTATGTGAAATGGATGCCCGTGAACAACGGCACCTGGACGGCCACTTCGACCCTCGGGAAATTCGGGAACCCCATTGTGTTCCCGTCCACGATGCTCTTTGACAAGGATTACACTCCGGAGGGCTTCGCGCAGGAGTTCAGCGTGAACCTCGACGAGCGTCACACGCTCAGGGGATTGGGCGCCGCCTTCATCCTCGACGAGGTTTCCGGGGACACTCGCGACCCCTACATGTTCGTCGGCCAGGGGCGCCTGGATTCCAAATGGTCGCCCAAGGTCAGCACGTCGATCGGCGCGGCCCTGTTGAGCATCGTCAACCGGACGAACCTGGGCAACGCTGCCATCCCGAACATCGGCGGAGGCAACACGCGCATGCCGCCCGCGGGAGCCGCGGGGGCGACCGCCACCAATCTCGCTTACCCGGCGACCGCGTTCAGCACGCTCTACACCGACGCCACCGCCACCTACACCTTCGAGAAGGGCCCGCTCTACAACGCCCCGTTTCCCATCTCGATCGGGGGCGATTACCTGCACAATTTCGCCGCCGACACCGACAATCAGGGTTACTCGCTTGGCTTCACCATCGGCAAGGCCGGCAAGAAGGGCCTGTGGGAGATCATTTACCGCTACACCGATTTCCAGGCCGACGCCTGGTTTGAGGAGGTTGCGGAGTCCGACTTCGGCGCGAACTACAAGTTTGCGGCGCCCTTCGCCGGCGCCAGCGGCTACCGTTCCGGCAGCAACATCCGCGGCCACTGGATCAAGGGCACGTACAACTTCTACGATTCGCTCAGCTTCAGCATCGCCTACTTCCTCACCGACCTGATCAACGAACCCGCGCCGGGCGGGTACGACTCCGGCACCGGGCGGCTCTTCGTCGAGGCCGTCTGGAAATACTGAACTTCCAAACAACAACTCGAAACAGACATGAAACTCAAACACCTCCTCACGACCTTCGCCCTCGCGACCGCAGTGGCCGCCGCCCTCCCGGCGCCGGCCGCGAACATCACGGTCAAAGGCTCCGACACCCTGGTCATCCTCGCCCAAAAATGGGCCGAGGTGTACATGGCGAAGAACCCCGCCACGAAAATCCAGGTCACCGGCGGCGGCACTGGCACCGGGTTTGCCGCGCTGCAGAACCAGACCACGGACCTTTGCAACGCCTCGCGCAAGATCAAGGCGACCGAGATCGCCGCCTGCCTCAAGGCCTTCCAGAAGCGGCCCACCGAATACAAGGTCTGCCTCGACGGCCTCTCGGTCTATGTCAGCGCCGGCAACCCCGTGAAACAGTTGAGCGTGCCGCAACTCGAGAAAATCTTCACCGGCAAGATCAGGAACTGGAAGGAGATCGGCGGCCCGGATGCGCCAATCACGGTTTACAGCCGAGAAAACAGCTCGGGCACGTACGAGTTCTTCAAGGAGCACGTGCTTCAGGGCAAGGACTTCGCCGCCAGCGCGCAGACGATGCCCGGCACGGCGGCGGTGTTGCAGGCCGTGGGCAAGGACAAGAACGGCATCGGCTACGGCGGCGCGGCCTACGGCGCGGGCGCCAAACACGTCGCGATCAGCAAGGACGAGGGCGGCGACGCCATCGAGCCGACCGAGGAGACGGTCGTCAAGGGCACCTACCCGATCTGGCGCCACCTGTTCATTTACATCAATCCGGCCCTCGACAAGGGCGAGGTGGCGAAATACCTCAACTGGATCCGCAGCGACGAAGGCCAGAAAGTCGTCAAGGACGTGGGCTATTACCCGCTGCCCAAGCAACTGCGGCAATAAACCGGTGCATCGGTTGTACTTCCGCACGCCTCCGCGCGGCGCCAGTTCGCCCGGCGCCGCGATTGTTTCGGGCCGGCGGGATTCCCCGTCACCGAATTGTCATTTGTCATTTCTGTTACGAGCCAACTAACGTCAGACCGTCGTGCCGCACCGCCACCCCAACTCGAATCGCTCCGTCGGCTGGATGGGCCTCAAGCGCGGCCACCACGCCCGGCCCCTCGAGTGGCTCGCCGAGAAGGGCATCTTCGTCGTGTCGCTCTCGGCCATCGTGATGGTGTTCCTGATCTTCCTGTTCGTCGCGCGCGAGGCGATGCCGATCCTGCTCGGCCGGATGAACAGCGCGCAGAAACAGGAACTCATCCCAGTCGAGCAGTTGGACAAGCTCACGCCGGAGCACTTGCAGAAATACCTGGGCCTCACACCGAGGGAATTCGCCGCGATGGACCGCGAGACGTTAAAGGAGTTGATGATGGTCAAGATCGAGGCCGACAAGGAAGCGACCAAGGACAAGGATGCCGCCATCAACACCACAAGCTGGCGCTATCTCCTCGGCGCCTACCAATGGAGCGGTTACGACCAACCCGAATACATCTGGCAACCCGTCTCGCAGATCCAGAAGTACAACTTCATCCCGCTCATCGTTGGCAGCCTCAAGACGACACTCGTCGCACTGCTCTTCGCCGTGCCGCTGTCGCTCGGCGCGGCCATCTACGTCTCGCAACTTGCCAATCCGCGCCTGCGCGAATGGCTCAAGCCCTCGATTGAACTGCTCGCCGGCATCCCCTCGGTCGTCCTGGGCTTCTTCGCCTTGATCGTGCTGGCAACGCTGCTCCAGAAATTCTTCGGCTACCAATCCCGCCTCAACTCGTTCACCGCCGGCATTGCCCTCGGTCTGGCGATCATTCCGGTCGTCTTCTCCATCGCGGAGGACGCGCTGACCAGCGTGCCGCGCACCTACACCGCGGCGGCGCTGGCACTGGGGGCGTCCAAGTGGCAGGCGGCCTCGCAGATCGTGCTACCGGCGGCGCTGCCCGGCGTCTTCGCTGCCTGCGTGCTCGGGTTCGGTCGCGCGATCGGCGAGACGATGGTGGTGCTCATGGCCAGCGGCAATGCGAGCATCATGTCGTGGAACATCTTCGACTCTGCGCGCACCTTCACAGCCACCATCGCGGCGGAACTGGCCGAAACCGTGTTCGGCGGGCACCACTACCGCATCCTCTTCATGCTCGGCGCGGTGCTCTTCGTGGTGACCTTTCTCTCGAACCTCGCCGGCGATCTCGTCATCCACCGGCTGAAGGCGAAAATGGAGGGACGGAAATGACCGAGGCCAGAGGTCAGAGGTCAGAGATCAGGGGCCGCGCGTTCGTACGCTCAAAGTTCGACTTCGGTTCGTTCTTCTTTGGTGGTGCGACCGGTCTGGCGACGCTGCTGATCCTCGGCATTCTCGCCGTCATTCTCGGCAACATCGTGATCCACGGCGCGCCGCACATGACGTGGCGCTTCCTCACCGCGGGCACGGAGAAGGACATGTTCGATGTCGAGAAAGCCGGCGTACTGCCGATGATCGTCGGCACCTCGGCGCGCGTGATTCTGATGACCATCTTCGTCATCCCCGTCGGCGTCATCACGGCCATCTACCTCACCGAATACGCCCACGCCACGTCAATCTTCACCCGCATCATCCGCGGCGCGGTCAACAACCTGGCCGGCGTGCCGTCGATCGTCTTCGGTCTGTTTGGCCTCGGCTTCTTCATCAGTTTCGTTGGCGGCGGGATGGACACCCTGTTCCGTCCCGGCAGTCCGGAGCCGCATTGGAGCAAACCCGCGATCTTGTGGGCGTCAACGACACTCGCGGTGATGACGCTGCCCGTCGTGATCGTCGCCACCGAGGAATCGTTGCGCGCCATCCCACCCGGTTTGCGCGAAGCGAGCCTGGCCCTTGGCGCGACGAAGTTGCAAACCATCGTGAAGATCGTCCTGCCGCAGGCCCTGCCCGGCATCATGACCGGCGCCATCCTCGCCGTGAGCCGCGCCGCGGGCGAAGTGGCGCCGATCCTGTTCACCGGCGCGGCCTATTACATGGCCAGCCTGCCGAAATCCCTGGCCGACCAGTTCATGGACCTCGGCTATCACGTGTTCATCCTCTCGACGCAATCGCCCGATATCGAGCGAACACGCCCGATCCTTTACGCGACCGTGCTCGCGCTGCTGCTGCTGACGTTTGCGCTGAACCTCGTGGCGATCCTGGTCCGCGCGCAGATGCGCAAGAAACTTCGCTTGCTCCACTGATCCTATGGCGGAAGTCACGCTCCGAAAAATCTCCCTCAACGAGCCGATCCAAGCTCCGATCGATCCGGCCGTGCCGGCCGCGCCTGCCGTCCCCAGCCCATTGATCGTCGCGCAGGACCTCAACCTTTATTACGGCACGAGCCAGGCGCTGAGAGGCGTCTCGCTGTCGATCCGCGAGAAACTGGTGACCGCGTTCATCGGCCCGTCGGGCTGCGGCAAGTCCACGCTCCTGCGCTGCTTCAACCGGATGAACGATCTCATCGACGGCGTGCGCATCACCGGCTCGATTCACATCGACGAACACGAGATCAACGGACTGGCGGTGGACGTGATCGAGTTGCGCAAGCGCGTGGGCATGGTGTTCCAAAAGTCGAACCCGTTCCCGAAGTCAGTTTACGAAAACATCGCGTACGCCCTGCGCTTGCACGGCATCGGCGGGAAGGTTGACATCGACGAAGTCGTCGAGACGAGCCTCAGAAGCGCGGCGCTCTGGGACGAGGTGAAGGACCGCCTGCACTCCAGCGCGCTCGGCCTGTCGGGCGGCCAGCAACAACGCCTCTGTATTGCCCGCGCCATCGCGATCAGGCCCGAGATCATCCTGATGGACGAGCCCGCCTCGGCGCTTGACCCCATCGCCACGGCGCGCATCGAGGACTTGATCCTCGACTTGAAGAAGAATTTCACCATCGTGATCGTCACCCACAACATGCAGCAGGCCGCGCGCATCTCCGACGAGACGGCGTTCTTCTACCTCGGCGAACTGGTGGAGTTCGACGAGACCCGCAAGATTTTCACCAGCCCGGCAAAGAAGCAGACGGAAGATTACGTGACCGGACGGTTCGGCTGATCAAGGCGACATCACTCATCACTCCTCACTCATCATGCAATCCCACTTCGAAAAAGATCTCGGCGAACTGAAGGAAAAACTCCTGCGCATGGGCAGCATCGCCACCAGCGCCGTGCGCAATTCCATCAAGGCCCTCGTGGACCGCAACGACGACCTCGCCCGCAAGGTCAAGGAAGACGACGACCTCCTCGACCAGCTCGAAATCGAGATCGACGAGTTGTCCATCGTATTGCTCTCCCGCGCACCCCTGGCCACCGACCTGCGGTTGATCACCGTGGCGATGAAGATTTCGCACGACCTGGAGCGCGTCGGCGACGAAGCCACGTCCATCGCGCGTCGGTCCATCGAATTGAGCCAGGAGCCGCAGCTCAAGCCTTACGTGGACATCCCGCGGATGGCGTCGATGGCGCTGGAGATGTTGAACGACGGCCTCGACGCCTTCGTCAACCGCAACACCGACAAGGCCCGCGCCGTCATCCCGCGCGACAAGGACGTGGATGAATTGAACCGCCAGCTCCAGCGCGAACTCGCCAGCTTCATGATCGAAAAGCCAAACACCATCACCCGCTGCCTGCACCTGATGACGATCTCCAAGCGCCTCGAACGCATCGCCGATCACGCGACCAACATCGCGGAGGAGGTTGTCTATCTTTACGAGGCCAAGGACATCCGGCATACCGAGAAAAAGACGGCGGCGGCGTGATGGAAGAGTCTCCTTGCGCAAACTCAGCGCAACCAAGCGATCATTATGAAAACCAACGCCGCCAGCACCGCCGCGCACGGCAGAGTCGTGACCCAGGCGAGCATGATCTGCCCGAAGGTTCTCCACTTGGTTTGACGGGTCGTGATCCCGATGCCAACGAGCGCGCCGCGCTGGTGCGGTGAGCGCCCAATGAAAAACCCGGCTTCGCTCTTGGCAGAGCCGGGTTGGTTGAATCGGGCGGTCGCGGAGCGAAACGCGGTTACTTGTTCTTCGGCTTCGGCGCGTCGGCAATTTTCTTGAGGTACTTGGCCGGCTCCTTGTTGAAGTCCTCCAGACAGTCCTTGCAGCACATTTTGATTTCCTGCCCCTGGTGGGTGAACACGTAGGGCTTGCCGTGCTCGCCGAGTTTCTCGCCGGACACGATGCAGGTCGCCAATGGATACGGCTTGGCTTTTTCCTCGGCGCGGAGGTTTAGAACGCCGGCGGCCAGGCCGGTGAGCACTGCGGCGGTGAGGAGGTGTTTCGTGAGTTTCATAGGTTTTGTTTTCGTTGAGGTTGCATTTCGCCATCCCGCGGACGGCAAAGGGATTTCACGGGAACGCCGGTGCGCGTTTCTCGACCAGCTTCATGGCGCATTTGGGGCAGTTGCCCGGCTTGTCTTGCACGACATCACGGTCCATCGGGCAGATGTATCTGGGCGCGCCCGCGCGGCCGGTGTCTTCGAGTTTGTTGCAGCCGGTCACGGCCGGGCCGGCGCCCGCGAGGAGCAACGTCATCAGGGCCGGCAGCATCCATTTCATCCTCTTCATGGGCTGTTTCGTGGCGCGTGGTGGGTTAACTTCGATTTGAACGCAAGCGATCAGGTTTCCTGAAGCACGGGTTCCAACAGGGCGCGGAGTTGTTTGCGCGCCCGATAGATGCGTGTTTCGACGGCCTTCACGGAGCAGCGGAGAATCGCGGCGATTTCCGCCTGCGGCTTGTCCTCATACGTCTGAAGAATCAGTGGCGTGCGGAGTTCTTCGGGCAGCGCCGCCACGGCCCGCCGCACGGCTTCCACGCGCTCGGCGGTTTGGATCGCTTCGCCGGGGATCGCGTGGGCGTCCGCCAGCCGCTCGCCAAACTCGCTCCCGCTGCCCGCGCCCGCCGCCTCGAGGGAAAGTTCGGAATGCCGCGTGCGCCAGCGGTAGCGGTCGCGGACCAGATTGCTCGCGATGGCGTAGAGCCAGGTCGAAAACTTTTGCGCGGCGTCAAATCGGGCGCGGTTTTGATAAACACGCACGAACGTCTCCTGTGCCAGGTCCGCCGCCTCGTCTTCGTTTTGCAAAGAGCGAAAGAGGTAATGAAAGAGCTTCTCGCTGTGGCGCTCCATCAAATCATTCAACGCGTCGTCGTGGCCCGCCGCGAGCCGCGTCATGTCCCTCGGGTCTTGATCGTCGGGGGCCGCGGAGGTCATGGCGACCGGTCGGCTGAAGCCCACGGCGGCGGGTTTGGGAACATCATCCCCGGCATCAAGGTTTCCTGCTGCATCCACGCGAGGTAACGTTTGCCTTGTTCCGGCGGCATGGTCCGGGCGACTTCGTAGAAGTGGGCGAGCATCGCCGCCTGACATTCCGTGCGGAGCTGGGCGGATTCGGCCAACGCCTGCTGGATTTCGGGAGTGACGAGGTTGGTCCGGGCGAGGAGCTCCTGGATTTGCGCGTTCTTCGTGTCGATCCGCCGGCACATCTCCATGCACTCGGGCCGGTACGCTTCATGGAGTTGGCGCAGGCGGGCGTACTGGGCGTCGCTCAGTTGATACTCCAGTTGCAACCAGGCCAGCGCCGGCTGGTCGCTCTTCTCGACCGAGCGCTGCGCCGCGGTGCCGGCGAAGTAAACACCGGTGTAGGCCGCGAGAGCGACCCCCAAACCGGCAAGGGCGATGAACCAATGGCGCTTCATGCGTCAGTTGCGCGGGGTCTGATACGGGTCCACCGATTGCACGTAAGCGGTGCGCCACTGTGATTGCGCCTCCACCGACTTGTCTTGCGCCTGCCAGTAGCCGGCGCCCAATCCGCTAACGAGCAGCACGGCAATGTAGGACACGGCGAGCGCGGGACGGTTGAGCGCCGCCTCAACCCAGGCCACGAGGGTATGCCATACGCCAGGCCGCACTTGCGCCTGGGCGCGCGCAATCCGCTGCCAGACGGCTTCCTGAAAGCGGGGTGGCAGCGGGGGATGGTCTTTCCATTCGCGGAGCAAGTGGGTCAGCGACTCGTCATGGTTGCCGGGTTCGTTGGGGTTCATAGCGCGTCAGCGAGGGCGGCGGAGTTGCCCGCCGTCCCCCGCAATTTATCGGTTGCGAACACGGTCGCCATGACTATTTCAGCGGCGCGATCTGAACGTCGCTCTGGCCCGGCCGGAAGTCGCGTGACGGATTCTTGCCCGTGTAGAGCGGGAGGTCGTGCGCGAGGTCACGATCCTTGATGCCTTCGCTGGCGACCATCTTCGGCACGGCGAACCAACCCCGTTGCCGGTGCTCCGTGCCCCGGTAGAGCTGGTCTTCGGTGGTTCCTTGCACCACGACGATTCGATTGGCCTTCGCTTTCGGCGAAAGCAATGGCTCATCGGCGCTCGCCGGGCTGGCGGAGGTGACGGCGGCAACAAAGCCCGCCGCAAGGAGGAGTTTAGAGAGGTTCTTCATAGTTTTGCTTTTTGTTTGGCGGGATCATCCCGCCGTTTCTACCTCTTACTACGCCGGAGCCGGGAGCATCCCTCACGGAAAATGACGACGGCAGACTCGCTTGGGGGGAAGAACCGGAAAACGACTCCCGTGACGAGTGACTGGCGACCGCGGTTTGGAAGGAAACCGCGGCTACTCTGCCACGCGAAGCGATCCGAATATCACACGACCGGCCTTGGCGTCGATCGTGACGGTGGAGAACCGCGAAAGCAGAGCGTTGCCAAGCAATCCGGCCTCGCCGGGGAAGATGGGCGTCTCGTGGAGACCGGTGGGCACTTTTTTGAATTCATGTCCGCCGATGCCCACGGTCGCCTCCGTCTGCGGAATGGAAAGCTCGGCCAGACCGATGGCCATGCGGCGCGCGCATTGTTCGGGGCGCACTTCGGAGGTCACCCACTGCAACGCGGTCGCGCAGCCGGTGTCCAAGCGCACCCATTGGGAGGCTTGGCCGTTGACAGTGACGGGCACGCGCATTCCGCACGGACGGAGTTGCAGCGCCAAGGCTTCGTTCGACTTCGCGCTCCGCTCCGAACCCAGCACGCGAACCTTCCGGGCGTCGAAATCAATCTGCACAACCCGCCCGCGGAAGAAGTCCGCGCCCACCAGTCCGTCCACGGGCCGTTCACACGAACGGCTCAACTTTTCCAAATCAACGGCCAGATACTCGTGGGGCAGCACCACCCCGTTGATTTTTGCGGACAGTCGTTCCTGCCGGTAGCCCGTGAGCATGGATCGCACGCCATGAACCCTGACTTCCCGCCCCAACCTCAGGCCGAGTCGCTTCGCCGTGCTCAAGTTGATCACGCTCACTCCCGCGCCAGTATCCAGAAGGAAATGGAGCGGTTGCTTTGCCTGCGGAACGTTGACCTCAACCCACAACAATCCCTCGCGATACTCGAAGGGAAATTCCGCCAAGGAAGCCGAACCCGTTTGGCCACGAACGAGTGAACCGAAGGTGACTAAAAAGAAACACAACAACAGCCGCACGTCGCGAGGTCCGCAACTAAGATGCCACAGCGTGAGGACTGCCTGGAACCGCCAAAACCCAGCAGTCAGGCAATTCGCGGCGCATGAGTGGAGCCTTCTCCTTGTCACTTTCTGACCAAGTCGACGAAAAGCTGCCAGTCCGTCTTGGACGGCTGGCAGTCAATGACGAACCGAACTGAACTTCGATGCTCCGCTTACAGTTCCTTGATCGAGATGTTCCGGAACTGAAGCAGGCTCGACGCGGGGCTCATTTCGCCGGTCTTGGCGTTCTTGCCGCCGTGAGACTGGAGCGGGCGGGCATTATCGACTGGGACGCGTACGGCTGGTGAATCGCGCGGCCCCCCGGCCAGGGCATTTTGCTTTTCAAAAGGCTTCGCCTTCAGGAACATTCGCCGGCGACTGGCTCGCATGAACAAATACAGCGCGGAATTTTTCGGCACGTTCGCCCTCGTCTTCGCCGGCACCGGCGCCATCGTGATCGACCACGCGAGCAACGGCGCCATCGGACACTCCGGCATTGCGCTCACCTTCGGCCTCGTCGTGCTGGCGATGGTTTATGCCGTGGGCGACGTGTCCGGGGCGCACCTGAACCCGGCGGTCACCCTCGGCTTCGTCGCAGCGGGCCGGATGGCGATGGCGGAAATTCCCGGCTACGTCGCCAGCCAATTCGCGGGCGCGTTTGCCGCGAGCGGTCTGTTGCGCGTTCTGTTTCCAATTGACGCAACCCTGGGCGCCACACTCCCCGCGGGTGCGGCCTGGCAGTCGTTCGTGCTCGAAGTCGTGCTCACGGCGATCCTGATGTTCGTCATTCTCTCCGTCTCGACCGGCGCGAAGGAGAAGGGCATCACCGCGGGCATCGCCGTCGGCGCGGTGATTGCGCTGGAGGCGATGTTCGCCGGGCCAATTTGCGGCGCCTCAATGAACCCGGCCCGCTCGCTTGCCCCGGCCGTTGTCAGCGGACATCTCGAACACCTCTGGGTCTATCTCGCCGCGCCCGCGCTTGGCGCGTTGCTGGCCGTTGGTGGCTGCCGCTGCGTGCGCGGAGCCGAATGCTGCTGCGCCAGCCCTGCTGGATCCGTCTCGTGAAGCAAAAAATCCTCTTCGTCTGCATCCACAACAGCGCGCGCAGCCAGATGGCCGAGGCGTTCGTGGACCGGTTCTGCAGCGACGCGTTCGAGGCACACAGTGCGGGCATCGAGCCGGGCAAACTGAACCCCGTGGTCGTTCAGGCGATGCAGGAAGTTGGCATCGACATTTCGGGCAACCGGACCAAGTCGTGCGACGACATGTTGCGGAGTGGCGTGAAGTTCGATTACGTGGTGACCGTGTGCGACGAAGCGAGCGCCGAGCGTTGCCCGGTTTTCCCCGGCGGCGGGCAGCGGTTGCATTGGGGTTTCCACGACCCCTCCAGTTTTCAAGGTGAGGCGGCGGCCAAACTCGCCTTCACTCGCGGCGTGCGCGACCAGATCAAAGCAAAGATCGAAGCGTGGTGCGCCGAGGTCTGTGCTCCGGCGGCGGCTTGACCCGCCGCGCCGTCTTGGGACTTCACGGCAGGTAACGCTGCGCCAATTCGCGGAAGTCCCGGAGCTGGGCATCCTCCCAGGCGGGATCGCGCCCGAGTTCCGCTGCCATCGTCGCCGCCACCGCGGGCGCCATTTCGAGCGCGGCACGGGCATCGAGGAACAAGGCCCGCATGCGTCGTGCAAGGACGTCCTCCACCGTTCGAGCCATCTCGTGACGCACCGCCCAAGCCACTTCCCCGCCGACGTACGGCAGACGCGGGTGCAGCGGCTTCGACCACCCGGGCCGGTCACGGATGAGTTCCTCCAGCTTCACCGCGTCCGCCCCGTAAGCGCGCCAGTGTCCGCTCCCTTCCGCCGTGTCACCGGACGCATGCAGCCGGAGGTCGTGCGTACGGCAGGGGCGATGCGCGAGACCGGCGACCCCTTCGGCCTGATCGACGGTTTGCTCGGCCATGGCGCGGTAGGTCGTCCACTTCCCGCCCGCAATCGTGACGAGGCCGGAGGGGGAAACGAGCAGCGCGTGCTCACGGGAGATGCGCGACGTTTTCACGCCGCGCCGGGAGCCGAACAATGGCCGCAGTCCGGCAAAGGTGCTGAGGATGTCCGTCGCCGCCGGTTGGCGGGCAAGGTAACGGCCGGCGTGTTCGAGCAGAAACTCGATCTCGGCGGCCAGCGGACGCGGTTCCAGCGGCGTCTCCTCGCGCCGTGTGTCCGTGGTGCCGACGGCAACGTGATCCTGCCACGGGATCGCGAAGAGCACGCGGCCGTCGTCGGTTTTCGGGACCATCAACGCGCTGTCGCCGGGCAGGAACGAGCGGTCGAGGACGATGTGCGCCCCCTGGCTCGTCACGATCAGGGGCTGCGCCGCGGGTTCATCGAGCCTGCGCACAGCATCAGTGAACACGCCCGTGGCGTTCACCACGACGCGGGCGCCGAGCGTGAGTTCACGGCCGCTTTCCGTGTCACGAGCAACCACACCACAGACGCGGCCGTTGGATTTCAGCAGCGCCGTGACCGGGCAGTAGTTCACCGCCACGCCCCCGAGATCGTCGAGCGTTTGGGCGAGGCAGATCGCCAGGCGTGCGTCGTCGAACTGGCCGTCGAAGTATTGGATGCCGCCGCGCAGGTTGCCTGGCGCGAGGGTGGGCAGGTGGCGCAGGGTCTCTTCGCGCGAAAGGAGACGGGTTGAACCCAGGCCCCATTTTCCCGCGAGCGCGTCGTAGAGCTTCAGGCCGAAGCCGTAGAACACCTTCTCCCACGCACTGTGCGCGGGGACCACAAACGAAAGCGCGCGCACGAGGTGCGGCGCGTTGCGGAGCAGCAGCCCGCGCTCGCGCAACGACTCGCGCACCAGATGGAGGTTTCCCTGCTTCAGATACCGGAATCCACCATGGATGAGCTTGGTGCTGCGGCTGGAGGTGGCCTTGGCGAAATCACTCTGTTCGAGCAGCGCCGTCCGATAACCACGCGCCGCCGCATCCACGGCCGTCCCCAAGCCCGTCGCGCCGCCGCCGATGACCAGCACGTCCCAGCCGGCGGACGGATCGGCGAGTTGCTGAAGCGATTTAGCGCGGTTCACGACTTACGATCTTCCCACGACTTGGCGCGGCCAAGAGCCTTGGCCCAGCCGGCGAGAAGTTTTTTCCGTGGGGCAGGTTTCATCGCGGGCGTGAAACGCCGGTCGACCTGCCATTGCGCGGCTATTTCTTTCTGGTCTTTCCAGTAACCGACGGCGAGGCCGGCGAGATACGCGGCGCCAAGCGCCGTGGTTTCGGAAACCTTGGGCCGCACAACGGGCACGCCGAGGATGTCGGCTTGGAACTGCATGAGCAGGTTGTTCGCGCACGCGCCGCCGTCCACGCGCAGTTCCTTCAACTTGATGCCGGCGTCGGACTCCATCGCATGCAGGACATCGGCGACCTGATATGCGATGCCTTCAAGCGCCGCGCGCGCGATGTGGGCCGTGGTCGTTCCGCGGGTCAGGCCCGCGAGGATGCCGCGCGCGTATTGGTCCCAGTGCGGCGCACCCAACCCGGCAAAGGCGGGCACGAGATAAACACCGTGAGTGTCGGCTACCTGCGAGGCGAGCGCCTCGACCTCAGCGGACGTCTTGATGATGCCCAACCCGTCGCGCAACCATTGGACCACCGCGCCCGCGATGAAGATGCTGCCTTCGAGCGCGAACTCGGTGCGCCCGCCCAGCCGCCACGCCACGGTGGTGAGCAGGTTCTTCTTCGAGGCGATTGGTTTGGCGCCCGTGTTCATGAGCATGAAGCAGCCAGTGCCGTACGTGTTCTTCACCATGCCGGGCTGGGTGCAGACCTGGCCGAAGAGCGCCGCCTGTTGGTCGCCCGCAATTCCTGCGATCGGGATTCGGGTTGGAAAAACCTCCGCTTCGCCATACACCTCGCTCGAGGAGCGCACGTCGGGGAGCACGGAGCGGGGAATGCCAAAGAGATCGAGCAGCTCATCATCCCAATTGCCGGTCTTGAGGTTGAAGAGCATCGTGCGCGAGGCGTTGCTCGCGTCGGTGACGTGGCATTTGCCGCGTGTGAGGTTCCACACGAGCCACGAATCCACCGTGCCAAAGGCGAGGTCGCCAGCCCTGGCCTTCGCTTTCACGCCGGGGACATTTTGCAGAATCCATTGGAGCTTGGTGCCGGAAAAGTAGGCGTCGATCACCAGGCCGGTCTTGCGGCGGATGAGCGGCGCGAGGCCTTTCGCCTTGAGCCGGTCGCAGATCGGCGCGGTGCGGCGGTCCTGCCAGACGATGGCGTTGCAAACCGGTTGCCCCGTGCGGCGGTCCCACACGACGGTGGTCTCGCGCTGGTTGGTAATGCCGATGGCAGCGACGTGCGATGAATGCACACCGGCTTTTGCCAGGACCTCGGTGGTGACGCTCGACTGGGAGGACCAGATGTCATTCGGGTTGTGCTCCACCCAGCCGGGTTTGGGGAAGATCTGCGGAAACTCTTTTTGAGCAACGGCGACGATGGATCCCGCGCGGTCGAAGAGAATGGCGCGGGAACTGGTGGTGCCCTGGTCGAGGGCGAGGATGTAGTTCATGGAGTGATGCGTAATGTGTGATTGGCAATGCCGGGCGCGTTCCCGCTGCGTCGCGGCTCAGGCCGGCCAGCAGAGTTTGTAGAAGAACGCTCCAATGACACCCCCGATGATCGGGCCGACGACGGGAATCCACGCGTAACCCCAATCACACCCTCCCTTGCCGGCGATGGGCAGGATCGCATGGGCGATGCGCGGACCCAGATCGCGCGCGGGGTTGATGGCGTAACCCGTCGGGCCGCCGAGCGAAAGGCCGATGGACCACACGAGCACGCCGACGAGCGCAGGGCCAAACCCCGTGTCCCAGCCCGACTTCGGGACCAGGTTGGCCGGTGAGAGGATGGCGAGCACGCCGAGCACGAGCACCGCCGTGGCAATAATCTCGGTGATCAGGTTGGCCGGCGTGTTCCGAATGGCCGGCGCAGTGCAGAAGACACCGAGCTTGGCCGCGGCGTCGCTGGTTTCCTTCCAATGCGGGAGATACGCCAGCCAGACGAGCGTCCCGCCAAGAATCGCACCGATCATCTGCGCAGTGAGATACCCGGGCACCAAGGCCCAGTCGAACTTCCCGATGCCCGCCAAGCCGAGGGTGACGGCGGGATTCAAGTGTGCGCCGCTCACCGCGCCGACGCTGTACACCGCCACCGCCACGGCGAAAGCCCATCCAGCAGTGATGACGATCCAGCCGGCGTTCTGCCCCTTGGATCGGTTGAGCAACACGTTGGCGACGACGCCGTCGCCAAGCGTGACGAGGATCATCGTGCCGATAAGTTCAGCGGAAAACGGAGTCATGTCGGGCTTTGGGTTCGGGTGCAGCGTAGGCAGTCCGTTGAGATGTGTCCATGCCGGAACACTTTCCCCGCGGACGGAGGGCGCGGCCGAATCGAGGCGCAGAACGGGTGGGGCGGAAGGCGGAGGAAGGCAGCCAAGAAAGCCGCGGGACGGGGGAAAGAAAAACGGCCGGCCTTTGGAGGCCGGCCGATGAATCAGAGTTGTGCGAAGACTTACTTCTTCGGATTGCACTTCTCGCAGACTTTGCCGTCCTTCTTGGCTTCAATACAGCACTTGTGCTTGCACTCTTCGCCTTTGGCCTTGGCCTTGTCACAGCAGGACTCGGCATAGGCGAGGGTGGTGCCAGCGAGGAGCGCCGCAGCAAACGCCAGCGGAACGAGCGACTTGATGAACTTCATACGGTTTTGCCTTTCTACGAGGGTTTCGTTGGGTTCCCTCACGTACGCGCCCCTGAACACAATTGCCCCTCCGGCAACCCACCGGCAGGCGTTGATACAGGAGTCATACGAGAGTGACTCTGCAATGGGGTCCCGGGGATGTCCAGCATCAATTGGGATGGCCGCGATTAGCCCCTTGAATCGCCGGTGAAACGAGAGCGTCTAACACGCCCTTCGCCGCCAAATGCCACCCGTCCGCAACGGTTTCTTACCTTTCCAATCTCCTGAG
>Ga0247727_10010127_pt1 | contig 16790 bp, 12 predicted proteins | sample WisWelCaveWW1625_FD_202498 | JGI IMG/M metagenome (GOLD analysis project Ga0247727, IMG submission 202498) | Biofilm microbial communities from Wishing Well Cave, Virginia, United States - WW16-25 | ecosystem: Environmental > Aquatic > Deep subsurface > Groundwater > Cave microbial mat | place...
GGTGCGCGGGTTGAAGCATCACGCCTTGCCGAGTGTGATTGACTACTTCACCACCGGCGACGGCCATCAGTTCTTCGTGATGGACTTCATTCCGGGCAAAGACTTCGGCGAATTGCTCGACGAAAGACTGCGACAGAACCACGGGCCGTTTCCGCTCGACCAGGCGCTCGACTGGGCCGATCAATTGCTCGACGCGCTCGATTACCTGCACACGCGCTTCGAGTCGCCGATCATTCACCGCGACCTCAAACCGCTCAATTTGAAGCTCACCCCGGACGGGCGGATCGTGCTGCTCGATTTCGGCTTGGCGAAGGGGGCGACGCCGGGGATGTCCGTCGTTAGCGCCAGCATTCACGGCTACACGCTGCAATACGCGCCGCTCGAACAGATTCGCGGCAAAGGCACGAGCGTGCGGAGCGACCTCTATTCGCTGGCCGTGACGATGCATCACTTGCTGAGCGGCGCAATGCCGCCGAGCGCCGTGGATCGTGTCGCGGAGACGACGAGCGGCGAAGCTGACCCGCTACGCCCGCTCCACGAAATCAATCCGCAGATTCCCGCCGTTGTTTCAGAAGTCATACAACGCGCCGCCGCGCTCAATCCAAACGAGCGTTATGCGACAGCAGCGGAGATGCGTGAGGCGTTGCGAAGAGCCAGTGCGCCTGAGCCTGTGCGCTCAACGGTCAAGCTGCCAGGCCAACCCGCTGAGCCGAGGATCATTAAGCCAACGCTGCCGCCAGCGGGGAGGAGCAAGCCTCCTGGTAACATTATTGGCCAATCAACGCCGATTGATGCAGCCAGCGCGACGTTGGAGAGACATTCGCCGTCACCGCCAGAAGTTGAGCAGCAGCCCAAGCCGATTTCGCCACCAATTGTGGTGAATCTGAACCCGCCGCCACTTCCTCTCTCGTCAGTGTTGCCGACCAAACCCTCATCATCGGATCAACCGGCGCCGCAAGTAACGCCACCCAAGTCCGCCGGGCGCAAATCACGATGGTTGCCACGACGCAGAGTGAGGATCGCCGTATTAAGCCTCATCATTGGAATCGCCGCCATCGCAGGAATCTACGTGTGGACATACGACCAGTCGAAGCAGACGCTGATAGGACATAGTGAAGGTGTCAATTCAGTCGCGTTTTCGCAGGACGGGCAGACGCTGGCCAGTGGGAGTGCTGATAAGACCGTGAAGCTATGGGATGCGCAGACCGGCGTCTTGAAGCGAACGCTGACTGGGCATAGCTGTCAGGTCTTTTCGGTCGCATTCTCGCCAGACGGAAAGATGCTGGCCAGCGGGAGTTGTGAGACCGTGAAGCTGTGGGATGTGCAGACTGGCATGCTGAAGCAGACGTTGACCGGGGACTCCTTTTATGTCTTCTCGGTTGCCTTCTCGCCAGACGGGAAGATGCTGGCCAGCGGGAGTAGTGATAATACCGTGAAGCTGCGGGACGCGCAGACCGGTGTCTTGAAGCAAACGCTGACCGGGCATAGCGATCACGTCCGTTCGGTTGCATTCTCGCCAGACGGGAAGACGTTGGTCAGCGGGAGTCATGATAAGACCGTGAGGCTGTGGGATGTGCAGACTGGCACACTGAAGCGGACTTTGACCGGGCATAGCGAATTTGTCGATTCGGTCGTATTCTCGCCAGACGGGAAGACGCTGGCCAGCGGGAATTGGTATAAGACCGTGAACCTATGGGACGCGCAGACCGGCGTCTTGAAGCAAACGCTGGCCGGGCATAGTCATCATGTCCGTTCGGTCGCATTCTCGCCAGACGGGAAGACGCTGGCCAGCGGGAGTAGTGATAAGACCGTGAAGCTGTGGGATGCGCAGACCGGCACGTTGAAGCAGACCCTGACCGGGCATAGTGATGATGTATGGTCGGTCGCCTTCTCGCCAGACGGTAGGACACTGGCCAGTGGGAGTATGGATAAGACCGTGAAGCTATGGACAGTGGGGCCTTGAAGAAGAACCGGCGGCGTGACGGCTCGTGGTTCAACCACCATCACAAACGACTTGTGCCAGTTGAAAAATGCCGCGCGCTGGCCGCGTGGATGGTTACGGTGGCGGCTACCGCAGGCCACCGGCAACCTTCGCAGGCCACGGCCTTTTGTCAGGACGATCTGAGTCCATGGTCATAATCGCTGTGAGGTGTCGAGGGGCTGTGCGGTTGTTGTGAGTACCTTGCTGTGGTAAGACATTCATGGTTTTGCCAGAATCTGGCAGCGGTTCTAACCACGAAACGAGGAGAAAAATAATGTCTGCAGAAACGATGTTGCCGGTGGAATTTCTGACGACCGCGCGGCTGGGGGAAAAAGGGGAATTGACTGTGCCCAGCGAGTACCGCAGCGAACTGCGACTGGAGGCAGGCGCGCAGGTGGCTGTGCTGCGGTTGGGCGATGGATTGCTGCTCATCCCGGAGCAGGCGCATTTCCGTCAGCTTTGCGACCGGATTGCGAGCACCTTTGCCAGTCACGGCGTCACGGAAGCCGATTTGCTGGCGACGTTGCCGAAAGCGCGGCGGCGTGTGTTTGAGCGCCATTACCCCGAACTTGCGAAAGCTGAAAAGACGCGCGCCCGCAGGAACGGAAAGAAGAAAGCGGCATGAGTAAGCCTAAACCGCTACGACTCTTCCTCGATTCCAACGTGCTGACGGGCGGCATTCTGGCGGCTTGGGGGCTTGATAAAGCGGTTCTCGCTCTCTGCGCGGCGCGGATTTGCCGGATGGTGTTGGCTGAATATGTGCGCGACGAAGTCGAGGAAAATTTGCTCAGCCGCGCGGCGCAGTTTTCGCCGGCAGAGGCAGATCAAGTGATCGAGGATTACGGCAAATTGCTCAAGTTGGCGCGACCGGAGATGGTCCCATTGCCTGCGGCGCAGGAAGTCGCGCGCGCACGGCATTTGATCCGGCACGCGGCGGATGTTCCGGTGCTCCTCTCGGCTATTCAGGCTCAACCGGATTGGCTGCTGACCCACAACACGAATCATTTCACGCCCGCCGTAGCGAAACGAACAGGCTTGCGGATTGCCACTCCGGCTGGATTCTTCCGCGCACTTGCCCAGGAAATTTCATAGTTTGTAGAGATGAAGAGGGAGAGATCGAATGAGCACATCTACTACTTTACCGAGCGAGCTTGCTGATCTGGCGCGTGAAGGCTGGGAACTGCTGGTCAAGCATCTCGGCTTGCCCAAAGCGATCCAATTCGTCGTCCTGCTTGAACGCGGGAAAGGCGATTCAGTCGCGGAGATCAAAGAATACTGGGGCGAGGCGGGCATTGATGAGATCCACGCCAGGATTCTACAGTGGAAAGAACAGCGCGCCTGAGATCAATCCCTGCCTGCCCAGACCACACCAATCCTCGCTTTGCCCTGTCTGGCCGTTTTTGTTGTGCGCTGATAGACTCAGGCCGATATGCGTTGCTTGAGAAGTGACCTGAGACCGATGGTTCTGATTCACTTTCACCGCAGCCAATCAGCCGCTCGGCAGCGCGATCACCGCGACCTTTCAAATTCGGGATGGCGGCGTCAATCGCGGAATGGTGAGCATTGCGATCACAATCGGCCGGATAGTGCTCGACACCGATCCTGGGAAATGCTACACGTTTTTTCGATACAGCACGCCGACTCAATGCCGGTTGAATCGTTGCGTGGCCACGTTGTTAACGAGTGAACTTTGCGGAACCAATGCCGCACGGCGGCGTCTACACGATGCAGCAGCGAGTTAGATCGGTTTGCAGTTGCGTGTACGGTGTGGGGCGATTTGTTTAATCGCCCGGCTGGCGGCTTCGCCCGGTCAGAAAGCGAGCGCGAGTAAACAACTCGCGCCCCAATTACCCATTCACCCAATTGCAAACCGACCTAATTTGCAGAGCTTTGTGATCACGGTTTTGATATGCTTGGCCTATGAGAAATGATCGAATGAATTTGCAGCCGGACTCGGCCAGCCACGAACTATCCATCCGCCGGTTCGCGCGGAGACTCGCGTTGCTGCTCACGCTCAAACACTCGCTCGCGTTCATCGCCGTCTGGTGTTTTGTTTGGGGGATTGTCGCGCTCGTCCTGCGCGCTGCCGCCGCAACGCCGCGCAAGCCGTTGTTGTGGGGCGCAATCGGCGTCGCGGTGGCCGTCATTGCCGCCGCCGTGATTTCGAGAAGGCAGTTGCCGTCGCGCAATTCGGTGCGGGCGCTGCTCGACGAGCGAAACGATTGCGGCGGGTTGTTGATGGCGGAAGGAGACGCCGGGATAGGCGAATGGCAGATGCGAATGCCCGAAATCGCTCTGCCGAGGTTGCGGTGGCGCAGCGCTCGCAGCTTGGGATTATTTGCGGCTTCAGTTGCGTTTGTTGCGATCAGCCTGATTGTCCCGGTGCGGTTTGCGACGATGAATGCGGCCCGTCCACTGGATGTGAGCCGGGAAGTCGAAAACCTCGCGGCGCAGATCGAGGCGTTGAAAGAAGCGCAGGTCATCGAAGAGGCGAAAGCCGAAGCATTGGAGCAGAAACTCGATCAGTTGGGCGCCGAAGGATCGGGCGAAGACCCGGCGAAGACCTGGGAGGCGCTGGATCATCTGGCCGACGCCGTTGAGAAAGCGGCGAAGGACGCGGTTGAAAAAGCCGTTGCCGAACAGGAGCGATTGGCCGGAGCCGAAGCTCTGGCCGAAGGCTTGATGGCGGGCGCAGATCAGCTCGATGCAAAGACGATGACCGAAGCGATGCAGACGCTCTCGGCAATGATGCAGGGCGCGATGAAAGAGAACGAGATGCTCGCTGGCAGCCTTTCGCCAGAGACGCAGGAGGCGATCAAATCGGGCGCGCTCAATTCGGAGCATCTCAAAGACATCTCGAAGGCTTTAAGCCGGAACAGGTCGGCGACGGGGCAGAAGCTGTCGAAGCTCGCTCAATCGGGAATGATTAATCCGAGTTCGCTCAAGGGCGCACAGGCCAATCGTCGCGACAACTCCGGTCTCGCACAGTTTTTGAAAGAGAATGCGCAGAAGATGTCGGTTGAAGAGGCCGTCGGCCAATGGTGCGAGAATCCGGGCAAAGGCGGCGTGGATCGAGGGCGCGGTGATGCGGCGATGACCTGGACTGACGGATCGAGCGAAAAAGACGCGAAGTTCAAAGAGAAAGTCCTGCCGCCGTCAGTCGTGGCCGGATTGAACGACAGCCAGATGATCGGATTGAGCGCGAGCGTGCCGGCTGTGGATAAAAACGGAACTGCCGCGCACGGCGCGTTAAACAACACGGCAGCGGGCGGCGGCTCGGCCTACACGCAAACGATTCTGCCCAGACACAAGGGCGCGGTGAAACGATACTTTGAAAGGCCGAATCAGTACCGCGAGCGGTAGCGAGCGTTGCCTTCACAAGCGGCTTGTTGATGTGGACACGCTCGCTACCGCTCGCGGTACTGACTCAGGCAATCGCAATTTATGACCGAAACGATTCTGCAACCCGAAGAACTCAATCCCGCAGTCGAACTCGCCAACAAAATTCTCAACCAACTCGACCGCATCCTGCTTGGTCGCTCCGAGCTTCATCGCCTGGTGCTGGCCGGCATTCTGAGTCGCGGGCACATTCTGCTCGAAGGCTTGCCGGGCGTGGGCAAGACGGCGCTGGTCAAGGCTCTCGGCGATCTGCTTCATTTGCAATTCAAGCGCGTGCAGTTCACGCCCGACCTGATGCCGGGCGACATCCTGGGCACGCACATCCTGCAAGGGACGGACGATGGCCGCCGCGCGATGGAATTTCATCCCGGCCCGGTTTTCACCAACCTGCTGCTGGCTGATGAAATCAATCGAGCTTCGCCGAAGACGCAATCGGCCTTGCTCGAAGCGATGCAGGAACGCGCGGTGACGCTGCTCGGCACGACCCGCGCGTTGCCCAACCCGTTCTTCGTGCTCGCTTCGCAGAACCCGATCGAGCTTGAAGGCACTTATCCGCTGCCCGAAGCGCAACTGGATCGGTTTCTCTTCAAGCTCAACGTGACGGGCGCAGATGTCGAAACGCTCGATCGGATCATCTCGACGCGGCGGCGAGGCGAACCTCCGGCTTCGGATTTCGTGGTGACTGCCGATGAGCTTCAACGTATTTTTACGGTGATGGATCGCGTCTTTCTGCCGAAGCCGGTGTCGCGTTACATCTCGCGCGTCGTTGCCGCCACGCACGCCGCTGCGGACGAAGCGATTGATGAGGTTCGGAGCTACGTCAGCTACGGCGCATCGCCGCGCGCAGCGATTGCGATGGCCGAAGCCGCGCGGGCTTACGCGATGCTGGCGGGCCGTCCGACCGTTGGGTTCGAGGACGTGAAGACCATTGCCGCGCCGGTGCTCAACCATCGTCTGGTGGTGAATTACAAAGCCCGGTTCGACGGCGTTGATTCGCACGCGATCATCTCGAAGCTGCTGGCGCAACTGGACGAGACGGGGATCAAACTGCCGCGCGATGTGCAGATCGAAGCGTGATGAGGTGCAAAGCTTATGATGACTGATCTCAGCGGCAATCGAACGGCAAGATGCTTCTTCGCCGCATTGCTGTGTGCGATGCTGATTTCGATTTCGGCTTATGCCGCAGATTACGGCGACATTTCGGTCAAAGTCGAAAAGGTCACGGGCGGACTCTCAAACGCCGGTTACGAAGAATATCGCGCGACGATCATCAATCGTTCGCCAGCTAAAACTCATCGTGTGACGCTCGTCTTCTTTGCAGAGGCGGGTATGGCTGAAGTCAGTGAGGTTCGGCGCACGGTTGAAGTTGCGCCTTCATCGTCGGCGACAATCGCCCTGTTTAAGCCGCAGATGTTTTACAGCACGGGAATATCTGTGCTGATTGACGGAACGCGCCAAGACGCACCGGTAGCGATTGACGAGTCTCGCACCAGCGCCTGGGTCAGCCGATCCAGAAACAATTTTCACCTGCTCGTCAGCCGCAACGTTGAAAAGAGCGGGTTGATGAACGAGGCGGCGGTCGCCGAAGGATTCAAGAACGCCGAAGGCGAAAACGATGTCGCGCATCTGGCTTATCAATCGCCGATGCCGGAATGGAGCGCGAGCTGGCTCGGATATTCGAGCTTCAACGGCGTGATCATTACTGCGGATGAGTTGAACTCAGCGCCCGATGCCGTGCGCACCGCGCTCTGGCGTTACGTCGAATGCGGCGGCTCGCTCCTCGTGATCGGCAAGTGGGAGGTTCCGAAACAATGGCGGCAGGCGCGCCGCCAGATCATCGGCGTGGCTGAAGGCGAAAGCGAAGAGCAAGGCAAACTGGGGTTGACGGCGAAGACCGATTTTGACGCCTACCACGTCGGCTTCGGCGAAGTGCTGGTGATCGGAGACATTGATCCAAAGCGGATCCCTCCGGCGCAGTGGTTTAACGTCAAACTCGGTTGGAAAAATTCACGGCCTGGCGCAAAGGCCTATTACGACCTCGCCGACATCAACAAAGATTTTCCGGTGGTCGAACGAATAGGGATTCCGGTGCGCGGGCTGTTCGCGCTGATGCTCGCCTTCGTGGTTGTGATCGGCCCGGTCAATCTGATCTGGCTGGCGCGGCGGCGGAAGAAGATCTGGATGTTGTGGACTGTGCCCGCGATTGCGCTCGTCACTTGCCTGGCCGTAATGGGTTTTGCGCTCTTCGGTGAAGGTGTCAGCGCGACGTCGCGCACCGCAGCCTTCACGATCCTGGACGAAACTTCGCATCGCGCGACGACCATTGGCTGGACGGCGTTCTATTCGCCCATCACGCCGAGCGAAGGTCTGCATTTCAGCTACGACACCGATCTGATGCCGCAATGGCCTGGTGCCTGGGGATACAGAGACAGAAGAGACAGTCAGCGCACGATTGACTGGTCGAGCGATCAGCATCTGGCGTCGGAATGGATCACGGCGCGCGTGCCGGCCTATTTCAAATTCCGCAAAAGCGAGATGCGGCGCGAGCGTTTGACCGTCAGGCAATCGGCCAGCGGCGCGATCAGCGTCGTCAACGGATTGGGCGTGGACATTCAAGCACTGTGGCTGGCTGACAGCGCCGGGCGTGTTCACTCAGCCAAAAGCATATCGGCAGGCGGGCAGGCGAGTTTGAGTTCCATCAATTTGCAGGCTGCGAGCGACGGCAGCGGTTTGCGTGAATTGTTCGGCAATGAAGACTGGCTGGCGAGGATGAAGCTTGTCGAGCAGAATCCGGCGCAGCATCTGATGCCCGGATGTTATCTGGCCGTGCTCGATGCGAGTCCGTTCGTCGAAGAAGGATTGAAAGATGTGAAGACGCGCAAAGCACGCACGCTGGTTTACGGCGTCAGCGCGGAGGGCGAGCGATGAAGGTCGAGGTCGTCAATCTCAAGAAACATTTCGGCGCGACGCGCGCGGTTGATGACGTGTCGTTCGCATTCTCTTCGGGTCAGGTCGTCGGCTTCGTCGGCCCGAACGGCGCGGGCAAGACCACCACGATGCGCATCCTTGCGACGCTCGATGAACCCACGGCGGGTGACGCCTTGATTGACGGCGCGTCAGTGGTTGAAGAGCCGGAGCGCGCGCGCCATCTGGTCGGTTACGTGCCCGATTCGCTGCCCACCCATCGTGATATGTCCGTCCACGATTACCTCGATTTCTTCGCGCGAGCCTACAGTTTGAAAGGCACGCATCGTGAACAGATCGTCGCCAGCGTCGAGGAGTTCACCAACCTGGCTGGAATCCGCGACAAGATGCTGGTCGCTTTGTCGAAGGGGATGAAGCAGCGCGTCAGCCTGGCCCGCGCGTTGTTGCACGATCCGCCGGTGTTGATTATGGACGAGCCGGCGGCGGGGCTTGATCCGCGCGCGCGAGTCGAACTGCGCGAACTGCTGCGCGTGCTGTCGTCGCAGGGCAAAGCGATCCTCATCAGCTCGCACATCCTCACCGAGCTGGCCGAAATTTGCCACGCCGCGGTGATCATCGAACACGGGAGGCTGTTGATGGCCGGCGCGATGGGCGATCTGCTCACGAACAACGTGCCGCAACGCACTGTGCTGATTCGCGTGCTGGGCCGCCACGAAGAGCTTTACCGCGAGTTGCTGCAAACGCCCGGGGTCGAGAAAGCCAATCTCATCGGCGAAGAGGTGGCGGCGGAGATCAACGGAACGGAAGAAGCCTGCTACGATCTGCTCGCGGCGTTGGTGCAGCGCGGTTACCGCATCATCGAATTCAAACAGCAGCGCGCCAACCTCGAAGAGATTTTCATGACCGTCACGAAAGGAGCCGTGCAATGACCGCCGAATCAGCTTTGCGGGAAACCAGCGTCAGATCGAGCCTCAGCGACCGGCTCAATCCGATTGTCGTCAAAGAGCTGCGGCAGGCCGTGCAGAGCCGTTTCGTCATCGCCGCGCTGATGACGCTGCTGGCGATTCAGCTCGTCGCGATTGGCATCTATCTGCTGACCAGCGGCGACTCGCTGTTGAATTTCGACGCCGGGCGCGGAGTCTTCCTGATGCTCTTCAGCATTCTGCAAGGCGTGAGCATGCTCTTCGTGCCGCTTTACACCGCCGTGCGTTTGGCCGCCGAACGTTCGGACACGAACGTTGACCTGCTCTTCATCACGACCATCAAGCCGCGCAGCATCGTCGCGGGCAAGATGACGGCGGCGGTGGTGCTGACGGTGCTGATCTTCAGCGCGTGCATGCCGTTTATGGCGTTCACCTATTTCCTGCGCGGCATTGATCTGCCTTCGATCTTCATCTCGCTCGCGCTCGGATTCATCGTCGTCATCGCCTGCGCGCAGGCGGCGGTCTTCGTCGCCTGCCTGCCGGTCAACCGCGCCTTCAAAGTCATCTTCGGGATCATCGGGCTGGTTCTGTTCGGAATGGTCTACTTTGCGACGATGGCCGGCGTGAGCGGCCTGATCGTCGGCGGCATCGGCAGTCGCATCGGCGCATCGGATTTCTGGCAGGGAGCGGTCATCCTGCTCGTCGTCATCGGCTCTCTGACCGGATTGTTTTTCGTGCTGTCGGTGTCGCTGATTATGCCGCTCGCGTCGAATCGTGCGTTGCCGGTGCGGTTGTACGTGACCGCCGCGTGGCTGTTGATCGGCGCGGCGGCGTTGATTTACAGCGAGGTCGAGGATAATCACGTCCCGGTAACTGTCTGGCAGGTGATGTTCAACCTCGCCTTCGCCGTCGCCTTGTTCGTAGCGGTGAGCGAGCGCGACCGGCTCGGGCGGCGCGTGCTGCGCGCGGTTCCGCAATCGCCGGTGAAGCGCGCGTGGTCGTTCTTCTTCTTCAGCGGCGCGGCCAGCGGATTGGCCTGGGCTGCGGCGATGATCGGCTTGACGCTGGCCATGACCTGGCTGTGGGCGGAGCTGTATCCGAGCCGCAACGGCGCAGGCGATCTGGTCGGCAGCGCAAAGTGGCTCGGCGGAATGTGTCTGTACTTTTTCTGTTACGCGCTGAGCGGCGCGCTGCTGCGGCGACATTTGCTGAACAGAGTCGGCGCGGGGTTGACGTGGCTGATCGGCGCGATTTTATTGAGCCTGGGGAGCATTGTGCCGGTTCTGTTCGGCTATCTGATCTTCTTCGGCGACCAATGGTGGTCTGAAGACCACGGCAAATGGTTGGTCGGAAATCCGTTTGCCTGGAGCAACAAAAGTCACCGCGTGTTTTATGCGAGCGTCGCGGGCGTTTGGGCTGTGATGGCGGCGGCGTTGAGCTTGCGCTGGTTCATCGCGCGCGTGAAGAGCTTCAAGCCGTTGAACGCGCGCACCGGAAGTCTCGCGGAAGATGACGATGAATGACGAGTATCGCTCATATCTGATCGAAGGCGAGCGCGCCGGGATGCGATACGCGCTTGAGCAGCCGCGCTCGGTCTCTGCGGCGACGGCGGGATTGCATCTGGGTCGTCACGCCGGGGCTTCGCTCGAATTCCGCGATCACCGCGATTATCAGCCAGGCGACGATCTGCGGCGGATTGACTGGAACGCTTTCGCGCGCTCGGACAAGCTGACGGTCAAACTCTACCGCGAAGAGATCAGCCCACATCTCGACCTCCTGCTCGACGGCTCGCGCTCGATGTCGCTTGAATCGAGCGCCAAAGCGCAAGCCGCCATCGGATTGGCTGCGGTCTTCGCCGTCGCCGCCGAAAACGCGGGCTATTCGCACAACGCGTGGCTGGCGCGCGATCGGTGCGCGCCGATTGCCAACGGCGGCAATCGTCCCAGCTTGTGGCAATCGCTCGGTTTCGATTTTCGCGGCAATCCGGCGGAAGCCTTCACGCGCACGCCGCCGAAGTTTCGCCGGCAGGGGATGCGCGCGATGGTCAGCGACCTGCTCTGGATGGGCGAGCCGCTCGGCGTTCTGCAACATCTGGCGCAAGGCGCTGCTTCAGTCATAGTCGTGCAGTTGCTGGCCGAAGCCGATGTGAATCCGCCGGAACGCGGTCGCGTGCGATTGGTTGATTCCGAAACCGACGAGCAGCGCGAGATTTTCATTGACGACGCGGCGATCCGGCGTTACCGCGACGCGCTGGCGCGACACCAGCAGAACTGGCATCGCGCGTGTCGTCAGGCCGGCGCAGTGATGGTCAACGTCGTCGCCGAACAGATCGTCGCCGACTGGAACCTCGAAGCTCTGGTCAAAGCCGAAGTCCTGAAAGTTTGATCAACGGCGTTTGGAGTACCGGCTTTAGCCGGAAGGGCTTGGTGAACAAAACCCTTCCGGCTAAAGCCGGTACTCCAAACACCGTCATTGTGACGAGAAATGCCCGTCTTCACCTTCCCACTCGCATTCATCGCACTGCTGGCCGTGCCCGCGCTGGTTGCCATTTACTGGTTGCGCACTCGGGCGCGCGAACGCCACGTGTCGAGCCTGCTGCTGTGGCTCGATGAGAAGCAGATGTGGGAAGGCGGGCGGCGCATCCATCGGTTGCAAACGCCGCTGCTGTTCTTCCTGGAATTGCTGACGATCTTGTTGCTGGTGATGGCCGCCGCCGGGCCGATGATGCGCGCGGGCGAAGGCGGACGTCCGCTGGTGGTCGTGCTCGACGATTCGTTCTCGATGCTGGCGGGCAATGAGGACAGCGCCAAGAATCGGGCGATGCGGGCGATTGAAAACGAGCTGCGCGGCAATCGCTACGACCCCGTGCGTTTCGTGCTTGCAGGCGAGTCGCCGCAGCTTCTGGGCGAAACGACAAACAACACCGGGCAGGCGATCAGGCTTCTGCAGAACTGGAGATGCGGCGCGACTCGGGCGTGGCTGGAAGAAGCTGTGGCGTTCGCCTTCGAGCTTGGCGGCAGCCGCGCGCGCGTGCTGGCCGTGACCGACCACGCGCCGGTCGAGGAGTCGAACGACAGCCGGTTGCAGTGGTGGGCGTTCGGCTCTTCGCAACAGAACTTCGCCTTCGTCAACGCCGCTCGCACGCAGCGTGACGACGAAGACCGCGTCCTGCTCGAAATCGCCAACCTCTCATCATCATCCGGCGCAACGACGCTCACCATCGAATCAGACGATCCGAACAATCCGCGATCCGCGATCCGCGATCCGCAATCAATCCCGCTCGGCGCAGGTAAAGCAAAACGAATCGCGCTGACGCTCAAATCGGGCGCGCCTGCTTTGCGTGCGCGGCTCGGCGACGATGCTTTGGGCGTTGACAACTCGGTTGTGCTGCTGCCGGAAGCAAACCGGAGCGTGCGGATTGACCTGCGTGTGCGCGATGCGCCGCTGCGCGCGCTCGTCGAAAAGACCGCGCAGTCATCGCAAAATGCCTCGCTGACTGCTGACGACCCGGAGCTGGTGATCACCGACGAGTCCGAATCGAACGTCGAAAACGCGGAAGCCTGGACGCTGCGAATTATCGCTGAGAAAGACGCGGCGAGCTTTCTGGGGCCATTCGTGGTTGATCGCGCGCATCCGATGACCGAAGGGCTGTCGCTCGGCGGCGTGGTGTGGGGCAGCGGCAAATCGCAGCAACTGGCCGGCGCGCCGGTCATCACCGCAGGCAACATCCCGCTCCTCGCCGACGTTGATCGCGCAGGCCGTCACGAACTGCGGCTGCGTTTGCGGCCTGACCTGTCAACGCTGCAGGAATCGCCGAACTGGCCGATCTTGATCTGGAACCTGATCAACTGGCGTGCACGGGCGATGCCGGGCTTGCGGCAAGCCAATGTGCGGTTGGGTGGCGATGCGACGCTGACGGTAGAACCGGGCGTCGAAGAAGTGCGAGTCGTTGATCCGCAGCGGAACGCGCGCCAACTGCCTGTGCGAGACAAAGCCGTGATGATCAAGGCCGACAGCGTCGGCGTTTACGAAATCGGCGCGAATCAGAGCAAGTACGCTTTTGCGGCAAATGCCTTGCAGCGCGAGGAGTCCGATCTGGCGCAGGCGACTTCAGGACGCTGGGGCAATTGGGCGAATGCTGCCGCGTTGCAGTGGGAATATCGCAGCGTGGCGTGGGTGTTGTTGCTGTTGGCGATGATTGTGTTGGCGGTTCACGCCTGGCTGGTTTGGCGTAGGGGAGTGAAGTAGTGGGTCAGCAAGCGGCTTCGAGCTTTGCATAAAGATCTGAGTGCTTGGCGCGCGACTCTTCAAGCAACTTGTCGAACTTCTCGCGGTGACGTCGTATCTGAGCGTCCACTTCTTCCCGGTAGGCGAGATAGAAGGCAATCGCTCCGTAGACTTGCTCAAGGGTCAGCGTCTCGAAGTTTTCGACAATGCTTTCAGGCGAGAGGCCGTTCCACCAGTCGTAAACAATCGAATCGAGAGAGACGCGGCTGCCGGTCAAGCGATAGCCGTCCTCAATTTTCGTAACGTAACTTTTCTCCATCGCGTTTACCTCCGTAAATGCGGCTTGATTTTACGGCAACCGGTTGAATCCATCAAACAACGATGATCACATTGCTCCATCCAATCTGGCTCGTGCTCGCCATCCCGCTCTTCATCGCGTGGCGGCTGTGGCGGCATTCGTCGCGCTTCCTGCAAATCGCGCGATTGATCACGCTCTTGCTCATCCTGCTCGCGCTCGGCGGATTGGCTGTCAAGCTTCCCAGCCGCAATGGAATCATCGTCGTCGTTGCCGACCGCAGCCTCTCGATGCCGCCATCGAGCGACGCGGCGCAGAAGGAAGCGGTTGATCTGATCCAACGCGCGATGAGCAGCGATGATCGCCTCGCCGTCGTTTCATTCGGACAGAGCGCCGCCATCGAGCGCTCGCCGCAGACCGGCGCGTTCGCGGGCTTCACGAATGAAGTCGGGCGCGACGCGTCGAACCTGAACGAGGCGATTGAGAAGGCTCTCGCGCTGATCCCGCAAAATTCGCCGGGGAAGATTCTGGTCGTCTCCGATGGACGGTGGACGGGCAAAGACCCGGCTGTGGCCGCGTCGAAAGCCGCTACGCGCGGCGTGGCGATTGACTATCGCTCGTTGCAACGACAGACGGCGAACGACCTGGCCGTCGCGCAGATTGACGCGCCCGTCACCGTCACGCCCGGTGAAGCGTTTATGATCACGGCCTGGGTGAAATCGCCGTTGCAGCAGGAGATCGCCTATGAGCTGCGTCGCAGCGGACAGGCGCTGGCTGCGGGCAGGACAAACGTCAGCGCGGGATTGAATCGCCTGACGTTCCGCGATCTGGCGGGCGATCCGGGCGCGCAAAGTTACACGATCAAAGTCACCGGCAGTGGTGACGATCCGATTCCCGAAAACAACACGGCGAAGCTGCTGGTCGGAGTGCGGGGGCCGCGTCCGTTGCTGGCCGTGACCTCATCGCAGAATTCCGGCCTCGCGCGTTTGCTTGCGGCGGGCGGAATGAAGATCAAGGTCTCATTGCCTGAAGACTGCGATTGGTCGCTCGATTCGCTGGCGCAATTCTCAGGCGTGGTGATCGAGAACGTTCCCGCCGAAAAGATCACCAACCGTGGGATGGAATCAATCGCCGCGTGGATCACCGAGACCGGCGCGGGATTGATGATGACCGGCGGCAAGCAGGCTTACGGCCCGGGCGGGTATTTCAAATCGCCGCTCGAAGCGGTGCTGCCCGTCTCGATGGAATTGCGGATGGAGCATCGCAAGCTGGCGCTGGCAATCGTCGTGGCGATGGATCGTTCGGGCAGTATGGCCGTGCCGGTCGGCGGCGGGCGCACGAAGATGGATTTGGCCAACCTGGCCGCAGTGCAGGTGCTCGATATGCTGACGCCGATGGACGAATTCGGCGTGGTCGCGGTTGACAGCGCGTCGCACGTCATCGCCGAGGTGCAGCAGGTGGACGAAAGCAAGAGCGTGCGCAACCGGATTCTGAAGATTGATTCGGGCGGCGGCGGCATCTTCGTTTACGAAGCGTTGACGACTGCGGCCGAGATGCTGCTCAAAGCCAAATCGGGCACGCGCCACATCATCCTCTTCGCCGACGCGGCGGACTCCGAAGAGCCGGGCAAGTACCGGGAGCTGCTCGAGCAATGCGAACAGGCGGGCATCACGGTCAGCGTCATCGGATTAGGCAAGCCTTCGGATCAGGACGCCGATCTGCTGCGCGACATAGCCAAACGCGGCAACGGCCAGATATTCTTCACCGAAAACGCCGAAGAGCTGCCGCGACTGTTCGCGCAGGACACGATCATCGTCGCCCGCAGCATGTTTTTGGAAGAAGCCGCGCCGATTCAATTCACCGGCGGCCTGGTGACGTTGACCGGGAAACAGTTCACCGGTTTACAATCCATCGGCGGTTATAATCTCACCTATTTGCGCCCGAAGGCGAATTCGGCGGCAGTGACGACCGATGAATACCAGGCGCCGGTCGTCGCGTCGTGGCAGGCGGGCAGCGGGCGCGCGCTCTGTTATCTGGGTGAAGCCGACGGTCAGTACACGGGAGCGATGGCTGGGTGGAAGGACGCGGGCGATTTCTTCACCAGCCTGGCGCGCTGGACGGCGGGCGAGACCGCCAATCTGCCCGGCAATATGCTCGTCACGCAGGAGGTCAAAAACGGCGTCAGCCGCATCCAGCTCCACCTCGATCCCGAACGTGACGAACAACGCGATGCGGCGTCGTGGCTCAACGAATTGCCGAAAGTGACGACCTTGCGCGGCGTGGCCGGATCGAAACCGGCAAGCGAGAAGGCCGAGATGCGTTGGACATCGGCAGACACGCTCGAAATCGAGATTCCGCTGCGAGGCAACGAGACGGCGCTCTCGACGGTCGAAGTTCCAAACGCCGGGCGCGTCACGCTCGCGCCGGTGACTTTGCCATACTCGCCCGAATTCAAGCCTGTGAGCGGCGAAGAAGGGCAGACGGCGCTCGCTCGCCTGGCCCAGGCCACGGGAGGCAAGGAGCGGATAGAGCTTTCCGGCGTGTGGAAGGATTTGCCGCGACTGCCGCGATTGATCGAGCTTGCGCCGTGGCTGTTGATGCTGGCAACCGTGTTTTTGTTGACTGAGGTGTTCGAGCGACACACGGGGCTGGTGACGAGTCGTTTGTTGCCGGTGTTGAAGCGGGAGCGCGGGCCGGTTCGTGAATTGCAGCCTGTGAAATTGAAACGACCGCGAACAGACGCGGCGGCAAGAGTCGGCGAGGCTGTTCCGCCGCAGGTTGACGCTGAGCAGCAGGCGGAGAGTAAGGCTGAACCGGCAGAACCGGTCGCGATACTCAACGCCTTGCGGCAGGCGCGGGAGCAGGCAAAAGAGAGAACGAAGAGGTGATCGTCTAAATCCTGGGAGCGCAGGCCATTAGAGCGGTTTTCAATTGCGTGTAAGGGAAAAGCTTTAGCGATGCGTTTGTAGTTCCGCCTTTAGGCGGCGTCTGTGCCGCGCCAAGCTGCCGCCTAAAGGCCAATACCAGTGAATGAAATGTG
>Ga0247727_10010128_pt1 | contig 16790 bp, 11 predicted proteins | sample WisWelCaveWW1625_FD_202498 | JGI IMG/M metagenome (GOLD analysis project Ga0247727, IMG submission 202498) | Biofilm microbial communities from Wishing Well Cave, Virginia, United States - WW16-25 | ecosystem: Environmental > Aquatic > Deep subsurface > Groundwater > Cave microbial mat | place...
GGTGCTGTCTCCGCGCTGAGCGCCCTCATTAGCGGCTTCCATCAACCCGGGACCACCGCCGGTTACTATATCGCAACCAAGTTGCGTCAACTGGAAAGCCAGATCCGTGGCGGAATTGAAAAGAGCGTCTCCCCTTTCGATCCGGCTGCTCCCAAAAATGGTTACCCTGAAAAACCTGGACTGTGATGGAAGTAACCTTTCCAGATCGTCGATAATGTTCCATAACCGAATCAGAACCTGATCCACTTCGGGATCCCGATCTCTTCGACGGCGCCGACTCATATACTTAATATTACGTTGTTCGGCTCCAAAAATGTAGATGGGCACAATTCTTGAAACTAATCCACCCCTTCACAAGTATTATTATGAGAGGGATCGATGAGATTTCAGATTTTAGATTTTAGATTTCAGATTGAAATTGGAGGATCTAAGATTGAACCGGACATTCAAACAACAATCGCTGCTTTCAATCTAAAATCTGAAATCTGCAATCTGAAATTCGCCTATTGAAATGGGTTTATTGATTTACGCTGGAATCACTTCCCTTCTTGCACTCGCTATTCTCAAAAAACAATCCCGGTCCTTTCTGTTGCTCCTCCAGTTCCTTCCCTTTTTATTTCTGTTCTTCTTTCTCTGGTTTACCCGATCGAATTACCAGATCCTGCATGTTAAGAAAGTGGGTTATCAGTTTGAAAAAGTAACAACCGATTTTCGTTCACCTTCCAGAAGGGTTTCGATCGGCGGAGACCAGCAAAAGGACGATGTTTTCACATCGGATCTTTCGCCGAATGCGGTGCAGATCACTCCTTCCCTTTCCGGGTTGAACAGCGAGATCGCGGTCCCGAACGACGGCGTGATCGTTTCGCAGAATCAGCAATACCTCAACGCACTGTATTTAGAAGATGGCGACCGGATCGGTTGCGGAAACGAAGAATTCATGTTCCAGAGCAAGGGAGCATTCAACAGATCCATCAAGTCAAAAAATCGCGAATGGAAATGGCCGAACCGGGAATGGGGCCTGCAAAAGCATTCAGACCGAAGCTACTTCTCGCTTTCAGAAATATCAAAGGCGTTGAATATTTCGTGTGACAGCAAGGCGACTTTTGATTTAAGTACCGTCCGCTTTGAAGCAGGAAGAAACCCGGTACGGATGAACGCTGTGCAATTGCTGGCAGCAGGCTCAAACATTCGGGTGAATGGCCAGGCGATTCCATCGAATTTTACGGTCAATGACGGTGATACGCTCAAGTTGTATTCGACGGACGATCCCACGGGCCGTCCGGCTCTCGTTTTCTCGTTTCAAATCCGGAATCGCGAGACTCTGAATCTACTGCTGTCGACGCCCCAGGTGCTCGGCGTGAAAGAAGAGCTCCTTCGAAACGGAAGCGCCGTTAACAAACCGCTTTTTCTTTCCACAACCAGTCTGCCATATTCTGTATTTCCTACGGCGCACTACGCAAAAGAATCGCAACGATTCAGCGGGCTCTTTGCGTTTGTGCAAACGCAAGACTATCAAAAGAACCAGGATTTGTTGCAGCAAATCGAAACCCGGATCAGGAATTCATTGAGCATAACAACTGATTCAGTTGAAGTGGTTACCGATCAAGGAAGTTTTAAGCCGTCATACGGAGAGAATTTTGCGCTGGGCCGGCGCGACCGGATGATTTTTACCATCGATAAGGTGGACTTCCCATGGTTACTTCTTCAGGCTGTTCTGCTGCTGACCCTTGCGAAGCTGCTGTTTCAGCCGCCTTTTTTCGCAGCCATCGAAAATGTGCCCATGCAGCTTCTGGTAGTTTCGGCCGATTTCTTTCTGACAACGCGACTGCTCTTCTCCTTCAGAGCGTCGTCTCTTTATCCGTTTTCATCAGAAACAGTGACCGCTTCTCTCTATGCTTTGTTGATTGTTCCTTATCTCATATTCTCTGCAGCCTTACTGATTCGCAATGCATGGGAACGGCGGCAGGCATCGAACTTCGCCTTCTATTCATCCATCACTGTTGTTCTTAGCGCGATCCTGTTGGAATCTTACCTGTGGCTCACGGTGGCGCTGGTAATCGTCTTCACTACGGCGGCATTCATTCGCTTCCATGCTGTTTCGCCACTGTCCGCAACCGGACGAAAATCAGCACCTGGAAATTCGATCTCGAAGCGTATTTCATCGATTGGTAGTGGTCCTGTTGATCTCTACCTGGGACTTTTCCTGGGTCTTGCGATTCTGCTGCAAATGCTGGGAACGGGCGAGGCCATACAGGCAGCGGGAATCCGGTTTCCACTGGCTCTCATCTATCATCCGGTGCTGCTTGTGTTCGCCGGACACTATCTCTTCAAGCTCAAGACAATAGCCACCGGGCGCAATGGACAGACGCTTCAAAAGGCTCTGGGCATTTTGCTGAGACTGTTTTCGGTGATCACAGGCTTCCTGATCGTCAGTCTGTTGACTGCTGATCTTGGCTTCTTTCTTCTTTATTGCACACCTGTTTTATTTCTATTGTTTGGCATATCGATCCTGTATTTACGTGAATATGAATTGAAATGGAAATCCGCCGGACTTCTCATGGCAGCGCCGGTGGTTCTGTTTATTTTTATTTTTGCAGGCGCTGGAATTTTTGACAGAATTCTACCGGGAACAGCAACGGGTAACCGGTACGTGCAGCGAATTCTGCTCACGTTGAATCCATCAGTGCTGGAGCAAAGTGGACTGATCGCGACAGAGCGACAACTTGGCCACCAGCGAACATTCGTTGCTTATTCACACAGCGGCTTTTTCGGCGGCGGCTACATGGGGCGCCCCGTCTCTTCAGCACTCTCCGGAACGGCCCTCAATGACAACGTCCCTGCCGCGTTTCTGCTGAACGACTTTGGAGTCTTCGGTTTTCTGGGAATCCTGTTGATGCTTGGATTGTGGACGCTGTTGTGGGTCCAGAATCGCAGTCAAATGAACACGAACGGGTTTCTATCTCTGTCCGCTCTCATCACCTTCATTTATGTAGATCTTTACATGATTTTGAGTAATTGCGGAATCTTTCTCTTTACAGGCAAGAATGTCTTTTTCTGGGGACTGAATTCAATATCCGATATTTTTCATTCTTCCATGTTGTTGTTTTTCATTGCCGCGATCCTGCCGGTTAAACCGCCACCGGCTCCGCAGAAGGAACACGATGGAAAATAAAACTGTACTCTTCTCACTGATTTCGTTTGGCGTTTTTACCGCAATCGGATTGTGGCAGTTCGCCGCTTTTCAGGCGCGCCCGGTTGAAGATTTTTATCAGCCCTCCGGATACATCAGCCGGGTCAACAAACTCATTGAGGATGGAAAGGTCCGTTACGAACAGGAACGCGGCAGCAACGGATATCGTCCAGTCATCAGAATCAATAATCTGGAGTCCGAGGAAGAAGCTTTTTACAATCAAAGCTGGCTTAAAGACGATATTCAGGCTTTTAACGACGGCAATTCAGAAGTATTTATTGTGGATAAAGGCCGGTTGCGCGGCGTCAACATTTATCGTCATCGAATCGAATCACCTCTTGCAAGCGATTGGAAATGGTGGGGCCGTATCTACAGCCAGTCGTCGGAAGGATACGCGTATCTCTGGAATTCGCGCCGGACGCTAAAACTGTATCGCCCGCCTCTCGATCAACGCGCCTCTGCCAAACTCGGCCAGTCGGAGTTTCGTGAAGTTGTTTACGGACGCGGACATCTGTTCCAGACCGGACTCGGTATCAGCGTAAAGGACCGTTCCGGATCGCGAATCGCCGATGTTTTCGCGATGGGAGACAGCATTGTCTTGAAGAGCTACAGTCAGGATGCCTGCTCTATCGATGGACACGTGGTCGCCAAAGGTCAGGAACAGCGGCTCGAAGAGGGCGATCTGGTGCAGATTTACTTCGACAAGAACGACCGCGAGGAATTCCTGTTTCACGATTTTTCACGAAAACCGCTTTCGTTTGTTAACGTGCTGAACGGACGCATCAATCGCACGAATCTCGACAGCTCTTTTCATTTCATTGAAACTCTGGCAACAGGCGTCGAAACAGCGGTCAAGAAAACGAAACCGGAAAAAAAAGTTGAATTTGACATTCATCTCGCGCTGGATGAAGACATTGCCGGCCTGGCTCAAACCGCGCTTGAGAATTACAGCAAACAGTTATCACGATCTCCGTTGCGCGCATCCTGCACGATCATGGAAGCCACAACCGGACGCGTTCTGGCTACCGCGTCCGTAGTCAAACGCCGCGAGGATCCAAACGAAAATTTCAAACTCCACCCCGTCGGCTCCTCAACCAAAATCTTTCTTGCGGCGGCCGCTACGCAGAATTATCCCGATCTGCTTTCCCTGCAAATCGACCCGCATCCGGTCGGCGAAGAAAGAAATCTGCTCGGTTACGATCTTCAAGAAGGCTATAAACTCCGCCGGCACTCCCCTGCCGTTGGAGAGGCGGGAACAACGGATTTCTCCGCGTACATCGCCAAATCCTGTAATCGTTATCACGCCGTGCTCATCGCGCTGTCGCTGGCGAAAGACAGCGCCGCTGCAACCGGCAAGCAGGATGACGGATTTTTCGGAATGGCGCCAACGGAGGAAACGTTTGACAATTCAAACGGCAATATTTATCTCGGCGATCGTATCATGTCAAACAAACCCGATCTCGGATATTTTGTGAGCCCGCGAAGTAACGGATCGCTCGAATGCACAAACCTTGAAAGCTCGGAACTTGCCTTAAATCTGGAACGCCTCTTCAGCGTAAAACGTAAATATTACGAAGGCTCCGGCGACTTTTTCTCTCCGGAACCCTGGAATATTTTATTTGCGAGACTCGGTTTGGAACAAAGACCCGATTTGTATCCGGCGTTCTACAGCATCATGCCCCAGACTGTGAACCTCGGATTCAATTTGAATATCGATTTTCGTCTGGACTTTATCAGCATCCTCTTTGGCGGCGCCACCAATCGATGGAACAACGTCCATCTGGCAGAGGCGACATCCAGACTTGTTACGAATCAAAAGGTGCAGGCGCGATTTGTAGAGAAAATTCTAGAAGACGGGCGTGACCTGCGTGAACCCTACGAGAGCCAATCACTCGGCATCGATACCGCAGTTCAGAATCGAATCCTGGAAGGCATGGAAGCGGTTTCTGCTCCGGGGGGAACGGCGGCAGATCTGTATCCGCTCCTTCAAGATCTTAAAGAACGCACTTCTTCGAAATACTGGCTCGAATTTTACGGCAAAACAGGAACGCCGTTCCGCCGTGAAATCAGGAAAGGCGAAGAGGAGATTTATTCTTCCATATTTCTCTTTTCCGCACTTTTGAGAAACAGGGAGCAAGGCAAAATTGAAGACGGCCTGACCTTCGCCGCTTACATTGAGGACCTGGGCGAACACAAAGCGGTGGACTTCCTGAAACAGATTTTGCCGAAAATACTTTTTGCCCGAAAATGGATAGAGTGACCGGATGAAAACGTTATTTCAATATCGATGGATTGCCGCCATGGGATTTACGGCCCTGGGCGCGATTCTCTCGTTGCTCTTCGCGGGAGAACTCGACATGCGTACTCTCTTTGTCGTTTTTGCCGTTTCGGTCGCGATCTTTTCCTTCCCTTCACTTGCCGAACGGCTCTGGCAGTGGCGTACGCTGCCTCCGGATTCAATTCACATTCCTGCACAACGCCTGCGTAAGGACAACGACGTGGACCTGCTTGCGCTCTTTGATTTGCCTCAGATTTTTCCACTGATCAAAAGCCGGTACCGGTTGAAATCCGGCGATGCAACCGCTCCGGGAATTTTCTTCTACATATATCTTCCTTCTACTTTATACGAACTAAGGAACGCCGGTCCGGAAACCGTTTACCGGCACCTTGCCGGGCGCCTGAAGAAAGAGATAGAAGACCGGCAGGATCTCGATCTGATTGCGCAACGGTATTTGCCGCTGGCTTTCGGATTTCGATTTCTACCCAAGAACAGTTACCCGTATCATGAGTTTGGAAAAACGATCAGCATCATCAGGCGGGATTACTATCGCGAAAATACGCGGATCCGTGGAATCCTGCAGAGCAAAAAGCGGATGTTCCGCATGCACCTGCCCGAAGACAGTGAGTGGCGCACTTTTCAGCCTTACCTGGACGAATCGCAACTGCTCTACGGTGGCGGTTCGCTGGCACACGATTTTCGTTCTGATGACGCCCGGAAAATCGGATTGCGCCAGACATCACAAATCGATGTCGAGCTCGTGGAATATCCGGATCGAATTGCTTTCGGATCGTTACTGACCTACGCAAAGAAGGGTGAGATCTCGCTTGACGGAAAACCGGAAGCAAGCGATAAACTTTACATCGACAGAATTAATGTTCTGGTAAACGGACCCGAACATCGAAAATCAATTCTCTCTGAAATCGGACGAAGTCTGAACCGTGAATTGTCCGAAGGAGATCTCTATCCGATGTTCAATTACGGACAGCGACTGCTCGGATATCTGGAATCGGGCCGGTCTATTTCCGACTTTGTCAGCAGCCACGGCAATTTCGCCTTGTACTATGACACGGAAAAAGGCTGGACCGTCTTAAAGCTCGAACCGCGTCTCGACTTGAGATTGGCGGAAGCTTACTGGGGTGAGGATCCAAAAACCGTCAACGGCGCATTATCATTGACCTCGTCACGGGCGTCCTTATTCACCGGATCTCCGGACTCATTGCTCCACTTCCGGATCAGCACAGGCACTCCCACGCGCGGACAAATTTTTTCTGCTGACGAATTGATCGAAAACAAAATCAAGGCCTTTTCACAAATTCACGGATTCAAACTCATTCGTCCGGTCGGCAGCGGCGCAGAAGGATGCCTTTATCTGGCGGCAAAGAATTCCAGGTACTTCTATCTGAAAAGTCCGGATGGATCACTGGCCCAGGAAGAAATTGAAACAATAGAGCAATTGAAAAAAGCAGACTTGATTCCGGAGATGATCAAAACGTATCCGGAAGACCGTATTATCGTCATGCCGGAGTTTCAGTCATTACCCGGAAACGGGGCCGGCTCCGTTGCAAACGCACTACTGTATAACTACGTCAAGAACATCTGGAAGTCGGGCTACTTATGTCTGGATATGACCCCGGACCATGTCCGGCTGGAGCCTTCAAGCCAAAAACTTTTCCTGATCGATTTCTCCGGATACGCCGAACTCTCCCGGTTCAAAGCCCATGCAAAGGAGTTTGCCGCCGACAGAAAGAAAATCGAATACACTACACCCGAAGAATCGGTCCGCGATTTTCGCGACGCCGAAAAACTTCAAGTATATTTACTGGGCCTGTTGCTTCATCAACTCGTAACATCTGATCACGGACTGCCGCGAGCTTTGAAGAAGATTAAGGACGGCGAAGTGGAATATCAACGCCGGCTGGAGAAGGACCTTAAACTTCTAAACTCTACTGAAGCGCAGATTCTACAGACCATGCTGGCCTTCGACCCTGCGCACCGGAAGTCCCTGCAGGATCTCGAGAAATCTTTCCCGATCCTTCATGACGAGTTGACGCATTTTTGGAAGGTCCTGCGTTCATGAAAGAAGTATTGACTTTTTACCGGGCCCTCGACCCCGTGAAAGGAAGCTGGGACAGCTACGGATTCTTCCCCATCGGCAATGATGACTTCCTGGCCTTCGTTGCGGATGCCCCTTCCGGCGCATCGATTCAAACCCCGGAGATCATCAAAGCCTTCTGGAAAGCATTCTGCAGCAGGCTGGAGGATTCGGGCCTCGACCATATCGAGCTGGCCGATGCAATCAATCGATTACAGCAGGAGCTGCTGAACAAAGCGCGGCAGGAAGGGCACATTTATCAATCTACTATTGTTGTAGTACGGAAAGTTGGCGACAGACTGATCTACCGGTGCGTGGGAGATTCTGTTTTACAGTTGTTTCGTGCCGGACGTTTCTACCGGCTGGCTGAAGAAGAGGTGTGGGACGGCTCGTTGATTCTGAAACCGGATAACAGATCGGCCGAAAGACAGAAAACAACGGAAACCCGGTTCATCGGAAGCAATGGCTCGTTTGTCGAGAGCTCGAGCATCCGCGAGCTGCAACTGAATCATGAAGACGTGTTGCTTCTGTACACTGACGGTGTTGAAGATACACTTACGCCTGATCGAATCCTGTCCTGGTTGAATGGCGCAAAACTCGAACCGGCAAGGCACCTGGAAGCGGCTTTTGCTCCCGGCAAATTAAAAGACGACGTGACCCTGCTCGCTGTGCCTGTTCGCGTCGCAGCAGTGTTTAACGCTGAAAAGGAGTTCCATGCGCTGAGATCGGAGGTCGAGTCGTTGCATCAGGAACAAACCAGATTGCGAAACGATCCTGCGCATGCTGCGCTGGAAGCAAAACTGGGTCATATGGATGCGACTTTACAGCAGATCAAGAAGGAGCTTCACGACATTTCACGACGGCCTGGCGAAAATCCACGACTCGCTCCCGGTCGATCGTTTACTGTTGCCCGCACTCGAAACATTTCGCCGTGGATCGTGGGCGCTGTATTACTGCTTGCAGGATTCCTGATGTCGGCAATCCTTTTTCTCCGTCAACCGGTCGAACCCATTCCACCTGTTGTGGTGAAGCCCAGGCCCGTGGCACGAACGGCGCCTCCCGAAATTCCCGGGTCACAAAACTGCAATTACACGGTCCAGAAGGGAGATTCATTCGAAAAGATTGCCGCCGGCAAACAGATCACTGTGGAACAAATCCTGAAATGGAATCCGAAACACAGCAAAGAAACAACTTTGATGCCGGGACAATCTCTGTATGTTTGTGAGGCCAAAGAGTGAGAATTCTACGGTGGTTTCTCGGCTTCCTGTTGTTCATTCTTGCATTTGTGGCTCTGGAAAATCGCAAAGCAACTAATTCTGTAGAAGTTGTTGCTCCAAAATACGAACGAACGACTCTGAAAGGCAGGGATTTCGTTTATTACACCGTTCAGCCCGGCGATACTCTTTCAATGCTGGAACGCAAGTTTCGCATCCCCGCGCGCGAATCCATTCTCGCTTTGAACCCCGGACTCAATCCGGATGACCTCCCCGTCAGCAAACAAATCAAAATCCCGCTCGACTAGAGAGTAGGCCATCGCAAGAACAGCAAGCCTGCCCGGCATTATCTGCGCGGTGGTTTTGCCAGGGACGCTGCTACTCTCGACTCAGAATCGTGGCTGCTGAAAGTCCTTGAATGGGCTTTTTTATTTTTCCTGAGTGTCGAAATGAAGGCTTTTGCTTCCTGTTCTTTAATGAGATAGAGCCCACCGACATACCGAGCGAAGAGACGGCCGGATTGGATCGCATCCCGCACTGCTTGCGCACTACATTGGCCCATTGCAGCGACTTCTGTCGATGTTAATTCTTTTTCCGGTAAAGGCGAGCTTCGATCGTATGACTCCCGCTTCAAGTAACCCTGGAGGATTCCCATTCTCGTGCCAAGGTCACGGCATACATCGTACATTTCGGGGCTGTTCAACACCACCGGATCTTCCAAAAAGCGATTCAAAAAATCCATGACATTCATCTTCTCTTTCTGCGGTAAAATCGTCTCACCCAGATATGTTTTCTGATCTCTTGTAAGACCGGAAAGATCAATGATCCGCTCATCAATTGTTGTATAGGATTCCTTTGCGTTCATGATGCAAATGTAGGTCCTAGCTTGTCATAAGTCAAGTTCAGCTTGTTTATAGCAAAGAATCAGAAAAGTCCTTGTTCATGACAGACCAGGACACCTTGCCCTTTGACGGACAAATAGATGACTGCTTGGTCGCATTTTTCGCCTCCGCCGTAAATTTCTTCTTGTATGAATCTGCGGAGATAGTCCTCATTCGTACTATCTTCATCAACCATCATGTAGAGCGCAGAAAAATCCTCTACAACTTTGCCGTTATCATCGATCCATTGTCCGTATACCCGCGTTTCAGATGCTCCCGCTGTCGTCAAACGAGTGCCTATTTCGATAGAACGTTTTGAAGAAAACAGAAATGCTCTTTTCCCGTTCTTAGGATTCGTGTAGAAAGGCAGCAAGAAAAAACAGTACCTGGTCCGACTTTTCTCCCAGGCTGCTACAACTTCAGGGACAGGCAGATCCCTGGACTTCGCAAAATCAGTAATTTGTTTCCGTAGATCGGCAGCATCGTCTGGATTCTTAAGTCCAACAATATACCCATTCCCTTTACCCGGAATCACTTCGTCAAAAAATCAGGTTGAATCTCAGTAAAGCCATGGGCGATCTTCAGAAGAAGCTTTCTTATTTCCAGGATGTCCGCGGTGGTTGAAAGCTCCTGATCTAGACGAAAGTCGTATTCGTAGTAGATTGTGTCGGACATGTGTGCCTAAGATAGATTTTGCGAATTAAACCGTCTTCGTAGCTGGAATGACTCCTCTCCTCACAATATTGAAGATGTCTCACGAAAGTGGAAGTTTACGCTATTTCGGCGTAGTATTAAAAATAATCTAATTCCAATGGCGAAAATCACCTCCGAACCGGAACAAGATGACCGTCAGAGTATCCCGATACTGGAACAGACTGCATAGCGACACCAGGTTTAGTCGTCATTACGTCTGAAGGGGCGCAGACCAATCAGCAAATCAACAGCGTTGTTCCAAGTAAGGCGGATGAGACCTATTTCTGGTTTTGGTCATTTCGTAATCTGGGCGACCAGATTCGAGCCGGTGGCAGCGGCGGTTCTGTTCTCACTAATTTGAGCACAGGCCGCTTCGCGGAACTACCGGTACTAGCTCCTCTGGAGAGGTTTCGTTCTTTCTACCATTTGCACGTCGCACCGCTTTTTCACCGTATTCTGGCAAACGAAAGAGAAACAGCCACGCTCGCTGTCTTGCACGACACACTGTTACCCAAGCTTCTCACCGGTGAGGTTCGCGTTCCCGATGCAGAGAAACCGGTGCAGAAGCATGCGTAGCAGAAACGTACCGAACATAGAAAATGATATCCTTTAGTTTATGGCGCTGTTGAAGAAGTTGACGTACGCGGGTTTAAGTCGATCCGCGCGCTTGAGGATTTTGAACTACGAGGTCTCAATGTACTGATAGGGGCGAATGGAGCGGGTAAGAGTAACTTGCTCGGGCTGTTTCGAATGATGTCCGAACTCGTGAATCGGCGCCTTCAGATGTATGTGCAAGAGCAGGATGGTCCCGATGCGATTCTTTTCGGCGGACGCAAGAAAACTGATGAGTTGAAAGCTGAGTTTTATTTTGCGCAGTAAGACTATCGCATCACGCTCAAGACGAGTGGCGAACACCTGATCTTTAAAGAGGAGCGCTGCCTAGATTCCGATGGAGCATCGATTGGAACCGTGGCCATGGGCCAACATGAAGAACTTCTGTTAGAAGCCGCAGCCAATAAACCAGAGACATACATTCGCAAAGCGATGCTGAAATGGCGACCTTACCACTTCCAAGACGTGAGTACATCTGCGGGTGTGCGACACGCGCAGGCGGTGCGCGATAATCTAATGCTGAAGCCTGACGCCGGAAATCTTGCGCCGTTTTTGCGAATGTTGAATGAACAGCATCCGGAAAGTTACAAACGCATTGTGGACACGATCCGCATGGTAGCGCCGTTCTTTGGGGATTTTGTGTATCGAAAGGATCCCGGTGAACGGGTCGATCTGGAATGGTTTGAGGCGGGCGATCCCGATACGCCGCGCGGGCCACGCCAGTTGTCGGATGGAACGCTGCGCTTTATTTGTCTTGCCACGCTGCTGCTGCAGCCGGCAGAGTTGCAGCCGGATACAATCTTAATCGACGAACCGGAGCTCGGGCTTCATCCTTTCGCACTGTCAGTTATAGCGGAGCTGTTCAAGCAAGTAAGCGCAGAGCGGCAATTGATAATATCGACTCAATCCGCGGATCTGGTGAATGAATTCCAGCCCGAAGATGTGGTCGTTGTGAGCCGCAAGGAGGGTGCTTCGGTATTTGAACGCCTGGAGCCGGAGCCATTGAAGGAATGGCTTGAGGATTATGCTTTAGGGGAACTCTGGAAGCGTAACATTATTGGAGGGAGACCTGAGTCTTGATCGAAGTGATCGTTGTGGGAGAAGGACCAACCGAAGAACGGTTCATAAATACAGTGCTCTGCCCTGAGCTTGTAGTTGCAGGGATTTTCCCGCGTCCGGTCCTGATCAACACGTCAACGCGAAACAAAGGAGGCTCGCTGTCGCGCAAACGCGTTCTTCGTTTTCTGCGCAATACTCTTCGACACGGGACTGATACCTACGTCACTACATTTTTCGATCTGTACGGACTCCGAAGTGATTTTCCCGGAAAGTTGCAAAGCGCAAATATCACCGATCCACTGGCAAAAGCGGAAGCGATTGAACAGGAATTCCATTCGGAAGTAATTCGCGATGCTGGATGCCGTGCCGACCGTTTTTTCGCGCACATTCAACCATACGAGTTTGAGGCACTCCTGTTTTCCGGAACTTCACACTTTGGCGCCTTTGAAACAAGATGGCGGCCGTTCGTGGATCAGTTGCACGCAATCCGAAGCAAATCGGCGAGTCCGGAGCATATCAATGACGGCATTGAGACTCATCCGTATGCGAGACTCGACGCGTTATTGAAACCGCGCTACGGTAAAATACTGCATGGGCCTGCGTTGGCGAGTCACATCGGACTCAAACGGATCCGCTCCGAGTGCGCGCATTTCAATCGATGGCTGGAGCGCATTGAATCGCTCGCGCCTTTGCAACGGCACAAAAGTCCATCATGACGAACTTCGCTGAATCGGTTGTTGAGGAAGCCACTCTCGATTGGCTGAGGGCGCTGGACTATAACGTCCTGAATGCTGAAGACGGACTGCCGGGCGAATTTAACGCGCTGAGGCGCACGTATTCTGAAGTCGTTTTTCCCTACGTTTTGCATGGCGCGATCGCTCGCCTGAATCCGGAGCTTCCCGCCGAAGCAGTCGATGACGCGTGCCGCAAGCTGTTGCTAAGTGACGTCCCCGTGCTTGCGGCGCTCAATCATCGAGCACATAGCATGCTTGTGGACGGTGTCACGGTGGAGTACCGCCGCCCGGACGGCTCCATTGCGGGCGCCCAGGCGCGAGTGCTGGATTTCGATCAGGCGGACAACAACGACTGGCTGGCCGTAAATCAGTTCACGGTTGTGGAAAACAAACACACGCGCCGCGCGGATGTGGTTCTGTTTGTGAACGGCCTACCGCTGGCCGTGATCGAGCTGAAGAATGCTGCAGACGCAAATGCAACCATCTGGTCGGCCTTTCAGCAGATCCAGACCTACAAACAGGAAATTCCTGCACTCTTTGCCTTCAATGAAACAGTTCTAATTTCAGACGGGATGCAGGCCCGCATCGGGACGCTGACGTCCGATCGCGAACGATTTGTTCCATGGCGTACGATTTCCGGTGAAACGCTCGCGCCAAAATTTCTGCCGGAGCTTCAAGTCATTGTGGAAGGCGTTTTTCAGAAGCGAAGGTTCCTGGATCTGATACGTCACTTCACTGTTTTTGAAGATCCGGCAGGCGGCGCTCTGGAAAAGAAGATGGCCGGCTACCATCAATACCATGCAGTGAATGTTGCTGTGGAAGAGACGCTGCGGGCCGCACGGGTTGCGGCTGCAGATGTTGTCGCCGAAGAACGCGGCGAGTATCAATCGGGTTTAAGAAAAGGAGGTGAACCGGGAGATCGCCGTGTCGGTGTCGTATGGCACACGCAGGGCTCGGGAAAGAGCCTCACCATGGCTTTTTATGCCGGACGTATTATCGCGCATCCGGAAATGCAGAATCCAACGATTGTTGTACTGACGGACCGAAACGATCTGGACGATCAGCTTTTCGGAACGTTTTCGCGCTGCAGCGAGTTATTGCGGCAGCCTCCTGTTCAGGCGCAAAGCCGTCTCGATCTGCGCGAAAAACTCCGGGTAGAGGCCGGGGGCGTTGTGTTCACAACAATTCAGAAGTTCTTTCCGGAAGAAAAAGGAGATCGGCACCCTGTTCTTTCCGGACGTCGCAACATCGTAGTGATTGCGGATGAAGCGCACCGGACCCAGTACGATTTCGTCGACGGTTTTGCGCGGCATATGCGGGACGCGCTTCCGAACGCTTCGTTTATCGGCTTTACCGGAACACCGATTGAGCTGGCCGATAAGAACACGCGAGCCGTCTTCGGCGATTACATCAGCGTTTACGATATCCAGCGCGCAGTGGAAGACGGCGCCACGGTTCCGATTTACTACGAAAGCCGCCTTGCAAAGCTGGCACTGGAAGAGACGCAACGTCCGAAGATCGATCCTGACTTTGAAGAAGTGACGGAAGGAGAAGAGATCGAACGCAAGGAAAAGCTCAAATCGAAATGGGCGCAACTGGAAGCGGTTGTTGGAGCTGAAAAAAGGACCAGGCTGATAGCGCAGGATTTTGTAACACATTTTGAACGGCGTCTGGAAGCGATCCAGGGGAAAGGCATGATTGTGTGCATGAGCCGCCGCATCTGCATGGATCTGTACGACGCAATCACTGCGATCCGTCCGGAATGGCATCATGAAGAGGACGAACGCGGCTTAATAAAAGTCGTGATGACCGGCAATGCGTCCGAAGGACCGCGCATAGCGGGACATGCGCGAAACAAAAGCCGGCGCGAAGTTCTTGCAAAGCGATTCCGCGATCCTTCCGATCCGTTTCAGATTGTGATTGTGCGCGACATGTGGTTGACCGGATTTGATGCTCCCAGCCTGCATTCGATGTACGTTGACAAACCGATGCACAGTCATGGACTGATGCAGGCAATCGCAAGAGTGAACCGCGTGTTTCGAGACAAACCGGGCGGGCTGGTAGTCGACTATCTCGGGCTTGCTGATGAGCTTCGGAAAGCGCTCGCGGTTTATACGGAGAGCGGAGGAAAAGGAACAACTGCAATCCAGCAGGAAAAGGCCGTAGCGGCGATGCTGGAAAAATATGAAATTTGCCGTGGGCTGTTCCACGGTTTTGACTGGACGTTATGGATGACCGGAAACGCGACGCAAAGACTGTCTCTTCTTCCGCAGGCGCAAGAGCACATACTCGCGCTGCAGGATGGCAAAGTCCGGTTCCTCAAAGCCGTGGCGGATCTCACACGCGCGTTTGCGTTGGCCGTTCCCAGCGAAGAGTCGATGCGTATTCGCGATGATGTCGGCTTTTTTCAGGCAGTCCGCGCAGCCATGGTTAAAGCTCCGCTTGGTGAGCAAAGAACTGATGAAGAACTGAACATGGCGATTCGGCAGATCGTATCACGTGCCGTGGCATCCGATGAAGTCGTCGATATTTTCGCCGCTGCAGGGCTCAAGAAACCGGACATTTCGATACTGTCCGAAGATTTCCTGGCAGAGATCCGGAACATGCCGCATCGGAATCTTGCGGTTGAACTTTTGCGCCGCCTTTTGAGCGGTGAAATCAGAACGCGGAGCCGGAAGAACGTCGTTCAAGCGCGGTCGTTCGCGGAAATGCTGGACCAGGCGATTCGCCGATATCAGAATCGCGCCGTAGAAACCGCGCAGGTAATAGAAGAGTTGATTGAGCTGGCTCGCGACATGCGCGCCGCAAATGCGCGCGGACAGGTAATCGGATTAACGGATGAAGAGCTTGCTTTCTACGATGCATTGGAAACAAACGACAGCGCAGTAAAAGTGCTTGGGGAGCCCACACTCCAGATGATCGCGCGCGAGCTAGCCGATACGGTGCGCAAAAATGTCACGATCGATTGGACATTGCGCGAGAATGTTCGCGCCCATCTCCGAGTGCTTGTGAAGCGGATACTGCGCAAGTACGGCTATCCTCCCGACAAGCAAGAACGCGCTACGCAAATCGTTCTGGAACAGGCGGAAGTTTTGTCGGAAAACTGGACCGGCGTTGTTTGACTCGGGTTGAGGGGCGGGACGACCAAACCCGGACTCTGATCTGTTCAATTTTGAACTATCATGAAGTGAATTGGAAAGCACTTGTATGAATACACGATCGAGCGAAACTCCATGATTGTCTGCTTCACAGCATTGGCCGGAGTCTACCGGTGTTTTCATAGATCGCGTAAAGAGGAGATTGAAATGAAGGGCAAATCAGCGGTTGCAAAGTCATTGAATATCCGCATCCCGGATCAACAGGATTGGCGAACCACGGATGAAGACGAAATCAACAAACGCAAACTGAGGGCTCACATCGAGTGCCCCGTTATTAAGAATGCCGATCCGCGCCACGCGATTTTTTCCAATTTCCGGGTGCACTCCGCCAGCGGCTTGCAATATTCGGTTGAAATCCGGGATCTGCGAGGCAGGTCCTTTTCCTGTGATTGCGTAGACTTCAGCAGAAGCGGGCTGGGCACGTGTAAACACGTGGAAGCGGTACTGCTGCATCTTGAATCCATTCACCGGCAAATCTTCCGAAAGGCGCTGGAGGAAGGGTCCGACCGTGTGGATGTGGTTCCTGACGCTGTCGCCGATACGCTTCGTATAGAGCGCGGTCTGCAGAGCCTTCCCCGACAATTGCGCGAAATGTTTGACTCAAACGGACTTCTGATTTCGGAATCACCCGATCATGTGTTACCGCTTCTTCATAAGGAAGGCGCCGTTCGCGTCTCACAGGATGTTTCTCCCTGGCTGCAGGCGAGGCAAACCGCGGCCGAACGCAAGTTGCTGCGGCGCGAGTATGAGCAGAAAGTGATGTCCGGCGACTGGCCGGTGCAGGAAACACTCGTTCCTCTCTACCCGTACCAGCGCGAAGGGATGTTACATCTTGCCTTTACCGAGCGGGCGCTGCTTGCCGATGAAATGGGGTTG
>Ga0247727_10010129_pt1 | contig 16788 bp, 13 predicted proteins | sample WisWelCaveWW1625_FD_202498 | JGI IMG/M metagenome (GOLD analysis project Ga0247727, IMG submission 202498) | Biofilm microbial communities from Wishing Well Cave, Virginia, United States - WW16-25 | ecosystem: Environmental > Aquatic > Deep subsurface > Groundwater > Cave microbial mat | place...
GGCGCGATCTTGCGACCCCTGAGCAATCCGCTCTGGGGATCAACTTGGCCGCGCATTCTTCTTCTCCCTTGAACAACGCTCGTTCTATGACACTGCATCCCGAGCATCGTTCGAGAGATTTTTCAACAGGCTGTTAGATCGCTAGCGATACTGGGTCTATGTTTTCTATGCGCGCGCCTCAGGCCAGGTTCTTGTTGAAGAACGCGATCTTCCGCTCCCAGGCCAGCTTGGCTGCGGCCTCGTTGTAGCGCGGCGTCGAGTTGTTGTGAAAGCCGTGCTGGGTGCCCGGGTACATGTGCATCTCGTACCGGATGTCGATCGCCTTCAGCGCCGACTCATTCTTCGCCCCACAGCGGCTTGCTCAGCTCCGTCGTGAACGCGGAAAACATCAGGTTGAAGCTCACGCTCACCCGGCTTTCGCTGCCGGCGTTGGCATCGACGGAGTGATGCAGATACGCGGGAAAGACGAGCAGCGTGCCGTTTTTCACCCGCACCACGACCTGATCGGTGTTGGCGGAGGTGAGCTCGGTGACCGGCGGCCTGATGATGCCCGCCTGGCTGCGCGGGTCATGGAAGTTGATGCTGTCGGCGCCGGGCGAGGTGCGCACGTAGTACACGGCGCTCAGGTAATTGTTGGGGTGGCTGTGCGCGCGGTGCGCGGCGCCAGGCGCATAGAGGTTGGCCCAGCAGCCGGTGATTTCGATCGCTGCGGCGCCGATTTTCAGGAACTGCAGCACGCTCGCCGCCACGCGGCTGACGCACTCGCAAAGCTCTCGCAGCTCCTCGCGCCCGTGCAGGGCATGGCCCGACTGCCAAGCTTCGCCCGCCTTCAGCTCGGGCAGCCCCCGCCGCAGCACATGCAGCAGGCCGAGCGCGCTTGCGTCGATCGGTTCGTGCACTTCCGCGCGCAGCTGAATCTTCCATACCAGGGTGGGAAACAGCGAAACGACGTCCGAGCTTTCGATCCACGAAGTCTTTCCCGGCTCAGCCCTTAACACGCTTCGCCGCCTCGATCAGGGGCCCCAGGATGTCCATCGGCACCGGGAACACGATGGTCGAATTCTTGTCGCCCGCGATCTGGGTGAGCGTCTGCAGATAGCGCAGTTGCATCGCTTCGGGCCGCTGCGAGAGGATCGCAGCCGCCTGCAGCAGCTTTTCCGCCGCCTGCTGCTCGCCTTCGGCGTGGATTACCTTGGCGCGCCGCGCGCGCTCGGCCTCGGCCTGTTGCGCAATGGCGCGCACCATGGTTTCGTTCAGATCCACGTGCTTGATTTCGACATTGGCGACCTTAATGCCCCAGGCGTCGGTCTGCTGATCGAGCACGGTCTGGATATCGAGGTTCAGTTTTTCGCGCTCGGCGAGCATTACGTCCAGCTCGTGCTTGCCCAGGACCGAGCGCAGCGTCGTCTGAGCGAGCTGGCTGGTCGCCTCGAGGAAGTTCGCCACCTGGATGATCGCGCGCTCCGGATCGACGACGCGGAAATAGAGCACCGCATTCACCTTTACCGAGACGTTGTCGCGCGAAATCACGTCCTGGCTCGGCACATCGTGCACCACCGTGCGCAGATCCACGCGCACCATCTGCTGAATGCCCGGGACGACGATGATCAGCCCAGGCCCCATCACGCGCTGGAACCGCCCGAGCAGAAACACCACGCCGCGCTCGTACTCGCGCAGCACGCGCAGCGACCACGCCACCAGCACGAGCGCGAGTATCAGGAAGCCGATTCCGAAATTGAGCATGCTCACCCTCCGTTGCTGGAATCCGGTACCACGTCGAGCACCAGCCCGTCCATCGCAGTGACGCGGACCGGGTCGCCGCGCTTCAGCGGCTGCGCGCACTGCACGCGCCAGCGTTCGCCGTGCACCCGCGCCCAACCCTCGCCCTCGCAATCGGCCAGCACTTCGCCGGCGGCCCCGATCATCTCCTCGCGCCCGCTCACCACCGGCCGCCTGCGCGCCCTGACCAGCATGCCGATGACGAGAATCAGGAACCCGGCGCTCGCCGCCGTCAGCCCGCCGATCAGGGCGTAGGGGATCCGGAGCGCCGGAAGATCGGTGTCGATGAGGATGATCGAGCCGATCACGAAGGCGACCGCGCCGCCGATCCCGAGCGAGCCGTAGGCGGGAAAGAACGCCTCGGCGACCAGAAAAGCGATGCCGAGCAGGATCAGCGCGAGCCCGGCGAAGTTGACCGGCAGCAGGTGAAAGGCGTAGAGCGCGAGCAGCACGCAGATCGCCCCGACCACGCCGGGCAGGACCAGGCCGGGATTGGAGAACTCGAACAGCAGCGCGTAGATCCCGAGCAGGATCAGGATGTAGGCGACGCTCGGGTTGGTGATCACGCCGAGGAAACGCGTCCTCCAGTCGGGCTCGAACGCGCTCGTGGCGGCGCCGCCGGTCGCGAGCACATGCTCGGCGCCCGACGCGTCGAGCTTGCGCCCGTCGAGCTGCCGCAGCAGCGCGGCAACGTCATCGGCGACCAGGTCGATCACCTTCAGCTTGAGCGCCTCGGCCGCGGGCAGGCTCACCGCCTCGCGCACCGCGCGCTCGGCCCAGTCCGCGTTGCGTCCGCGCAGCTGCGCCAGGCCCCGGATATAGGCCGCCGCGTCGTGCGTCACCTTGCGCGTCAGGGTGTCGCCCGGGCCCGATTCGGACTGAGCCTTGCCCGATTTGTCCTTCTCGTCCTTCGACATCGGAGCCCCGATCGATACCGGTGAAGCGGCACCCAGGTTGGTCGCCGGCGCCATGGCCGCGACGTGGCAGGCATAGAGGATGAAGGTGCCCGCGCTCGCGGCACGCGCGCCGCCCGGATAGACGTACCCGGCCACCGGGACCGGCGAGGCGAGGATGCCCTTGATGATCTCGCGCATCGAGGTATCGAGGCCGCCGGGCGTGTCGAGGCGCAGGACGACCAGCTGCGCGCCCTCCTTCGCGGCACGCTCCAGGCCGCGCTGCACGAAATCGGCGGTCGCGGGGCCGATCGCGCCTTCGACCGGGATGACGACCACCGCCGCCGGCGCCGCGAGCGCCGGCGAGAGCCCGACCCACCCGAGCAGGAACAGCAGCCGCAGGTTTGCGTTCACGCGAGGCTAGAATCGCACCATCACCCCGTTTTCGCAATGACCACCGCGCGCTTCCGCTTCCACGGCGAGCTGACCGATTTCCCGCCGCGGGAGCGCAGGGACGTGCCTTTCGAGTACGCCTGCGCGCGGGCGGCCGTTCACCCTTTGCCTGCTAACGCCTCGGCTTGCGCGAGGCGTCTACATCCGTCACATCGGATTCCTTGGCGAGTGACTTCGGCACGCGTTTCTTTCGCTCCTCGTTCTGCTACCACGCTGAGGATGATCGGGATCGAGATCGCTCAGCCGTTCTTGCCTCGTTTGCCGCCCCGGCTGGGAGCAACGAGAACGTTACTCATGAGCGCGGCACAATTGGCGCAACGTACCTCGCCCGAGGCACGCAGCCTGAAACGGTCGGCGTCGCATCGTTTGCAGTAGTACGCGGCGGCGGCGGCGGGCGTCGACGCGTCCCGCAGGCTCGCCGTATGTTTGCTCCGGTAGTCCGATAAATCAATGATCTTCACAATAGAAACACTCTAGTACAGACAATACGTTACGTCAACATGTTAAGGTAAAGACTTCCTATGCCTCTTTTCCCGCCGGGACCCGAACTGGGCGGACTGCACACGCGGAAAGCATCAAGTTAAAGCTCACTCTCACCCGGCTATCGCTGCCGGGGTCGGCAGCGACGGATTGCCGCAAATACGATGCCAAGACAAGCAGCATGCCATTGCGGACTCGAGCCGCCAGCTGGTGTGGGACCCCGTGGGTTCTGGTGCTCGACACGTAGAATACGCGCGTGAAGCAGGAAGCACCGCCCGCTGACGCGATCCATATCCGCGGCGCGCGCCAGAACAACCTCAAGAATCTGACGCTCTCGATCCCGAACCGCGAGCTGGTGGTCGTCACCGGCGTCTCGGGCTCAGGCAAATCCTCGCTCGTCTTCGACACCCTCTACGCCGAGGGCCAGCGGCGCTACGTCGAGACCTTCAGCCCGTACGCGCGGCAGTTCCTCGACCGCATGGACAAGCCGCAGGTGGACGCCATCGAGGGCATCCCGCCGGCCATCGCCATCGACCAGACCAACCCGGTCCGCACCTCGCGCTCCACGGTGGGCACGATGACCGAGCTGAACGACCACCTGAAGCTGCTCTACGCGCGGGCGGCGAAGCTTTTTTGCCGAGCTTGCGGCAAGCCCGTGGTCAGGAATACACCGGAATCGATTTTCAGTTCTTTGAAGCAAAAACAAGACCAAAGATTGGTCATTGCGTTCCCGGTCGAGATTCCGAAGAACTTCACGGAAAAGGAAATCCTGCAGCTGCTGGAGCGCCAGGGCTACACGCGCATCCACGGGCGTTCGAAGGCCGCGCTGGAAGTGGTGCAGGACCGCCTGCACATCGGTTCCGCCGAGCGCGCGCGGGTCATGGAAGCGCTGGAGAGCGCGCTCAAGGTCGGCCAAGGGAAGGTGAACGTCTGGCCCGAGGCTGGCAGGCCCTGGAAATTCTCCACCCAGCTGCACTGCCCGGATTGCGACATCGGCTACTCGGAACCGACCCCGGCGGCGTTCTCGTTCAATTCGCCGCTCGGCGCCTGCGAAACCTGCCGCGGCTTCGGTCGCGTCATCGGCGTGGATTTTGGGTTGGTCGTTCCAAATGAAAATTTTTCTTTACGGGATGGTTGCATAAGGCCTTGGCAATCTCCCAGCTTCAAGGATTGTCAGAACGATCTGGTGAAGTATGCGAAGAAGCGCGGAATTCCTTTAGATACTCCTTTCAAGGACTTGAAAGAAAAAGAGCAATCCTGGGTACTGGAAGGCGAAAAGGAATGGGTCAGCTTGCGCAAGTCCTGGCCGGGGGTGTGGTACGGCGTGCGGCGCTTTTTCCGCTGGCTGGAGAGCAAGGCCTACAAGATGCACATCCGCGTGCTGCTCTCGAAGTACCGCGCCTACACGCCCTGCCTGAGCTGCCACGGCACGCGCCTGAAGCCCGATTCAATGTTGTGGAAGGTGAATGGACTTTCGATTCATGACCTGATGCTGTTCCCGATCTCAAGAACAAAGTCCTTTTTCGATGAACTGCAACTGCCCGCGCCCCTCGACCAGGCGACCGACCTGCTGCTCACGGAAACCCGCTCGCGCCTGAAGTTCCTCTGCGACGTCGGCCTCGGCTACCTGACGCTCGACCGGCAGTCGCGCACGCTCTCGGGCGGCGAAGTGCAGCGCATCAACCTCACCACCGCGCTCGGCACCTCGCTCGTCAACACCCTGTTCGTGCTGGACGAGCCCTCGATCGGCCTGCACCCGCGCGACATGGGGCGCGTGATCGACGTCATGCGGCGCCTGCGCAACGCCGGCAACTCGCTGGTGGTGGTCGAACACGACCCGCAGATCATGTTCGCCGCCGACCGCATCCTCGACATCGGCCCGGGGCCCGGTGAGCGCGGCGGCGAAGTGGTGTTCTTCGGATCGCCTGCCGACCTGAGGAAACAGAGCACGATCACTGCGGAATACTTTTCGGGTAGAAAAAAACCTGAATTGACGAAACAGACAAAACCTGGCGGTAAAAAAATCCACATAACTGGCGCTTCCCAACACAACCTCAAGAACATCGACGTCGCCATTCCCCTGGAGCGGCTGGTCTGCATCACCGGCGTCTCGGGCTCGGGCAAGTCCACGCTGGTGCAGGACGTGCTCTATGCCGCGCTGCGCAAGGCCAAGGGCAAGCCGACGGAGCCGCCCGGCGCGCACCAGGCGCTGCGCGGCGACCAGCAGGTCGAGGAAGTGGTGCTGGTGGATCAGTCGCCGATCGGCAAGACCACCCGCTCGAATCCGGCGAGTTATGTGGGTGCTTTTGATTCAATAAGAAAAATTTTCTCGGGTTCATTTACTGCAAGGGAAAGGAAGTACACCCCCGGCACGTTCAGCTTCAATTCGGGCAACGGCCGCTGCCCGGCCTGCGGCGGCAACGGTTTCGAGCACGTCGAGATGCAATTCCTCTCGGATGTCTACCTGCGCTGCCCAGACTGCGACGGCAAGCGCTTCCGCGCCGAGGTGCTGGAGGTGAAGGTCGGCGGCAAGTCGATCGCCGAAGCGCTGGAGATGACCGTTGCCGAGGCCCTGCAATTCTTCAGGAACGAGAGCGAGCTGGTCGCGCGCTTGCGGCCGCTGAAGGACGTGGGGCTGGATTACCTGCGCCTCGGCCAGCCGGTGCCGACGCTCTCCGGCGGCGAGGCGCAGCGCCTCAAGCTCGCCGGCCACCTCGCCGAGGCCGGCGGCAGCGAAACCAGCAAGCTGTTCCTGTTCGACGAGCCGACCACCGGGCTGCACTTCGACGACGTGGCGAAACTGCTGCGCGCGTTCCGCCAGCTGCTGGAGGCGGGCCATTCGCTGCTGGTGATCGAGCACAACCTGGACGTGATCCGCGCCTGCGACTGGATCATCGACCTGGGCCCCGAAGGCGGCGAGGCGGGCGGCGAGGTCGTCTGTACCGGGACACCCGCTGAAGTAGCGGGGCATGCAAGTTCGCACACTGCCAGAGCATTGAGGGATTACGAAAAAGCCTTTACGCAACAGCTGAAAGCAACCGAAGCTTCCGGCCGCTATCTCGGCAACGCCATCCAGATCCACAACGCCAGGGAGCACAACCTCAAGAACATCGACGTCGAGATCCCGCGCAACCGCTTCAGCGTCATCACCGGCGTCTCGGGTTCCGGCAAATCCACTCTCGCCTTCGATATCCTGTTCTCGGAAGGCCAGCGGCGCTACCTGGAGTCGCTCAATGCCTACGCGCGCCAGTTCGTGCAGGGCGCCGCGCGCCCGGACGTGGACGCCATCTTCGGCATCCCGCCGACGGTGGCGATCGAGCAACGCACCAGCCGCGGCGGCAGGAAGAGCACCGTCGGCACGCTCACCGAGGTGCACCATTTCCTGCGCCTCGCTTTCGTCAAGCTGGGCACCCAGTTCTGCCCCGATTGCGAAGTGCCAATCCAGCCGCAGAGCGAGGACGTGATTGCCGCCAGGATATTGAAGGATTTCAGGAATAAAAACATCACCCTGCTGGCGCCGCTGGTGGTGAACCGCAAGGGCTTTTACACCGATCTCGCGAAATGGGCACGCAGCAAGGGCTATGCGCACTTGCGCGTGGACGGCAAGCTGCTGCCGGTGCTGCCCTTCCCGAGGATCGACCGGTTCAAGGAGCACAACATCGAGCTTCCGGTGGCGCTACTCAGGATTTCACCTGCCAATGAAGTTCAATTGCGAAGAGAGCTTGCAAAAGCCCTGGAACTGGGAAAAGGCGCAGTGCAAATTCTCGCGAAGAAACCCCAATCGTTCTCCACCAAGCGCTCCTGTCCCTCGTGCGGCCGCGGTTTCGCCGAGCTCGACCCGCGCCTGTTCTCCTACAACTCGCGCCACGGCTGGTGCGCCACCTGCGTCGGCACCGGGCTGGAGCTCAAGGACGTGGGCTGGGATGCCGAGCGCTCGCGCACCGGCACCGAGGACCACGTGCTCGACTCCTGGATCGAATGGCTGGAAGTGGACCAGCCCTGCCCTGCCTGCCACGGCAAGCGCCTGAATCCGGAGGCGCTCGCAGTGCAATGGAACGGGAAGAGCATCGCAGATTTCGGTTCTTTGGCTATTTCAATTCTGAAAAAAGAACTGCAAGCGACAAAACTGAACAACCGGGAAGCTGAAATCGCGAAGGACCTGATCCCGGAACTCAATAGCCGCCTCGATTTCCTGCAGCAGGTCGGGCTCGGCTACCTGACGCTCGACCGCTCGGCGCCGACGCTCTCGGGCGGCGAAGCGCAGCGCATCCGCCTGGCGGCGCAGCTCGGCTCCAACCTGCGCGGCGTCTGCTACATCCTCGACGAGCCGACCATCGGGCTGCACCACCGCGACAACCAGATCCTGCTCGACGTGCTGGAGAAGCTGGAAGCCAAGGGCAACACCCTGGTGGTGGTGGAGCACGACGAGGACACCATCCGGCGCGCGCATCACGTCATCGACCTCGGGCCCGGCGCCGGCAAGCTCGGCGGCCGCGTCATCGGCGCCGGCGACGCGGAAGACCTGATGCAGCTGCCGGATTCGCTCACCGGGAAGTTCCTGAAAGAGCCTCTGAAGCATCCGCTGCAGCCGCGCCGTGCCGTTACTGCAAAATCCATATATCTGAAAATTCAAAAAGCGAAACTGCACAATCTTCAACACGTCGATGCCCGCATTCCCCTCGACCGCCTGGTCGTGGTCACCGGCGTGTCGGGCTCGGGCAAGTCCACGCTCGCCAGGGATGTCCTGTTTCGCTCCCTTCAAGAAAAAACATCCATCGGGTGCAAGGCTGTGCTGGGCGCAAAGCTGTTGGACCGCGTGCTGGAAGTGGACCAGGCGCCGATCGGCAAGACGCCGCGCTCCTGCCCGGCGACCTACGTCGGCTTCTGGGACGCGATCCGCAGGAGCTTCGCCGATACGGCGGCGGCCCGCATGCGCGGCTGGAGCGCGAGCCGCTTCTCGTTCAACACCAGGGGCGGGCGCTGCGACAACTGCGAGGGCCAGGGCATCAGGAAAATCGAGATGTCGTTCCTGCCGGACGTCAAGGTGGCCTGCGAGGCCTGCGGCGGCCAGCGCTTCAATCCCGAAACGCTGGCGGTGCGCTGGCGCGAGCGGACCATCGGCGAGGTGCTGGCGATGAGCGTGGACGAAGCGGTCGAATTCTTCGCCGCGCACCCAGCCACGCACCGCGCGCTGCGGCTGATGCAGGATGTCGGCCTGGGCTACCTGACGCTCGGGCAGCAGAGCCCGACCCTTTCGGGCGGCGAAGCGCAGCGGCTGAAGCTGGTCACCGAACTGTCGAAAACCAGCGCCGCGCGCAAGACCCTCTACGTGCTGGACGAACCCACCGTCGGCCTGCACATGGCCGACGTGGAAAAACTGATCCGCGTGCTGCACCGCCTGGTAGACGCGGGCAATACGGTGGTGGTGATCGAGCACAATCTGGATGTCATCGCCGAAGCCGACTGGATCATCGACCTCGGACCGGAGGGCGGAGCGGCAGGCGGGCGCGTCGTCTTCCAGGGACCGCCGGAACTGTCGCCGCGCGGTGACAGCCATACTTGCACGGCGCTTGCGCACTTTCTCACGCAGCGGGGGAACTCCGTCACACTACAATAGTCTGTATGCGCATGAAACTAGCCGCCCTCTTCCTGTCCTGCCTGATCGCGGTTCCCGCCATGGCGCAGGAGCTCGGCCCCGACGAGCTGGTGCGCAAGATCACCTCGGACGTGCTCGACTCGATCCACGCCGACAAGCAACTGCAGGCGGGCGACCGCAAGAAGGCGCTCGCGCTCGCCGAGCAGAAAATCCTGCCGCACGTGGACTTCCGCGAGGCGACGCTGCTCGCGATGGGCAAATCCTGGCACAGCGCGACGCCGGCGCAGCGCGAGCGGCTGGTCAGCGAGTTCCGCTCGATGCTGGTGCGCATCTATTCCAACGCGATCGACGTCTACCGCGGCCAGACGCTCAAGGTGATGCCGGTGCGGCTGCCGCAGGGCGCGACCGACGTGGTGGTGCGCAACCAATACCTGCGCGAAGGCCGCCCGCCGGTGGCGGTCGAATACTCGATGAAGAAGGCCCCCGAGGGCTGGAAAATCTACGACATCGCCATCGAAGGCGTCAGCCTGGTGCTGACCTACCGCGCCGAGTTCGAGAGCGTCATTCGCAGTTCCGGGGTCGACGGTCTGATCAAGCGCCTGACGGAGAAGAACGCTTAGTCATTGCGCTTTGGCCACGCGGCGCGGTGCGTGCCAAGCGGAACCGGCGGGCGCTCCCAATACGGCATGGTCTCGGAGAGCTGGAGCACGGGCTTGAGGTGCTTGATCTCGCCGATGGGAGATTTGGTTTTGACCAAGAGGTCTTTTACCTCTGGATTTCGAACCGAAGAAAAGTCCCCGATAGCCCCTCTGTCCACGATCCACTTGCCGGTCCGCGCGAGCGACACCCGCACCAGCCAGCTGCCGCCTTGCGTCTCGCGCCTCGCCAGCGCGACCAGGGCACCGTAAGCCATCAGGTAGCCGCTCACGTAGTCGATCGCCGAAACCGGCATCAGTTTTGGCTTGGGCGGGGATGACCCGACCCCCTGTGCCATCGCCATGCCGCTCACGGTCTGCACGATGCTGTCGAAGCCGCGCCGGTCGCGCCAGGGTCCTTCGGTGCCCCATGCGCTCAGCGTGACGTAGACGATCCCGGGCCGCAGCTCGGCCGCCTGCTCCGGCGAGAAGCCGCGCGCTGCCAGGGTGCCCGGACGGAAAGACTGCGAGAAGACGCCCCCATCCTTCAGCAGGCCGCGCAGAGTCTCGACCCCGGACGGCGTGCGTAGGTCTAGGAAGGCCTGGAGCTTGCCGATGCCGGTGTCGAACTCCGAGACGCCGGAATCCGGGAGGTGCGCGCCGCTGATCTTGAGCACATCGGCGCCATGTTCGGCCAGCGTGCGCGCGCAGGTGGGCCCCGCGAGCACCCGCGTCAGGTCGAGCACGCGCAGGCCGGACAGTGGGCGCTTTCCATCTGGAAGAAACTCTGGTTTTGATTCTCCGATCTTCTTAATCTCCAGCAGGGGCTGAGCGGCCACCGCCGCCGCATGCGGGTGGCGCGCCCATTCCGCCGCGCTGAGCGCCAGGCCCGCGCAGCCTTGCGCGCCGTGGATCGCGTTTTCCAGCGCGAGGCCGTCCCAGCCGCGGCTTGCCTCCTGCGCCGCCGCGCGACCGGCAGGATTGCCGAGCACCTGCATCGCCGCATCGCGGTGGTTGGCGAAATTGCAGTGGATGCTGACCCAGCGCCCGTCCCTCACCGGGTAGTAGCCGCTCAGCGGATCCCAGATCTCCGTCGGCGGCCTGCCGTCGATCTTCAGGTAACGCGCGCTGCGCATGGCGACAGCGGCAGACCGCACGTCGACCTTCACGCGATGGTATCTGCCGGTCCGCAGGAACCAGAGGTCGGACACCGCCAATCCCACCGCGGCCAGCGCGGCGGCGCCGGCGGTGCCCACGAGATAAGGTGTAGGGAATACCGGGTCGCTGCCGGTGAACGCAGCCTGCGCAGCGGGCGTTTCATTCACGTTGGCAAGGCCGAGCAGCTCCTGCAGTGCGTTGCGGACCGTCATCGCAACAGCTAGTCTACCGAGATGCGGGAGCCGCAACCCGGAGCCATACTCCTCAAGGACTACGTCCCGCCTGCGTTCCTCATCGGGCGCGTCGCGCTCGACGTCGACATCCGGGCTGACGACGCCATCGTCAGCGCCACCCTCGCCGTGCGCCGCAATCCCGCCTCGCTCGCGGGCAACGCCGCGCTGGTGCTGGACGGCGACGAGCTGGAGCTGGTGTCGTTGCTGCTGGATGGCGCGGCAAGAGCGCACCATGTAACGTCGGTGGCCCTCACCATCACGGATGTCCCCGATGCGTTCACCCTCAAGACGGTGACGCGCATCGTGCCGCAGAAGAACACCAAGCTGGAGGGCCTGTACGCCACGCAGAGCGGCTTCGTGACGCAGTGCGAAGCGCAAGGCTTCCGCCGCATCACCTGGTTCATCGATCGGCCGGACAATCTTGCCGTCTATACCGTGACCGTCCACGCGGACAGCACGAAGCATCCCGATCTGCTTTCGAATGGAAATCTTGTCTCCAGGGGAAGCGAGGAAAACAATCGCCATTGGGCCTGTTTCGAAGACCCTTTTCCGAAGCCGTCGTACTTGTTTGCACTGGTTGCTGCTGACCTCCAGGTTTTACAAGATTCCCTGGATTCGAAATCCGGAAAAAAGAAATCTCTTTCCATCTACGTCGAACCCGGGAAACTGGATCAGGCCGGCTGGGCGATGGACTGCCTGAAGCGCGCCATCCGCTGGGACGAGCGGCGCTTCGGCCTCGAGCTCGACCTCGACGAATACAAGATCGTCGCGGTGGGCGATTTCAATTCCGGCGCGATGGAGAACAAGGGCCTCAACATTTTCAACACCAAGTACGTGCTGGCGCGCCCGGACACCGCCACCGACACCGATTACATGAACATCGACCGGGTGGTCGCGCACGAGTATTTCCACAATTGGACCGGCGACCGCGTCACCTGCCGCGACTGGTTCCAGCTCTCGCTCAAGGAGGGCCTCACCGTGTTCCGCGACCAGGAATACGGCGCCGACAGCTATTCCCGCGCGGTGACCCGCATCCAGGAAGTGCGCGGGCTGCGCGCAGGGCAATTCCCGGAGGACGCCGGGCCGATGGCGCACCCGGTGCGCCCCCAGTCCTACCAGGAGATCCGAAATTTTTACACCATGACGGTGTACGAGAAGGGAGCGGAGGTGGTGCGCATGCAGCACACCCTGCTGGGCGAGGAGAAGTTTCAGGCGGGCATGCGCCTTTACTTCCAGCGCCATGACGGCCAGGCGGTGACCTGCGACGACTTCGTGCAGGCGATGCAGGACGCATCCGGCGTGGACCTCGCGCAGTTCAAACGCTGGTACGACGTGCCGGGAACGCCTGTTTTGAATTGCAGCGGAATTTTCGAAAACAATGTTTTTGCCCTGACCGTAAAGCAGTCCATGAACCCCCCGTTCCATATACCGCTGGCGATCAAGATCGGAGACCGGGAACAGGTTCTATCGCTGAAAAAGCCGGAGGAAAGCTTCGAATTCAAGGTCGGTTCGAAACCTGTTCCCTCCCTGCTGCGCGGCTTTTCGGCGCCGGTGATCCTCAATTACCCTTACACCGAGGCGGAGCTGGTGCAGCTGCTGGCCTACGACGACGATCCGTTCAACCGCTGGGAAGCGGCGCAGCGCCTCGCGTCCGACATCATCCTGAAGAAGGCGGGGACACCGTCTCCGGCATTCCTCGCAGCAATAGCAAGACTACTGCAGGAAAGAGATTCCGCCTTTGTCGCCGAGACCCTGTCGCTGCCCTCGGAAACCTTCCTCGCCGAGCAGATGGAAGTGGTCGATCCGGACGCCCTGCACGCGGCGCGCAATGCGCTGCGCCGGGCTTTGGCATTGAATTTCAGGAATGAGCTACTTGAAGCCTATGGCACGCTCAAGAGCGAGGCTCCCTACTCGCCGGACGCCGCCTCTGCCGGCAAGCGCGCGCTCCGGAACCTGTGCCTCGGCTACCTGGCGGAAATTGAAGATCCGGCGATCGCCTACCGGCAGTACCAGCAGGCGGACAACATGACCGACAGCATGGCAGCGCTCACTTGCCTGGCCAGCACGGACTGCCCCGAGCGCGCGGCAGCGCTGGCTTCCTTCTACGGCAGTTGGCAGGACGAGCCGCTGGTGGTGGACAAGTGGCTCGCGGTGCAGGCCGGCTCAAAGCTGCCGGGAACCCTCGCGCGCGTCGGCGAGCTGCTCGCGCATCCGGCCTTCGACCTCAAGGTGCCGAACAAGGTCTACTCGCTGATCCGCACCTTCTCGGCCAACCATGTGCGCTTCCACGCTGCCGACGGCGCCGGCTACGCGTTCGTCGCCGACCAGGTGCTGGCGCTGGACCCGCTCAACCCGCAGGTCGCGGCGCGCATCGCGCGCGCGTTTGACCGCTGGCGACGGTTTGATCCGGACCGGCAATCAAGATCGAGATATCAACTGGAGCGGATTCGCGATACCACCGGCCTGTCGAAGGACGTGGCCGAGATCGTCACCAAGGGGCTTGCCTGAATGGAACAACTGCTGCTTGCCGCCGCTGTTTTTCTCGCCACCCATTTCATCCCCAGCACCCCGTTGCGCGGCGCACTGATCAAGGCGATCGGGCAAGTGGCCTATACCGGCCTGTATTCGCTGGTCGCCTTCGCCATCATCGGCTGGATGAGCTGGGCCTACGTCGGGGCGCCGGTGGAGGTGCTGTGGCAGGGCTGGCGCTGGCTGCCCGCGGTGGCGATGCCGGTATCCTTCATCCTTCTCGCCTGCGGCCTGTTCGCGCGCAATCCGACCATCGTCGGAGCGGACCGGCTGCTGAAGTCGGCCGAGCCGGCGCGCGGCATGATCCGCGTCACCCGCCACCCGATCATGTGGTCGTTCCTGATCTGGGCGCTGGCGCACGTTTTCGCCCGCGGCGACTTGAAATCGCTGATCTTCTTTGGCAGCTTCGCGCTGCTCGCGGGCATCGGTACGCTGCTGATGGACCGGCGCAAGCAACAGAGCCTCGGCGAGGACTGGGCGCGCTTCGCCGCGGTCACCTCGAACATCCCGTTCGCCGCGATCCTGCAGGGCCGCAATAAATTCGCCGCGGCGGAAATCGGCTGGCTCAACCCGGCGATCGGCCTGGCTCTCGCCGCGCTGGTTTTCCAGCTGCACGCCTGGCTGTTCGGCGCGCGGCCCTACTAACTAGGGTTTCAGATACGACCCTAGATCGGGAGTCATGACCGAGCGGTCCAGGTAGCCGAACGTGCCCTGCTCCTTCACTTCCGTGGCCGCTGCGATCACTCCGCTCATCGCCGTGCGGTAGAGCGAGGTGGCAAGGCTGATGCGCCGCACGCCCGCCGCTTCCAGTTCGGCCACGCTGAACGACTTGCCGCGGATGCCGACCATGAAGTTGAACGGCTTCTGCAGCGCGGCGCACACCTTTTTCACCGCCGCGAGATCGGGCAGCCCCGGCGCGAACAGCACGTCGGCGCCCGCTTTCTCGAAAGCCTGCAGCCGCTTGATGGTGTCATCCAGGTCTGGATTGCCACGCAAGAAATTCTCGGTCCGCGCGGTGAGCATGAATGGAAACGGGTGCTTGCGCGCAGCCTCCAGCGCCGCCCCTACGCGCTCTACCGCCTCGTTGAAGGCGAACAGCGGCTTATCCTTGTTGCCTGTCGCATCCTCGATCGACCCACCCACGAGGCCCACGCCCGCCGCGAGGCGGATCGTCTCGGCCGCGTCCTTGGGAGCGTCGCCGAAGCCCTTCTCCAGGTCCGCCGCAACGGGAAGGTCGGTTACCGAACAAATAAGGCGCGCGTGCTCCAGCGCCTCGTCGCGCGACACGCGCCCGTCGCGCCGCCCGAAGGTGGCCGCGCAGGCGCCGCTCGAGGTCGCCAGCGCCTGAAAGCCGAGGCCCGCCAGGACCCTCGCCGACCCGCCGTCCCAGGGATTCGGGATCACGAAAGCGCGCGGGCCCTGGTGCAGGGCCTGGAAGCGTTCGGCCTTCTCCTTTTGAGTCACCGTGCCTTGAGTTGCTGCCATCATCGTTTCTCCGGTGGTACATCCCTGATTGGGACCGAGAACTTCGTGTGCGCAGCGGTATCGACCGGCCTGTGCTTCACCTTGGTGCTGGCCGGGTCCTTCCCCAGATAGTTATCGCCCTTCCAGTTCCGCGCCGGCCGCACCGGCCGCGGCATGAACCCGCCGCCGCAGTTCGGACACACATTTCGCAGCACTTTCTCGACGCAGTCGCCGCAAAACGTGCACTCATAGGAACAGATCCACGCCTCCGCCGTCTCCGGCGGCAATGCTCTGTTGCAGTTCTCGCAGGTCGGTCTCAGCTCAAGCATATGGAAGACGGTTGGCTTTGGCGGCGTTGACGGGGCGATTGGACCGCATGGCTACTCAACGTCTTCGAGTTGGACTTCCGCACCGCGCCAGCCATGACTCAGCGTCCAGTTGGGCGCCAGATCATGCCGCAGTAGCAAGACGATCTTCCCAGCCGGGGAATACCAACACCGCCGGATGACACCTGAGGGCACGCGCGAGCACCTTTGCGCGCTCAACACCCAGGCGGACGCGGTCGTTCTCGATGGCGGAAAGGGTGGCCTGCGGAATGCCCGTGCGATCCGCGAGCTGGTTCTGGCTCAGGCCTTGCAGCTCGCGGACGATCCGTACGGACTCGCCGACCGATACGGTGATGCGCTTTTTCGCGGCGCGAAACTGACTCATTTACCGCCTCCGATAATCATGCGGGGTAATCGAAACGACCTGAAACAGTTGCTGATCCGGCACGGTCCGGTAGATGACTCGCCACTGCAGTCCGAGCCGGCACGACCGATGACGGTCCCACTTTCCCGACAGGGCTTCGTCGTTGAAGCCTCTGATTTGCCGCAACCCGGGCGGCCCGGAAAGCATGGCGATGTCCTTCCACTTTTCGTACCGCTTGAGGATCTCCCGGTGCGCCGAGGTTAACTGCTTGTCGACGCGGCGGTGCTCCTCGATGCGCCACATGCCGCATTGTGCCTATACCAAAGATGGTATGTCAAGGAGCGCCGGATTCTGCGGCATAGCGTGGTGCTCACCGGCGCGCGCCAGTTTGCTGGCGTGCCTCCGCGTGCAGCAGCGGGTTAGGGTGCTTTTTTGGGAAGTCCCGGAAACTGAGGAAGTTCATCGGTGATATCAAACCACGGCGCCTTGTTGGCAACAAAAACATGAAACTTGGGTCTTACCCCCGGATCATCATCGAGCGCACCGAGCGGAAGTCCATAGATGGACGGGTCGTGATCGAAACGGCTAAGCAGAGGCGATCCACAGACGCGGCAAAAACTTCGATGATTGCCAGGCGACGACTCGTAATAGGTCACAAGTTCTTCACCCCGAACCCATCTGAAGTCTGCTGCTCTCACGCGGGCACGGCTGCGGAACGCCGCGCCGTGCGCTTTGCGGCACACTGAGCAATGGCAGTTGAGAGCCCCCGAAAGTGCGCCGGAGATTTCGTACCGCACACCACCGCATAAACAACTGCCGCGTAGCATGAAGCTCCCTAACGAAGCTGTATAAAAAGCCGGTTTTCGAACGAGCGATGC
>Ga0247727_10010130_pt1 | contig 16787 bp, 15 predicted proteins | sample WisWelCaveWW1625_FD_202498 | JGI IMG/M metagenome (GOLD analysis project Ga0247727, IMG submission 202498) | Biofilm microbial communities from Wishing Well Cave, Virginia, United States - WW16-25 | ecosystem: Environmental > Aquatic > Deep subsurface > Groundwater > Cave microbial mat | place...
CCATTCATACGCGTCTTTCTGGACCTGCCAACTGGTCTGACCGCCTTTACAGGTTCCCTGCTCCTCGGCGGGATCGCAGTACCCACCATCGTGTCCGTTGCGGAAGATGCGCTCGATGCCGTGCCGCGCGCATACCGCGAAGGCGCATGGGCATTGGGCGCAACGCGCTGGCAGACAATCTGGCGCGTGACTCTTCCCGCCGCGCGTTCCGGTGTCATCACTGCCATCATGCTCGGCGTGGGACGCGCTATCGGCGAAACGATGACTGTGATGATGGTCACAGGCAACGCGCCCGTATTGGCATTGAAATTAGGCAGTCTCTTCTCGCCAGTCCGCACGATGACGGCGACCATCGCGGCAGAGATGGGCGAAGTCGCCAACGGAAGCACACACTATCACGTATTGTTCTTCATCGGCATAGTTTTGTTTTTGATCTCATTGGGCGTCAACATCGCAGCATCGTCGGTTGTATTTCGCGCCAAGAAACGCGCGGAGAGGATTTTGTCTTAGTTACCCTGCTGGTCGAGTAATCCCGCGTGCGTTCGCGGGACGTATTGAGACCAACGTGTTACATGAAAGTTTAAATTTACTTGAAACGGGTGGTCTCGATATGCCCTTCGCAACGAACGCTCAGGGCTACTCGACCACCGTACTGAACTGACTATCTTATGAAACGTCTCCTCACCATCAACCGCCATCTCATGCAACGCATCGGGTTTACTGCCATCACCCTGATGGCATTTGCTACAGTGCTTCCCATCGTTGCCACAGTCATTTATATTCTCATTCAAGGCTTCCCCGCCATCTCATGGGAATTCCTCTTCGGCTTTCCGCATGACGGGATGCGCGCAGGCGGAATTTTGCCCGCCATCATCGGCACGTTGTATCTCACCATCGGTACAGCCATCTTCTCCGTTCCGCTTGGCATTGCCGCCGCGATCTATCTCTCTGAATATGCGTCGGATACACCGCTCACGCGCATCATACGGATCGCCATCATCAATCTCGCAGGCATTCCATCGGTCGTGTATGGGTTGTTTGGTCTGGGACTCTTCGTACTGTTTCTCAAATTTGGCACTTCAATTCTCGCGGCATCACTAACTTTATCCATTATGACTCTGCCTGTCATCATCAGCACCGCAGAAGAGGCGTTACGTTCCGTCCCACAATCTTTTCGCACGGTGAGCATTTCATTAGGCGCGACGCGCTGGCAAACCATTCGGCGTATTGTGTTGAAAGAGGCATTGCCTGGCATCCTCACAGGAGTCATTTTGGGACTCGAACGCGCCGCGGGCGAGACGGCTCCCATCTTGTTCACAGGCGCGGCTTTCTTTTTACCGCGACTCCCCGGCTCCCCCTTCGACGCGACGATGGCATTGCCCTATCATCTGTTTGTCATTTCGACCCAGGTCCCTGAAATGCCGATTCAAATCCAATACGGCACGGCGCTGGTTCTGCTCGCCTTTGTGCTGACAATGAACCTCATCGCAACTGTGATTCGTTCGCGGGCGAGGGCGAAGCGGCAGTGGTAGAAAATAGACGATAGACAATTGACCATGGACGATATAGATGCCTTATAAATTTGAGCAACTGGAAGTTTGGAAGCTAGCATTAGACTATCTGGATTTAATTTACAAATTGGCAGAGGGTTTACCGCGCAGTGAAGACTATAACTTGAAATCTCAAATAACTCGTGCGGCTACCTCCATTACATTGAACATCGCAGAAGGTTCGCAGGGTCAAAGTGATGCAGAGCAGGGTCGTTTTCTTGGAATGGCTATTCGTTCACTGATTGAAACCGTGGCTTGCCAGAAAATCATTCAAAGACGAGGCTACATTCAGAACGAAACTCTGTTGAATCAAGCCTATGATAGTTCCCAAACACTCGCTAGAAAGCTACAAGCTTTCCGAAAAACCTTATCGAATTCACAATATCAAGCCCGTGATGACTCATCCACTTATGGAGAAGACGACTTGATTTGATTACCTCTGATTGTCGATCGTCTATGGTCAATCGTCCCAATACAATGAACAAAATCCTCATCGAAAACCTCTCCCTCCAATATTCCGACGGAACCGAATCCCTGCGTAATGTCAGTTTGAATATTCGCCGGAACGCGGTGACCGTGCTATTCGGTCCAGCGGGCGGCGGCAAGTCCACGCTGTTGCGCTGTCTCAATCGCCTCAACGATCTCACCGAAGTCAAAGCCTCGGAGGGGCAAATTCTCATTGACGGCGAAAACATCCTCGACCCCAAAACGGATGTCATTGCCTTGCGCCGGAAAGTGGGCATGGTGTTTGCGCGCCCTGTCCCATTGCCGATGAGCATCCGCGAGAATCTCACGTATGGATTGGAACTCGCGGGCGAGAAACGCCGCGCCAAACTGGATGAAGCGGTCGAACGAAGCCTGAAACTGGCAGCGATTTGGGACGAAGTTCGCGACCGCCTCGACTCTCCCGCCATCGCCCTCTCAGGCGGACAGCAACAACGCGTCTGTCTTGCCCGCGTGCTGGCGCTTCAACCAGAAATTGTCCTGCTCGATGAACCGACCTCGGGACTTGACCCCATCTCCACGGGCAAGGTCGAAGCCGCGTTGGTGGAACTCAAAAAACAATACACCATCATCCTCGTGCCTCATTCCGTGCAACAAGCCGCGCGCACCGCCGATTACGCCGCATTCTTTTTACAAGGCGAATTGATTGAATATGGGGAAGGCAAGTCATTATTTACTGCACCCAAGCAAAAACGGACGGAGGATTACGTCACGGGGAGGTTTGGATAGTTTTCCTCGCGCTGAGCGCAGACGAAGCGCGGATGTTGCAATAATGTGTTACGTAGCTTGGCGCGCGCGCTTCGTCTGCGTTCGGACGATAGAACTGTCCTCACTCCGCTCTGCGCGAAGGGAATCTTATGAATAGTCCTTATAACATTTTATTCGAACCGGTTCGAATCGGACCTGTGACTGCCCCCAACCGATTTTATCAAGTGCCGCACTGCAACGGATTCGGCCACCGTATGCCGCGCGGACTCGCGGCGATGCGCGGGATGAAAGCCGAGGGAGGCTGGGGCGTGATCTGCACCGAGGAAACGGAGATTCATCACTCGAGCGATATTTCGCCGTCCATCGAGGGGCGCTTATGGGACGATGACGATATACCTGCACATGCACTGATGGTGGAGAGTGTTCACAAACACGGTGCGCTGGCGGGCATAGAACTGGCTTATAACGGAATCGATGCCTCAAATTTATTTTCTCGTGTGCCATCGCTTGCGCCGCGTTCGATGGGGACGATTGGCGGTTCGGGTTATGACCCCGTGCAAACCCGCCGCATGGACAAGGAAGATATTCGCAACGTGCGCAAGTGGCATCGTGACGCGGCGTTGCGCGCCAAACGCGCGGGCTACGATATTGTTTATTGCTACGCGGGTCACGGCATGACCGCCGCAATGCAATTCATTTCGCGCCGCGATAACGACCGCACGGATGAATACGGCGGGTCGCTGGAAAACCGCGTGCGTTTCTTTCGCGAATTAATTGAAGATACAAAAGAAGCAGTTGGCGATACCTGCGCGGTGGCTGTCCGTTTTTCTGTGGATGAGTTGCTCGGCGAAGATGGAATCACCCATCAAGGCGAAGGCTATGATGTCGTTGCCATGCTTGCAGAATTACCTGACTTATGGGATGTGAACATTAGCGGCTGGAGCAACGACTCGGCAACATCGCGCTTTGAAAAAGAAGGACATCAGGAAAAATATATTTCGTTCGTAAAGAAGTTGACCACGAAGCCTGTCGTCGGTGTTGGAAGATACACATCACCTGATTCGATGGTCTCAGCCATCCGGCGCGGCGTGATGGATTTCATCGGCGCGGCGCGACCCTCGATTGCCGATCCGTTTTTACCGAACAAGATCAAAGAAGGAAGAATAGAAGATATTCGTGAATGTATCGGTTGCAATATCTGTGTGACGGGCGATACGCGCTTTGTGCCGATACGATGCACCCAGAATCCCACAATGGGCGAGGAATGGCGGCGCGGCTGGCATCCTGAAATCATTGCGCCGAAGAAGAGTGATAAGGAAGTGATGATCGTCGGCGCAGGACCTGCGGGCTTAGAAGCGGCGCGGGGGTTGGGTCAGCGTGGGTATCAGGTCACGATGCTCGAAGCGCGCAAAGAATTGGGCGGGCGCGTGCTACGCGAATCCGCATTGCCGGGGCTAAACGAATGGCGGCGTGTGATGGATTGGCGATTGACTCAAATCAAGAAGATGAAGAATATCGCAGTATATCCCTCCAGCCCGATGACGGCGGAGGAGATTCTCGAATCGGGCGCGCAGAATATCATCCTTGCCACAGGCGCAACATGGAGACGCGATGGCGTGGGTCGCACATTGTGGAAACCGATTGCGGGATTTGATTCGGAGAATGTGTTTAGCCCCGATGATTTGATGGATGCAACTCTGGAGTCGAGGAGCTTGCTCCTTGATGTCCGACAGCAAGCTGTCGGACTCCAGAATGTTGTAATCTATGATGATGACCACTATTATATGGGCGGTGTTTTGGCAGAATTGCTCGCGGGACAGGGGTGCAATGTCTCCCTCGTCACGCCAGCGCCGCTTGTTTCGTATTGGTCGCAGTTCACGCTGGAGCAGGAACGGATCCAAGCCAGGTTGATGAAACTCGGCGTGAAGTTGTACCCGCAGAATGTGTTGAGTGAAATCAAAAACGATTCGGTTCGATTATCAAACTCGATTTCAGGAGAAGAAGTTGAGTTGCCGCGTGATGGAGTTGTTTTGGTCAGTGATAGGACGCCCAATGATTCGCTGTATCTTTCCCTCACCCCAACCCTCTCCCAAAGGGAGATGGGGATTCAATCGTTGAGAATCATCGGTGATGCCGAAGCGCCGAATATCATTGCGCAGGCAGTGTTCGCAGGTCATCTCGCGGCAAGGGAGTTTGATGAGGAAAAAGTAGAGGGAACGCCGTTTAAGATGGAGAGAGTAAAGATTTAATTTTTGAACCGCGAAGCACGCAAAGATCGCCAAGAAAATCTTTTAAATCTTCGCACCCTTGGCGGTCTTCGCGGTAATGTTATCCCTGCACGATGCCGAGGTTCTTCCAATCTGAGTAAGTAGGGAAGACTTCTCCCAGGCTTGGATTCTTGAGTCTCTTTTCAACAACTTCCCCCAACACATGGCGATAATCAGTTTTGATATCGAGATCTATGCCGTCAAACAATTTTTCCGGCGCGAGACCGGGCCATTCGCCATAGACCTTTCCGCCGTTCACGCCTCCGCCAAGGACGAACATGCAGTTGCCGTGTCCGTGATCGGTGCCCTCAGAACCGTTTTCTCTCACGCGTCTCCCGAACTCGGACATGGTGACGATGGTCACGCGTTCGGCTCTATCACCAAGATCGTGATACAGCGAAGCCAATCCTGAAGAAAACTCGTTGAGCAAGGTCGGTAATTCACCTTCCAACTGCCCCTGCTGGTTGTGAGTGTCCCATCCGCCGATGTCCACACATGCCACTTCAAGTCCGATCTCTGCTTTGGCAATTTGCGCGACCTGTTTCATCGCCATCCCAAATTCAGTTTCGGGATACACCGCCGCGCCGGAGGGTGTGTAATTGGTCACGTCAATCTTGTCGAGCATATCCACTGCATTGAAAGTTTCCATGGCTTCGGCATCTAACGTTGAACCGAGGTTATAAAGCGACTCGAGCCGCGCGCGGATTTCCGTCAACTGCGAAACATCGCCCTGCAAATGGAAATCTGAAATGGATTTGAGAGTCGTCACGGGGATCGGTCCGCGCAGGGCGGCTTGCATCACGCCTCCCATGCCGATCGCGCGGAAAGGCGATTCATTCTGCCATGGGGCTGTTTGCAAATGTCTGCCGATCCAGCCGGTGGGGATGGATTTCTCGCCGGGCGTGCCGCGTTCCATGTAATCCATCGCGTCGAAGTGGGAATGGGTTGGGTCCGGCGAACCAACCGCATGGACGATTGCGAGCGTTTTCTCGTCCCATAAATCTTTGAGCGGGCGCAGGGACGGGTGCAATCCGAAGAATCCATCGAGGTCAATGCCCGTCTGGTCGCTTCCATCTTCGGGTTCGGGGATGGCGAGCGCGGAACGATGCTGGTAGTAATCGCCGTCGCCGTGCGGGATGACCGCGCTGATCCCGTCCATGCCGCCGCGTTGAAAGACGACAACAAGAATATCGCCGGGTGGCTCAACACCCTGCGGGGCAAATGCCATGCGCGGCATCCAGGTTGGCAGTGCCGGCGCGACCGCGAAACTACCGGCGAGTTTTAGAAAATCTCTGCGTGAAAGTTTTGTGTCCATGAATTATTCCTTGTATGATGTGGCGCAAGATGGCATCTTGCGCTACCTCACTTGAAAATGCGGGGAGCCGAGGATCAAGCCCGCGATGGACGGGATGTTGTCTTCGATGTTTCCCGAGGAGGCGAAATCAACCATTATGCTTCGCGCATCATCCGGTAATTGTTCGCCGAGAAAGCGGAGGCTCAACACACTCACCACATCTTCAGGAGACGCGGCGTCCTTCGTCAAGGCTTTCAAATCAACTTCTGCGCCTTTGATCTGATTCGACATGAGCAATAAACCAAAGTTCCAACGTTCGAGCAAGCCGCTTGTGGTTGCCCAGTATTCTTCGTTGTCGGGGAATCCATCCGGGGGTTGCCATGTAAAAGGGACCTGTCCAAGCAGGCGCAAATGCTCTTGAAGTCCGCGCGTACTTCTTTTGACAGTTGTATCCGTGAGGCGCAACGCGGAAATAAAGAAGTCCAGCGGCTTTTTGAATTTTTGTCCTGCCGAGGCTTTGAAGGATTCTGAGTCAAACAACGCGCGCAGGGTCTGACGGGTATCGCCGTCAGATTGGATGAAGACATTGGATAACGCGTCCACAAGTTCGGGGGAGGGTGAATCGGATACAAATCTGCGGGCAAGTTTACTGCTGATGAATTGCGCAGTGCTGGCATGACTCGCAAGCATATCCAGAACCTGCGTGCCTTCGTCTTCGCCGCCCGGCGAGATCATCATGTGCATCACATGTTTTTCGCCGTTGTCGTGAATTTCCGGGTTGAATTCGTAAATGCCCGGCTCCGTCTTGCGGTTGCGCGGACGTGTGATCGTCCAGCCCGTCAACACGCGCGCCAGTTCAGCCACGTCATGATGCGAGTAACCTGAATCCACGCCCACCGTGTGCAACTCCATCAGTTCGCGCGCGTAATTTTCATTCGGCGATTCGCCGCGGCTCTCGGCTTGATCGAGATAGACCAGCATGGCAGGGCTGTGTGCGGATGCGTGGAGCAGGTCGCGGAATTTACCAAGCGCATTGGGGCGAATGACCTTTTGATCGTCATCGGTTTTCAACACTTTGCAAAAATTTTTCCCGATGAATATGCTGAAGTGATTGCCCCAGAAATCCACCATCGTTTCGAAGAGTTGTCGCTCGCTATGCCATTGACGCGTGATGGTCGCGGCGATCAATTCCTGCACGGGCGTGCCTTTTTTCTCCAAACGGAAAAGTTCAGCGGGCGTCATCGTGAGCGTGGAGAATTGCTCAAGCATATCTTTTGTTTCGTCATCTGAAATTGATTCGGGAGAAAGTTGTTCTTCGATGAAGGCATGGATGCCGATCCGTTTGGCTTTCTCGATCATTGCGGGTGTCGCGCCAAACGATATGCGTTTCAATGTATGGATGATCAACGCCTCGTCATCGAGCGGAAGAGTGGGAGTAGCAATTGAGTCGGGTGTGGCTGTTGGAGAATCTAAAATAGGCACGACTGGCGCGCACGAGGAAAGCGCGCTCCACGCGGCAAACAAACCAGACATTTTGAGAAAATCACGACGGTTGACAGGCATGGATACTCCTTTTGCCAAGTGTATCGGATAGGTTTCAAGTGTGAATTACCCCGCTGTAAAATTTTTGTAAAATATCCCGCCGTTCAAGGTGGGGAGGGTTGTGATTTCTCCCTCACCCTAACCCTCTCCCAAAGGGAGAGGGGATTCTGTTCACCACACCCTCTCCAAATTTTCATTCGCGAGCGGGCGGCGCCCCACTTTTGCCATGTCCATCCATTCTCCGTGCACTTTCACGCGCACCACGTCGGCGGTGAAATCGGTCACGGTGCCGCCGTTGTTGTTGAACAGCCACGAACCCACCGCGTAAATATCCACAGGCACTTCCAATTTTTCGAAGCGGCGAATTTTTTCGGGACCAAACCCGCCTGAGACGACGATCTTCACATTGCGACAATACTCACGCGCCGCGTCTTTCCAGACTTCGGGGATGCTCCAGTTTTCCCAAGCCGAATCCAACGCCTGGCGGACGTTAAACACCAGCCGCGGATTGACTCCCAAATCCAGCGCGGGGTCACCCAATGGTTCCACGGAAACATCGCGTAAACTTCCGCTTGTATCCAAACGGACTCCGTACAAAACATATTTCGACGCCTCCGCCTCATCGCCGAGATCGCTCAACTCGCGATACTTTGCAAACATCACTTCGATGGCACGCAGTGTATCGCGCACGGAATCGTTGTTGAAATCCACGAGGGCGATGCGCGGGATATGCGCAGGCAGGATGCGCGCGAATTGCATCATCGCCTCTGCGGTGTCGCCGAGGAAAGAGGCGATTGCCGCATGAGCAACTGTCCCGCCGCCCGCGCCGCCCCACCAATCGCCTTGCGCGTCGGTCGAGACGAAGGACCCGATCTCGCTGGAATAATCCGCATTGAATCGTTTGATGGCGATGTTGTAGGCATATCCGTCCGCGGCTTGCACTTCATGCAGGTCAAAACGTGCAGGGAAAAATAATACGGGCTTACCGCGCGCCGCAGTCAATGTTTCGTAGACGTTGGTCGCGACGCGGCTCGAACGCGTCAATACTCCAAGAGAAGGTGTTTCAAGCAGGGCGAAATCGCGGTATCGTCCGCGTACTTTAATCACAGGCTCTGCGTTCAATGGATTTCCGTCCGATTTCACAACCGTCCCATCATGAACTGCCCATGCTTCCAATTGATCTGCCGTTTCGATGAACTTATCGCCATCCCAATAGCCTGTGCAATATTTGAGCATCTCCAACGTTTTATCCACGCCCACGACAATGGTATTTCCGGGTCGGCGGGTGAACCATTGCATCTCCACTTCAATGTCGCCCACTGCAATATTTTCCGCAGACACATCAGAAGGTAAGTTGTGATGTTGACCTGAATAAGAATATTTCTCGGAGGCAAGCGCGGTAAGCATCCGCCCGATATTCTCGAAGTATTTGTCCGAGTACCAGCCGCGGCGCATACGCTCGACATCGAGTTTGAAGGTTTCATTGGTGAGGCGGGTTTTGTCGAAGATGGACATGGGGGGGTTAATTCGTAATTGGTAAATGGTAATTGCGGAAGAGAGAATTGGAGAATTGGTGGTGGTCGAGTAGGCGGTGTTTGCCCGCCGTATCGAGACCAGAGATTAGAGACTGGAGACTGGCTGGAACATGTCTACGTGTTTCCTTGCCTACTTGTTTCCATTATATTCCGTTGACTTCACCACATTCATTCCAGCCGCCGCGAATCGTTCGTATGCCGCGTTTGCCGCGTCGGTGTGATCTATAACGTTGGGGACGACGACAGGAGATGAACAATCTTCGAGGAGAAAAACTTTCTTTGCAAGCGCGGGGTCAACGGCGTTGATGTCATTGAGCAGGTCTTGCACTGTCCATGCAACGCAATGGGATTTGGCTTGACCAGCAATGATGAGTTTATCAACCTGTTGCAGTTGTTCGATGAATTTAGGGTTATGCGTTCCCAAAGTCTCGCCCATTGGACCGGTCAGCACTTCGGGACCGATCACTGAATAATTCTCGGTGAAGGGTTTATCGCCTTTGATTTCTATCTCGTATTGAGTATTGCGTGCAATGGAGTGGAAGAACAACGCCTCTTCCACCGATGAGACCAGCGCGTGACCGATTCCGCCCAGCAAGGCGTGATAGGGCCAGATCGTCAGTGCGTATTTGCCTTTCTTCTCCAACTCCTCCGCGTAGTGGATCATCATTTGGTGCCCGTATTCGGGAGCGATTTCAAATTGAGGCGCGAGCACGGGATTAAATGTCCACGTGCCATCGCGGAGTTCGGATGCGTGGATGTCGGTGTACGGCGCGGGATGATTCCCGTCTTTATCTACGAAGAAGATGGCGTGAAAGACTTGCATGGTTTTGTGGGTATCCATCGTGGCAGTGATATGAGTAATGCTGGCGAGATTGCGATAGATGAATTGACTCAGGCGCGTGTTGTCTTCCACGGCGCCGCGTCCACTCGGTCCGCCGACGTATAACTCAAATTCGGGGATGCAGAAGGTGTTTTGCACGTCAATTAGCATCAGCCAGGTTTTGGTTTGGGAAACAGAAGCAGGCTCGAGCGAGTGAAGACGCGCCCAGTCCCGCGCTTGTTTTGCGCGCTCCTCGTAGGGAATCCGCCAGACTGCGGCAACTTTGTCTGCATCAAAAAAATCGGGGATGGGTAAAACGGATTCGTTCATTTCATGTCCATTGCTTTCCTGCCGTCGAGTAACTTGATGGTGTACATTCCGTCTTGACCAAGTATAACGCTTTATACAAACAGGGTTTGACTTTTTTTTCCGAACCCTGTACACTAAGCAAAATCCGGCAATCGCGAGGAGAACTTATTATGGCTCAATTCCAACTTATCATGCGGTCTGGTCCGACACCCGGCGCGGCGTTCGCGCTGGAAGGCGACCAGATGACGATCGGGCGCGACTCAACCAATGAGATCACGATCAACGATGCGGAAATTTCGCGCCGCCATGCGCGTCTCACGTTTCAAGGCGGGAAGTATGTGCTGGAAGATCTCGGCTCCACGAACGGGACGTTTGTGAACGGGCAACGATTGGCTGGACCGCGCGTGTTGAAAGCGGGCGAAGTGGTTTCGTTCGGCGAGCAGATTGTGCTTGTGTTTGAAGCCTCCACGTTCGACCCCGCGGCAACGGTTGCATCTCCACGAGCCTCCGTTGTACCATCGGCTTCGCGACCGGTAACCCCGCCGCCTCCACCTGCTGAATATGCGGGGAGTGTTCCATCCAGCCCCGCGCCGATGTCTTCGATGCCAGCGAAGAAATCCAACACAACCACGCTGATACTCATTGGCGTTGGCATATTCCTGTTCGTCTGTATATGTGGATCTGTGCTACTGTGGGTGGATAATGATGTCACTGGAGCGAGATGGTGCATGTTCCCATTCAACATCCTGGCTAATATTTTCGGGTCGGCTTGCCCATAAACACCTGAATGCCCTCCCAGACTTCGGAAGTCTCGCAGACTTCCGAAGTCTTTTTTATTGGTAGAATAGGCATCATCATGGAGAAATCATTATGACTGAAACATCCACATCCTCGCCGCGTTGGGGATCAACAACCAAACTGTTGGCTGGTCTGGTCATCGTCGGCATCCTTGCATTTTTGCTCAACCGCTTTGCCAGCCTCGTGACGCCGCTGTTGATGATCTTCATCCTGGCATATTTGTTGCACCCGCTGACCTCCGCCATCTCACGCGGACTGGGCATCTCGTGGCGGGCTTCGGTGAATATCCTTTATCTCATCGTTGTCGTCCTTTTGATCGGTTTGCTTACGCTGGGCGGCGTGGGGTTGGTTCAGCAGATTCAAAATCTGGTTACCTCTGTTCAAGATATAATCACCAACCTGCCAGCCTACATCGCAAATTTATCGGGGCAAGTCTTTCAGATTGGTCCGTTTCGATTGGATATGAGTACCATCGAACTCAACGACCTCAGCCGGCAATTGCTCTCGTACGTCCAACCTTTACTCGGGCAGACGGGGAATCTGTTGAGCGCGATCGCGGGCGGCGCGGCGGAGGTGTTCGGCTGGACGTTCTTCATCCTGCTCGTTTCCTATTTTGTGATGGCAGAGAGCAGTGGCTTACGAGGAGACCTGTTCAAAGTAGATATACCGGGTTACGGAGATGACTTTCGCAGATTGGGTAATGAACTGAACCGGATTTGGAATGCTTTCCTGCGCGGGCAGATCTTCATCTTCATTCTTGCATCCGTGATTTATATTTTCGTCCTGTCCATACTGGGCGTGAGGTTTGCAATCGGCTTGGCGATCATGGCGGGGCTGGCAAAATTCCTGCCGTATATCGGTCCCGCGATCACATGGGTTGTGATGGCGCTGGTCACATTCTTTCAGCCCGATAAACCCTTTGGCTTGGAACCATTGGCATACACTGCCATCGTCGTGATCATCACATCCGTGATTGACCAGATCATAGACTCCTTCGTCGTCCCGCGCATTATGGCGCGCACGCTCAAGGTGCATCCCGCCGCCGTGCTGGTGACCGCGCTGGTTGCGGCAAGCCTGCTTGGAATATTGGGCGTCGTCATCGCCGCGCCTTTTCTTGCCAGCGTCACTTTGCTTGGCAGGTACACCATGCGAAAGATGTTCGACCTGGATCCCTGGCCCGAAAAAGACGACCCGCATCACGACTCCATTGGCTCAGAGTGGATGGGACGCATCAAAAAACTCTGGCAGTCACTCTTTAAGAAAAACAATCCGGAAAAACAGGAATCACAAAAGGAGAAACCAAATGAACAACAACCACAATGAACCAAAAACAGAAACCATTGCCGAAACAGATAACCTCATGGCTTGGAAAGCGGAGGAACCCGATGGCGAGACCACCTATCATATCGAGTTGAACAACGTCACCGTGCATTTCTTTGAAGAAGAATGGGGCGAGTTCATGCAGTTGATTCGCAGTTTGAAATAATACTGAACCTTGCGAAGGTTCATAACCTTCGCAAGGTTCACAAAGAAAATGAAACTCAAAAACACCATCACCGATATACGCGGCATCGAAGTGGGACACGCGCAAAATGATGAAGCGCTTACTGGTTGCACGGTGATCCTCTGCCGCAAGGGCGCGGTCGCGGGTGTGGATGTGCGCGGCGGCGCGCCCGGCACGCGCGAAACCGATCTGCTCGACCCCATCAACCTCGTTCAAAAAGTTCATGCCATTGTGCTGGCTGGCGGCTCTGCGTTTGGACTCGACGCGGCGAGCGGCGTGATGCGCTATCTCGAAGAAAACAAAATCGGATTCAACACCGGCGCGGCGAAAGTGCCCATCGTCCCCTCGGCGATTCTCTACGACTTGAACATCGGTCGCGCGGATGTTCGGCCTGATTCAGCCATGGGACATTTCGCGGCATCTCAAGCCTCTTCCGCTCCGCCCGCAGAGGGAAATGTCGGCGCAGGCGCAGGCGCGTCCGTTGGAAAAATGTTCGGCGGCAAACTATCAATGAAAGCCGGGCTTGGAACTGCAAGCATGGACATCGGCGGCGGAGTGATCGTCGGCGCGATTGTCGCGGTCAACGCGTTCGGTGATGTGGTTGACCCGAAGACAAATGAAATTATTGCAGGTCTTCGTTCGGGGAAAGTCGGTCCGTTGCGTATTGGCAAAAAGGAATATTTTGCCGATACGCTCGCCATGATGAAGACCCCAATCGGGCGCGGCATTCTCGGCTTCGCATCAAGAGGAAACACTGTTATCGGTGTCGTTGCCACCAATGCAAATTTGACCAAAGCACAGGCAACCAAGGTCGCGCAGATGGCACAGGATGGAATCGCGCGAACGATCAGACCTGCTCACTCCATGCTGGATGGCGATGTGATTTTCGCACTATCCACCGGCGCAAAAAAAGCGGACGTCTCAACAATCGGCGCATTCGCCGCGGAAGCGATGGCAGATGCAATTGTTCGTGCGGTGAAGATGGCAAAGTCTGCGGGTGGGTTACCGGGGTTGAATAATGGGTAATTTGTAATTTGTAATTGAGAATCAAAAGAGGCTCGTCATTTTCAGACGAGCCTCTTTTTGATTTCCCGTTTACTTGTTTCCCTGTTTACTTTCTACTTTCCCCTCTTCCCCTTCAACTCATCTTTCAAGATCAACGTCATCACGACGCTTACGATACTGACCACCAGCCCGCCGAGGAACGCGTTCCACCAAACGGGGTCACTGATGGTTAAAGCAATGCCGAACGATTGCCCGATGATGCTCGTGAGCCAGAACATGAATGTATTGATCACCAGCGTGAACAAGCCGAGTGTCAGGATGATCAACGGACAGGTCAGGATGCTGATCAGGGGTCTGACCAGGGCATTCACCAAACCAAAAATAAGCGCGAGCCACAGGATCGAACTCGGCGGGCTTGCCAAACCAATCCCCGGCAGGATGAGCACTGCCAGATATAACGCAATCGCGTTGATTGCCAAACGAAGTATGAATTTTGTCATGTTATCTCCTCTTCAACTTAGGTGACAGTCATCTTAAAGATGACTGTCACCTTTTATACGATAAATACTCGCGTTGGTTGCTTTAGATTTTCATCCAAATCAAAGTACGGCGCGGGGTGAAGCCTGCCGCGGTGATCGCCTCTGTCATTTCACCGGTGGGATAATCCAACGACAACGTGGAATGATTGGATAACTCGCGCCGTGCATTGACGAGCAACTGAGTCAACGCATCAGAAACGAGAGTTTCGACTTCGCTCAACGCGACTGAGGTCGCGGCATAAAGCGACGCTGACCTGCCCCCATGCGGCATCAATGTGAGCGTGGCGAGCAAATTGTCACCGCGGACTGCCGCCCATTGTTTGGTGTTGAAGTCGTTGAGCAAAAGATACAGCCAGTTCATGAATCCCGGCTTGAGGGCGGTGAAATTCCACGTGTGGTACCAAGCCAGGGCTTCGGGATAGAGGCGGCGAAGCCAGTCCTGTTGCTGGGACCAGAAGCGCGGATGTCGTGAAACGATTTGAATATCAGGATCAGGCAAAGGGAGGAGAGAATCGGGTTTCGTAGTCCATGCAGTGCGACGCGCGATTTCCTGAAATCCCAAATCGGCATAGAGTTTGACCGCGCCCGGGTTGTCGTCGCGGACGTGGAGCCAGATGGCGGTTGTATTTTTTTCGCGGGCGTGTTGCATCACGCGTTCGGTGAGCAGGCGAGCAATACCGCGGCGGCGATGATCGGGATGCACCGCCACGTTCGCAATGAGGTGGACGCGCTTGCCTTTATCGCGAAACGGGATGAGGCTGGCATTGCCGACGATCTTGTTATTCTCCTCCCACACATAACCCGTGAGCGGCAGGGACGTGGTATCCGCCATGTGGTTCGCCCAGCGCAGAAAGCCATCGTCGCGGCTGGCGCGGCGCATATCGGAGAGGTAACGCTGACCTTCGTGATCCATCGTCGGCGAGAAGCATAGTTCGATCAGGTCTGCCACCGTGGAGAGGTCGCGCAGAACATTGAGCGCCCGCATGTTCGGGTGCTCGCTCGCCTTCGCAGGGAGGGTGATGGTGGTCATCGAGGCGAATTATAGTCGCGTTGTTGTTATTTGGAAGTGGAGAGGCGTATAATGTCGTATATAAGGGATTATACAGCCAAATGGCTGTATAACACCCCTGTACGGAGTCTTATACAGCGCACTGTATAAACCATAGTTGGGCACTTATATAAACACACTACTCTTTCTTCATAACCGTAAGGTTTTCCCAAGTCTTCGGAGGCTTGAATGGAAAAGTATCAAAAATATCTAAATCGCACAGCCCAAATCTCAGCCATCATCATTACCCTCCTCGGTGCTCTCGCAATCTTGACACAATGGACTGTACACAAAGACATTATGCCGCGTTCTGCTGTGCCTTCTCAAGGTATTTTTATCCTCGTTGGTCTTTATGTGTATTAGCCTCTTGGTTAATTTTAAAATCGGTTCAGCCAGCATTTAACATTGCCAATATTAATTTTGAATCAAGGGAATTAAACAGCCAGTTTCTCACTCAAAAAGGTTTCATTTTTGTATTAGGGTTCTCGATAATTTTCGCAATTGCCGCATCATACACAATAACAACAACTGCTGGGTTTCCACCTAATTTTCTTGTTAAGGCAATTTATTATCTGCAAATCTTCTACAATTTTATGGTTTCAGGCACCACAATATGTCTATATTCCATAGCTTTATTGCGATTAATTCAATGGTCTAGCGTACAAGAGGACCCAGACTTATTTGACTGGAAGTCAGCAAAAATAGCAACCCTTTCAAATGAGTATCTGCAGATTTTTTTAGTCGGAGTTGCAACATATCTACTTGCACTCAGAGGCGTATGGGTTATTACCGAGAGCTTAATTAAAGATTCTGGGATTGTGCGAGATTTTTGGATAATTCCTATCGCGATTCTGGTAGCAATATACTTTCTTCTAACTCAGTATTCCTTCAATCGAAAGTATTCGAGCATCAAGCACTCTCGACTTGAGAAGTTACGACATCTACAACAGGAGGCATTTGACAGATGGAATTCTAATCACAATAAAGAAGATGCGGATGCCGTATTGTTCATCGGAGAATTAATAGAAAAGGTTGAACATGAAAAGACCTGGCCATTGGATGTTCCAAGAATGCTAACAGTTCTAGTACCAGTTTTTGCTCCAACATTGGGTGAAGTTGCAGAAATATTCTCACTTTTATTCCCGAATGGGTAGTGCCCAACAAAGCGTCCTAAGAAACAAAGGATATGGGAGAATTTGCTCTTTTTGCATTGTTTTGTCCTCCTATGCTTAACCACAAAAAGGATGTCTTCTTTCATTTTTCCTAAAATGACATCCTGGCATGGATAACGATTCAATTGATGGACATGAATGGCACGGTTCTTAAGTGTTACAGCTTCCTAATCGGGGTCGTTATATATCGTC
>Ga0247727_10010131_pt1 | contig 16787 bp, 15 predicted proteins | sample WisWelCaveWW1625_FD_202498 | JGI IMG/M metagenome (GOLD analysis project Ga0247727, IMG submission 202498) | Biofilm microbial communities from Wishing Well Cave, Virginia, United States - WW16-25 | ecosystem: Environmental > Aquatic > Deep subsurface > Groundwater > Cave microbial mat | place...
CGAAGACTTACCGGGACATCGCAAGGGATTTCACGCGCTGGGCTGGAAACAGTTCGCCAAGGTCAACACGAGCCATCATCAAGCGGTCGCGCGTGTGGCCGATGGGTTCGCAGTCGTGGCGCGCGCGCCAGACGGCGTGATCGAGGCGATGGAGTTACCCGGAATGCGTTTTTTCTGCGGCGTGGAGTTTCATCCGGAGCGGCTCATCGGAAAACAACCGGAAGCGCTGCGGCTGTTTAAGAGCCTTGTGGCGGCGGCTCGGCCTCGACCGGCTCTTCGGTCGGCGCCGGCACCGCGCGGGGCCGACCAAACGTGACCTGTTGTTCCTTCACCAGCGATTGAATCCAGCTGTCGAAGATGGCTTGCCGGTGTTGGGCGAGCGTGCGCGCGGCAAGTGTTTCCTTGTCCTTCTCGAATAACGTCGGATCGGGCGGCATGCGACCGGCCAAATGAAAGAAGGCGCCGCCGGTCTCGGTCGGGATGAAATCGCTGACGGAATTGGTGGCCATGCCGATGGCGAGTTGCTTGATGCTGCCGGCGGCGGCCAATGTCGGCGTCTCATCGGTCGCGGCGAACGGCGCGGGCGTGGTCGTTTTCAGGTTCAGCTCACGGCAGGCGTCGGCGAAAGTCTTGCCGGCGGCGACGGCTTGCTTCGCTTTCATCGCGGCCTCGCGCCCGCGCGCGTGAACGGTTTGCAGTGAACGTTCGCGCTGGAGCCGCTCGACGACCTTGGTTTTCACATCCTCGAATGCCGGCACCTCGCTCGGCAGCCGCTCCAGAAGTTGCAGCACGTAGAAACCGTCCTTGCCCTGCAACGCGTCGCTGTACGGCGCGTCGGCCGTCAGCGCGAACGCGGCCTGATTGAACTGCGTGCCGGCTTCGACGCCGGGAACCTTCTCGCGCGCGGCAAATGCCGGCGTCTCGCGGACCTGCGCACCGGCGTCGGCGGCAAGCTTGGCGAAGTCTGGCGCGGCGCCACCTTCCGGCTGGACGAGCTTCACGGACATCTCGGTGGCCCGGTCGCTGGCGAGCCGTTCGGCGCGCAGCGAAAGCAATTCGGCGCGAACTTCGTCTTTCACGGTGTCGAGTGTGGCGGCGACGTTGTTCGTGCCGGCGTACTTCATTTTGTTGCGCTCGAAGTATTCGGCAATCTCGGCGTCGGTGAGCTGGATCGATTCTTTCGCGGCCCCGATGGTGAACTGCGCGTAGCGGACGCGGGCGCGCACGGGAAGCCGAAACGCCTCCTTGCTCCGATCGTAATATGCGCGCGCTTCGTCGTCGGTCACCGCCGCGCTCGCCGGTTCGTCCGCCACATCCAATTTCACGAGGTCGATGGTCATGCGTTCGTGCAACGGCGCGTAGGCGCGCGCCAGATGTTCGGGAGTGACATTGACGCCGGTGGCCACGAGCGATTGGAGCCGCGACAGCATCAACTCATCGCGCAGCACCGACTCGAAGGCGGCCTCGGTCAAGCCGCGTTGCGCGAGATACACCATCGCCTGCCGGTACCGCTCGGGATCGAATTGCCCGTTCTCGCTGCGGAATAGTGGTTGCGACTGAACCTGCTGGAGCAGTTCTTCGTCGCTGACGCGGATGCTGAGCTCCGCCGCCTTTCGCAAGAGTAGAATCCGCAACACGGCTTGCTGCGTGATCTCGTCTTCGACACTGGCCGAGCGTTGAATCTCGCGGCCCGTGCGTAACAGATACTGGGCGCGCACGGCTTCCCGGGCTTGTTGAAACTCGGCGGAATTGACCGGCTTGCCCTGGATCGTCGGCAGATCGCCAGTCTGTTTCTTCGCGCTGTCGCCGGTCTGCGTGTACAGCGCGACAAAACTCGGAATCAAAATGAGCATCAGGCCCGCCAGAATCCAGCGCATGTGCTTCCGAACAAATTCGCCATGAGCAATAAACATAAGGCGGCGAAGAATAGTCGTCGCGCGCGGCATCGTCAAATGCCAAAATAGGCCCATGAACATCGTGGCCGATCCGAACATTCCATTCGTTCGCGAAGCCTTCGCGCCAATCGGCGAGACGCGGCTCGTCCCGGGACGTGAGATCACCGGCGCCGACGTGCGCGACGCGGACTTGCTGCTCGTCCGCTCCGTCACCCCGGTCAACGCCGCGTTATTGGAGGGTTCCCGGGTCAAGTTCGTCGCCACGGCCACGATTGGAACCGACCACGTTGACTTCGACTACCTGCGGTCGCGAAAGATCGGCTTCGTCTGCGCCGGCGGCAGCAACGCCAACTCCGTCGCCGAGTACGTCATCGCCGCGCTGCTCGAACTCGCTCACCGCCGCAAATTCCGGTTGCGCGACAAGAGTCTCGGCGTCGTCGGCGTCGGCAACGTCGGTTCCCGGGTTGTGCGCTGCGCTCAAGCCCTTGGCTTGCCGGTGCTGCAGAACGATCCGCCGCTGGGTTTGCACGAGCGCGCGTTGGAAGCCGACATCGTGACGGTGCATGTGCCGTTGTTGGAGACGACGCGTCACATGTTTCACCGCGACAATCTGGAGCGATTCTTCTTCATCAACACCGCGCGCGGCCCGGTCGTCGACAACAAGGCGTTACTGAAGGCCATTGACGGCGACCGGATCCCCGGCGCCATCCTCGACGTGTGGGAAAACGAGCCGGCCATCTCACCAGAATTGCTCGACATCGTCGAACTCGGCACGCCGCACATCGCCGGCTACAGCTTCGACGGCAAGGTCAATGGTGTGCGGATGATTTACCGGGCTGCGTGTGAATTCTTCGGCATCGCGCCGACGTGGGAACCGCAAATGCCGGCCTCGCTCGTGCCGCGCATCGAGATTGACGCGCGCGACTTACCGGCCCATGCGGACGACGAAGACATACTCCGGCACGCCGTCCGTCGCGTGTACAACATTACCGGCGACGACGACGCACTTCGAGAACGCGTTCGCGACCCCGACGGAATCGGGGCAGGTTTCGACAAGCTGCGCGCCGAGTATCCGGTACGCCGCGAGTTCTTCAACACACAACTTGTGTTACGCGGCGTGAGCGATGAATTGCGGCAGAAGTTCGCCGCGCTTGGTTTCCGGTTGTGACATCGTGGCGCGCGTGACTCACTTTGCGGCGTTGGAGTGTGCCATTGTCCCAGCGCTCAAATCATCCCCGCGTTGCATCGCAACGAGTTAGAGCATTGGCATACGCGTAGCTAAGCGGTCAGGCGGAGATTTTTCAAATGGCAAAAGTATTAGGAATTGATTTAGGCACGACGAACTCATGTATGGCCGTCGTCGAAGGCGGCGAGCCGGTCGTAATCCCGAATGCTGAGGGCGGTCGGACGACGCCATCGGTGGTCGCGTTCACAAAATCTGGCGAACGACTCGTTGGTCAAGCGGCCAAGCGGCAGGCGGTTGTCAATCCGACGAACACGGTTTATTCGATCAAGCGGTTCATGGGCCGGAAGTATGAAGAGGTCGAGCAGGAACGAAAGCGCGTTCCGTACGATGTCGTTCGCACCTCGAACGGTGATGTCGCCGTGAAGGTGACGGCCGGTACGTTTTCCCCGCCGGAAATCTCCGCGATGATTCTCGCGAAGATGAAGGCGGACGCCGAGACATATCTCGGCGAAACGATCACGCAGGCAGTCATCACGGTGCCGGCGTATTTCAACGACGCGCAACGTCAAGCGACCAAGGATGCCGGCAAGATTGCCGGACTCGACGTGTTGCGTATCATCAACGAGCCGACGGCGGCTTCGCTGGCGTACGGCCTCGACAAGAAGAAGGATGAGCACATCGCGGTGTACGATCTCGGTGGCGGCACGTTTGATATTTCCGTGCTGAACATCGGCGACGGCGTCTTCGAAGTCCTAGCGACCAATGGCGACACGCATCTGGGTGGGGACGACTTCGACGAACGCGTGATGAATTGGATCATTGATGATTTCAAGCAGGAGACCGGCGTTGATTTGAAGAAGCAGGCGGACGCCCTTCAGCGCATCAAGGAGGAGGCTGAAAAGGCGAAGATCGCGTTGTCCAGCGCACAAGAGTACGAGATCAATTTGCCGTTCGTCACGGCCGACGCGACCGGACCGAAGCACATCGTCAAGAAGTTGACGCGCGCGAAGCTCGAACAGCTTTGCGATGAGTTGATTGACCGGACGATCAAGCCGGTTGAGGCGTGTTTGCGTGACGCCAAACTCGACATGAGCAAGGTGGACGAACTTGTGTTGGTAGGCGGTATGACGCGCATGCCGAAGGTGGTCGAGGTTGCCGGCAAGCTCATCGGCAAAGCGCCGCATCAAGGCGTCAACCCGGACGAAGTCGTTGCGGTCGGTGCCGGCATCCAAGGCGGCGTGCTGACCGGTCAGGTCAAACAAGACATTGTGTTGCTCGACGTGACGCCGTTGTCACTGGGCATCGAGACGCTCGGCAATGTTTCGACGGTTCTCATCCCGCGCAACACGACGATCCCGACGCGCAAGAGCGAAATTTTTTCCACCGCGTCCGACAATCAAACGAGCGTCGAGGTCCACGTGTTGCAAGGCGAGCGGCCGATGGCGCGTGATAACAAGACGATCGGCCGGTTTCATCTGGCGGACATTCCGCCCGCGATGCGCGGTACGCCGCAAATCGAAGTCACGTTCGACATTGATGCGAACGGTATCTTGCACGTCTCGGCGAAGGACCTCGGCACCGGTAAGTCACAGAAGATTACGATCACAGCGTCGAGCGGATTGTCGAAGGACGAAGTCGAGAAGATGCGCAAGGACGCCGAGGAGCACGCTGAGGACGACAAGAAGGCGCGCGAGATCGCTGAGCAGCGCAACAATGCTGACGCATCGGTTTTCCGGACCGAGAAGTTCCTGCGCGAGCAGAAGGATGTCGTTAACGACGAGCAGAAGAAGAAGCTCGAAGACGCAATGGCGAAGGTCAAAGACGCGCTCAAGGGCGACGATGCCGAGGCGATGAAGAAGGCGGAAGGCGAGTTAACCGAAGTGTGGCACGCCGTGTCGTCGGACATCTACGCCAAGGCGCGCGAGAAGAGTTCGACTGCCGGGGCACAGCAGCAGCAGCCGACCGGCGAAGCGCAGGCCGAGCCGAAGAAGCCGGGCGATGTCGTGGATGCAGATTTCGAGATGGTGGACGACGAGAAGAAGAAGTAAGTCCGCCGCCGAACCTCAAACCAACAAACCGAAGGAGTCGGAGAATACATGAACGTAAAACCGCTGGGTGACCGGGTGCTCGTGCAGCCGGTCGAAGAGCAGGAAGTGAAGAAGGGCGGGATCATCATCCCGGACACCGCGAAGGAAAAACCACAGGAAGGCAAAGTTATCGCCATTGGCACCGGCAAGCGCGATGACCACGGCAAACTGATTCCGTTTGAAGTCAAGAAGGGCGACCGCGTGTTGATCAGCAAATACGGCGGCACCGAGATCAAGATGGATGGCAAAGATTACCTGATCATGCGCGAGGACGATATTCTCGGCGTGATCGAATAACGAACGCAACTGCAAAAGGAGTGATTCAACATGGCTGCTAAACAATTGATATTTGATGAAGACGCGCGCAAAGCGCTGCTGCGTGGCGTGGAGAAGTTGAGCCGCGCGGTCAAGGTCACGCTCGGGCCGAAGGGCCGGAACGTGGTGCTCGACAAGAAATTTGGTTCCCCGACGATCACCAAGGACGGCGTCACCGTCGCCAAGGAGATCGAGCTGGAGGATCCGTACGAGAACATGGGCGCGCAGATGGTCCGGGAAGTTGCCAGCAAGACGAGTGACATTGCCGGCGATGGCACGACCACGGCGACCGTTCTCGCGGAATCCATCTACCGGGAAGGTCTGCGCAATGTAACGGCGGGTGCGAACCCGATGGCGTTGCAACGCGGAATCGGCAAGGCCGTCGCGGCCGCTGTCGAACACCTCGTCACGCTCAGCAAGAAGGTCAAGGACCGCAGCGAGATCAGTCAGGTCGCATCGATCTCGGCCAATGGCGATAAGACCATCGGCTCGATCATTGCCGACGCGATGGACAAGGTCGGCAAAGACGGCACGATCACAGTCGAAGAAGCCAAGAGCATCGAGACAACGCTCGACGTCGTCGAAGGTATGCAGTTCGACAAAGGTTACCTCTCGCCGTATTTCGTGACGAACGCCGAGACGATGGAGTGCGTGCTCGAAGACGCCTACATCCTGATCAACGAAAAGAAGATCAGCAGCCTCAAGGACATGCTGCCGTTGCTCGAGAAGACCGCCAAGCTCAGCAAGCCGCTCTTGATCATTGCGGAAGACGTCGAAGGCGAAGCGTTGGCGACTCTCGTCGTCAACAAACTGCGCGGCACGATTCAGATCGCGGCCGTCAAGGCGCCCGGCTTCGGTGACCGTCGCAAGGCCATGATGGAAGACATTGCCATCTTGACCGGCGGCAAGTTTCTCAGCGAAGACCTTGGCGTCAAGCTCGAGAAAGTCGAACTCGACGACCTCGGCCGCGCCAAGAAGATCGTGATTGATAAAGAAAACACCACGATCGTCGAAGGTGCCGGCAAGCACAACGACGTGCAAGGCCGGATCAATCAGATTCGCAAGCAGATCGAAGAAACCACCAGCGACTACGACCGCGAGAAATTGCAGGAGCGGTTGGCGAAGTTGGCCGGCGGCGTGGCCGTCATTCACGTCGGCGCGGCGACCGAGACCGAGATGAAGGAAAAGAAGGCGCGCGTCGAAGACGCGTTGCACGCGACCCGCGCGGCAGTCGAGGAAGGCATCGTCCCCGGCGGTGGTGTGGCGTTGATCCGCTGTCTCGAAGTGTTGAGTAACCTCAAGCTCAAGGGCGACGAAGCGATTGGCGGACAGATCGTCATCCGCGCCATCGAAGAGCCGCTCCGCCAGCTCGCGAACAACGCGGGCGAAGAAGGTTCGCTCATCGTCCAGGAGGTCAAATCCCGCAAAGGCTGGGAAGGCTTCGACTGTGACAAGCTCGAATACGTGGACATGGGCAAAGCCGGCATCATTGACCCGACGAAGGTCACGCGCTCCGCGTTGCAAAACGCGGCGAGCATTGCCGGTCTGATGCTGACCACCGAATGCGCCGTCACGGAAGTACCGGAGAAGGAAAAGTCCGCTCCGATGGCCGGCGGTCACGGCGGCATGGGCGGCATGGACTACTAAGTTCGCACTAGGCAAACAACGAGTTGGGGGCGGGCCGCAAGGCCCGCCCCTTCACTTGAGAAATAGCTTGAGCAGACCGATGGTTTCGCCTACTCTGCTCGTCCCTTTAGCATGAAAAGCAAATTCTTGGAGCTGGCATTGCAACGCATCACCAATCCCGAACTATTGGTCAATATGGTCTCGCGCCGGGTCCGGCAACTTAACTCGGGTCACCGGCCGTTGACGCTGATCGACGCCAAGATGGACCCGATGGACATCGCCCTGAAGGAAATCAGCGAAGGCAAGATCGGCTACGAGATCGCCCCCGCTGCCGGCACCGCGGCCGAGCCTGCCCCCGCCGTTTGATGTGTTATACTGGCGGCCATGCCGCCGACCATCCTCAATCACAAGGCCCGCCGCGATTATTTCATCGGCGACACCTACGAGGCCGGCCTTGAATTGAAGGGCACCGAGGTCAAGAGCCTCCGCAACGCCCGCGCTTCCATTGACGAGGCTTTCGCGCGCGTCGAACGCAATCAGGTCTGGCTCTACAACGCCCATATCGCGCCGTACGAATTCGGCAATCGCTACAACGTCGATCCCCTCCGCCCCCGGCGGCTCCTGCTCCACCGGAAGGAAATTGATCGCCTGACCGGCGCCCTCATCGCCAAAGGCGTCACGATCATTCCCCTCAAAATCTATTTCACCAAAAGCTTTGCCAAAGTCCAACTCGGCTTCGGCACAGGCAAAACCCAAGTGGACAAACGCGAGACCATGAAACGCAAAGAAGCGGAACGGGAAACTCGCCGAGCCGTCGCCGACCGGATGAAGCGACGGGGTTGACCATGAACACGAAGACTGTCGTTATTATTGTCGCTCTTGCGTGCTTTGGTGTTGGTTTGTTCACGGGTGTATCTCTCCAGCGGGGAGTCAAATCGAAGGAGCAACTTTCGCCTGTTGGCTCTCCGTCCGCTTCCGAGTCGACCGTGTCAAGGTTGCAAGGCCCCGTGTTCTCCTCGAATGCAAATGTCCGAGTAAATTCAGCGCTACCGGCAGCTACTTCCCAAGACAACCTAGCGCAATTGGAGGTCGCGCTCCGCGCTCCCGAGGATCACATGGAATTGCGTAACCAGTACCGGCTCCACAGACTGTTGGCTTCGCTGGAAACCAATCAATGGTCCGCAGCGATCGCCGCCTGCCTCAACTCACCACAATCCTATAATAAGACGCTGGCTTTGATGGAACTCTGGCCGCAATGGGGACGCACAGATCCGCCCTCGGCACTTGCCTACGCAGACTCAATTCAAGATTTTCAAGATCGTAAAAGTGCCATCGCCGGAATCGCCCGCGGCTGGGCCGGCGCCGACCCTGCCGCAGCGAGTGCCTGGGCCCGACAACTTCCTAGAAACCGTTTGAAAGACAGCGCCATAGGCGCCGTTGCCAGCGCGCTAGCGGAGACTGACCCAAACTCCGCGCTCGACCTGATCAAAACCGTGTCCGCTTGGTGGGAACACGACGGGATGGTGTTCTCCGTCTTCGACACTTGGTCGGAACGCGCCCCTGTGGATGCGGCCAACGCAATCCTGCAGCTTCCTGATAACATGACGACGGCCAAAACTCTGGAGCGAGTCGTTTACGTCTGGGCGAAGACCGACCTCGCGGCGGCGCGCACTTGGGCGGAGAGCCTGCACGAGGGAAACCTGCGAAGTACGGCGCGATCAACCGTCATCTCCTATTGGGCCGGGCAAGACGGCCAAGCCGCTGCAGGCTATATTGAACAACTCCCTGACGGACAGGAGAAGAACGAATTGGCCTACAACGCGGTTCTTCAGTGGGTCGAACACGATCCTCAACCGGCGGCTTCGTGGGCCATGCAATACCCCGACGACACCACTGCGTGCAATATGACCAGCAACCTCATGCACACTTGGGCTGAGTCTGACCCCGACGGCGCGGCTCGATGGATTGAAGGCTTGCCTGCCGGCGACATTCGTGATGGCGTGATCAACGCTTTTGCCCAACGAACCGCCCTGTTGGATCCCGGCAGGGCCATCCGTCTTGCCAACACGGTCGGAGACGAAGAATCTCGCCGGCAAGCGACGCAACAAGTTGCCCGCCAATGGCTGAAAGTGGATGCAGTCGCCGCCAAAACCTGGGTCGCGCAGTCAGCTCTGCCGGATGACTTCAAAAAGGACTTTGCCGGCAGTAAGTCGTACTCAGAACAACCGTAGCACGGACTCCTGGCCGCCAATTTCGATGGTGAGGCGGTCGCGCTCGATCTTCTTCACGGTCACGCCGTTGATGACGTAACCTTCGTACGCGACACGTCCGTCCAGCACCGCACACAACTTGCCGTCGGGATCGGTCATGATGCCGCTGAGTTTCGGCGCCGGGGCCGGTACCGATGGCGCGGCGGCGACCGGCTCAGATGGCGTCAACGCAGGCCTTTCGTTACTGACCGGAGGCTCCGGCGGAGTGGCGGTACGCGAGACGGGAGCCGGTTCCTTTGCGACAGCGACCGGTGGCGTGGAACTCCGCATGACGAGCAGGACAATGGCGACGATGGCGACCGCCGCAACGGAAGCGATGGCGGAAGCGACGAGAGCAAACGGGAGCTTGGCCGCTGCCGGTGACGGAGCAACGACGGATGCGGGAGCCGGCACCGAAGCCTCGCCCCGTGATACGGGGTGAACTCCGGCCACAGGTTGCGCCGGGGGCGGCGCATAGACGCCGGACTTGCGTTGCCTTTCCCGGGCGGCTTTGAGAAGTGCTTCGTGGACGAGGCTCATTCGACGCCGGCCTCTTCCGGCAGCTTGCACTCGATGTCCTCGATGGCGCGCTTGATCATTGGCGCACTGATGACCCAGGAATCGCCAACGTAACCGGCCAGCAGTGCTTTGTCGCAAACGATGTTGATGAGACGCGGGACGCCGCGCGAATAGGCGTAGATGAACATGAGCGCCTCGTGTGGCCACTCGAGGCGCGCGTCGCCGCCGGCCACCTGCCAACGATGGCTAATGTACTCGCCCACCTCGTCGAACGCGAGCGGCGCGACGTGATGACGGAGCGCGATGCGCTGTTTCAGTTGCCGGAGATCGCCGCGGTCAAGCAACCGGGCGAGTTCGGGTTGGCCGGTCAATACGATCTGCAGCAGTTTTTCTTTTTCGGTCTCGAGATTCGAGAGCAACCGGATTTGTTCGAGCACGGCCGGCTGGAGGTTCTGCGCTTCGTCCACGATGAGGACGACGTTGTGATTGGCGGCGAGTTCCCGGAGCAGGAACGCGTTGATGCAATCGTAGAGGTCCTTCTTCGTGACGTACGCCGGGCCGAGACGAAACTCCTGGCAGATCGCGAGCAGGATTTGCTCGTCGGACATGCTCGGGTTGAGGATGAGCGCCGTCTTGGTGGTGGCGGAATCGAGCGAGTTGAGCAGCGTGCGGCAGAGTGTGGTCTTGCCGGCGCCGACTTCGCCGGTGATGGCGATGAATCCTTTGCGTTCGCGCACGCCGTACAGCAACACGTCGAGCGCGACGCGATGGTTGCGACTCAAAAAAAGAAACTGCGGGTCCGGCGTCATGTTGAACGGATATTCCCGCAGTCCGTAGAATTGCTTGTACATCGCGCCAATCTCTCAGCAGCCTTCATGCTATCACGCTGCGTGGGGAGCGCAAGCCCGCAGGATTCAGCCTGTTTCGGCAGGATTCTCGTGGCATCGGGCTTGCTCAAATGTAACCACATGATGCGGCTGGACGATTATCTGGCATTGATGGCGGAGCGGCGCGCCTCGGACCTGCACCTCTCCAGCGCACGGCGCCCGACGTTCCGCGTGGACGGCGGCATCGCGCCGGTCAACGACCAGAGCCTATCGAGCGCCGAAGTCCAAGCGTTGCTCGCCGAGATCATACCGGAGCGCAATCGCCTCGAATGGGAACAGACCCGCGACACCGATTTCGCCTACGAAAACACCCACGGCCGGTTCCGCTGCAATGTGTTTTCTGACCGCAACGGCGTCGGCGCGGTGTTCCGCCTGATCCCTTCGCGCATCATGGGGTTCGAGGAGCTCGGCTTGCCGGAGATTGTGAAGAAACTTTGCTTCCTCACCAAAGGTCTCGTGCTCATCACCGGGCCAACCGGCAGCGGCAAATCCACCACGCTCGCCGCCATCATCGATTTCATCAACGCCCGCCGCACCGACCACATCATCACCATCGAAGACCCGATCGAATTCGTCCACGAAAACAAGAAGTGCATCGTCAACCAGCGCGAAGTCCACTCGCACACCGAAAGCTCCAAGCGCGCCCTGCGCGCGGCGCTCCGCGAAGACCCCGACATCGTCCTCGTCGGCGAAATGCGCGACCTCGAAACAGTCCGCATCGCCCTCGAAACCGCCGAGACCGGCCACCTCGTGTTCGGCACGCTACACACCAACACCGCCCACGGCACCATCGATCGCCTCATCAATCAATTCCCAGCCGACGAGCAATCGCAAGTCCGCGCGGGCCTCGCCGAGTCGCTCAAGGGTGTCGTCGCTCAGACGTTGTGCCGCCAGCGCGCCGGCGGCCGCGTCGCCGCCCTCGAAGTCTTGATGGGCAGCTACGCGCTCTCCGCCAACATCCGGGAAGGCAAGCTCTCCCAAATTCCGCTGCTCATCCAAACCGGCAAGAAAGAGGGCATGTGCTCGCTCAACGATTCGCTGCTCGACCTGCTCTCCCGGGACGTGATCGAACCCGTCGTGGCCTACCAGAAAGCCGTCGTCAAAGACGAACTCATCAAACGCATGGGCACCCTGATGAACTGCCGGTCGCCCAAAGGCGCGCCCTGGACCGAAGAAGACCTCCTCCGCGCCGCCGCCGAATCCGACTAGCCTGCTGCATTCCCGGTTACCACCGGTTGTGATAACTTCGGGGTGTGCAATTCGCTAACCGCGCCGCGCTGATTCGCATTGGCATCGGTCTATTCGTTCTCGTCGGTTTGGCCGGGCTCGCGGTACTCTACATGTGCCGGTGTTTTGGCCGGACGAACAGCCCGTTCAGCGCGCCGCCGATTTCCCCTGACCGGCTTCGGCAACACATTCAGACCCTCAGCGGCGATCTCGGCGAACACAATTGGCTTTACCCGACACAACTCCGCGCCGCTGCCGACTACATCGAACAAGTGTGGCGCGAACAGGGCTACCCCGTCACCCGGCACCCCTACACCGCCGACGGCCAAGAGTTCGCCAACCTCGAAGTCACCCGCCCCGGCACGACACACGCCAATGAGATCGTCCTTGTCGGCGCGCACTACGACTCTGTCGAGGGCAGCCCCGGCGCCGATGACAACACCAGCGGTGTCGCCGCCATGCTCGAAATCTCCGGCGTGTTCGCGCGACTCAACCAGGCCCGCACTGTCCGCTTTGTCGCTTTCGTCAATGAAGAGCCACCGTATTTCGAGACCGACCGGCAAGGCAGCCGTGTGTACGCCAAACTCTGCCGGCAGCGCGGCGACAACATCCACGCCATGCTCTCGCTCGAAACACTCGGCTACTACAGCGACGAACCCGGCAGCCAGCGCTACCCGAAGCCATTCAACTTGTTCTATCCCGACCGCGGCAACTTCATCGGCTTCGTCAGCAATCTCCGGTCGCGCGCGGTCATGCACGACGCCGTGCGCGCGTTTCGCGGCCACAGTGACGTGCCGATCGAAGCGTGCGCCACGCTGGAACGCATCGAGGGTGTCGGTTGGAGTGATCACGCCTCGTTCTGGCGCGAAGGCTACGAAGCGTTCATGGTCACCGACACGGCGATCTTCCGGTATCCGCACTACCATGCTGCGTCCGACACACCGGATAAGGTGAACTACCCAATACTGGCTCGCGTCAGCGATGGTTTGGCCGGGACGATCGCAGTTTTGGCTGACGCGCGTCGGTGAAATTCCTCGCAGTTCCCGTTGCCCTTCGCTATCAGTGTCGCAATGTTTTGGTTGCTAATGGCGATCCTCAACATCCAGTCGCTTTGGAATTGGGATGACCCGGCGGCCTCGGAGCGCGCGTTCCGGGGAGCCGCCGGTGAAGCATTATCACACGCCGACGCGTTGGAGTACGAAACGCAGATTGCCCGCGCGGAGGGACTCCAACGCAAGTTTGACGAGGCGCACGCCACCCTCGATATCGTCGAGCGCGCGTTGCCGGCCACGACGAACGCCCCGGTCGTCGAAGTGCGCTATCTCCTCGAACGCGGCCGGGTGTTCAATTCGTCCGGCAAGCCCGACAAAGCCCGGCCACTCTTCCTCACGGCGTGGGACAAGGCGCGTGCCGGCAAATTCGATTTCCTCACCGTCGATGCGGCGCACATGATGGGCATCATCGAACCGCCGGACGCAGCGTTGGAGTGGAACGAGAAAGCCGTTGCGCTCGCCGAGAAGTCACCGGACTTGCAGGCACAAGGCTGGCTCGGCGCGCTCTACAACAACATCGGCTGGACGTACTACGACAAGCGCGAGTTCGCCAAAGCGCTGGATTACTTCGAGCGTGACCGGAAATGGTATGAGTCCCGTAACGCCGCGAAAGAGGTTCTCATCGCCCGGTATTCCATCGGCAAAACGTACCGGGCGCTAGGCCGGTATGAAGAGGCGCTCGCGCTCCAGCGCGAGTTACTGAAACTCACGCCGGACGACGGCCACGTCCACGAAGAAATCGCCGAGTGCCTGCTCGCGCTCGGCAAGACCGCGGAAGCCCGGCTGGCTTTCGGACGCGCGTACGTCCTTCTTGCCAACGACGAGTGGTTCGCCGCCAACGAACCAAAGAGATTGGCGCGGCTCAAACAACTCAGCGCGGCGGCTAATTAGATTCGGTCAGCACCCGCTCGATGCGCCGGTCGGGAACGAGCCACAGCAGCGCGACGAAGACGTAGAGGCCGTTCGCGATCCATGGATTCGCGAACGCGAGCGGGATGGCGGCCGCGTAACAAACCGGCGAGAGCTTGCCCTTCCTGTCGCGACCAACAGCCGCCGCGAGGATCGAGCCAGGGCCTTGTTGCTTGATGATCGCGCGTTGCAGAATGTAGTACGCGATTGCCGCCATCAACAACACCACGCCATACACCGCGGTCGGCGTCGCGGTAAAATGGTTCTCGCCCACCCAAGCGGTCGTGACCGGAAACAGCGACAGCCAGAACAACAAGTGCAGGTTCGCCCACAGGATGCTGCCCGTGACGTGCTTGGTGGAATGGAATAGGTGATGGTGATTGTTCCAGTAGATGCCGACGTACACGAAGCTGAGCACATAACTCAACAACACCGGCAGCAGCGGTCGCAGCGCCGCGAAATCCGTGCCATGCGGCACCTTCAACTCCAGCACCATGATCGTGATGATGATGGCGATCACGCCGTCGCTGAAGGCTTCGAGTCGTGCGGTTTTCATGGCGCGGTGACCGGCGAGCACTTTTGTTGGAAGTGCCGGCTTGATTTTTCGAGCGCGGCCGGTAGAGTTCGCGCTCATGTCGAGCGGCGAACAGACCGGTAGTCCTGCCGTGGTCACGCTGTCGTCGCGCAAGTTTCTGATCGGCTGCGCGGTCGTGGCCGCCGGTATTCTGATCTTTGGCCGGGGACACATGCCGGTCGGACTGCTCGCGGCAGAGGTGTTTGCCACGATCATCGGTTTGTTCCTGTTCGGCTCGTTCAAGTATCAGATTCACAAGAACGCGTTGACCTATGGGATGGTGCTGGTGATCGTCGCCACGTTTGCGGCGTTGCCGGCGTCAGAGTGGCACACGGAAATCTCCGAACACGGCTGGGGTGCGTGGGTGCAACATCATCTGTTGTCGTGGCACGGGTGGGACGACCTGATTCACGCGGACACGATGCTGTTCATTCTCGGGCTGACGTTTTTCGTCGCGGTCATCGCGCAAACCCGGTTGCTCGAGCAAGTCACGTTCTTTCTGTTGCGCCGGTATAAGGGCGCCATCCTCCCGACGGTGATTTCGGTCACGGCGGTGGTGGCCTTCTCGTCCGGCATCCTCGACGGCGTCTCGATGATTGGCCTGACGATTCGCACGCTGGTCATCATTCTCATGTTGGTGGCGGCACCGACGGCTTCTGTCCGCTACGCGGTGATGGTGTGCACGGCGGTGACGACGATCTGCGGGATCTGGTTGGCGTACGGCGAACCGCCGAACCTGATCATGAAAGCCAATCTTCATCCGTACCTCGACAATGCGTTCTTCCTCCGTTACTGCGGGCCGGCCGCGGTGGCGAGTTACCTCGTGATCGCCTGGAACCTGCGCCGGAAGCTCGGCGGCCAACGCGTGGAATTGGAGAAGATGGACGTGCTCGACACGCACGTCGCCACCGTGCGGTTCCTCCAAGCCAGCCGGCACGGCGAAGTGCTGACGCCGATCGAGTTCGTCGAAGGTCATGCCGGCGACCTCAGCGCGGCGACCGACAAGATCGTCGAACGCATCAAGCACGGCGAACCGATGGGCACGGCGCTGGTGCGCGAGAATGTGCCGGTCGCGACGCGACGGATGCTGCTCGGCAAGTTCGTCAGCGAAGACCTCGGCGAACCGCTCGACAACCGCTACGTCCTGCTCACGCAAGGCGATGGCGCGGCGGCCGACAAGGCGGACGCCGAAGTCGATCGCGCCATTCACGATCTCCGGTATCGCCGGATGACGGCGGCGAAGATTGGCGCGCTGGCGCTCGTGCCGTTCATCGGGTGCCTGATCCTTCACGGCATCAACCACAAGTTCCCGCTCTTCATCGCGTCGTTGGCCGGTTTCATCGTGGCGTTGCTTGGCGTGATGACCCTTCCGAAGTTGCGCAACCTCGCGCTGAAGGAAGCCAAGCACGAGTTCGCCGAGTACTACTTCCTGTTCCCGCTGTTTCTTTCGATCACGCTGCTGACCAAGGCCGGCTTTTTCAACGTGATGCAGGAGTTGATCAACCGCGGCATCCAGACGCTCGGCAACTCGCACATGGCGTTTGCCCAATTCATCGGCTGCACGTTCCTCTCGGCCATTCTCGACAACAACGTCGTGGCCGATTTCGCCTCGCGCGCGTTGCACGGCCTGGACATCGCCGTGCTGCACCTCTTCGCGATGGCGCAGATTGCCGGCTACGCCATCGGCGGCTGCTGGACGCATATCGGCAGCGCGCAATCGGTCGTGGCCTTCGCCTTCATTAAACGCGACGTGGACAAACACTACACGCCCGTGCAGTGGATCAAGGAAATGACCCCGGTCATCATCGAGATTGTGGTGGTGCTCGCCGGCATCATCTACCTCGAAGGCGCACTGTTGAAGTGGCTGCACTAACCAGCGATCAACTCGCCGACCGGTATCTTCCCGTTCCACATCCGCACGTCGAACGCATGCGCGCCGTCCGCGCTCGGCTTGGATTCGACGCGCCCGCCGGCATTCTCCAGAATCAGCTGACCGGCGGCGATGTCCCAGAGTTTGATGCCGTACTCGATGTATGCGTCGTACCGGCCGCACGCCACATACGTGCAGTCCAGCGCCGCCGCGCCCATCAGTCGAACCTTCCGTACTTTGTGGATCATGCCGGCGAAATTGGCGAGACTGCGATTGATCGTCTCGGCGCTCTTGAAGAACCCAATCGCCACAATCGCCTCGTCCAACCGGGTTCGTTCGCTCACGTGAATGGGCCGGCCGTGCAGCATTGCCGGCTTGCCTTTCTCCGACA
>Ga0247727_10010132_pt1 | contig 16786 bp, 14 predicted proteins | sample WisWelCaveWW1625_FD_202498 | JGI IMG/M metagenome (GOLD analysis project Ga0247727, IMG submission 202498) | Biofilm microbial communities from Wishing Well Cave, Virginia, United States - WW16-25 | ecosystem: Environmental > Aquatic > Deep subsurface > Groundwater > Cave microbial mat | place...
CCAAGCAATAAATGCTCTGTGCCAATATTATTGTTGCGCGATTGTTCCGCCTCCTGATGCGCAAGGCTCAATACCCTTCGTGCCCGTTGTGTGAAACGCTCCATGCCTGCCATTGTTATCTCCTGACTCTCGTGTATTCTACCAAAAAGAACGGAGAGTCCGTGTAGGAAAAAGATTAGAGTTTGTTTACAACGCTGATACAATCATTACAACATTGAAATTTCTTACTTTTTCGACGCCAGTACAAAGGACGGATATTATGCGATCCATTTGTGTTTTTTGCGGATCATCAGACACGGTTCACGCGGACTACAAATCTGCCGCGTCGACGATGGGCATTGTCCTCGCTGAGAGAGGGATTCGCCTCATCTATGGCGGCGGTAAAACTGGTTTGATGGGCGCAATCGCCGACGGCGCTCTTTCCGCAGGCGGCGAAGTGATCGGGGTCATCATACCATCCATGAACGTTCCTGCTTTAGCACATGACGGACTCACCCGCATGGATGTTCCACTCGATATGCACGCGCGCAAGGCACGCATGCACGAACTCGCCGAAGGTTATATTGCCATGCCCGGCGGTTTCGGTACATTCGATGAATTGTTTGAAACAGTCACCTGGGCGCAAACGGGCGCGCATCAAAAACCAGTTGGTTTGTTGAATGTGAAAAATTATTACGCCCCGTTGCTCGCGGCGATGGATCATGCTGTTGATGAAGGCTTTATTTTCAAGGAACACCGCGGTGCGTTAGCCTATGAATCCGACCCGAACCAGTTGCTGGATGCAATGGCGAAGTACGAGCATCCACACGACGCGGTGAAGAGATGGATGAGGGAGGAGTAGTTTTGTAGTCCTGTAGTTGGCTAGTTTGGTGGTTGAGTAGCCCTGAGCCGCCGCACTGAGCCTGTCGAAGTGGTTCGTTGCGAAGGGCGTATCGAAACCAACAGTGTATTGAAAAATGAACATTACATACCTTGAACTTCAAACGACGGATTTGCAAGCACAAAAGGATTTTTATGCCAATATCCTTGAGTTGCCTGTTGAGTTACATTCCAATACAGTGAAAGTGCAGGCCGGCGCGACGACGTTGATTTTCACCCAAGCCCCACCTGATTTCAACGGCGCATATCATTTTGCATTCAACATCCCTGAAAATCAAATCCGCGCGGCGAAAGGATGGATATCCGGTCGTACTTCATTGCTTCAAGATGAGGCCGGAAAGGATGAATTCAATTCCGAAAGTTGGAATTCACATTCCGTGTATTTCAAAGACGCGGCTGGGAATGTGCTTGAGTTCATTGCGCGCCGCAATTTGCAAAACGCGGCGGAGGGTGGGTTCAACAGCGGTCTCATTTTGAATGTCAGCGAGATCGGATTGGCATCCGAAGATGTAATCGCTTTTGCGAAGGACCTATGTTCAACGTTGAATTTATCGGTCTTCAAGCAGGAACCCGGCGAAACCTTTACGCCGGTCGGCGATGACAACGGGTTGTTCATCCTTCCCATCAAAGATAGGATTTGGTATCCGAATACGGGCATACCAGCGAAGTTGTTGCCCGTCAAAGTGAAGGGGAACGTGAACGGTAAAGAATGGGAAGTGCGCGGCATTCCGTATGAGATTATTTACTAAATCCCATCCAGGCTTTGACACGCTTCCATGAAGAAAGTTGATCTCGATTTCCCGCCTTCTGCTGTTTGATCAATTTATCGTAGAACTGCTCGTGCATTTCCCTGACCTTTTGAATATCGTACTGTTTGGCGAGTGTATGACTTTCCCTGCCCATCTGCCTCGCTTTGTTGGGATCTCTGAGAAGTTTTTCCATCGCAGCGGCAAGCGAACGGACATCCCCGGGTTTTGAAAGATAACCGTTCACGCCGTCATGCACAAGTTCGGGTATAGATGTCGCGTCTACAGCGACAAGAGGTAACCCACTGGCGGCGGCTTCAAGCAGGACAAGCCCTTGTGATTCGACTTCAGATGCCAGCACGAACAGGTTTGCCATTCGATATATATCAGGCAGACCCTCTTTTGCGGAGAGATAGCCAGAGAAATGTGTGCGGTCTGCAATTCCCAATGACTGGCTTAGTTTCATCAAGGCAGATTTCTCGCGTCCATCGCCGACGATGAGGAGATGCGCGTTTGAGTGACGCATGGCTGATGCCGCGGCTTGCAGGATGCGGTCCACATTTTTTTCGAGGTCAAGCCGTCCCACGTGCAGGATGAGGGGAACGTTGGAGGGGAGATTCAGCCTGGTTCGCGTGGCAGTTTCAAAGTCGGAGGAAAGAGGCGGGTGAAACGTCCGTGTGTCAATCCCGCAGGGAATCGTTTCGGAATGAATCCCTGTCACATTGGAAATTGTCGTGGAAGCCGTTTTTGTCGTTGTGATGATGGACGTAAAGTTGCCTGCGAGGATGCGAAAGTACATCCAGCTTGCTTGTTCAGCCAGTCTGCGCAACGTGGCGCGATCAGGCAAATATCCTGCCACGAACCAGGGAAGCATGTGCATGGTTAATGTGGTTGGGATGTTCCTGAGCCGCGCGTATTCAAAGCCGATCCAACATAGCAAGGGTTCATGTCCGTGGATGATTTCAGGCTTGAATTCATGCAGGGCTTTCATCACTGCGAATCGCGGATAAAGAAGGAATCGTTGTCCCACACGCATTGGGTTATGGGATGATTGCAGACGCAAAACGGTCAGGTTTTTTTGCAGGGAATAGTAGAGTTGACCTCTATCGCTCGCGGCGATGACGAGGACCTGGTGCCCACGCCCTGCCATTTCTTTTGCCAATTGTTCAACAGCAATTGCCGCGCCGCTGATCATCGGAGGGTAGGATTGGGTAAGGTATGCAATACGCATTGTGGTTTTCTTTGTCATGCAAGCAGAAGGTGCGACTTCCTGCTCGTAACCCAATAATAGAAAACACCGGTCAGGACAAAGATCGTGATCAATACCGCCCATACCTGCCACGAGAGATTGCCGCCCAACGCGCCTGCCGCGCTGGTGATTATACAGGCGATGCCGCGTCCCAACAGGTTGGCGGCGATGAAGCGACGGTGCGAGATCGTCCCCAGCCCGGCGACATAGCACATCGCGTCATTGGGGACGAGCGGCATCACAAGCGTGATGGCAAAGAAGGCGATGCCCTGACCTGCCGCGGCATTGTCCCAACGTGATAACACTTCAGGGGATACCCACCGCTCCGCAAACGGACGCCCATACCTGCGAGCCAGCACGTACGCGGCTTCTCCGCCGATCACCAGACTCAGCCACGAGACGAGGAATCCACCCCAAAAGCCGTAGAGATATCCGCAGGCGATCATAAGAGCCTGACCCGGGATAAAAGCCAGGAATACCTGCAGGACAAAAAGAACGAACAGGATAACCGGTCCCCAGACACCTGCGCGTTGCATGGAATCGGTTACGGCTTCGCGGTCACTAAACCATACCCATGTCGCAGAAATGGGTTCGCGTACAATCCAGATCAGGGCTAAAGTGGCAACGACCAGAGCCAGATTGAAAAAGAGTTTATTTTTCATAACGATCACCTGAATCCATTTCGGTATTCACAAATACATCAATCGTTTCGTAAAAATCGCGGTTCAATTCATCGTACGTGAATGGAGCGGGCGGTTGATGAAAAGGGTAGGTAAGTGGAACGGTACTTACATTCGCGAAATGGTTTTGTAGAATTTTTTCCGTTGTATGGAAGCATAGAAGCGGATCATGCACCGACATGGCAAAATAACAAGGCGTTTCATATTTATTCGGTTCCACGTCAAACTCTGTGGTCAGGATTTCGTTGACCTGGGCATTCAGTACCGAAACCGTAGTTGTCGTGGTTCGCTCTAATTTTGTCTTCAATGGAATGGTGTCTTCCAGCCGGCTAATTTTTTGAAGGGTTTTTACGGTCATGGAAACCGTGCGCGGATTGTGGATTAAATCAACAAAGCGCGCCTGAATATTTGGGCGGCTGAGGAGCTTGTTGGATTCGTAAAGCAGGCGTAATCGCACCCGAGAGAAAGGAATGGCGCGATGGTCAAGGCATGGGGCAATCAGGATCATGCGGTCAACCCGTTGAGAAAGAAGTTTGAACGTCCGCATTGCCAGGATTCCGCCAAAGGAAAAGCCCATCAGGTTGAATCGGTCATAGCCGAGTTTGTCGGCAAACTGCCGGACGAGTTCGGCAACCTGCTGGCTGGAAAATTTCTCGCGAAATGGTTCCGACTTTCCATGCCCTGGCAACTCAAAGAAATAGACATGGAACCACTGTGCCATAAACTGTGCCAGGGAAAGCCAGTTTTCCAACTCTGAGATCGTGGCTGGGACGATAATGAGCGGCTCACCTTTGCCTGCCTCCAAAACATGCAGGCGGGTCAAAGGCAGGTTGATGAAATAGGTTTTATAAGGTGACGGCTGGTCATTTAACATTGTGATCTCCTTTACTTTCCCAACTATCGCATAGTGTGACTGCCAAAACAAGGGAAGAAACTGCCAAAAGACGCCAGGTTTCCTCTTTTGGGTCTTCTGATAAGACTCCGAGGGCATGGTGTACGAGTATGTCTACGTGTTTACAACCATGGCGATGCAAGATTGCAGGCGTGGGTAATTGCCTGGTCTGTGTAGGAACGGCGCAGGTACGATTCGGGGGTCTGTTTGGCGCTGATCATACGATCCGCATAAAAAGAGCGGCGCAGTTCCCATGCCAGCGCGGGATCGTGGATCGCAAGGCAGGATTCAAAATGATTGCGCATGGATGTGGGCACAAGGTTGGCAGAACCGAAAAGGATGTTGCCCTTGTCGTTCCAAGTCGCCTTGCTGTGCATGTACCTGCCCGTATAGCGGTAGACGTTCCCGCCGGCGCACACCAGCTTATGCACGTGTACGTGATTGGCAAAATCCACCAGGCGTACGCGGGTCTTGTGCGAAAGAAGGACATTGACATGCACGCCCTTCCGTGCCTGTTCACACAATGCATTCAACATTTCATCATCGGGTAGGAAATACCACATGCGGATGAAGATGGATTGATCCGCTTCACGGATCATGGTCATCAAAGCCTCACGAATGCCATAATGATGTTTGGGGACAGTGAGCCACAGCCGTTCATTCCCAACCCACAGGCTGTTGACTTCCAACGAAGCGGCGTTTGCATCACTGTGTTGTGAATATCTGAGCAGGGAGTCATAGACATGATGGAACGTGTTACCTAATTCTCCGTCCACGCGCAGGTTGGTATCCGTCCAAGTAGTGTAGTAATCGCCGATGTTCGAGCCGCCCAGGAAAACCGTGCGGTTGTCAATTGCCGCGAACTTGGTGTGGATGCGGTTGGTGAATTGTAATGGGGAAGCGGGGCGGAAGACATCCACCTGCACGCCAAGGGAGCGCACATGGTGAATGATCTCGAAGTTGCGATGAATGCGGCGCGGCTCATCGAACAGTTGACCGATCTGATCCACCATCAAGCGTACCCGCACACCTTCGTCCACTTTCGAGCGCAAAACCTCTGAGATACGGCGCGCCCAATTGCCATCTTCAAAAGCCAGAAAACTTATGGAGATGTCTTTTCGGGCAGTGGCAAGTTGAGACGCAAGGTCGGTGTAGTAATCCTGGACATTGGTGAAGAGAGTGTGTTGGTTCATGGCTGTTTCCTTTTTCTTATCCCTACTATCTCAGGTTGCGACTGCCAAAACCAGAGAAAAGACTGCCAAAAGACGCCAATTTTTTCCGTACTTAAGTATCCTGCCTGTCCATATGTACATATTCTTCAGTATCAGTAAATCACGAAAACGTAGTAACGACTCTGCGAAGCGCCCTGTGGGTTAGTCGTTCGGGCAAAAAGCGACTATTGCAAATTAACAATTAAACCGAGCTATACTTGAACCTATTTTGAACCACGGAGACACAAAGACACTGAGAAAACCAATTTAAAATCTCCGTGACTCAGTGTCTCCGTGGTAAAGGCTTTAGTGTTTCCACGAGAATTATTGCTCGATTAATTTGGAAAGATTCAAAAGTCGCCACTACGAAATCCTTTCGTGGAGTACTGAACATTTGCTACCGGAAAAAAATGACCTGGCAGATGTGAACTGTCAGGTCTGGGAGGCGGAGGTTCCGATCTAACCCAATTGATCCATCTCAACTAGTATGCGCGCCAAACCCCGAATGGCATTGCGGCGCGTACGGTTGAACGTCCCCTCAGAAACGTACATGCGCGCCATGATCTCGCGGTTTGGCACGCCTTCCACATAGGCGTCATACAACACTGCGTGGTTGTACCACACGCGCGGCAAGGGTTCGGGAGGGCGTTTCTCTGCAGGTCTAAGCGACTCTATCGAATCGGTAATGATCCTTTGCAGGGCTTTCCCGCGTTCGATGTGTGAATCTCCTTTGATCTCCATTTTATCCGCGAGGGCTGACCCGCCCAGTGTAATGACATCCGGCAGGTGACGAAGCGCCTCTTCCACGATCTTGATGAAATCAGAATCGGGGTTTGTGCCAATCGAATCGATCATCCCGCCGGCAATAGAATTCAGTTCGTGCACACTCGACTCGGATTCATCCACCAACCGGCGGAGTTGATCGTTTTGTCCTGGTCGCAGATTGCTCAACGAGACCAGCGTGCCAACCTGGTCCGCCACTTCGGCGAGCAAATCCAGGTCGCCCGATGAATAATCAATTTTATCTTTTGATTTCCCAATCCCGACGACGGCTACCTGCGTCTGCCCTTCAAACGAAGGAGCGATCCACGCAAGGTATGGGAGTTGATCCTCTTTGGGATGTGAAACATCTTCACAGGCGACGAGAGAGGCGGCGATCTCGCTTCCAATCGGGACCGAGGACCTGGTCGCCGTTACGATAAATTGCTCACCCCCGCGAATCGCCACGAGTCCGCTTGTGGCTTTGAGGGATTGGCATAACAAATCCAACCCCTCCTGTAAACGAAGTTTGAGCGCCTCTTCATTTGCGCTTTCATTTTCAAGCGAGCGCAGTTGTTTCCTGAACTGACCCTCATTGCGCGTGCGCTGACGTTCCAAAAATTCGCGCGTCAGATCGTAAAGACCGACAGCCAGAATGACAAAGCCCGCTACGGACGACAGCATTTCCACGGGCACGCCCAACCTCCACGCAAAGAAAGTGGTGATGGAGGCGAGCCCCAGCGTGGACAAGGTGGTGAGCGGAAAATCCTGGAGCGTTGCGCGTCGTTCCGTCCATGTTTGATGGCGCGCCACAGAAAGACCCAGCACAAACACACCGCAGAAAGCCAATGTATCCTGAATAATGCGCGGCGCGGGGGTTGGGCTTCCCAGTGAGATGACACCGTATATAACGGAGACAACCGGGAAGATCGAAGTGACGAGGAAATACTTCCCGCGCGAAGTCAAACCCACGCGGTCACCGACCAATAAATTGAGCATGATCCCAAAGGAAACGATGAACTGATATCCGCCATATACCCGGTATGCCCATCCATCGCGGCTCATGTGCGCCACGTATAACGCATTCCCCTCTTCATTAAGGAATGAGCCGGGCTGAAGGAGGAAAACAACGGCAAGCGCGCCGAGGGCGTAGATGCCCCATTCGATGAACCGGTAGCGGCGCTGGTTGCGCTCAGACATCACATGAAAGGTCACGCTGTACCAGCCCGCAAGCACAATCACGAGGAGCACTGCACGCATGGCGGCAGTTCCAGGTATCTGTTCAAATATGTTGTTGTATGCGCCAAAGAAAAACCCCGAAAGCGCCAGCATGACGATAACCACACGCAGGGTCATGGAACTGGGGAAGCCCCTGGCAAAGAGGTAGAACCCCATCCAGAGGGTGGTTGTCATTCCGAAAAGCGTAACTGCAATTGTGGCTTGAAGTAACATACCGCCTCATGTGCAAGTGCAAGGTTCCCTAACCCGAACTAGGGTATTCGCGAATACAGCGATTATATGCGAATTCCGATGCTGCTGATCGGAAAACAAACGCCTAACCCCGGATGGTTTTCTTCGCCCCCCTTCACTTTATGTTTAGCTTATTTCATGGGGTTCCGATGGTCTCTCTCATTTTCCACGTCACCCACAAAACATTCGGGTAGGCCAGAAAGAGAAATACAGCGCCGTCGGGGATATTGTAGCTTTTGACTGAAAGCACAAAAGAAAGGATGGTGAACACGACACCGAGTCCGAGCTGGGCATAGGCGTATAACCGCAATCGTGGAACATAGCTGGCATTGCTTTGGGTGCGTGCCGCAAGGACAAGGAGATAAGCAAAGTAAGCCGCGAAGGCGTAGAAGTTTCCCGCCCGCAACAGGTTCTTGATAATATCAGGCAGTATGACCCAATCCCACAGGTTGATCGACCAAAGCGGCCAAAGAACACCGACACCATCGAACCATGCGAAGATATCTACAAATATGTGCAATACCGCGATGCCGGTTGCCAGTCCGAAACCGAAGGTGCGTAACGACTGTCCGCCGCGTATCATAGAAATCAGGTAGAAGAGGATCGCTATTCCCGCGGCAAAGAACAACGAATGCGTCAAGGTACGGTGATAAATTGCCTCTGCCTGGATAGGATCCATCTTGCTGACAAGAATAGCAAAAGCCTGAGGATACCCATCTGCATCCGGGAATAGGGCGCCGAACGCCAATCCAAGGGAAAACCACGGTTTCTTGGAGAAAGTTTTGCTGGTTGCCAGCGCGAGTATTGCATGTATTCCGGGTTGTGGCATGTTATCCTCCTTTAGAGCATATTATATGCCAACTACAACCCCCTATGCTGAAAAAGAGTTCGGCGTGTTCCCCTTGCCCCCTGCTTGAAATCAGCGCAAAATAACCGCCAGCGGACCCTCCTGGTTGATGAGGGAGGTCAATTCACTGTAAGGCACAAGGACTTGTTGTGGCCCCGCCGCGTAGGGCGCGACCTGATATTCATTGAAGGTGATCAGGATTCCATCCGGGGCAATGTTCCAGTTGCGGTAATTATCAGAGTTGGGTTCGGCTCCCTGCTGGAATCCCCCGTAGAAGCCGATGTCGCGTTTGCTGAGTTCAACGATGCAATATCTTGCCATCACTTCGAGATAGTTCGAGTCTTTGGGGAACAGCTCGGCGAGCGACAATTTGTTTCCCTGCTCCAGATCATAGTTGAGTGTGATGTTGTAATGGTAGGGATGAGCCGCGCCATCGGCGTAGCCTGAAAAGTCAAACTTGAGACTCCAGTAATCGCTGTTTTGGGAGATCAGCGTATATTTTGCATCGAAGGAACTGCCGGATAAAACGGGGAGGATGGGCATCTGCGCGAGGATATTTTCCCTGAAATATTCGATTTCTTTCTGGAAGAGATTGTTCACTGCCTTGTTAAATGCCGCAACGCGCGAGTCATCACTGCCGGTAAACTTGGGCATTTGGGCGGTAATCCAGTAAATGGGAGATTGCGCCTCCTCCCTGAACGAGACAGAGGTCAGCATCACCTGCTGGCTGAGGGGTATCTGCAAAGCAGGCGGGACGGGTGAAGGTGTGACAGTCAGCGCGGCGGCAGACGTGCCGCAGGCTTGCAGGAAGAAGAAGACGATAGACAAAAATACCCCAACTTGTTTTTGATTGAGCGGTTTCATCCCAGCACTCTCCTCTCTGGTACTTATGGATAGAACGCTGGGAGGAGTGTTTTTGTTTCAGGGAGTTTTAACCACGTATCAACACAGATAAAAGGATTGCTTACCCCTGATGAAATCAAAAAGATAATGGCTGGGAAACCGCCCTTACGAACTTTTCGTTAACTCCTTCAAGATCTCGAGCGTTTCCTGTTTTCCTCCCATTCCATTCTCGCCGCCGGGACCTACACACGAGGGACAGCCATCTGCGCAGGCACATTCGCTGACGAGTTCATGCGCGCGCGCGATCAGTTCGTTGTGCAGTTCAAAGAGTTTCTCGCTAAAGCCAATCCCCGCGGGGACGAGATCATACAGGACAATGGACGGCTGACCGAAGACCGATGACTCGGCGGGTTCGATGTGTGTTCCAAGATCAGAGGAGTCGCACATCAAGAACAACGGCGCGAGATTGCCGAGCACATACGCGAGGCCGGCGAGTCCGCTTCTCATGCGGACGTTTTGTTCCACTTTATGGTGACAGGAGGGACATAATGTCGTGAGATTCTCAAGACGATTTGCCTCGCTGGCAGATGCAAAAGCGCGAAACGGTGTCTTGTGATGCACATCATGTTGACGGCTCGTCCTGAGCGGAGGGTTGAGATGCGGAGCATCGAAACCCGTAGTCGAAGGGCTTTCAAGCCCGCCGCAGACCTGACACTTGTATTCATCACGCGCGCGAACGCGATCACGGATCTTATTCCAATCGGGTCCGTAGTCGTTTGGGTCGTTGGTCCAGGCTCCGGCTTCGCGCAGATGCGAGATCGTTTCTTCAGAAAGTGAAAGCCAGTAGCCGGTGGTCTGCAATTCGGAGGGAGGCAAATCCAGCGGTTCTTCTCCCAAATTTTCGTGCGTGTACCAACGGCGTTTGCGAAAACCGGTCACTTGTGTGGTGACTTGCAATTCGCCCCATAATTTCTCGCCGCCTGCGCCTCGACTGCGTTCGCTATCGCTCACTCGGCTCAGCGCGATGGATTCTTTATTTTTGATTGATAAAACTTCAACGGTTGTTCCTCGCAGAGATTCGGTGTAGTAATCGCTTTCGATGGGCTTCAAGCGCGCGATGTGTCCTTCGAGATTTAATTCTTCGACAAAATACGATTGCGCTTCATGCAAATAGATCGCGCCCGGGTGAGTCATCCATGTGGCGCTTTCACCGTCTACAATGCCGATGGTTTGCGGTTTGTCATCAACGATTGTTTGTAAAACAAAACTTTGCGGCGACGCGGAACGCAACGAAATATTTGCGGCGGGATATTGATCTGCCATCCAATAATATTTTTCCTGCGAGAGATGCGCTTCGTTATTTGCCACTAAAAAATTCAAATACTCTTCGATCGTTTCCGCCGAGATCGTGCCGAAGCCTTCGCCTTTTTGAAACGGCAATTCAAACATCGCGCAACGTAAATGTTCAAGCAAGATCAAAAGATGATCGGGGTTGACCAATGCCTGCTCTGGTGAACGCTCAAAGAAATATTCAGGATGATGCGCGAGGAACTGGTCAATTGGATTTGCGGAGGCGACCATGACTGCCACAGCGGATTCGAGACCGCGTCCCGCCCGCCCCGCTTGCTGTCTTGCTGAAGCGACGGTTCCCGGGTAGCCGACGAGGATTGCCGCGCCCAGCCCGCCGATGTCAATTCCGAGTTCGAGGGCATTTGTGGCAACGACGGTTTTGATGCTTCCATCGCGCAAGCCCTTTTCGATTTCGCGGCGTTGGTGAGGGAGATAGCCAGAGCGATAGCCTCGAATTGGAGACTGGGGACTAGAGATTGGAGAATTGGAGAATTGATCGTGGTCGAGTGGTCCCGCGTGATCTTCGCGGGACGTACCGAGACCACGTGGTATCTGGTCGTTTCGATTCTCTTGAAGATAACGAAGAATAATTTCAACGCTTCTTCTTGAGCGTGCAAATATAACGGATTGAATATTGTTTCGTAATAAATCCTGTGCAAGCCTTACGCCTTCAAGCAAAGATGATTTTCGTAAGCCGAGTGATTCATCCATGAGCGGGGGATTGTAGATGATGAAGTGACGCGGTCCGCGCGCGGAGCCATCGTTGTCAATTAAATGAACGGGTTCTTCGATGAGTTTCTCCGCCAGTTCTTTTGGGTTGCCGATGGTGGCAGATGCAAGAATGAATTGCGGCTTCGCGCCGTAAAAACTTGCCACGCGTTTGAGTCTGCGGATGACGTTGGCAACGTGCGAGCCGAAAACGCCGCGATAGGTGTGTGCTTCGTCAATGACGATGAATTTGAGATGCGTGAAGAAATCCGCCCAGTTGGTGTGATGCGGAAGAATCCCTGTGTGGAGCATGTCGGGGTTGCTCAATATGATGCGCGCGTTCTTGCGGATGGAGGGTCTGGCAGATTGGGGGGTGTCGCCGTCGTAGATCGCAGGTGTCAAGTTCCAAGTTTCAGGTGTCAGGTTGGTGAAGGTTGAAAGTTGATCTTGTGTGAGGGCTTTGGTGGGGAAAAGATATAAAGCGCGGGCATTATGGTCTTGAAGCAATGAAGCGATAACGGGCAAGTTGTAGGCAAGGGTTTTTCCAGAGGCTGTGCCGGTGGAGAGGATAATGTTTTCATGTGCGCGGCAGTGAATCCATGCTTCGAGTTGATGCGAGTAGATGGAATGGATTCCAGCGGCGATCAAGGTTTGGGAAACAGGAGCAGGCAGATCGTCCGGGAAAGGATGCGTTTGCGCGGGGCAAGGAGGCAGAGTCCGCCAAGCGAAAAGATTGGGAGCGGTATCCGGGTCACGTTTCCAGAAATCCAAAAGAGAGTCGAGCGGCATGATTTATTTTTGGTCTCGGTTCAACATGCGGAACGCGATTGCGCCGATTCCCAACGGAAGCCAAAAGGTAATGCCGCGATAGGCGAGAGTGATGACGACTGCCTGGCTCCACGGGACGCGCAGAGAAGAGAGCGCGAGCGGCATGATGCCTTCGACGATACCGATGCCCGAAGGCGTGGGCGAGACGACGAGAAAAAGATACGAGATGGCGAAACCGCCGATGATCGTGCCTGCTGTGAATGGGACTTCAAATGAAAGGAAGGATGCCATAAGCACACACATCATAAGGGCTTTAGCTGCAAAAGCAGAGAGGAGCGGAAGCAGGAGGCTGTTCTTTTTTTGCGGAAGCGACTTGAGGTCTGCCGCAATTTCATGGGCGAACTCATGCGCTCTTGCTTCGCGGAGATAGTCGCGATGAATAAATGGTTTTGCGATTCGGTTGATGAGTCTTGCCATCCATGCCAGCGCGTTGCCCAGCGCGTCGGCAGATTTCGAGCCGAGATAGATGAGGAAGCCGAGACCGGTTGCGATTGCAAGGATGATCGCGGAGGCAATGATCTCACTGAGGTCAAGATCGTTGCGGCGAAAAAGAACGATCAGCCCCAGAGTAAGCACAAACAGGAACGCGACATAATCGAGGAAGAGGAATAACACACTGACTATTGTGACCTTGCCGGGGGATTGCCCGTTGCGGTTCGCGTCGCTGATGAAGACGACCACCCCGCCCATGCCTGCGCTGGGAGCAATGGTGCTTACAAAATTTGCCGCGGCAGACATGAGCGATAGTTTGTAGATGGTCCCGTCCAAGCCGAGCACGCGATAGAGTGAGAGATAGGTATAACCCGTCACAACAAACCAGCTTAATTGAAAGAGGACTCCCAGCATGACGTATCGGAAGCGCCCGTGCTGGAGGGTTTCCACGACACTTTCAATCTCACTGAAACTAAGATACACAAATGCCGCGCCGAGGAAGATAAGAAGGATGAAGATGAATTTCCGCATGTGGGTGAGGATTATACACAAACACCCGCGTGCGCTTCGCGGGTGTAATTTATGTTTGGTGGCGAGTAATGGCGCGTGGTGTTCGCGCCACGTATCGAGACCTAATCCCTCCGCCTTCCACCGAGCAGGAAGACGTAATACAGCAATTGCAGGATGGCGGTGATCAAACCAGCGACGTAGGTCAGTGCCGCCGCATTCAGCACCTGGTTGACGCCGCGCATCTCCTCGTCAGATTGGATGATGCCTGTTTGCGCGAGCAGTTGTTTCGCACGCGACGAGGCGTTGAATTCCACAGGTAATGTTGCGAGTGCGAAGACTGCGCCGCCCGCGAAGAACAATACCCCGACCCAGGCAAGCGATAACCATTGCAGGAACAAGCCCGCCATGATGAGGATCCAGCCGAGGTTGGAGCCGATGTTGACAACTGGAACCAGCGCGCCGCGCACGCGAAGCGGGAAGTAATCCTCCGCGTCCTGCATCGCGTGACCGAGTTCATGCGCGGCGATTGCAACAGAAGCGACCGACGGGCTGTTTGCAACTCCGTTCGAGAGGAAGAGGGTCTTGTTGCGCGGGTCATAGTGATCGGTAAGTTCACCTGCCACGCCTTGAACCTGTACTCCGTATAAATTGCCATTGGAGATCAAACGCTGTGCGGCTTCCGTACCGGTGAGTCCACTACCCGTGCGGACGCGGCTCCACTTGTTGTTGGCGTACCTCACATACCATGATGTAATAGCCATCAGGATGAAGGCAGGGATCATGAAGATGAGATAGGTTGGGTCAAAGAAAAACATTGTATTCTCCTTTTTATAGTTATTGCTCTCGGCGGCGTCCCCGCCGCCGAGGACGGCGGCTTGAGCTGGAAAAGATTACTTTTTCGCGATCAATCCTAATAACACTTCCACGGCTTTGTCGAGTTGCGGGTCGAGTTCGTTGGTGATGTCTTCCTCGGTCAGTTCAACGATGAATTCAGGTGTAAGACCGATGCCGTCAATGGCGCGTTCTTTGGGGGTCAGCCATTTGGCAACTGTCACGCGCGCCGCGCCCTGATCGTCCGAGAGTGGCACCCATTGTTGCACGGAGCCCTTGCCGTACGTTAGCACGCCCACGAGTGTGGCGCGCTCGTAATCCTGCAAGGCTCCGGCTAAAATTTCAGAAGCGGAGGCAGAACCTTCATTGACCAGCACCACAATCGGCAGGTCGGTTGCACGCCCGTTCCCCAACGCGTTGTACGTATCCCGCGTGCCATCGCCATATTGTTCGTACAAGATCACGCCTTCGCCAATGAACTCAGACGCCACTTCAATGGATGTTTGCAGATAGCCGCCGCCGTTATTTCGCAGGTCAATGATGATGCCTTGTGGATTCTGCGCGAGTAATTCATTCAGCACCGCGTCCAATTCGCGCGTGGTGTTATCGCCGAATGTATTGATGTCTATGTAGGCGATATTGTTTTCGAGCATTTTACCTGTGACACTGTCAATCGTGATCTTGGCGCGCGTGATGACGAATTCCAGCGGTTCAGACTCACCCTCGCGTGCCACTGTCAAAGTGACCGTTGTCCCCGCCGGACCGATCACCTTCTGCCGCGCCTGTTCGGGGTCAACGCCGGTCATATCCACGCCGTCAATCGCGATAATCTGATCGCCCGAGCGCAAACCCGCCGCCTGGGCGGGCGAACCTTCAATGGGGCTGATGATGGTGAGATAGTCGCTGTCTGTATCCACGTATGCGCCAATGCCTTCGTATTCACCGGAAAGATAGGAGGTCTCAGTTTCATAGACGGTGGGGTCCATGTAGAATGTTTGCTTGTCGCCAATCGCATCCATCATGCCGCGGATCGCGCCGCGCATGAGGGCTACGTCATCGAGAGGCTGGTCTACGTATTGATTATGGACAATATTCCATGCCTCCCAGAACGGGACGAAAAGAGTATCCAATTCATCGGGTGTGGTAACTGCTTGTTCATCGGAAGGTGCTGGCGCATCGCTAAACCCGGGGAACATGCCGGTGGATGGCAGGTAATGCCTTGTGATGAATCCGCCTGAAAATGCCCCGATCAGCAGAATGAGGGAGAGAAACACGGTAATGACGATTTTTGAAGTTTTATTCACAACGAGCCTCCATGGATGGTTACACTGAAAGATACTATGCGGTGATTAATGTACGATGAAACGAGTATTACGGAAATATATGAACGGTGTATGCAAAATATATAAGAACCCATTCGAATCACGGAGCGCAGACTTCAGTCTGCCTTGCGTTGCGGACCAAAGTCCGCGTTCCGAGGGTTGTTCATAGAAGGGAATTCATCCCAACAATATCGGCAGATCCTTCCAGTGGATGAAATTCGCGCTCGCCTCAGCGGTTGGCTCCTCACTTCCATATAAGAGACTTGCCATACCTGCGTTGAGGGCGGCGCGGGTGGTGCGCGGCAGGTCGTCTATCATCACGCATTTACGCGGGTCGGGTTCATTGGCAAGTTCCATCGCGATGGCAAAGGATTCTGGCATGGGCTTGCAATACGGTGCGACCGCGTGGATGTCCACGATGGTATCGAAGAGGTCACTGAGGTTGAGCGCGGCGAGGACGCGTCGGGCGTGGGGAACGTCTGCGTTGGTAAAGATCAGTTTCCGGCTGGGAAGCGAAGCGACGATCTCGCGTTGGACCAGGTCTGGAGTCAGGTAATCCTTCAAGGGCAGGTCATGCACAAAGGCGAGGAAATCCTCCGCATCCACTTGATGGCGTTCCTGCAAGCCGCGCAGGGTGGTGCCATACATTTTGAAATACGACTCGCGCAGTGCGGGCGCATCCTTTTCGGGAATACCAAGCCGTTCGATCATATACAAATTGATACGCCCCTTGATGGCTTGCCACAACCCGTTTGAGTTGGGGTAGAGTGTGTCGTCGAGATCGAAGAAGATGGTTGAAAAACGCATTGCGCGATTATACCGTTAGGGCGCGGTGAGAACCTGGTTGAAGAATTGAATGGTGTTTTGGATGAACTCTTCATCGCCCGCGCCGTAAAACGTGTGCGGCATGTTTTCATAGTAAAGACACTCGGGGGTTTTCCCGAGCGATTTCAATTGCTCACACGTGAGCATGGACCATTCAAGCGGAACAAGCGCATCTGCTTTACCGTGATGAATACTGATTGCGGCAGTGATGTTGTCGAAGAAATACATCGAAGAAATGCGGGGCAACGCATCCGATGGAATCGTCAGTTCTTCGATACCGCGCGTGTCCCCCGACCATTCGCGGATGGCTTCGTAATTCTTTTGCTCGTCGCCGCTCATCGAGCCATACAGCACCGCGGCTTGCACGTTATCGCTGACGGTTAACACACGCGTGCTGATCACGC
>Ga0247727_10010133_pt1 | contig 16784 bp, 9 predicted proteins | sample WisWelCaveWW1625_FD_202498 | JGI IMG/M metagenome (GOLD analysis project Ga0247727, IMG submission 202498) | Biofilm microbial communities from Wishing Well Cave, Virginia, United States - WW16-25 | ecosystem: Environmental > Aquatic > Deep subsurface > Groundwater > Cave microbial mat | place...
GTCTATGGCCCTCGCCAGGATCCCACCAGCCCCTACTCGGGTGTCATTTCGGTGTTCATGAAATGCCTGCTCGAACGTCGATCGCCGCCAATATACGGAGATGGCGAACAGTCCCGGGATTTCACCTATGTCGAGGACGTGGTCGCCTTGTGCCTCAAGGCGGCCCGGGCGCCTGGCGTGGCCGGCAAGATGTTCAACGGCGGCAACGGCAACCGGTATACGCTCAACCAGGTTTGGCGAATGCTGGAATCCATTGAGGGCGTGGAGATTGCGCCGACGCACCTGGAATCCCGGCTCGGCGACGTGCGCCATTCCCAGGCCGATATCGGCTCGGCCGTGCGCGAGCTCGGCCACGCTCCACGATTCAGCCTCGAAGAAGGCCTGCGGCGAACGCTCGCCTGGTACCGATCGTCGGGCGCGGTCAGCCCGGAAGCTCCCCCGCCATCCGCCGGTACAACTCGAAGACCCGCGCTACAGGCAAGCCAACCACGTTGAAATAGCAGCCTTCGATCCGGTCGATAAACCGGGAAGCGATTCCCTGAATAGCGTAGGCGCCGGCTTTGTCCATCGGCTCGCCCCCGCGCACGTACTCGTCGATCTCGCCCTGGTCGATCGGCAGCATATGCACCCTGGTGGTCACCGTGTCGACGAAGCTACGACTGGAGCTGCGCACGCACACGCCGGTCAACACCTCGTGCCACCGGCCGCTGAGCAGGTGTAGCATCCGGGCGGCATCTTCCGACGAGGCAGGCTTGCCGAGGATCATGCCGTCCACGCGGACGACCGTATCGGCGCCGAGAACCACCTCGCCGGCGTTCAGGACTACGGCTTCGGCCTTAGCCCTTGCCAGCCGAATCACGCAGGCCTCCGCCGACTCGCCCGCCTCCGGCCGCTCGTCAATCGACGCCGGCCGAACCTCGAAGCGGAGGCCGGCGTTGGACAGGACTTCGCGGCGGCGCGGTGAGGCGGAGGCAAGCACGAGCATGTAATCGATGGTAGCGTGCGGCGACGGCTCAGATTCCGGTCCTGGCGGCCGATGAAGTATTAGGGAGCGCCGACGGGCGCACCGTGTTCCGCCCTCGGGCGGATCGGTGGCCCGCCGCTCAACCCAGTCAACGGTGAAACCGTCGTTGACTCAGGAGGTGACGATTGGCGACGCTGGAATTACTGCATGATGCGGGTGTCGAGTCGCCCTGGGCTCTCAGGGAGCTGCCGCCTTTCCCCCCGGTTGCCACCAAGTTGATGCAACTGCTGGCGGGGTCCGACACCGAGATTAAGAAACTGATCGAGTTGCTCCGCACCGACATGGCGTTCAGCTCCGAGATTCTGCGCCGCGCCAACTCGCCGTTATATGGGCTGACCTCTCAGGTCAACAGCCTGCGCCACGCCGTGGTCCTGCTCGGGTTTGACCAGGTACGCGCGCTGTCCATGGCCGTCTCCATGGGCGCCTACTTGCAGCCGGCCCTCAAACTCCATTCTCTGCGCCAGTGCTGGCGGCACAGCCTGGCGACCGCCCTCATCGCCGAGCAACTGGCCAAGGCGTCCTACTTCGAGCTCGACCGCGCCTATACCGCCGGCCTGCTGCACGACGTCGGGCTGCTGGGACTGATGGTCGACTATCCGCGCGAGTACGCCAACCTCATCTCAGTCACCAACGAAAATTCTTTCGATCTGCGGTACTGCGAGCAAGAGCTTTTCGACGTCGACCATTGCAAAGCCGGCGGCTGGCTGGCACGCCATTGGAAATTCCCGCCCGAGATCGAGGAGGTCACCGAGCATCACCACGACGAGCCGGCCGGCGAGAATCTCACCCTCGTCAGCCTGGTCCACTTTAGCTGCCTGCTGGCTTCCATGATCGGGTTCGCCATCGTGCAAACCCCCCAGCCGGTGGAATACGAGGCGGTACTGGATCGCCTGCCGGACAACGTGAAGAAACGCCTGCCCGCCGATGGTCCGGCTCTGCGCGAGCTGATTGCCAGTCAGGTCAACATACTCGAATAGTTCTGTTGGTCTACCCGCTTGGGCTACAATGTCAGACCATGTGGGCAACAACCCTGCTTTCTCTTTTCATCATTCCAGCCGGAATCATTCTCGCCCAGGCGCCGGCGAAGTCCGGCCTGGACGCGGCGGCTCTCGCCAGGATACCCGAGCGAATGAAATCCTTTGTTGACAAAGGGGTCGTCGCCGGAGTGGTGACGTCGGTCGAGCGGCGGAGGGGGTCGACGCCGGCGGTCGAGGCCGTCGGCTGGCAGGACCTCGAGGCCAAGAAGCCGATGCGCGCCGATACCATTTTCCAAATCATGTCGATGACCAAGCCGGTCACCGGCGTGGGCATCATGATTCTGGCCGAGGAGGGCAAGCTTGGGCTGAACGACACTGTCGAAAAGCACCTGCCGGAATTCCGCGGACTCTGGGTGATCGACCGGCGCGAAGCGGAGACGACTCGCACCTTGAAAAAGCCCTCGCGCCCGGTCACCATCCGCGACTTGCTTACGCACACCTCGGGTATGTCCACCCTGCCGCCGCCGGGAATGGGCGAGGTGAACTTCTATTGGAAAATGGACAAGTCGCTCACCGAGGCGGTCAGCATCTTTTCGCAGCAGCCGCTCGAGTTCGACCCGGGCACGAAATGGCTTTACAGCAATCCGGGCATCGCCACGCTCGGGCGGATCATCGAGGTGGTCGCCGATCAACCGTACGAGAAGTTCCTCGAGGACCGCATCTTCCGCCCGCTCGTCATGCAGGACAGCTTCTTTTTCCCTCCGGCCGAGAAACACCCCCGGATCGCGGCCGTCTACCAGGACGACAAGGGCAAACTCAAGAGCGCCGGGGATGCGATCTATCGCAAGGGCGCGAAGTACTCGATGCCGGAGGGCGGAATGTACTCGACCGCCTCCGACATGGCCACGTTCTACCGGATGATGCTGGCCGGCGGCGCGCACGGCGGCAAACGCATCCTGTCTCCGGCCGCCGTGAAGGTCATGACCGCAATCCATACCGCCGACGTGCAGCGCGGTGGAACCGCCTATGGGCTGGGCTGGGCCGTAACGCAAGGAGCTTCCGGGACGCTCGCGCTTCAGTCGCCCGGCGCCTTCTCGCACGGCGGCGCATTCGGCACCTACGGCTGGATCGACCCGGCCAGGCAAATGGTGGGCGTGTTGATGCTCCAGCGCATGGGCGGCGCCAACGACGTGCACAACGCGTTTGTCACGATGGCCAACGCGGCGGCAACCCCGTAGCGGCCGGCGGGCCGTTTCCCGATAGTACTCTCACGAGGCTCGTTTATCGCCCCCCGGTGATACACTAGCGGGTACGGCCTGGCCGGTAACGGCTTCCAGAGGGTGCTCTTGTGGCCACCAGCGATCCCTACAACCCGGGCGACGATCCGACCCTAACCTCGCTTCCAGGTGCGGCGGCCACAGCCGCGGCGCCGGCCCGTGAACGAGACCCCTACTGCGGTCTTTTGTTGAAAAACCGATACAGGATCGAGAAACTGATCGGTCGCGGAGGCGTCGGCGTAGTGTATCTGGCTCGGGACCAGGAGATCCTCTCGCGCGCGGTAGTGGTCAAGATCCTTCAGCAGGATTCCAGCGCCGACCCGTACTTGCGGAAGAAGTTCCGCCAGGAAATGGAGGCGCTGGCACGCCTGGATCACCCCGGTGTGGTCGGAGTCCTCGATGTCGGAAGCACCCCGGCCGGTCTGGACTTCCTGGTTCTCCAGTACATCGACGGCGTCACCTTGCGGACCCCCATGAAGAGCGGCGCCTTCGAGTTGACGCGCCTGGGAAACATCGCCCTCCAGATCGGGCAGGCGCTGGGAGCCGCCCACGACCGCGGCATCTGCCACCGCGATTTGAAACCGGAGAACATCATGCTCCAGACGATCTCCGGGCAGGAGATCGTGAAGCTGATCGACTTCGGCATCGCCGCGGTCAAGGACTCGTTGTTTGCCGGGACCGGTTCCACACGAATCGCCGGCACCTTCGCTTACATGGCGCCGGAGCAGTTCGAAGGGAAATGGTCGCCGTTGAGCGATATCTACACGTTCGGCGTGATTGCCTTTGAGCTGGCGACCGGCAGGAGGCCCTTTGAAGCCGAGTCTCCTTTCCAGTTCATTTATGCGCAAAAGGCGGGCTTGCGGCGTAAGCCGGCCGATCTGCGTCCCGAGCTGACGGCGGCCGCCGAAGCCGGCATCCTGCGGGCGATCGAGGTTGATCCGCTACGCCGCTGGGAATCGGCGCGCGAGTTTGGTGTGCACATGGCGGCGACCCTCGTCCCTGCCGCCGGCCCCGCTCCCGCCGCGCCCGCCGACAGCTCCGAGCGGCTGGAAATCGCACATGTGCTGTTTCTCGACTTCGAAAGATTCACCCTGCTTCCCTCGGATCGGCAGCGGCGGTATCTGGTCGAACTCCAGGATCTGGTGCGAAAATCCCCGCGTTTCCAGGCCGCCGAATCCGCCGGCGAGCTGATCCGTCTTCCCACCGGCGATGGAATGGCGCTGGTGTTCTTCGGCGATCCGGTGGCGCCGGCGCAGTGCGCCCTCGAGCTCCATGCCGTTTCCCGTTCGTTTCCTCACCTCCTGGTGCGCATGGGTGTGCACAGCGGCCCGGTGTATCGGATGGCGGACATCAACACCAACCTGAACGTGGCTGGCGGCGGAATCAACAAGGCCCAGCGGGTCATGGATTGCGCCAGCGCCGGGCAGATTCTGGTTTCACAAACCGTCGCCGAAGTTCTCTCCCAGTTGAGCCAATGGGCGCCCCGGCTGACCTATGTCGGCGAACGTCAAGATAAGCACGGCATCCCCTTACAGATCTATAACTTGGCTACAGGCGAGCCGGCCGCCGCCCCCTCCGTGCCTCCCGCCGCGGCCAGGCCAATGCTCGCGCCCGAACCGGCCCCGGGCGCCGCCCCTATCCCCGCTGGCCAGCCTTCCAGCGCCACCACGCTCAGTATCCGCCTTCACCCCAAGGATGGCCTGCGATACATATGGGTACCGGCCGGGACCTTCCAAATGGGCTGTTCGCCGGGAGATCGCGAGAGCGACGAAGATGAGCACCCCGCCCATACGGTTACCATCTCCAAGGGCTTCTGGCTCTGTGAGACCCCGATCACGGTGGGCGCCTACAAACGGTTTGCCGACGCCACCGGCCGCGACATGCCGCCCGAGCCCAATATTCTGGGACGCTCCCTGAATCCGGCCTGGGCCAATGACCAGGTGCCGATGGTCAATGCAACCTGGCCCGAGGCGAAAGCCTATTCGATCTGGATGGGCGGACGGCTGCCAACCGAGGCGGAGTGGGAATATGCCGCCCGCGCCGGCTCGAGCCGTTCCCGCTACGGCCCCATCGATGAGGTTGGTTGGTTAACCGACAACAGCGGCGACTCCAAGCTGGATAGCACGCGAACCTGGTCCGACCGCACCCGGGGAATCAGCCGGAATTTCTCCCAGCGGCTGCGCGACAACGGCAACCGCATGCACGAGGTAAGACAGAAACTCCCTAACGGCTTTGGCTTCTATGACATGCTCGGTAATGTCTGGGAGTGGGCCGCCGACCATTACGATGAATCCTTCTACGAACGTTCCCCGACCTTCGACCCGCTCGGCCCCTCGGAAACCAACCTCGTCGTCGTCCGCGGTGGATCCTGGGCCAGCCTTCCCAGGCATTTACGAGCCTCCTGCCGCGGCCGCAATGACGCTCAAAACGGCTATGTTCTGGTCGGGTTCCGATGCATCTGGAATGCGTGATCGCCGCGTATTCTAGAATCGGAGGGTCGCCGCTGGCGGCGTTTTGTGATAGATTATCCTGGGATAGATTTCCCTTTAACGATACCTCTGGGCGGTTTATCGGGAGCTGTATTCTCTAAGCTCTGACGAGTTCGGGAGCCGATATGAGAGCGAGCAAAGGCTGGTTGTCCGCCGTTCTGCTCACGATTCTGGGATTCACTGCGTTCGCCCAGGCGCCGCGATTTGTCGTCGTTCGAAAGAGCCAGGCCGGAGTCATCGGTTACGAACCGGTCGAGGTTTTCACCATCAACGGGCGCGACCGGATTCGTACTCTGGAAGGTTCCGCTGTAACCGTGGCCCCGGCCGCCTATAACAAGGCCGCGAAGCTGTTGCTGTCTCAGGCCGGCGTGGTGAGACAGGACTCCGCGCAGCGCTTCGTGCTGATCTCCGGCCAGCGTGACGGGCGGGTTTACATCGTGCCGGATCAACTGAAACCGAAGGTAGCCTCAAACGTGGAGGATCTTTGGAAGAACATCCGGTTCGCCTCCCGGAAAACCAAGAAAACCAAGCAGGAGACCGCGTTCGGTTCCTGGGAGTTCTTCGCCCTGATCCCGGCCACCAGCCCGGCGTCGGCGGCGGCCGCTTTCGTGCTCGACGCCGCCCACTTCGATGGCGTCGACGAGAGACTGGCGGCCATCCTCGGCCTTACCCAATCGTTCCCCAACGCCCCGGAGCTCGATGCGGTGCGGGCGTTTCTGAACCAGCGCATGCAGGAAGGTTTCGAAGCCCTGGAAGCGGGCGGGCCGTACCCCGACTTCCTGGAAACCGTGAGATTTGCCGAGCTTTCGCAAAAAACTTTCCCCAACGTGCGCAGCCTGGCGGAGCTCAACAAGGACATCATGCAAAAAAAGTCCTGGGTCGAGACCACGCTTCGCACCCTGCGTTCCTTGTACAACAACAACAACTGGGACGATTTCATCCAGCGATACGTCAGCTTCGAGCGGTACCAGGCCTCGTTTGGGCAGATGATGGATTCCAGGAGACGCGCGTTCACCGAGAGCGCGCGGGTTCACGTGCAGATCGGCGGCGAGCTGCGGAAGCAGAAGAAGTACGTCGAGTCGCTGCGCGAGCTGCGGCTGGCGCTGTCGCGGGATCCGCTCAACGATCCGCTCCGCACCGTGGTCGAAGATGCGCGGATCGAGGCTTCCCTCGCGCTGGCGTTGCAGAAAGCGCCGCTTCGCCAGCCTCTAAAGCAAGGCTCGCCGTTGGAGGTGCGGTTCACCCGCAACCTTCGCTTCGCCGATCTCTACATCCGCGACAGGAAATTCACCGAAGCCGAAACCGAGATCCGGGCCGCCGAGGAGCTCGATAAAGACTCCCCCAGCGTGCTGCTGGTCCGCGCCAAATATCATCAGGGACGAAATGAGCTGGCCCAGGCGCTGGCGCTGCTGGACACCTATGACGAATCGGTGGCCGAACCAGAGGAGAGAAGACTGGGGGAGGAAGTCCGAACCACGATCATGTACGACCTCAAGAAGCTGAAGGCGGAACACAAAGCGGAGATTGAAAAACTGTACGCCGACGGGCGGTATTCCGACGCTCTTCAGTTCGTCACCCGATCGCAGGATTTGGATCGCGGCGACGAGGACTTCCTGTTCAGCTCCGGAATCCTCGCCGCCATTCTCCGCAAGCCGGAAATGGCGATCGCAAAACTGCAAGGCTACCTCGAGGCGTCCAACTCACTCAATGGCGACTTCAAGAGACGGGACCGCGCCTTGCGCGTGCTGGCGGTTCTGCAATCGCCCCGGCCGCTGAGCACCACCGGTTCCCCCAACTGGTTCTCCGGGCGAAAGCTGGCGCCGGCCATGCCTTATTGCCCCGAGAGCCTGGTCTTCCAGCAGCGCATCGACCGGATCGAAGCGCACAAACTCGACATCGTTTTCGAGTGGGCCGCCGACGGAAAGCTAAAATCGGTCGTCTCCCGCTTCAAGGACGATGGGGCGCTGCGGGAGTTCCTGGCGCGCCGGACGGCGGCGGCGCCCGCCGGCACGGACGGATTCACCAGCGTCGACGCGGGCAATTTTCATTTCGATTACCTGCGCGATTCCCCCCAGATGTTGCGTGTCGCCCGGGCCCGGGCGACGGACCCGGCGGCCGCTTCCGGCGATGTCCGCGGGTTCAAGATTTCCGGCGGGATGCGCGTTTCCGTCGGCGAGCCGAAGGAGCCGTCCCGGACCAGAAGCGCCTGGCAGTACATCACGCTGCTGTCCAGCCCGGTATTGAACACCGACGTGCTGTCGCAACTGGAGGGACCGGTGACAGTCGGCTTCTCCGGCAATCCCTATTTCAACCCGTTTGTGTGGGACGATCTTCACATGTTCTGGCTGTCCTACGACAAGCTGGCGCGCGTCGAATCGGCGCGTGAGATCGGGACCAATCGCATTCTGCGGTTCGAGTGGGACGGCGACCGCTTGCTCAGCATCACCGCCTACACTTCGGAATCGCAGAAAAGAGGCCAGGCGGTGTACCGCCGGGTCATGAACTACACCGCCAACCGGCTGGTGTCTGAGTCCGTCGAATCCGGCGGTAAGACCGGAAAGATTCTGTACAAATACCAGGGGGCGAAACTGGTGGAGGCCGCCTTGGACGACAATGCCCATGACGGACGGAGTCGGCAGATCCGGTTTCGCGATTAAGCCGTAAACCGTGCCCGGGAGGGGCCGGGGCTGGATGGTGGCTGTCTGAGGGAGACAGTTGAGGTGACGCGTCTCGGCAAATACGAGGACCTGATCGAGATCGGGCGAGGCTCGATGGGGCGGGTGTACAAAACCGTCGACCCGATGATCGGCCGCCAGGTCGCCATCAAGGTAATCCAGCACGACGAGCTCGACGATCCCGGCGAACGGGACTGGATGCAGAACCGGCTCTTCCGCGAAGCGCGCGCGGCCGGCGTTCTTTCGCATCCCAACATCGTCACCGTTTACGAAGTGAATGTCGAGGGAAACCAGGCCTACATTGTGATGGAGTTCGTCGAAGGCCGGACGCTCGAACAACTCCTCGCCGATCAGCCCATCCTGGATTGGCGGACGGCCTTGCAAATCACTCGTCAGGCCGGCGCCGGCCTCGACCACGCCCACCGGAAAGGGATCGTTCACCGCGACGTCAAGCCCGCCAATATCATGCTGGACGCCGACGGGAACGTCAAGATCGCCGACTTCGGAGTCGCCAAGGACCTGCGCGGCCGCGACCTCACCTTGCAGGGCGCCACGCGCACCGGGATGATCATGGGGACTCCTTATTACATGTCTCCCGAGCAGATCCGGGGCAAGGAGCTCGACGGGCGCTCAGACCAGTTCGCGCTGGCGGTCATTGTGTACCGAATGCTCACCGGTTCGCGGGCATTTGAAGCCAATAGCATCCCCGAGCTCGGCTACAAGATCGCTTTCGAAGAGCCCGCGCCCATGCAGGCGCTGGGCGGCAAAGCCGCCGCTTCCGCGGTCGTCCACCGGGCTCTGAACAAGCAGGCGGGAGACCGGTTCGCCACCTGTACCGAGTTCTCCCATGCCCTCGACCAGGCGTTCGCCGAGCGCACCCGCACCAGGACGGTGACGCCTGGCTCGAAGCCGGTCACGATCAGCCCCGGGTTCGCCAAGACGTGGCTGGGCGATACTTCCCCCTCCCTGACAACCCGATGGGCTTTCGAATTGGCGGATGTGTGCCGCTCCCGCTGGCGATTCCTCGCTGGTAACGCAACCTTCCGCCGGAAGATCCTCCTCGGCGCCATCCCGCTGGTCCTGTTGGGCGTGCTGCTGGCGGCTCTCACGATGTGGCCTCCCTCCGGGCAGGACCTCATCCAGGCCCGGCCGCCGGCCCTGCCAATCACAAAGGTTCCCGAGCGGCCGGCGGCCAACTCTCCACCGGTCGTGCCCGAACAGCAACCCGCGGCGGTGAAACCCACAGGTTCCACCTCGCCGAAGCCGGTGCCTGGCAGGGGGAAGAGGAAGATCGCCGAGCCGCCTAAGCCGGAAGCGTCCGCGGCTGCGCCGGCGGAAGCGCCCGCGGTTCCGGCGCCACAAATCCAGGAAATCGACAAGAGCGCCAAGAAGCCCAGCATCCGGCGGCGTCCGTAGCACAGTGTCGCCGGCCGGCTACCGTACGCCTCCCAGGAGCTTGGGATTGTTGATGGCTTCCTCCAATTGCTTGGCGAGATTGGCGTCCAGGTTCTTGAGATTGGCGAGCTCGAGCAAGGCCGCCGTCTTGTCGTTCAGTCGCAAGTAGATCAGCCCCAGGTTGAAGCGGACGTTGGGATCGTTCGGTTGGAGTTGAATCTCGGTGAGGTAGGCTTTCTTGGCTTCTTCGGGGAGCTTCATCTCGCTATAGAGCCGGCCGAGCTTGAAGTGCAGATCGGGCGTGTTGGGCTTCAACTGGACCGCCTGGAGGTAGGCTTTCAACGCCTCCGGCGGCTGGTTCAACTGCCGGTAGACGTCGCCGAGTCCGAGGTGCGCGTCCGCATCGTCGGGCCGTTTGGCGAGCGCGCCCAGGTACGCATCCCGCGCTTTGTCCCAGGACTCCAACTGTCGATAGGTCTCACCGAGGTAGAAGAGAACGTCGGCATTCTCCGGATTGAGGCGGCGGCTTTTTTCGAACGCATCGGCGGCTTCCTTCCACTGCTCCTTCTCGAGATAGACTTCGCCGATACCTGTGTGCGCTTCCGCCACGCCCGGGTTCAGGGCGACGATCTGCTGAAACGTGGCCAGCGCATCATCCCACTGAGGCACTCTCATGTATGCATGCGCCAGCTTGAGCTGTGTCGGAATGTGCTCCGGATCGAGCAGAGCCGCTTGCTTATACGCGTCCACCGCGTTCTTCCACTGGCCCAGTTGTGCGTAGGCCTCGCCGAGACCCCGGTGCACGGCGGTGGCCTTGGGCAGCAGTTGCGAAGCGCGGTAGAAGCAGTCGGCCGCCTCGCGCCAGCGGGCCCGCAGCCGGTTGGCCTCGCCCAGGCCCACTAACGCATCGGCGAAATCGCTCTTGATCTCGATCGCCTTGGTGAAAAACTCCGCCGCCTCGTTCACGCGGCCGAGGCCCAGGTTCAGACGTCCGGTGATTTCCAGGGCCAGCGAGTCACCCGGGTTATTGGTCGTCAGGCGCTGAAAGAAGCCGAGCGCCTGTTCCGGTCTCCGTAACTCGGAATAAGCGGCCAGCAGATCCCGATACAGTTCGGCATCGCCGGGGAGCAGGGGCACGGCGCGCTCGAAGGCATCCCGGGCGTCATCGGGACGCTTCAACCGGCTGTAGATAGCCGCCAGCCGCTTGAGGGAAACCGGATCTTTCGGCTGCAACTGGACGGCTCTCCGGTAGGCCAGCAGAGCGTCCTGCTCGCGGTCCTTCAACCGCTCCAGAGCCAACGCCAGCCCGCGGTAGGCGCTCGAGTCGTTCGGCGCCAGGTCGGTGACCTTCTGAAAGGCCTTGGCGGATTCCTCCCACCGGTCCAGCTTGCTATATGCCTCACCCAATCCCCCCAGAGCGCCGGGGTCGTCCGGCACGACCTTGAGTACCTCCAGGAAGTTGTCGATCGCGATGGGCCAGCGCTCCATTTGCAGGTAGGCCCGCGCCAGGTTGGTGCGCGCCAGCGTGTCGTCGGCGTTGGAGCGAACGATGGCTTCAAAAATCATCGCCGCTTTGTTCCAGTCGCCGATCCGGCCGTAGAGCGATCCGAGCAGGTTGGAGCCTTCGGTGTTTTTCGGGTCGATCTTGATCGCGCGGTTCAATGCGTCGATCGCATCCTCGTTGCGGCCGAGCTCCATATGACAGCGGCCGAGAAACAGCCACGTCTGCGCGTGATTCGGCCGCAAGGTGGCTGCCTCTTCAAACAGCCGGCGCGCCTGCTCGTAATTGTTGGCGGTGTAGAACTGCATGGCCGACTGGAAGCTCCGGTCGGCATCCTGCGAGCTCGCCGGCTTTTGTGGAAACGCCGCCAGGCAGAGCGAAACCAGCCACGGGAAAATGACAGCGGATTTCATGCGCGAATTCCTCAAATGGCGTGCATTCAGCGGCGAATGCCACTCGTTTGAGGATTGTATCACGACCGGAAGAGTTATCCGATGACGGCCTGCGTCTCGGCCGCCATTCCGAGCTCGGCCAGCTTATCGGCGGCGAGCCCAAGGACGCGCTCGATCGAGGCGTCCTTGATTCGCTCGTAGCCGCGGATCTGATCGGGCAGCGCCGCAATCTGAAGCGCGAGCTCCCGCGATTCCGGCGTTAGCCGCGCGAGCAGCTCCTCGACGATCTCCCGGTACCAGCCGATCAGCGAGCGCTCCCGGCGCCGGTGCGCGGAGTAGCCGAAGATATCGAAGGGCGTGCCGCGCAGGAATCGCAGGCGGGCGAGCGCGAGCAGCACCCAGCGGAACCAGGGACCCAGCGAGATCTTGCGATGGAGACCCAGGCGCCTGAGCAGCGGAGGGTGGAGATTGTAGTGGACGGCCTCGACGGCTTCCCACTGCTCGCGGTGCCGCGATTCGAGGGCTGGCTTGGTCAGCAGGCGTGCGACCTCGTACTCGTCCTTGTACGCCATCAGCTTATAGAGATATAGCGCCACCAGGCCGCCAAGCGCGGGGTCCTGGCGGCTGACGCGCTCGACAAACCGCTCGTACCGGCGCCCATACGCCGCGCTCTGATACGCCCCCAGCTCCGCGGCGCGCCGCTTGACGGGATCGGCTGGCGCCGGTTTTTCGGCGATCGCCCCCCGGCGCCCTCCGTCCAGATACGCCTTCCGTCCCCACAAGAACGCGAGCACATTGCGATCCGCGTCGACGCCGTTGAGGCGGATCGCCTCCTCGATGCTCGCCAGCGAGACCGGGACGAGGCCGGACTGCCAGGCCGCGCCCAGCAGGAGGATGTTGGTGAACAGATGCGATCCGAACAGCTCCTCCGCCAGCCGGCTGGCGTCGAGATAGACGTTCCGGCCGCGGCGGGTGCGGGCGTCGATCTCGGCCATACGGTGCTCGGGCCCGGCGAGCACCTGGTTGCGGCGGATGGTCTCGGAGGTCGGGATGAGGTCGGTGTTGATCACCGCCGTGGTGCGATCCGGATGCGCGCACTTGAGGTTCTCCGGGTGGCCCGCGCCGATCAGGTCGAAGCCCAGGATCAGGTCGGCGTTGCCGGCATTGATGCGCGCGGAAGCCTCGAGGGGCTCGCGGCTCAGGATCAGGTGCGACACGACCGCGCCGCCCTTCTGTGCGAGGCCGGTCTGATCGAGCGTGATCACCGACAGGCCGTCGATCAGCGCCGCCGTCGCTACCAGCGCATTGATCGTCACCACGCCCGTGCCGCCGATGCCGGGCGCGATAATCCGGTAGCCGGCGCCGGCGGCGACCCTCTCCGGCGGCGGGGGCACCTCGGCCGGCGGCAGCACGGGCAACGGCCGTCGCCTGAGTCCCGTCCCGGGCTTCAGGCGCACGGTGAGGAATGAGGGGCAGTCGCCCAGCGCGCAGGAGTAATCCTTGTTGCACGAGGACTGGTGGATGCGGATCTTCTCGCCGAACTCGGTGGCCACCGGCTGGAGGCTCATGCAGTTTGACTGGCGGACGCAATCGCCGCAGCCCTCGCAGACCTCCTCGTGAACGACCAGGCGCATGGCGGGCTCTTCGAGCTTGCCGCGCGAACGCCAGCGCCGCTTCTCGGCGGCGCACTGCTGGTCGTAGATCATCACCGAGACGCCGCGGACCTGCTCGAGCTCGCCGAGAACGGCGGCCAGCTCGAACCGGTCGCGCACCTCGACGTTGGCGGCGAGGCGGCTTCGGTCCTCGTACCTGGCGACATCTTCGGCGAGTACGACCGTCCTGGCGACGCCCTCGGCCTCGAGCTTACGCGTGAGCTCGGGAATCGGCAGCGCCCCGACGATCGCCTGGCCGCCGGTCATCGCCACGTGGCCGTTATACAGGAGCTTGTAGGTGATGTTCACGCCGGCGGCGATGGCCGCTTCGATCGCCAGCGAGCCCGAATGGAAATACGTGCCGTCGCCCAGATTCTGGAAAATGTGACCGCGCTCGACAAACGGCGCCATCCCGATCCAGGCCGCGCCTTCGCCACCCATGTGCGTTACAAACTCGTAGCCGCGGCTGGCTTCGCCAAGCATGATCCCCATGCCGTGGCAGCCGATGCCGCCGCCGGCCACTTGCCCTTCGAGCAGGAGCGTGCTGCGGTTGTGCGGGCAGCCGGGGCAGTAGTTCGGCAGCCGGGCGAGCGGCATCGCGGCTTTCGGCCGTTGAGCGATCTCCTCGATCCGCGCGAGCCGCGCCCGCGCGCTCGCGAGCGGATGCCGGGCGAGGATCTGCTCCGCCACCACGCGCGCGATCCGGTCGGGATCGAGCTCGGCGGTGGCCGCCAGCAACGGCCGCCCATGCTCGTCTTCTTTTCCCAGAATGAGCGGCCGCCGAGGCAGATTGTACAGCGCGTCGCGAAGCTGGAACTCGAGGAAGCTGCGCTTCTCCTCGATCACCACGATGCGCTCGAGGCCTTCGGCGAACTCGCGGGCGAACCGCGTCTCGACCGGGAACGTCATTCCGAATTTCGCGATGCGCACGCCGATCGACTCGAGCGCCTCCGCTCCCACCCCCAGGTCGGCCAGCGCCTGCGCGAGGTCGTAGTAGGGTTTTCCCGCCGTCGCGATCCCGAGCCAGGCGCCCTCGCGCGCCCCCCACGAGCGGTTGATCGGGTTCGCGCGGAGGAAATCGCGGACCGCTTCGAGCCGCCGCACGTTGACCTCGTATTCGAGCGCCAGGGTCATCGGAGGCACCAGCCGCGGATCGGTCTTCTTCTGATAACCCTCCGGGCTGACGAAGCCCGGGCGGCCGGGATCGACATCGATCGTTCCGCCGCCATCGCAGACGTTGGTCACCAGCTTCAGGCCCACCCACGAGCCCGAGAAACGCGAGAGCGCGACGGCGAACAAGCCGTAGTCGAGAATTTCCTGCGTGTTGCCGGGGGCAAGCACCGGAATGCCGAGGTTGTAGAGGCTGAGGTCGCTCTGGTGCGGGATGGTCGAACTCTTCGAGACGTGATCGTCGCCCGCCAGCACCAGCGCCGCCGACAGGCCCGCCGAACCGGCCAGGTTGGCATGCCGCAGGATGTCGCCCGAGCGGTCGACGCCGGGACCTTTGCCGTACCAGATTCCGAGCACGCCGTCGGCGCGGCTCCGGCCGAGAATCTGGTAGATCTGGCTGCCGAAGACGGCGGTGGCGGCGAGGTCTTCGTTGACGCCGGGCACGAAATGAATACGGTGCTCGTCGAGCAGCTTGCCGGCGCGCTCGAGCGCCAGGTCGTAGCCGCCCAGCGGCGATCCCTCGTATCCGGAAATGAAGCCGGCGGTGTTCAGGCCGGCGCGCCGGTCGCGGCGCATCTGGTCCATCGGCAGGCGCACCAGCGCCTGGATTCCGGTGAGGTAGACGCGGCCCTGCTCGAGGGTGTACTTATCGGTAAGCTTCATGAGCCGGAGGCGGCTTCCTTGGGTGAGGATAGCACACGAATTGGCGCCGGTCGGCCAATTCCTTCGACGGCGTTCGGTATGCTGAAAGTATTCCCATGATTCAGACGTTGTTCGGCTCGACAACTCCGCAGCCCAATCTGCTCGACCGGCTGAAGGCCGGGATTCAGAAGACGCGCGCCGGGCTGGTCGAGCGGGTCGAGGATGTCCTCGCCGGCAAGAAGGAGATCGACGCCGATCTGCTGGAGGGGCTCGAGTACACGCTGATCACCGCCGATGTCGGCGTGCGGACTGCCACCGAGATCCTCGAGCGCATCCGCCAGCGGGTCGACCGGCGGCTGGTGGGCGACGCACAGGAATTACGGTCGCTGATCCGCGAGCACCTGCTCGAGGTGCTCGAGGCCACCGAGCGGCCGTTGGCGCGCGTCGAGGAGCCGCCGGCGGTTGTACTGGTGGTTGGTGTGAACGGCACGGGCAAGACGACCACGATCGGCAAGCTGGCGAGTCTGTACCGAGGCGAGGGCCGGTCGGTGCTGCTCGCCGCCGCCGACACTTTCCGGGCGGCGGCCATCGAGCAGCTCGAGCTGTGGGGCGAGCGAGCCGGCGTCGACGTGATCCGGCAGAACCCGGGCGCCGATCCCAGCGCCGTTGTGTTCGACGCGCTCCAGGCCGCGCGGGCGCGCCAGGCCGACTACCTGATCGTGGATACCGCCGGCCGGCTGCACACCAAGTCCAACCTCATGGCCGAGCTCGAGAAGATGCGCCGCACGGCCGGCCGCCTGATTCCGGGAGCGCCCCACGAGGTTCTGCTGGTGCTCGACGCCACCACGGGCCAGAACGGCCTCGAGCAGGCGCGCCGGTTCACCGAATCGAGCGGCGTCACCGGCATGGTCGTCACCAAGCTGGACGGCACGGCCAAGGGCGGCGTCGCCATCGCGATCGCGCGCGAGATGAACCTGCCGATCCGCTACATCGGAGTCGGCGAACAGCTCGGCGACCTGCTGCCGTTCGATCCGCAGAGCTTCATTACATCGCTGTTTGAGCCGTAACGGTCGGGGTGACCACTGGCGTGGCTGGCGCCGCCTGACCGGCCCCGGCCTGGGCGCCTCGTGGATCTCCGCGACGCCGGTGGCGAAGCGGGTGGAAGGCGGTCCAGTCAGAAACGTTACGGAGTATGCTCGTTATAACTGGTGGGACAGGGCTACCAGCGGAGAGAGACGGAAAGTCCCAGATTGCCGCGCAGGTATGCGTTACGGGCGACGGGCAGGCGTGAACAAACAGCGGGTGAGACGTTCAGGGCGGAACTTTGGCTCCCCGAGCGCTACACGAAGGGAACAGTCGGTGCTCGCCGGGGTCGGAGACGGCTGTAAGTGATTGGTTCTCCATATACTTCGGTAAACTCCTGCTGAGCATTAGACTAATACCTAACTAAAGCCCACCTTGGCGTTTTGTGTTGCACTCGGGCGCCCAGGCGAGACTGACGCGATTTCGGGGGACTCCCAGTTCTACGAGTAGGGCGTTACCCGTCAAGCTGGCGTGGAGTGGGCTCTACCGAAGCGATCCGGCGGGACT
>Ga0247727_10010134_pt1 | contig 16782 bp, 19 predicted proteins | sample WisWelCaveWW1625_FD_202498 | JGI IMG/M metagenome (GOLD analysis project Ga0247727, IMG submission 202498) | Biofilm microbial communities from Wishing Well Cave, Virginia, United States - WW16-25 | ecosystem: Environmental > Aquatic > Deep subsurface > Groundwater > Cave microbial mat | place...
GCGTAGGTGACCACCCTCCCGCCAGGATCGGTATCCCCTGTGCGCCGGATGTCGATTCGCCTTCGTCGCCTCGGGGACCGCGACGTCTGGAGGGGGTCCTTCCTCTGGTGCCCTCCGTCAAGCCACTCCTGCCTGGGGCGCGGCGTCTCCCTGAATAGTCCCCGAAGGCTCCCGTACTGGGCGGCGCCTTGGGTCGCCCCGCGGACCGTATCCTTCGACCTCGTGGACCGGATGGAAGAACGCCAGATCCTGGAAGCGGTGCAGCAGGGACGCCTCGAGAGCTTCGCGGCGATCGTCGTGAAGTACGAGAAGAAGGCCTACTTTGCTGCTTTGCAGTGGGTCCGGGACAGTCACGAGGCTCTCGACCTCGCGCAGGAGGCTTTTCTGAGGGCGTTCCGCGCCATCCGCTCGTTCGACACGGCCCAGCCGTTCTTCCCGTGGTTCCACCGCATCCTGGTGAACCTCTGCAAGACGCACCTCAAGCGACGCCGGCGAGTGCGCTCGCTCACGACCGTCGACGATCAGGGCGAGAGCCGCGAGATCCAGGTCCTCGACGAGACTCTGGAGCCCTCGCAGCTCGTCGAGCAGGACGAACGGAGCGCCGTGTTCAGGAAGGCCTTCGCCCAGCTCGGAAAACGCGACCAGCAGATCCTGTTCCTGCGGCACTTCCAGGACCTGTCCTACGCCGAGATCGCGCAGTGCCTCGAGATCCCGATCGGCACGGTGATGTCGCGGCTGTTCTACGCACGCCGCAAGCTCAAAGACCTGCTCAAGGACGTGATGTCATGAATCCGGAACGACCCGACTCCGGCGGCGCGGACATTCATCAGGAGTTCCAGATCCTGATGATGGGATCTCTCGACGGCGAGCTGGAGCCCGAGCAGGAGCGCCGGCTCAAGGACCATGTCTCGGCGTGCGCTGCCTGCGCGCGCGAGCTTGCCCAGTACCAGAGGCTCCAGACGATCGCCCGCGAGGTCCGCCTGCGCGAGCCCGCGGACCACGAATGGATCCGGTTCCGCCAGCGGCTCTACAATCGCCTCGAGCGGTGCACTGCCTGGCTGTTGATCGTGCTCGGCGGGGCGCTGGTCGCGGGCGGGTCGATGTACTCAGTGCTGCGGACGACTCTGCTGCCGCCGCTGGTGCGCGCGGGGATTGCCGTGGCCGCCGCCGGCCTTCTCTGGCTGTTCCTGCACGTGGTCCGCGAGAGGCGCGCGACCCGAAGCTTCGATCGCTACCGGGAGATCCGTCGATGAAGAATCCCTTCGCCACCGCGATTCCGGTGACGACCTGCGACTCCCTGCCGGACGCGCGCGTGGTCCGCTACGTCGGCCTCGCGCGCGGCAACTCGGTGCGCGCGGCGCCGGTTCCGGACGACGTCTTCGCCAAGATGAAGAATATGGTCGGCGGCGAGCTCGAGGAATACACCAAGATCTTCGCGGAATGCCGCGAGCAGTGCCTCGACCGGCTGGTCGAGCACGCCAGGGCCATGGGCGCCAACGCCATCCTTGGAATGCGCTTCTGCAGCGGGGAGATCACCAGCGGCGCCGCCGAGCTCCTTGCCTACGGGACCGCCGTGGTCATCGAGCTCACTGCTGCTTCGGAGACTCCGGCGCAAACTCGATGACGAGGATGATCTCATCGACTGCGGGTTGCTCGTCGACGCTTCCTGCCCGATCGCCGGATCGCGAGCGCCGGTCCTTCGGCGCGGATGGGGAGACAGCAGGCCCTCCCTCGAGAATGGCGTAGAGGTCGCTCTCCTGCACCAGGCAGCCTCGTTCCCGCCAGAAGCGCACGATGGCTTCGAGTTCCTCGGGAGATGCCCGCAGCGCGACGACCTTCGGAGGAGATTCCAAACCCGCGGATTCTGCAGACTTCGAGCCGGACGCGCCGGTCGCGGCATTCTTGTCCTCCGCAGATTTCGTTTCCTGGTTGTCGGGGTGAGCCTTCTTCAACTCCGGCGGCGGCGGAGCTGATTCCGGACGGCCTGGCGCGGCGCTGCTTCGTGCTCCCGCCGGCAAGGATTTCTCCTGCGCCTCCTTTCGGACACTTCCTCCATCCGCCGCCTCGGTCTTCTCGGAAGGCGCCGACTGGTACTTCCCGGTCTCCTCTGCCAGGAGTCGCGAACTTCCAAGGTGCTCCACTCCCCTGGACGAGGCCGCGGACACGAGCTGTCTCCATGGAGCCTCCTCGAGCAACGCGCGCTGTTCGGACCGTGCCTTCACGCGAATCACTCGCACGCCCTGGTCGCGCAACAGGGCAATGGCTGCGCTGTCCTGGTCGCGCTCAAGCTCATCCACACGCCCCTCACGCAGCGCGTTCTCGTCTCTCTCCTCGAGGTATCCGAGCTCCTCGAGTTCCCTCTCGACGTCCAGGTCCGAACCGGCGCTCAGCTTTCTCCTGACTTCGTCCGCCAGCACCAGCAGAGGGTCGGAGGATTGACCTTCCCAGAACCCCGTCCTGGCATCGATTCCGAAGACAGACACATCTTCCAATGCGCCGACTTCGGACACTGGAGCGGGGTCATCCCACGTGAGCGCATTCTCGAGCCTCCTCGGGTCGGCGAGAGCATCTTTGACCACTTTGCGATCCTCCACACTCCTCTCGAGCTCCTCGCGCACGGCTTCACCGGCAGATTCATCCACCCATTCCTTCTCGCCGCCGTCCTTTGAGAGAGGTTTACTTTCGCGATGCTCCTCCCAGGCCGCTTCCGCCGGCGGTCCTTCGGTCCGTGTCTCCTTCGTCAACGCGTCGCCCTGCACTCCTTTCTCCTCGCCTTCCACGACCTTCGCCGTGCTCTCTTCCACCGGCGCGCGCAACGACCCAGGCTGAGGTCGGTCTCCCGACTCGAGGATCCCGAGCTCTGCCTCCCGGCCCGACTCGTCCGCACCGGTGATACCACTGACGTCGTCGCGCGCGTGTCGTGCTGGAGCCTGAGCCAGCTCCTCCTCGACTGAAACCGGCAAGCTCGGCTGCGTTTTCATCCACACGACGGCGACGATCAGGCAGGCCGCCGCAAGCAGCGCCGCCGTCCGAACGATTCGCAGCACGTCGCGCGGTCGTCCGGCGCTGCGCAAAACGGGCGGCTCGAGCTCGCGCTCGATCCGCGCCCGCAGATTCCCTGGTACCGGCGGTACCGGAGCACGCTGCATCGAGGCCTTGATCTCCTGCCAATGGGCGAGCGCCGCTCTGCAGCTCTTGCAGAGCTCAAGATGCTCCCGCGTCGCCTTCAGCTCCTCGGGAGCGAGCTGGCCGTCGGGATAGAGCAGCAGCCACTCTCGGATCGTTTCACAGCTCATGCCTTCAGCCCCTTTCCTTCGCGGGCTCGCACTTCTTCATCGACTCCCATCGAGCCTCCGCCGAGCTTCTGCCGCAGGTCCTCGCGGGCGCGAAACAGCCGCGAGCGAACCGTACCGACCGGGATGCCGAGCATCTGTGCGATCTCCTCGTAGGACCTGCCCTCCAGGTCGCACAGGACGACGACGATTCGTCTCTCCGTGGAGAGCTCGTCCAGCGCCTTCAACGCCCGTGCGCCCTCCTCTTCGTTCGCCGCTCGTTCCGCAGGGTCCATCGCCGGGTCCGCAACATCGATCACCGCGCCGTCCTCGCAGTCAGGGCCCGAGGTGCAGAGCGAAGCCTGGGTCCTGCGCCGGCGGGTCTCGAGCGATTCCTGCCGGTTGAGAAACAGATTCACCGCGATGCGGTGCAGCCAGGTCGCGAACGAAGAGTCGCCGCGAAAGCTGGCGATCCCCCGCAGCGCCCGAACGAAAGTGTCCTGCGCAAGATCCGCAGCGTCCTCCACGGAGCCGCGGCACAAGCGGTACGCCAGACCAAAAACTGCTTGCTGGTGGCGTTCGATCAACAAGGAACGCGCCTCCTGGTCGCCGCGGCGGGCGCGGTCGATCTGTTCTTTCTCCCGGGGGTCACGCGGTGCGCTCAACCCAGCTCGTCCCTTTGTTGGAAAGAAAACTCCCCTAGAAGTTCCCCGGGGCACTCCGGCAAGCTCCCGGCCCGGGCGGTCGGGCCACCCCATGATGGCGGAACCGTCCCCGCAGGCCCAGAGCCCCGCCACCACGCCGACCAGGGGAATACGCACTGCTCGACCGCAGCTTTCAGCAGGGGGCCCCACAACAATCTTCTTGGGTCACCTGACATGAAACGAAAGCGGGACATTCCCGCGAAAGCGGGAATCCAGTTTCAAGGACGGCGGGCGCGCACAAAGTGAATGGCATTGAGTCTGACCCGAACCCCCCTTGACTGGCATTGAGGTTAGACTCTGCGGCCTTATTTCCTGACCGTGTCCCTGCGCCAAGGATGATGAAAAGCATGTTCCAGGCCTCGATCGCCGTGTTGCTGATGTGCGCCATGGCAAAAGGTCAGGAGACCGAGGAGGGCGCAACGGTCGCGACCCCGGCCCAGGCTCCCGAATGGATCGCGGAGCAGGGCGCCTGGATCCACTGGGATGAGCCCAGGACTCTCGCAGACTTGCGCGGCCACGTGCTCTGGCTCGAGCTCAGCTTCACCGCCTGACTCTCCTGCGCCGCGATGGTGCCCCACTTGGTCAAGTGGGACAGGGAGCTTCGCAGCAAGGGACTGGTCGTGCTCGAGGTCGACAACGGCGACATCGACCCATCGATTGACGCCGTCCGCGCTCATGCCGAGAAACTCAAGGTGACGTTTCCGGTGCTCTGGGACAAGGACGGCCGGACCTGCAAGGCCTACCAGAGCGATCTCTTCCCCAAGGCCTTCCTGATCGGCACGGCGGGAGAGATTCTCTGGCAGGGGATCCCCGACGAAACCGATCCCGAGCCGCTGCGCGCGCGCATCCTCGAGGCGCTGCAGAAGGTCGACCTCGCCGCATTGCAGAAGAATCCCGATTCCTACGTCCACCGGCCGCTCAAAGTGCTCGCGGCCGTCGCCTCCGAACCAGATGCCTCGACCGACGGCGGAACAAACGGGAGACTCTCGCGTTGGGCCGTTCGCGGAGGAGTCATCGCCGTTCTCCTCGCACTCCTCGCCTTCCGCAGAAGACGACGGGCACCGCCTTCTTCATGACGCGCCTGATCACCGAAGCCGATGTCCTCCGAATGGCTCGCGGGACAGTCCTCGAAGTCGGTGCCGGCACCCTGATCACTCCCGCCGCCCGCGACGCCACTCTCCTCCGCGGCATCCGCATCGTCGACTCCCGGTCCTCGCCTACCTCTGAAGACTCCGTCTCCGTGTTCCACCAGCTCCCCGCTCCGCCAGGAACCAACCTAAGCGACGGCGATTACCGCCTCGAAGTCCGCGCTGGCCAGTGGCGCATCCGCAAGGGCGCGTCATGATCCTGACTCGCGCGTCGTACAATTCTCAGCCCGAAAGATTGGCCCGCATGAACGATGTCTTGACCATCGCCGAGATCGAGAGGAGTTTTGAATCAGAGTGGGTGCTCCTCGAAGACCCGCAAACGAGTGAATCCCTGCAATTGGAAGGAGGCAAGGTCCTGTTTCACAGCAAGGATCGAGATGAGGTCTATCGGAAGGCCATCACAGTTCATCCGAAGAGATTCGCGATTCACTACACGGGAAGGTTGCCCAGAGACGCGGCAATCGTCCTGTGAGTCTCCACTTCGATGCCGACCAAGGCCTCGTTGTTGTCCCCGCGGAGTTGACTGGGCCCACACGGCAGCGGTGTTGAATATGTACCGCAGGTGAGAATCGAACGCCTGCATGCTCTGGGTCAAACGCGCGAGAGCTTTCCAGTCCTGGCGCATACGCTTCCGCCAAGCGCCATGGTCGACGGCCTCCTCGGCCTCCACTTCATGCGAGGTCCGCGGCACGCAAGATGGTGCCGACATGCAGCCGCGAGGCCCCCGGCGACGTGAATCAACGGAGCGTTTCTGCGGAGGCACAACAAAGCGACGGGCTCGCCGCCCATCAGGTCGACCGTGGCCCTTTTTGGGATGGGTCTAAGGCCACAGCCAGCCGAAGGTCAGCGCGGTGACGAGGCCGTACACGATTCCGTCGAAGATGAACTTCACGGTGACGTTCCAGCTCTGAGCCTTCCAGATCGAGTTGATGATGTGAGTGAATGCATAGCCCATGGTCGACACGGGCATCGCCACGCAAAACACGGAACCGAGTGACGCCCCGGCCGCCAGCGCCCTTGCTCCGACGTAGGCGGTGACGATGCTGATGAGGACCGAGAACAGGAACCATTGCACCAGGCTCTTGCCCATGTTGAACGGGCCATTCGGCATCACGGTCATGTGGCCGACCGGACCCAGGTTGAGCTTGGCGATCATCTCCGGCGTGGCCATATCCTTCATCGAGCCGGCGCAGGGAAACATGTAAGCGCCGGGCTTCAGGCCGTGTGCGCGCATCGCCTCCAGTACTTTTTCTTCATTCGGCAGCTTGGCGAAATCACTCTTGTGGATCGGCAGGCACATGTGAATGATCGAGCTTGCCGCGAACACGAGGACTGCGGACAACAGGATTGCGAGCCACAACGAGACCAACGTCACCATGATCATCTCCAGCGATTGAAAGCCCCCTTCCGCCAAGGCCTGGACGCGTCTTATCGACCGGCGGCGAGCATATCACCCGGCAACCACGGACCGTGAACCCGCCTTGAGTGCGCGCCGTCGTACGGCGCCACTGATCTCACACCGACTGACAAGCCGGTCCGGACTGAACCTTGAGCCCCGATCGGAATGACCGTTCCGTTCGACCGGCGGGGACCACCGAGACCTTTCTCGGCCTGCATCGACGACCGTTGCTCCGACCAGTCGTCTGTTTCGACCTCCTCGCCCGCGGCAGGTGCCCGGACTGAGGCGGGGAGTCGGTCATTCTGATCAGGGGCCCGTAGCCTAGAGTTGCTCCCACAGGGAAGGATGCGGACGGGGGATGACGACGTGGTCGACATGGTGGCCGCGGGTGGTGCAGAGATCGGCGGCGCGCATGACGGCGGAGGTGACCTGGGCGACCTCGCCGCCGACGACGAAATAGGCCTTGCCGCCGAGGCGGATGGCGAGGCGGATGCACAAGAGCTCGACCTCGCCGGTCTTGGCCGCCGCGTCCGCGGCGCACAGAAGTGTCGAGACCCGCGCCGCCTCGACGATTCCGACGGCGTCGCGAATGGCCGGGATCTGCGTCTCCCCCACCGCGCGTCCCAGGCTTGGATGGGCCTGTGGCAGGAACAGCCGGTCGAGGATCATGCCTTCGATCCCGGCTTCACCTGCCTGCAGGGATGAGGCGACCGCGGCGACGTCTCCGCAGAACAGCACCAGGAACTTGCCAGGCGTGACCGCGGTCGCGAGCAGGAGGTCGACCGGGGCCACCTTGGCGACGCGGTCGGCGCTCGCGTAACCGGCGGCCACCCGATCGATCTCGAGCATCCCCAGTGCCGGACCACAGCCGTGAAACTCGGCGATCGAGGGCTTCATGGCGTGCTCTCCCCGCGACCCTGGATCTGAAGCAACGACTGCTCGGCGGCGCGCGCCGCCGCGGCGATCTCCGCTTCACCGCCGCCCAGGTACAGGCGCCCGAAGGCGCCGAACGCCCGCATCTCCAAGAGCTTGATCGGCGAGGCCTTCTCCGCTTCGTTGGCCGCCAGGGCGACGTACGCGGCCGGCTCCACCTCGAGGATGTACAAGGTCTCTCCTCCCAGGATCATCATTCCGTGGCGCTCGCGGTTGATCAGCATCGTCTGGTAGTCGTCGAGGTGGGTGATGATCTGCGAGGCCTGGATCTTCGGCCGCCTCCGCTGTCCCTCGTCGAGCTCGAGGAAGCTCAGGATCTGGCGCCCCGCCTCGCGCACCTCGGCCTGCGACTCCGAGTGCACCTCGAGAACTCCGAACGCGCGTTCGACGATCTGCATGCCGGGGCGCACGCTGGTGCTCTTCAGGGCGACGTCGGTGATGCGATTGATCGCGATCCCTGGCGCGATCTCGACGTACAGAGACGCCTGCCCCGTCACCGGAAGGTAGCCCCGCGCCACGGTGGCCACGAACGAGGCAAACTGCGGCTGCATGGAATCGAGAAACACGAACGCCCGCAGATCGACCTGTGCGTGGGCCTTCATCGAGGTGCGATCCCCCTCCCTCGGGAACCGAGATCAGCTCTCGGCGCGCGCGGCAGTGCTCAGGGGAATCGGCGGGATCAACTGCTCGACTTCCTGATGCGGGCGCGGGATGACGTGGACCGAGATCAGCTCGCCGATCTTCTGCGCCGCCGCGGCCCCGGCGTCGGTGGCCGCCTTGACCGCGCCGACCTCGCCGCGCACCATGACCGTCACCAGCCCGCCGCCGACCTTCTCCTTGCCCAGGAGCACGACCTTGGCGGCCTTGACCATGGCATCGGCCGCCTCGATGGCGGCGACCAGCCCGCGAGTCTCGATCAGCCCCAACGCAATCTGGCTCATGTTGTCTTCCCCTGCCCTCAAGAAAGTGACGGCGCCAGTCTAGCCCCAATTCCATTCACTTTGCGCGCGCCTGCCCTCTGTGAAAGTGGATTCCCGCGCTTTCGCGGGAATGACGTTTCGTCAGGGGCCTGGATTCCCGCTTTCGCGGGAATGACGGCGAGCCCTTGCCTGGCCCCTGGTCAGTACCCTCGCGGCGGTCGCGGCAGGTCGCGCCGCGCGTGAACGCCGAGGTCCGGAGGCCGCGTGCGTGCACCGCCGTACTCGGACACGCCGCCGCCGGCCGATGCCCGCTTCTCGCGTTCCCTGGCCTCCTGCTCGACGAATCCCGGCTTCACCCATGCGACCCTCTTCACCAGCATCAGGTGCTCGGCGCTGATGTTGTCCGAGGTGATGTTTCCGCCGAACGACCCGCAGCCCAGCGTCATCGAGGGCCTGAGGTTCGTGCTGTACCCGACGCCGCCGTGGCTCGCCGGGCTGTTGACCAGGATGCGGTGCGTCGGCTTCTCGCGCGCGTACGCCCAGATCACCTCGTCGTTGCTCGAGTGGATCACCAGCGTGTGGCCGCGCCCGCCGAAGTCCAGGATCTCGATGCAGCGCTCGCATCCCTCCTTCCAGTCGGCGACCGTGTAGTAGGCGAGGATCGGCGCGAGCTTCTCGACCGACAGCGGGTGATCCCAGCCGACTCCGTCCTCCTCGGCCAGCAGCACCGTCGTCGCCCGCGGCACCGGGAAGCCTGCCATCTCGGCGATCTTCCAGGGGTATTGGCCCACGATCGCGGGATTGATGGCGCGCCCGCTGACGACGATGCGCGCGAGCTTGTCCTTCTCCTGCGGCGTGCAGAAGTGCGCGCCGCGCCGGCGGAACGCCTCGCGCACCGCGGCGTCGATCACCCGATCGACGACCACCGACTGCTCCGAGCAGCACAACGTCGAGTTGTCGAACACCTGGCTCTGCACGATCGCCTCGACCGCGTGCTCGACGTCCGCTGTGCGCTCGACGTACGCGGGCACGTTGCCCGGACCCACGCCGATCGCGGGCTTTCCCGAGCTGTACGCCGCCCGCACCAGTCCCGGACCTCCGGTCGCCAGGATCAACGCCGTGCGCCGGTGCTTCATCGCCTCTTGAGTGCCCTCGATCGTCGGCCGGCTCATGCAGGTGATCAGGTCCTTGGGCGCGCCGGCGCGCGCCGCCGCGTCCATCGCCACCTTGCAGGTCTCGCCGATGCAACGCACGGCGCGCGGATGCGGGCTCATGACGATCGAGTTGCGGGTCTTCAGGGCGATCAGGATCTTGTACAGCGCCGTCGACGTCGGGTTGGTCACCGGGACGATGGCGACGATCACTCCGTAGGGCTCGGCCAGCTCGTAGACACGGTTCTGTTCATCCGCGCGGATCACGCCGACCGTCTTGAGGTCTTTGATCGACTCCCACACCTGCTCGGCCGCGAACAGCGTCTTGCGCGCCTTTCCTCGGGCGTCACCGAAACCGGTCTCCTCGACCGCGAGGCGCCCCAGGCGCTCGGCATGATGGCGCGATTGCAGGGCGATGGCCTCGCACACCCGGTCGACGCCGGCCTGATCGAAGCCATGGTAGGCCGCCTGAGCGTCGGCCGAGCGGCACACCAGGTCGCGCGCTTCCTGGATGGACAGAAGATCGCTGTCGGCGAGCATGGTTTCCTCTCGTTGTCAGACCACTAGAGCCTATCAGAGCCGCGTCTGCGCCTCTTTGAGACAGAACGGGTCCTGGGGACGAGGCGCAGGATAGAGAAACGGGTCGCCGCGATTGCCGTCGCGGGCCACGCTGATCGCAAGCCCGATCAGGATCAGCGAGGAGAGCATCGACGAGCCTCCATGGCTGATCAGCGGCAGCGGCAGCCCTTTGGTCGGCAACAGGCCCGTCGTCACGCCGATGTTGATCCATGCCTGGGTGGTGATGCAGGTCGCGACTCCCGTCGCCACCAGCCGGCCGAAGTGATCCTTGCTGGCGAGAGCGATCGCCAGCAGCGACCCCATGAGCAGGAGGTACAGAACGACGACCAGCGTGCCTCCGCGGAAGCCCCACTCCTCGGCGATCACCGCGAACACGAAATCACCATGGCGCTCGGGAAGGTAGTCGAGCCGATTCTGCGGACCCTGGCCGAGTCCTTTCCCGAGAACGCCTCCCGAGCCGACGGCGACCAGCGCCGAGTAGGCCTGGCTGCCGCGGCCGCGCCTTAGCTCGCGCGCCTGCTGCGCGAGGTCACGGGCCCGATCGATGGCTCCTGCGGACTTGGCCTCCTTGGCCTTCGCCTCGAGCGAGGGGATCGACGTGAGGTAGGTCGCGATGCGCTCCTTCTGGTAGTCGTGCAGGAGCGGCGTGAACCACATCACGGGTACCAGCACCAGCAACAGGACGAGGCCGGTCACGAAGAACAGCTTTCGGGCGCGAGCCACCCACAGCATCGCCGCCGCGACCGGCAGATAGGTCAGCGCCGTTCCAAGGTCCGGTTCGGCATAGACCAGATAGAACGGCACAAGTGTGAGGAGGATCGGCCCGACGAGATCGCGCCCGCGCTCGGGCGCGTCGCGAAACTCGAGGTAGCGCGCCAGAGCCAGGATCAGCGCGGGCTTGCACAGCTCGCTCGGCTGCAGAGTGAATCCACCCGGCAGGGCCATCCAGCGCCGCGCGTGATTGAGCTCCACTCCCGCCGCCAAGACGACACCGAGCAGGATCAGGACGATCAGGTAGAACGTGAACGCCGTGCGCGCGAGGAAACGCATCGGCAGCAGGCTGAACACCAGCAACGCGGGGATCGTCACCCACAGCGTCTTGAGCTGGCGCTGCATGAGTCGCGCACGCTCGGTCTCCATGGTGCTCGAGTTGAGGAACAGGAACCCGATCCCCACGAGCACCGCCACGATCACCAGGCAGTGCCAGGGAACTGCGGTTCTGCGAAGTCTCTCAACGATCAATGTACGGGCTCGTTTCGCGCCGCAGCCAGGACCTCGGCGAACGCGGGATGCTCGAGAATGCGCTGGAACGCCGGGGCGGCGGCTTCTCCGCCGTGCGCGCCGGTGTGCTCCAGGAACAGCGCGAACGCAAAGCGCGGCGCCCGAATCGGGAAGAAGCCCGCCGTCCAGGAATGATCGGGCAATCCCCCGCCGACCTGCGCGGTGCCGGTCTTGGTCGCAAGGTCGTAGCCGGAGAGGTCAAGGCCGAGCGCCGGGCTCGGTGCGGCGGTGCCGCGGCGAGTCACCTCGCCCAGGGCCGTGACGACAGTCTTCCAGGCATTCTCCGTGATCGCGATGCGCCTTTCCTGCGGCCGGTGCACCCGACAGTCGCCGACCGCTTCGATCAGCGTCGGCGGCAAGTAGCTCCGCACGGCGAGGGCCCCCATCGCCGCGGCCACCTGCAACGGGGTCACGTCGTCGATCGCCCCTTGTCCGAAGCCAAAGAGCATCAGGTTGCGCTTGCCCTTCTCGGCCTTCTTCAACGCGCCGCGGGTTTCCGACGTGCCGCATTCGATCACCTGATGCTCGTCGACCAGGGTGGCGTCCGCGAACCGCGTCGAGCTCCCGAATCCAAACGTCTCCGCCCATGCGAACAGCCGCTCGTACCCGACCTCGAGCGCAAGGTGAGCGAAGAAGTGGTTGCAGCTCTTGACCAGCGCCTCGGTCACGTCGACGTCGCCGTGCATCCCCAGGCACCCTAGCGTCCGATCCTCGACCGTCATCTGGTGAGTGCAGGTGAACCGCGTCTGCGCGGTCGCCACGCCCTCGCTCAAGGCCATCACCGCGACGAACGGCTTGAAGGATGAGCCCGGAGCCGGTGGGAAGAACGGCCGGTAGGCACAGGGGTGCAGCGGGAAACGCCGTTCGACGGGAACGCCAATGACCTCCTTCGGGCTCCTCGCCAACGTCTCCTCCAGGGCGACGAGTTCCGCATAGAGGTTTCGCATCTCAAGCCGCACGGGTCTTGGAAACGACGCCATGACCCGGATCTTGCGCGAGGGAAGCTCGATCAGCACGAACGCTCCCACCGAGCCGTGCGTCCGGGAGACCTCCTCGAGAACCTGTTCGGCCGACTCCTGCCAGTCGCAGCGAACCGTGAGCTGCACGTCCCTTCCGGGAGTGGAATCGACGCGCTCGATCTCTTCGATCGTGCGTCCGTCGACCGAGGCGATTCGCTTTACGTAGCCGCGACGACCCCGCAGTGCGCTCTCGTAGGCGAGCTCGAGCCCGATTCTTCCGCGCTCTTCGTCGGGTGAAGGGTCCTCGGCGCGAACCTGCTCGCGCAGCTCGTCGAGGAGGTCGGCCTCCTCCAGGCTGCGCTCGTCGGAGAGGAGCAGGCGCGAGATCTCATCCAGATGGGCATTGCGCAGCTTTAGGTCCTCGTCCGAGGGTTTTCCCACCCAGCCCACGATCTCGGCCAGGACCTCTTCGGGATAGACCCGGCGCACGCACTCCTTTCCCAGGAATCCCGCGAGCATGTGGTGGGCATCGCGCGCGAGCTCGTAGGGAACGTTTCGCAGGAGCTCCACCTCCTCGTAGTCGAGCTCGCGGTGCAGCTCGCGCTCCAGCAAGTAAAGGTCACGCCGCGCTCGTTCCCGGGCGACCTCCAGGGACCGCAGCACACGCCGGTCGATGCTGCCGATGTGCTCGTCGACCCGGGCAATCAGATCCTGTGGCTCGACGGCCGCGGCGCTGCTGATCGCCTGCAGAATTCCGCATTCCCGTCGAATCTGCTCGACCACTGAATCCACTCTCGCCGCCGCCTCCGCAAAGAAGGGCGCTTCGTCCTGAGCCCGCTCGAGATCGGCCACCCAGTCCTTCAACGATGGAACTCCAAACAGCCCCAGCACATAGAAACGCAGGTCCTCGCGACGGCGTAGTGGCGACAGTCTCCGGTAATCTCCCACTCTGAGATCGACGACCCGCTCAAGGATCGACCGCGGGCTCTCGAGCAGCTCCGAGAGCGTCGGCCTCAGGGCGGTGAGGAGATGCTCCACCATCATCAGACGGCCGAGCTGCGTGCCCTTTCGAAAGCCGGCAAGCTCGAAGTACAGGTCGCGCGCCACCTGCGAGGTCGCCAGCGGCGTTCCGAGCGCATCGACGATCGAGCCGCGGCGGAACGCAACGCCATGAGAGCGGGTCCGCGCCTTGACGGACTCCTCCTCCCAGAATGAATTCTGGCCGATCTGCAGCAGCGCCAGCCGCGCAACGGAGATCGCCGCACCCAAGGTGAGGAGCAGCGCCAGAAGAGCGACTCTCGCCGTGGCCTCCATCGTCAGGGCTCGTCGCTCCGGAACACTTCACGATGCGCCTGACCTCCGCCGGCCTCAACGATGACGACGCCCGGCGGAAAGAGTCGCGCGAGCATCTCGAGGACAAGATGAGCGAACGGACTGAGCAGCATCGTCGCCATGGTCATGCCCGCGAGCGTCCAGGACCATGGAGGAAGAGGAGTCGACTGCGCAAGCCAGAGCAACCATCGTGCGAGCGCGAACGCCAGCATCACCGGCAGAACCAGCAGTGTCTGCACGACCGCATGATTGACGAACAACAGATCGCGCAGAGGCAGGACCAACGTGGCCGACAGGCCTCCCGCCAGCAGCCAGTACCCGAGCGGAAGGACCGACTGTGCCGCCAGCCCCAGGAGGAAACCGAGCAGTCGGCCGCTCGCTCTTCTCCACGGAGACCTCGCGATCAGAGCGCTGAACAGGACGATGCGCAGATCGAAGGCCCAAGGCAGGGCGCCATCGAGCTCCCGTTGACCGGAAGCGACCAGCAGACCCAGGAAGAAGGACACGATCCATTCCATGGGCTTCAACCCGGCCGATGGACGACGCAGGTCCGTGGTCGCTCGGAGGGAACTTCGAGGAACCAGCGCCGGCCTTCCCGTCCCAGGGTTCCCAGGACCAGTCCTTCCGGCACGCGCCTCGAACCGGGTGCGCTGACCACCGTGGCGCCGGCCCATCCGGGGTCAAGCTCGCTGCCGCTCGAGAGCCAGGAGCGGCCGCCATCACCCCCGCGAAGGCGCAGCCGATGGAAGCAGCTCTCGCCCCGGAGCAACAGCACTGAGTGGCATTCGAAGCCCGGGTCGGAGAGTGTCCGGACCAGAGCACGGCGGAAACCGGACCGTCCGACGACGCCTAGCACCTGAGCGCCACTGCTCACCATCAGTGACCGCCGGATGCCCGCCTCTTCGCCGGATTCGAGCACCAGGCCGCCCAGAAAGTGGTCCTGGAGAAAACCTCGCGCGACCACGGCCGGCACTTCTCTGGGAGGTCGGCACGGGGCCGCGGCGACGCAAACCGCGTCGAGATCGAGGGGCGACCACGACAGTCGCACCCGAAAACGAGGCTGGTCGGCGCGCAGCCGTCGATCGTCCGCCTCGACCGTTCCGATCAGCGATCCTTCTGGGGCCGTGAGCCCGGCAAAGGTCAGCCCCTCGGCGACGACCGTCCCGCCAGGACGAATGCGCTCGGGATGCTCGGGGAAAGTGACCGCGAGGAACTCGCTGCCGTCTCCTTCGACCACCATTCGACTCGCGCCTTCGCCATCGCCGCAGATCGCGGGAATGCGGATGCCCCTCCCCGTCAGTGGCTGCAGCCGGGCGCGCGAGTCCGTGAACCCCAGCAGACGGTTCTCCAGAAACACCGGGGCAGCCGCCGGCAGATCGCCCCCGGCGTCAAGCTCTACCAGATCGCGGCTCGCCGTCCCTGTGACCAGGATGATCCGCTCCCTGCCGGTGCGAAGCCTGGCATCGGTCGGCATGAGACTCGATTTGAGCTGAGCCAGTGCATCGACAACCCAGGGAATCCCCGGGCTCGCCGGCAGGCTCGTGGCCAGAACTTGAGACGGCGAGAAAACCAGGGAAGGACTGCTGATCAGTGTCAGCGTCAGCAGGCCGTCTTCGAGGCGCTGCGCAAGCGGGCCAAGAACACCCAGGGGCATCAACAGGATCATGCCCCCCAAGGTGACAAGGAGATGCCAGCGGTGACCGAGAGAGCGCGCGTTCACGGCGGGCTCCTCCGAGCTAGTCGTCCTCGGAGGCGAGAACGCCGCTGTACAAGTGGAGCTGATTGAGGAACTCCGCGGTTCCGCGGGCGACGCACGTGAGGGGGTCATCCGCGATGCGCACCGGGAGCTGAAGGACATCCGCGAAGGCCTGGTCGATGCCGCGCAGGAGGCTGCCACCTCCGCACAGCACCACGCCGGTGCGGACCAGGTCGGCCGCCAGCTCCGGAGGAGTGCACTCAAGGGCCCGGCACGCGGACTCGGTGATCTGGCGTACCGGCTCGGCGAGAGCCTGGCGGACTTCTTCCGATCGCAGCACCGTCTGACGAGGAAGCCCCGTGACCGAATCGCGGCCCGGAACATTCATCTCCATCTCCTGCCGCAGTGGCGCCGCCGACCCGATCGCCAGCTTGATCCGTTCCGCCGTCGGCTCGCCGATCATCAGGTTGCGCTCGCGGCGCATGTAGTCGACGATCGCGCGATCCATTTCATCACCCGCGACCGGCTTGGAATCGGCATACACCAGGCCGAACAGGCTGATCACCGCGACTTCGGTCGTGCCGCCGCCGATGTCGACGATCATGTTGGCAACCGGTTCGGCGATCGGCAGACCTGCGCCGATTCCGGCAGCGATCGGCTCCTCGACCAGGAACACGCGGCGCGCTCCCGCGCGCTCCGCAGAGTTGATGACCGCGCGCCGCTCCACCGGAGAGATGCGCGACGGTACGGACACGACGATGCGCGGCTTGACCAGGTAGGAGCGCTTGTGAACCTTGCGGATGAAGTAGCGCAGCATCTTCTCGGTGATCTCGAAGTCGGCGATGACACCGTTGCGCAGCGGCCGGATCGCCTCGATGCTGCCCGGAGTCCGACCCAGCATCTCCTTGGCCTGCGTACCGACGGCCTGTCCATCGAGAAGAACTTCATTCGTGCCCCTGCGCACCGCGACCACGGACGGCTCGCAGATGACGATGCCCTGGCCCGGGACGCACACAAGCGTGTTCGCCGTGCCCAGGTCGATTCCCATGTCGATCGAGAAACGGCCGATCAGCCACTCGATCGGACGCAGAAATGGAGCCGGACTCATGCATTCCCCTCCCGCTGATGCGATGAATCACAGTTGAAGTGGGTCGCACGAGCGGCGCGAAAAGAATCCGGTCCGTGAACGGGTGCTGTCTGCACCTCACCGCTGCGCGGGCCCGAATACCCGGCCTCGTGCCAGACTTTGTCAACGAGTACTACGGTGGGACAATCTAGCGTCTCAGGCGAGAATGCCTCGGCCAAAGTATTTGTTGAGACAGATCTGAGCGACGACCACGCCCACCAGCAGCGCGACGAAAGTGACGAACACCAGCGCTGAGTCGAGAGACAACCCCGACACCGGGGT
>Ga0247727_10010135_pt1 | contig 16781 bp, 14 predicted proteins | sample WisWelCaveWW1625_FD_202498 | JGI IMG/M metagenome (GOLD analysis project Ga0247727, IMG submission 202498) | Biofilm microbial communities from Wishing Well Cave, Virginia, United States - WW16-25 | ecosystem: Environmental > Aquatic > Deep subsurface > Groundwater > Cave microbial mat | place...
AGGATGCGTGTGATAGAGGTGCGCGCTGCGGCCATAGAACCCCTTGCGGCCATGCTCCTCTTCGTAGGTGCCGTCGGGAAGCGCCACGTGCGCCTGTTCGGCGATCTTGCCTTTTTTCAGCGGATACATCGATTCTGCTCCCAAGCTACAGGTTGCCGCGCAGCGCCTGCTCACGCTCGATGGCTTCAAACAGCGCCTTGAAATTACCCTTGCCGAAGCTGCGGCTGCCGTGCCGCTGGATGATCTCATAAAACAGCGTCGGGCGGTCCTCGACCGGCCGCGTGAAGATTTGCAGCATGTAGCCCTCGTCGTCGCGATCGACCAGAATGCCGAGATCCGCCAGCCGGCCGAGGGGCTCGTCGATTCGTCCGACACGAGCCTCGAGCGACTCGTAGTAGGTCGAAGGAACGCGGAGGAACTCGACGCCCTGATCGCGCAGCTTCCCGACGGTCCCGATGATGTCATCGGTCGACATCGCAATGTGCTGCACGCCCGGGCCGTGATAGAACTCGAGGTATTCCTCGATCTGCGACTTGCGGCGTCCGCCGGCCGGTTCGTTGATCGGGAACTTGATGCGCCCGCCGCCGCCGGCCATCACCTTCGACATCAGCGCCGAGTACTCCGTGCTGATGTCGATGTCGTCAAAATGCTGGTACAGCTCGAACCCCATGACCCGCTCGTAGAAGCGGACCCAGGTCTCCATCTCGCCCCAGCCGACGTTGCCGACCATGTGGTCGATGTGCCGCAGGCCGGTCGGGCGGGCGACCGGATCCGGACCGGCGACCGCCTGGAAGCCGGGCAGAAACGGGCCGCGATAGTCGCGCCGCTCGATGAAGGTGTGGATCGTGTCCCCGTAAATGCCGATCGAGGCCAGCCGCACGCGGCCGTGCTGGTCCTCGAGGGTCACCGGATCGCGCACGCCGCGCGCGCCGCGCGAAACCGCCTCCCGCCAGGCGGCCTCGGCGTCGGCGACCTCGAGCGCGATGTCCCGCACGCCGTCGCCGTGCCGGTCGACATGGCGCGCGACCTCGTGGTCCGGGCCGAGCGCCGTGGTCAGCACGAACCGGATGCGGCCCTGCTCGACGACATAGCTCACGCGGTCCCGCCTCCCGGTCTCCGGTCCCGCATAGGCCGCCAGCGACATGCCGAACGCCGCGCGGTAGTAATACGCCGCCTGCCGCGCGTTCCCCACCCAGAACTCGACGTGATCGGTTCCGGCGAGCGGCAGGAAATCCTTCCTCGCCGCCGCCGCTTCCATCACTTGAGGCATAGTCCTCCTTCCGCGGCCGCCAGCGCCGTCCGCATGGACTCGACACAAAACTCGTTGTCCTCTTCGGTGCCCGTTGAAATCCTGACGCAGTGCGGCAGGCCGAACGCTTCGAGGAGCCGGACGATCACGCCCCGCTTCAACAACTCCTCGGTGAGCCGCGCCGCCTGCTCGCCGTCGGCCAGCGCCGCCATCACGAAATTCGCGTGCGACCCCACGATGTCCAGCCCCATCTCCCCGAGCGATGCGGTCAGAAACCGCAGCCCGCGCGCGTTGAGCGCCAGCGACTGGTGCAGGAACTCTTTGTCGTCGAGCGCGCCGATCGCGGCCGCCTGCGCCGGCGTGCTCGGCTCAAACGGCAGCTTCACCTTCAACAGGTTCGCGATCAGCTCCTGGCGCGCGAAACCATAGCCGATCCGCGCGCCCGCCAGCCCGTACACTTTCGAGAACGTGCGCAGCGTGATGACGTTGTCCCAGCGGTAGTGCATCGAGTCGGGATAGCTCGGGTGGTCCTTGGCGTACTCGAAGTAGGCTTCGTCGAGAATGATCAGCACGCGCTCGGGCACGTGGCGGTGAAAGCTGTCAAACTCCTGCCGCGTGAACATCGTGCCGGTGGGATTGTTGGGATTCGCCAGGTAGATGATCTTGGTTCGCTCGTTGACGGCCGCCGCCAGCGCCTCCAGATCGTAACGCCAGCTCCGGTATGGCACCGTGCGATAGCGGACGCCGCGCGAACGCGCCAGCACCTGAAAGCCGACAAAGGCGGCCTCGGTGGTCAGCACCTCGTCGTCATCGCACAGGAACGCGCGGATGATGTTCGACATGATGCCTTCCGAGCCGCTGCCGGTGATCACGTTGTCGATCTTCAGCTCGAATTCTTCGGCCAGCCGCGCGCGCAGCTCGAGGCCGCCGTCCGGATAAAGGTGAATCCCATTGAGCGACCGGCGCATGGCTTCGATCGAAGCGGGCGACGGCCCCAGCGGATTCTCGTTGGAGGCCAGCTTAACAACCCGCTTCAGCCCATAGCGCTGGCGTATCTCCTCGATCCTTCGGCCGGGCTCATAGGGTCGGAGGGACTCGATATATGGGGGTACCAGCGGCATGATCGCTATGACCGGCTGAACGTATTATACACGAGCCTTACAAGACCAGCACCTTGAGGTGGTGTTATGATCGGCCCGCCGACCGTACCGCCGCCAGCCCATGCGCTATTATCGGTGTTTCCCATGGCGGAGCCTAGTCAAGCGGCCGCGCCGCCGCCGTCTCTGATTGTCAGCGTCCTGATCGTCACCTATAACTGCGCGCCCGCGCTCAGGCGATGCATCGAGTCGGTGGAACGCACCCAGCAAAGGGAGTCGGTCGAGATCCTGGTCGTTGACAACGGCTCGGCCGACGATTGCGGGCGGATCGACAGCGAGTTCCCCGGTGTCACGGTCCTGCGTCTGCCGAAGAACTTTGGCCTGACCAAGGCGCGCAACATCGGCACGCGCACCGCCAAGGGCGAGTACCTGCTGCTGCTCGAGCCGGACGTCGAGTTGCTTCCGGACACGATTCCGGCGCTGGCGGCGCATCTGGCGGCCGACAACGAAGCAGTGGCCGTCTGCCCTTTGCTGGTTTCGCCGGATTTTGAGCCGGTGTTTCGCACCCGGAGCCTGCCCACAACCGAATCGCTGGCGCAGGCCTGTCGCGACGGGGGCCTGGCGGGGGAGGCGGCGGGCGACCTGGGCCGCGCGACGATTCCGATCGAGTATCCAGAGCCGGGCGCGATGCTGGTGCGACGCCGGTTCATCCAGGGCATGAATTATTTTGACCAGCACTACGGTCAGCACTGGTCGGATGCGGATCTTTGCGCGCGCATTCGCGGCTCCGGCAAGACGATCCTGCTGATGACCGGCACGCGCGCCGTGCGGCGAGCCGAGGGGCTTTGGGAGCCCGCCGACTCGGACGCCCGCGCCGCCCTGGACGCGGATCTTGCCTTGGGAGCGGCCGCCTACGTGGGCAAACATTTCGGCATGGCGGCGGGCCTCCGCTTTCGCCTGCGGTTGATTTTGTCGGCGGTGGGCGAGGCGCTGGCGGGCCTGGTAACCTTCCGCGAAACCGGCTATCGGTTTGGAAGGCTGACCCGGATCCTAAAGGGGCAGAAGGTCGACGGGTTCCAGCAGGGGCTCTAATCCAGGTTCGAGCCTTATAAAGTTTCCCTGGCAGCCCTCCGATGAACCAGACCAGGGACAACTCCATGGACGCTGCCTTGTGGATGCTATTGCCGATGTTCACTGCCGCCGGATCGGGACTGCTCGCCTTCTTCATCATGCAGGCCCGACAGGATGTCGCCGTTTCCAAGGAGCGCGAGGCGCTGGTCGAGGCGCGCGCCCTGCTTGGCTGCCAGCAGAAGCAGACCGAGGACCGGGTCAAGGCGGCCGAGGAAGAGGTCCGGCGCAAAGCTCTCGATGACTTCCTCGCCGACATCCGGGTCGAGGAGCGCCACTACTCGCGCGAGAGCAAATCGCTGTTCCTCAACCGCAAGAGCATGGTTCTCCAGGAGCGACTCTTCTTCCGCAATATCCCGCTTTCCAACTGGGTCGAGCATGAGCTGGTCGTAGAGGAAGGCGGCGATCTGCGCAACCTCGCCAAAGCCGCCTCGGCTTTCACCGCACGCGCGCTGCCGGAGAACTCCAACGGCGGCGTCGCCAGGCTGCTGAAGTAAGTCCGAACGCCCCCCAGTCTCTACGGCGTTGCTCCCGCGGTTCCAACAACGACCGCAGGCACCTTCCGCTCGCGCGCGGCCTCGTTCAGCGCCACCAGGTCCTTCTTCAGCACCTCGTCGAGCGCGCGGAGCTGCGCGTTGATCTTCGAGATCAGCTCCTCGGCCAGCAACTGCGACTGCACGGTGGGCGGGGCATCGCCCATCGCGACCACGCCGGCCAGCGCCGCCAGCTTGTTGTTGAGGCGGATCGGATAGTTCAGCGGATCCTGGTTCGAGCGGTTCCGGGTCTGGTAGAGCTCCTCTTCAATCCGCGTGAGCTTTGCGGCCAGCGCCTTGGCGAGATCGAGAACCGTCCTGGCATCCTGCTGATCCTTCAGACGGCCGGAGAGGTCTTCGGCCTGCTTGCGGACATCCCGCAGCCGGATGATCGCCTGGTGCGTTTCGGTGATCTTGTCGCGGATCTGTAGGGCGGCGGCGAGCTGCCTGGAGAATTCCTCCGGCGTCGTCGAGATGCGCGGATCTTTGCTGACGGTGAACTTCTGCGTGTAGGATTTGCCGTCGGCGGTAAGCCGGACCTGATACTCTCCAGGCACCGCAAGCGGCCCGCGCAGCGAGCCGGACCAGAGAATCATGCCGGGGAAGCGCGCGGCGTCGGGATAGCGGAGATCCCAGGCGAATCGGTTCAGACCGGCTTCCGTGGTGAGGCGGGGCGCCCGGCCGCCGAAGGAAAAACCTTCCTCTTCGCCGCCCGGAGGCGTGGTCTCGGCTTCCGGGGCGCCACGACTCGAATACTTGTTGACCGCCTTGCCGGCGCTGTCGAGGAACTCGAGCGTCACATCGCCAGCCGGCTTGCTCCTCAACGAAAAGTAGATCACCGCTCCGCTCGCCGGATTCTGGCCCGCGACCATCGCCGAGCGCACCGGCCCGCCGCCGCCGCCCGGCGTGCGATAGGCGTCCTCGGGCCGGAACAGGTGCGCTTCGGCTTTCGCAATCGAGTCGTTCATCTGGTGGAGCACGGGGAGATCGTCGAGCACCCAGAACGCGCGGCCCTGGGTCGCGGCGACCAGGTCCCGGTCGCGCTTGTGGACAGCGAGGTCGGTGATCGGCACGACGGGCAGATTGAGTCGCAACGACTGCCAGTTTTCTCCGTCGTCGAACGATACGTAGAGGCCGGTCTCGGTCCCGGCGTACAACAGGCCCTTGCGGTGGGGGTCCTCGCGAATCACTCGAGTGAACGCGTCGGCGGGGATGCCGCGCACGATCTTCTTCCAGGTCTTGCCGTAGTCGGCGGTCTTGTAGAGATACGGCCGGAAGTCGTCGGACTTGTACATGGTCGCGGCGAAGTAGGCGCTGGCGGCGTCGTGCGGCGAGGCCTCGATCGAATTGATCTGAATCCACTCCGGCATGTCCTTGGGGGTGACGTTGTCCCAGTTGCGGCCGCCGTTGCGGGTGACATGCACCAGCCCGTCGTCGCTGCCGGCCCAGAGCACGCCTTTGGCGACCGTCGATTCGATGGCGGTGAAGATGGTGCAGTAATACTCGACGCCGGTGTTGTCCTTGGTGATCGGGCCGCCGGAGGGGCCAAGGCGGGACTTGTCGTTGCGCGTCAGGTCGGGGCTGATGGGCTCCCAGGAGTGGCCTTCGTTGGTCGATCGGAATAGAATGTTGCCGCCGGTGTAGAGGGTGCCGGCGTCGTGGGGCGAGAACAGAATCGGGAAATTCCACTGGAAGCGATACTTCATGCCTTCGGCGCCATGGCCCATCGGGTTGTCCGGCCAGACATTGACGTTGCGCATCTGTCCGGTGCGACGGTCATAGCGGGTGAGATAGCCTCCGTAGGAGCCGGCGAATACGATATTGGAATCCTTCGGATGCGGAGCGATCCAGCCGCTTTCGCCGCCGCCGACATCCCACCAGTCGCGGACGCCGATGCCGGGGCCGGAGCCGCGGCTGGCGATGCGAATGGTGCTGTTGTCCTGCTGGGCGCCGTAAATGTTGTAAGGGAAATCATTGTCGACGGCGACGCGGTAGAACTGGGCGGTGGCCTGATCCTGTTCGGTCCAGGTGCGGCCGCCGTTGAAGCTGACGTTGGCGCCGCCATCGTTGCTCTCGATCATGCGCTGGTTGTCGCCGGGGGCGATCCACAGGTCGTGGTTATCGCCGTGAGGCACGGCAATGGTGGTGTAGGATCGGCCGCCGTCGACGGACTTGTAGAAGCCGGTGTTCAGCACGTAGACGGTGTTGATCTCCCTGGTGTCGGCGTAGATGCGGGTGTAATACCAGGCGCGCTGGCGCAGACGGCGGTCGTCGTTGACGCGAGTCCAGTTCCGGCCGCCGTCCTCGGAGCGGAAGACGCCGCCGTCATCGGCTTCGACCAGCGCCCAAACGCGCTCGGAGTTGACCGGCGAGACGGTGATGCCGATCTTGCCGACCAGTCCCTTCGGCAGGCCGCTGTTGCGGGTGATATCGGTCCAGGTGTCGCCGCCGTCGGTGGTTTTCCAGATGCCGCCGTCGGGGCCGCCGCTCTCGAGGCTGTGGGGTGTGCACCTGACGTGCCAGATCGCCGCGTACAGCACATACGGATTGGACGGGTCCAGGGCGAGGTCGACGGCGCCGGCCTGAGGCCCGCGGTACAGCACTTTCTCCCAAGTCTTCCCGCCGTCCTTGCTGCGGAACACGCCGCGCTGTTCGTGCGGGCCGAAAATGTGGCCGAGGACGGCGGCGTACACCAGATCCGGGTTGCGCGGGTGGATGCGAATGCGGCCGATGTGGCGCGTGTCGCCGAGGCCGACGTTCTTCCAGGTCTTGCCGGCGTCGTTGGAGCGATAGACGCCATCGCCGTGCGAGACGTTGCCGCGGATCGGCGCCTCGCCCATGCCCGCGTACAGGACGCTCGGATCGGAGTCCGAGACGGCGATCGCGCCGACCGATCCGGTGGTGAGCTGGCCGTCGCTGACCGGCTCCCAGTTGACCCCGCCGTCGGTCGTCTTGAAGACGCCGCCGCCGGTGCCGCCGAAGTAATAGACGTTCGGCTGCGAGGGGAGGCCGGTTACGGCGGTGACGCGGCCGCCGCGATACGGGCCGATCGAGCGCCAGCGCAGTCCTTTCCAGAGGGGCTGCTCAGCGGTGGTCTGCGCCCACAGGATGGCCATCGATGGCAGGGTCAACACGGCGAATCTCAACGCGCGTTTCATCTGACGACCTCCACTTAGTCGGGAAGCTTGTCGGTCTCCGGCTCCGGCAGCCAGAAGCTGGCGACAAACCCGGTGGCATACACCAGCAGCGCGACCGCGGCGGCCGCGTAGGCTGTCTGCATCGAAGAGCTCGCACCGGGCATTACGTTGGTCAGTTGCGTCGTCAGCAGCGCCGCCGACGTGCCGATCATCCGCCCGCCGACATTGGCGGCGAAACTCTCGCCGGTGCCGCGGAGGTGTGTCGGATAGACCCGCGGCAGGTAATTGCCCCAGAAGCTGAACTGGGCGACCGTCACCAGCCCGCACAAGAGAATGCCCCACTTGAGCAATTCGAGGTTGTTGTTGGCTGGAAACAGGAACACCAACGGCAGCAGGAAAAGTCCCGGGACCTGGAACAGGCGCAGCAGGCGGCGCCGGCCGACGATACGCACCGCCAGATACGCCAGCAAAACGCGGCCGAGCAGTCCGCCGGTCTCCTGCCAGAACTGCACGTCACTGACCGTCTCTTGTTGTTGGATCGGCGGCAGCGAGATCACTTCCGGCAGTCCCGGGACGATGCGCGGCAGGTGCTGGATAGCGCCGAAGGCGGCGCCGTAGCTGCAAGCGAACATCAGCGCCGTCACCAGCGTCACGCGGCGGTAAGCGGGCTGGAACAGCTCGGCAAAGCTCGGCCGTTTGAGCGTGCCGGCGGTCTTTTTCTGGTGCCAGACCGGCGACTCGGGCAGAAACGGGCGAATCAAGATGAGGGGGATCGCCGGGATTACGCCTGAGATCAGGGTGTAGCGCCAGGCGTCGTGTGCCCCGAGAATCGCCGGGAACGATTGGCCGTAGGTCACGGCAAGACGGTAGGCGCCGGTGACCATCAGCCCGCCGATCGAGGAAAATGCCTGCGTGTAACCGAGCACCGCCTCGCGCTGCTTCGGGTTCGGGAACAGTTCGGCCAGCCACGCAACCGCGGCCACGAACTCGACGCAGACGCCGATAAAAGTCGTTACGCGAAACACCAACAGCATCGGCAGCGACGTGGCGAACCCGGCCGCCATCGCCGAGAAAGCGTACAGCAGAATGCTCCAGACCAGCACTTTGCGGCGGCCGAACAGATCGGTGAGATAGCCGCCGAGCAGGCCGAAGACGCCACCGAAGATCGCCGGCACGTAGAACAACATGCCGACCCACGAGTTGAATTCGGGGCTGCCGGGCTTCAGGTGTCCCAGGCCCATCAGCGCGGGCCGGACGATCAGCGGCAGCATCAACAGCTCATAAATATCGAAGGCGAAACCGAGCGAGGCGACGATACAGATCAGCCACTGGACGGGGGTCAGACGGGAGCGTTGCGGGATGGACGGGTCGCTGGTCATAAAGAGAAGCAATTATATCCCATGGCGAACCGCACGCCATCGGCCCTTTCAGTGTTGCCGACCTGAGGGCGCCAGCAACCGTTGACGTCATCGGCGGCTAATCCACTCACCGCGCCGCATTCAGGCGGGTCTTCGGCTGGAGTGGTAATCAGCGCAGTCCTACTGCAATGTAGAGTTCGTTCAGGTGGCGGTTGTAGCCGTACGCGTACGAACGGCCGTCTGGCGTGATCTTGATGGGCTGGTTGCCGAGGAGTCCGGCCGGATCCGGTGGGGCGATCTCTTTCCAAAGTTCCATCCGACCGGTGGCCAGATGAAATCGGAAGATCCTGGCTGGGCGATTCTCATCAAGACGGCGCAAATAAAGGGCACGGCCGTCGGGGGTCCACTGCAAGGGCAGGTAACGTCGCGTCTCGGGGAGAAGCGCCCGCGGCTCCCCTCCGTTGACCTGGTAGATCACCACCCGGAAGTCCGCCCCCTGGTGTTTCCCCGTCGGGGGAAAGATCCACGGGGATCGACCAGTCCAGCCAGGACAACTCGCGCTCTTGCTCCTCTCCTGGTGGCTGATAAATGATCCCGCCTTTCCAGTTCACGCTCGTCAGGAGAACCCGGCCATCCGTGGCGATGTCTTGCAGGATCAGAACGCCCGGGACACGTTCCACAACACGCAGCTTCCCTGCCAACGTGATCGCATGAATAGTAGGCGGCTCCATTTGCCGGGTTCCGCTGAACCAGATCTCATCACCGCGCGGCGACCACGCTAATCCCCCGAGATCTCCCCACCCGGCCGAAAGCGTTCGCGGGGCGCCCCCGAGGTCAATGACGCGCACCGAGAGATCGGGGCCGCGCCGCTCGTGGAAGGCGATGCGATCGCCTTGCGGAGAAATCGAGAGCGCAAAAACGGCGCCGGCGGACTGATACAGTACTTTCCCGATGGGGAACTCGAGGACGCTCTTCCCGTCCACGATTCGACTTACCGCGGGAGCGCTTCCGTCAGGAGCCCAATCCGCCGCCCGGACGTTTTCCAGAATCTCGCGAGGTGCGCCGCCGGCCAGCGAAACGCGGGCCAGGGTCCCGAGATTGAAAAATCCACGTCTGCGGCCAAGCAGGATCGCGAGTTCTCCGGTGGAAGAGATCGACAGGAGATCACCCTCGGGAAGATCCAAATCCCGCGATTCGGTGCTCCCCGCGCGTGTTGAAAAAAAGCGGTACGGATTACCGTCCCAACTGGCCACCTCGGGCCGAGTCAGTTTCGCCAGGCCAAAGTCCAGGATCTTGACACGCCCGTCGTTCGTGAGAAAGAGGTTGTCCGGCTTCAGGTCGCGGTGGACAATGCCCTTGTCATGTGCCGCTGCCAGTCCGTTGGCGATTTGCGACGCATATTCGACGGCCCTGCGCTGCGCGAGCGGGCCTTCGGCCAGCGGCTGGCAAAGCGTTTCGCCTTCGAGCAGTTCCGAAACCAGGTAGGGGACCCCTCGTGCGATCCTATGTCGTAGACAGTCAGTATGTTGGGATGATTCAGGATCCCCGCCGATCAACACCGATGAACACTAGTTTCGCTACTGCGTGTCGGCGGAAGGCCCGTAGATCCCCGGGACCTTGCCGCCCATCGGGCGCAGGTAGGTGCTGAGCTGGCCGCGGTGGTGGACCGAATGCTTCACCGTCATCGCCAGAAAGTTGACTCCCGGCGCCTGGATCATGCCGAACAGGTCAATGACGCTGGCCAATTTCTCGCCCGGCATGGCACGTACGCGGTCCAGAGCCGCGGGAACCTTCTCCTTGTAACGGGCGACGGCGCCGGCCGGGTTCATGATGCCGCAGGCATCAGAATCGTCGGGCGGAGGCGTGAATTCGCCGTTGGCGATGCAGTTCAGCAGCCACTCATCTTCAAGAGTGATGTGCCGGATCAGTCCCAGAGCGGTCTTGGACTTCGAGTCCGGCCGGTAGTCGAGAGGGCCGTTGGGAACGGCCGCGATGACGCGCAGGGTCGTCTGCATCTCGTTTTCGAAATCGGCGATGAGAAAATCAGCCACAGTCTTGGTCTCGTTGGAACCCATCAGGAATCTCCTCGTCTTTGATCAATGTTTGTTCCCTTGTGCCCGGGCGGACCGGCTTGTGTGCAATGGCCCGCGCCTGACACCCGGATGTGTAACGAGCAGCCTCCCCGTTACACATAAAATGTGTGTTGGTGGTCATTGGCCTGAACGATGCTGAGTTGGTGCGGCAAATCGGCTCCGGAAGCGACCGCGAAGCTGAAGCCGAGCTGTTCCGCCGGATGGCTCCACGCATTCGGCTCTATGGTTTGCGTCACTTGAGGGACGAACAGGCCTCCGAGGACCTTACGCAGCAAGTTCTGATCACGACGCTCAAAGCTCTGCGGGCTGGTCGCCTGCGTGAACCGGAGAAACTCGCATCCTTCGTGCTGGGAACGTGCCGGATGATGGTGCTCGACCTGCGCCGCGGCGCTCAAAGGGAAGAACGACTGCTCGAACAGTTTGGGGCGGATCTCCAGCCGCCGGTCCAGCCGTCGATGCCACACCTCGACCATGAACAGCTCATTCGCTGTGTACAGAATCTGAAAGAGCGCGAACGGGCGGTCATCGTCATGAGTTTCTATGACGAGCAGACAGCCGCGGATGTCGCCGGTTTCCTCGGCGTTTCCGAAGCCAATGTACGCGTGATTCGCCATCGGGCGATTCACCAACTGCGCGATTGCATGGGGCTTGCAGGATGAGCTGCTCCAATCCCATGGACGCGGCAGTCCTCGCCGACTATTGGCTCGCGGCGCTGGCGAAACCCGAAGAAGAAGTCATTGAAGAACACCTGCTCGGCTGCGACCGGTGCGGAGCGGGGCTTCGTGAAGTCATCGCACTCGCCGCAGGCGTCCGCAAGCTGGCGCGCGAGGGTTCCCTGCGAATGGTTGTGAGCGACGCGTTTCTTCAGCGTGCCGCGGAGGAAGGCCTGCGTGTTCGTGAATACGCCCCTCCCCCCGGAGGCGGCGTTGAGTGCACTGTGACCGCCGAAGACGACATTCTCATCGGGCGCCTGACCGCGAGCTTGGGCGAGGCAAAACGAGTCGATCTCTGCATCTGTGATGAGCGCGGCGTCGAACAGCTCCGGTTGACGGACATCCCCGTTCATTCCGGGGCCAGCAGCGTGGTCTACCAGGAGTCGATCACATTCGCGAAGGCCGCGCCTACGAACAGAATGATCGCCCGCCTGGTCACCTTCGATGAAGCGGGCGGCGAGCGTCTGCTCGGCGAATATACGTTCAACCATACGCGCTCCTTGCCCGGCCCAGGCGCCTCGTAGCCGGCGTGCACAGCATTCCTCCTTCACGCTGTTGCGTTGAATGACGCCAGCAGCTCCTCAAGCCGGTTGTAGCCCGCCACCATGCCATGTTCCATGCCGGACCGGGTTGCGGTGTCGCGAGCTTCCTTCGATTCGTACAGCACGGTGAGTTTGACTCTCGTGATCCCTCCCCTCTCCGCGAATACCGTCGTGTCCACGGCCTCACCCGGATACCACGAGTCATCGAACTTCTCCGTTGCGACCAGTTTTTCCTTACGAACTACTTCGCGGAACACGCCGCCCATTCCCATCTCCATGCCCGCAGACTCCTTGCGCCAGACATAGCGGTACAGACCGCCGACCTTGAGGTCGATTTCGCACACCGGCATGGTCCAACCGTCCGGACCCAGAAGCCAGCGCCTGACCAATTCCGGTTTGGTGAACGCATCGAACACCAACTGGCGTGGGGCATTGAAATCCCGCTCGATCTCAATCTCGCGGTCAGTGGGTGTGGATACTTTGAAACTCTCGGGATAAAACAACATAGTGGCTCCTTTGGCATCATCGGCTAGAAGATTTCTCGCGTCTTGTCTTCTTGGGTTTTAGCTCTTCCAGCACATGGTCAAGGCGAGCAAACGACGCCTCCCAGAATTGGCGATATTGTTCGAGCCACGCGCTGGCCTCCGCCAGTCGCCTGGGCTCGAGCCGGCTCGGGCGCCGTTGGGCGTCGCGATCTCTGGAAATGAGGCCGGCACCCTCCAGCACCTTGAGGTGCTTTGAAATCGCCGGCTGGGTCATGTCAAACGGTTCCGCGAGCTCGTTCACCGTGGCTTGGCCCGACGCCAAGCGGGCCAGGATAGCGCGCCGCGTCGGATCGGCGAGCGCCGCGAAGGTGGCATTGAGATGACTGGTCGCTGCTTGCATAGCCATTTGGTTGCAGAACCAATTGGTATTATACAAAGGAGCCAGGTACCTGTCAAGAGGTTTCTGGGAGGCCGGGCCTTGACGCGCCGGGTTTTCCACAGCCCGGCGGAGGCGAGGGCGGGCACGTCATCAGTTCACCGCGGTCGTGGGATCACGCTCGGTGGTCCTCTTTGGCCGGTTCATTCGCGAGCCGTTTTCTAGAGGGTCTTTCCTACTCAGGAACTCAGTAGTTTTTAAGGTCATCCTTCCCCTGGTTGCCTATGGATTTGAGCCGCGCTTATCTCCAGAATGGGGTGAGTGCACTGGGTCGATCACGCCACCGGCTCGCCCGGCGGCCGGAACATTCCGGTCCGCCAACCCTCGCCCACGCTGCTGAGGGTTTTCGTTGGGATCGTAATCGCCCTCGGAATGACGCAGTTGGTCGCCGGGCTGACAACGTTGGACTCGCGGGATCCCGCGCGCTTTTACGTTTATCTCCTGCTGTCGCTGGTGGCGGCCAGTCTCCGTATCAGGATTCCCCAGGCGCCTTACACGATCTCGGCGAATTACATTCTGGTTCTGCTGGGACTGCTCGAGATGAGTATCGAGGAAACGCTGGTGCTCGGCTCGGCGTCGGCGTGGGTGCAAACGGCGCTGGATTCGAGGCGGCGCAAGACGGGCGTTCCGGCGTTTTTTCACATCGCGACCGTTTCGCTGGCGATCGTCTTGTGCAACGCCGTCCAGAATGTGTGCAAGGCGGGGCAGTTCCCTGAGCTGCTCCAATTGCTGATGGCGGCGACTGTCTTGTATGTCATGAACACCATTCCGGTGGCTGTCGTGACCGCGCTGGGCCAGGGGAGGCGGCTGTCGTCGGCCTGGCAGGAGGGCAATTTCTGGGCCTTCCCCTACTACCTGGCGGCGGCGGCCTTTGCCATCACCTTCCGTGGGATCGGCGGTTCTTTCGGATGGGCATCCATACTGCTGCTGCTGACAGCAGCGTTTGTGGCGTACTCGGGGCTGCATTTTTATCTCGGGCGTCTTTCGGCGCAGAAGGCGCATCTGGAGCGGATGGCCGCATTACACCACCGAACGATCGAGGCGCTGGCTCTGGCCATCGAAGCCAAGGACCAGACCGGTCCTCTGCACCTGCCCCGCCTGCGGATCTATTCGGTCGAGATCGGCCGCGAGATGGGAATGAGGGAGGATGAGCTGGGAGCGCTGGGAGCCGCCGCCCTTCTGCACGACGTGGGCAAGCTGGCCGTTCCCGAGCACATTCTGTCAAAGCCCGGGCGGCTGACCCGCGAAGAATTTGAAAAGATCAAGATTCATCCCGTGGTCGGGGCCGAAATCCTGGAACGCGTTCATTTCCCCTACGCGGTGGCTCCGCTGGTCCGACACCACCACGAGAAATGGAACGGCTGCGGCTATCCGGACGGTTTGAAAGGCGAGGCGATTCCGGTCGGCGCCCGCATCCTGGCGGCGGTGGATTGCCTGGACGTGCTGATCTCGGACCGCCCGTACCGTAAGGCCATTCCGTTCGCCGGCGCGTTGGAGGCGCTCAAGGCGCAATCCGGTGTCAGTTTCGATCCCCAGGTTGTCAGAATCATCGAATCCCGCCATGAGGAATTCGAGAAACGGATCGTCGAACAGGGGCAAGGCGGCCACCCAGCAGCCACGACAACGCCCGGAAACTCGTCGAAGACGTGTCCTGTCAACTCCGCGGCATTCGATACCGGTTTTGCCAGTTCGATTGCCGCAGCCGGCCGGGAAACCAAGGATCTTCTCGAGGTGACGCAGGACCTGAGCCCCTCGCTTCCACTCAACCAGATGTTACCGATGCTGGCGCGGAGGCTCAAGCGGATCGTGGCCTTCGATGCCGTGGTCATCTATGTCAATCGAGAAACGAAGTTGCACGCTCAGCTTGCCTGGGGCGATCCGGTGGCGCGACTTCAGGGACGGGAGGTCGCTTTCCGCGAGGGGCTGGCCGGCTGGGTCGCCGAGAATCATGAACCGATCCTGAACGGCGACCTGGCGCTCGAAGCCGATCGGGCCGCCGGAGCGGCCGAGCCATCGAAGCACTGCTCGGCGCTGGCGGTGCCATTGGACGGCGTCGAGGACCTCGCCGGGGTTCTGTTGCTTGGCCGCGCCGGCCGCGACAGGTTCAGGCGCGACGACCTCCGGCTGCTGCTGTCGGTGAGCCCGAAGCTCGGCGGGTTCATCGAGAACGCGCTCCAGTACGAGCAGGCGACCACCAGCGCGACGACGGATTTCCTCACCGGGCTGCCCAACGCCCGGGCCTTGCACGCCCGGCTGGATTCGGAAATCGCCCGTTGCCGCCGTCTGGGTGGAACTCTGGGGGTCCTGGTCTGCGACCTGGATGGCTTCAAGCTGGTCAACGACCGTTTCGGCCACCTGGCGGGAAACAGCCTGCTGCGCGCGATCGCCGGGGCACTGCGCCAGTCGGTGCGTGAGTACGATTACGTGGCCCGCCTGGGCGGCGACGAGTTTGTCATTCTCCTGCCCGGACTCAACGACGACGATCTCCACTTCAAGATCGCGCAACTGAGCCAAATCGTTGAGGAGGTCAGCCGGCAGGCGGCCGCCGGATCCCCGGCCCCGCTTCTAAGTAACAGCCCGTACGACGGAGCCTGGCCCGGCCGGTCAACCCGAAGTTACTCGGATGCAACGAAGGCCGGGCCGGCCCTGTGCGGGCTGAGCATCGGCCAGTCGCGCTTTCCCGATGACGGCAACCATGCCGAAGCGCTTCTGACGGTCGCCGACCAGCGGATGTATCTGGGAAAACAGGAACGCAAACGGGCGCTCCGCGAGATGCCGAAAGGCTACGACTTCGACTGGACGAGCACGACCGTCCACTAGACCAGCAGGCTGATGAAAATGTCTCCGGCGATCCTTTGGCGTCGCAAGCTGAAGCTCACGCCACACTGCAATCAAGCACAGGCAGCCCTTCGTGGGGCATGCCTCAGCTTGCCGGAGACTTTTTCATCAACCTGCTAGTCACGCGACCGGGTCTCGGAAGTCTCCGCTTCCGTTTTCTCCACCAGCCGATCGACCACCATCGAGTAGATCGCCGGCTTGCCGTGGCGGTCGCTTTGGAAGTAGATCCGCTGGCTGTCCGGGCTGAAAATCGGCGCCACGATGGCGGGGTCCGAACTGCGATGCTCGCACAGCGTGAACTCGCGCCGGGCGACGCGCAAAAGCAGCAGCACGTGCGGCGAGGCTTTGCTGCCACTGGGCCCGACGAACACCGAGGCGTCGGCATTGGCGCCAAAATGCACGAACTGGGTGGTGACCGCAATCAGCCGGTCTTCACCCGTGTCGGGATTGTGCTCGCGGAGATTCTTGAGTTTTTTGGGATCGTCGGGGAAGTTCAGATAGAGGACCGTCCTGCCGTCCGGCGACCAGCGCGCCGGACCACTGGCGCCCGGCGCCGTCTGGAGACGCCGGTTCTGTTGTCCGTCGGAATGGACCAGCCACAGCGATTCGCCCGCGCCCCGGTAGAGGACGCTGGCGCGCCTGGGCCGCGGCTGCGGATGGGCGATCCGGCCGGCGCCTTCCCAAATGGTCACCGCCGTCGCCCGCACCAGGTTGATCTGGCGCAGTCGTTTCGTCCCCCCGCTTTCCTCGCTCAGCAAAGCGTACAGTCCGGTCTCCAGCAAGCTCAGCCCTTCGCCCCTTCGCCAGTTCCCGGGCACCTGATAGACGGCCCGCCCGCGCACAGCCGACAGGCTCGATTGCCACAGCGTGTCTTCATCGAAGTAGTAAAAGTTGTTGTCGTCCGGAGAGAGCTGAAGCGTGGCCGCATCCAGTTGGGCGGCCGAGGTGAGCAGGCGGCTCTGCCCGTTCTTGATGTCCATCAAATATGCTTGCATGCTGCCGAGGCGGTTGGACGCGTATAACAGGCGATCGCCCCGGCGCGAAAGCGCACGGCCGCAATAACCAGGCATCAGACTGCTGAATGTGGGGTCGGTGAGCCGCGAAACTTCGAATTCCGTGGCTGGATCCAGATATCGGCGCTGTTCGGAAGGGGTGAGCCGGTTTTTCTGTGC